>Ga0224502_10000245_pt1 | contig 17228 bp, 11 predicted proteins | sample SF_Oct11_sed_USG_5_FD_169104 | JGI IMG/M metagenome (GOLD analysis project Ga0224502, IMG submission 169104) | Sediment microbial communities from San Francisco Bay, California, United States - SF_Oct11_sed_USGS_13 | ecosystem: Environmental > Aquatic > Marine > Sediment | place: USA... | reverse complement strand
TGTCCGGTCGGCTATCGGCTATTCGGCCGCCACGTCAACGATAGCGGCTCATCAACTCCGCGAGTTTCTGGCGGCCCGGATTAAGATCCTTGTAATCGAGGTTAGCAAGAGCCGTATCGACGGTACTCGCATCAGAGTGCATGTCACCAGGACTCTCATTAATGTACAGCAAGCCGGTAATGATCTCACCCTGGTTCACGCTGTCGCGCAGGAAAGAAAATGCCGCCGCACGGCTCGTCGGATCGTAGTCCTCGTTCAGTTTGCGGAAAACGATTTTGCTGCCGTCGTGCAGCTTGACCGGCATTGCCTCGCCCGCATTGTACGACGCGAGGATTTCCTCGCTTGGCGCGATGTAGTCCGCATCGATGACGTGGTGGAAATGCTGTCGCGTGTACGCGTAACTTTTCGTTGAGCCGACATTGTCATTGAACGTCACGCAGGGACTGATCACATCGAGCAGCGCGAAGCCCTTGTGTGTAATTGCGCCCTTGATCAGCGGCACGAGCTGTTGCTTGTCACCGGAAAAACTGCGTGCGATGTAGGTGGCACCCAGACCGATGGCCGTGCTGACGGGGTCAATCGGCATCTGTCGGTTGGCGGGCTGTTTCTTGGCGACGCTGCCGACGTCGGCGGAAGCGGAGTATTGCCCCTTCGTCAGGCCGTACACGCCGTTGTTCTCGATGATGTAACACATGTTCAGGTTGCGCCGGATGACGTGCGCGAACTGGCCCATACCGATCGACAGCGAATCGCCGTCGCCGGATACGCCAATGTACGTGAGGTCACGATTGGCTGCATTCGCCCCTGTCGTGACTGACGCCATCCTGCCGTGCACGGAGTTGAAACCGTGCGACTGGCTGACGAAATAGGCGGGCGTCTTCGACGAACAGCCTATGCCGCTCATTTTGGCAAGCTTGTGGGGCTCGATACCCAATTCGAAGACCGCCTGAATGATCGCCGCAGTGATCGAATCGTGCCCGCAACCGGCGCAGAGCGTCGACACGCCACCTTCATAATCGCGAATGGTCAGTCCCAGCTTGTTGCGGGGCATCTTCGGATGGGAAATTTTCGGTTTGGCTATATAGCTCATCGTTTCACCCTGTCACTCAGGCCGCCTGACCCCTGGCTATTTCTTCCAGCACTCGCCTGGCCACGAAGTCGGCACTGATCGGCAACCCCTTGTAGTGCAGAACCGGGATCAGTTTCGAGGCCTCCGCCTCGATATCCAGCACCAGCAGCGTCCGGAACTGCGCATCCCTGTTCTGTTCTACCACGTAAATGTAGTCGTGCTGATCAATAAATTCCTTGACCGCATCGCTGAACGGGAAGGCCTTGACGCGGCAGTAATTGAGCCCCACGTTTTTCTTTTTGAGCGTGATCAGCGCCTCTTTCACCGCGCCATCGCAGCTGCCGAAAGAAATAACGGCCGACTTATTGAATTTCGAATATTCGATCTCGGGCTCGGGGACCAGGTTACGTGCCGTCTCCCACTTGACGAGCAGGCGGTCGACGACCTCCTGGTATTCGTCGGCATCCTCGGTATAGGCACCGTACTTCGAATGGCCCGAACCGCGAGTGAAATAGGCGCCCTTGGGATGCACGCCGGGCAGCGTACGATAAGGAATGCCGTCGCCGTCCACATCGAGATAGCGATAGAAGGCATCCATATTTTCGAGATCCTCGGCGGACAGCACCTTGCCCTTGTCGGGCACGTAATCATCGTCCCAATCCAGGTCCGGACACATCCAGTCGTTCATGCCGATGTCGAGATCGGACAGCACCATGACCGGCGTCTGCAGCCTTTCGGCAAGGTCGAAAGCCTTCGGTGCCATGTAGAAGCATTCTTCCGGGTTGGCCGGGAACAGGAGTACGTGCTTGGTATCGCCGTGCGATGCATAGGCACAGGAGACCAAGTCGCATTGCTGCGTGCGCGTCGGCATTCCCGTCGATGGCCCGGTGCGCTGCACGTCGAAGATCACAGCCGGCAACTCCGCGAAGTACGCGAAGCCGATGAATTCACTCATCAGCGAAATTCCGGGGCCGCTGGTCGGCGTAAATGCCCTTGCGCCATTCCAGGATGCGCCAAGCACGACGCCGATCGCCGACAACTCGTCTTCCGCCTGCACGATACAGAACTTCTTCTTGTCGCCTTCCATGCGATACATCTTGCAGAAGCGCTTGTAGGCATCCATTAGCGAGGTAGACGGTGTAATCGGGTACCAGGCACCGACCGTCGCGCCGGCGTAGACGCAGCCCAGGCCGGCTGCGGTATTGCCATCGATGATGATGTGATCGCGCGTCTTGTCCATCTTCTCGACCTTGACCGGTAACGGGCACGAGTAGTGCTGCACCGCGTAGTCGTAACCGAGGTGGATGGCCTCGATGTTCGAGTCGATCAGGTGTTTCTTGGCGCCGAAGGTCTCGTTGAGCAGTTGCCGGATGATCTCGAGATCGATATCCAGCAATGCAGCAACCACGCCTACGTAGGCGATATTCTTCATCAGGATGCGGGCACGGGCCGTATCGAAATGCTCGTTGCACATGCGCGAAAGCGGAACGCCCAGGACGGTGACGTCGCTGCGGTCAAGCAGCTTGCTGCGCGGCCAGGTGGAATCGTAAATGAACCAGCCGCCGGGGGTTAACGACGCGAGGTCCTTTTGGTAGGTCTGCACGTTCATCGCCACCATCAGGTCCACGCGCTCCAGGCGTGCCTGATGCCCTTCGCCGGTCACGCGGATCTCGTACCAGGTCGGCAAGCCCTGGATATTCGACGGGAAATAGTTCTTGCCGACAACCGGTATACCCATCCGGAATATGGCCTTCATAAGCAGCCCATTGGCGCTGGCAGAGCCGGTACCGTTAACAGTGGCTATCTTGATGACGACGTCATTCGTTTTCGACACAGATCGTTTTCCTCACCAGTTGGTGGAACCAGATTCGAATCGGGCGCACTCGTTGGTTCGCCGGCGGACGAGTCCGCGCCCTCTCAGCCAGCCGCCTTCCGTTTCTCCGGGACCGGGCCTAACAGGTCGCTGGCTTGCGGCAAGAAGATCTCCGAGCGCTGCATGTCCCACGCACCGGTCGGGCAACGCTCGGCGCACAGGCTACAGTGCACGCAAAGGTCCTCGTCCTTGACCATGACGCGGCCGGTTTGCGGGAGCTCTCCCGAAACGTAAAGCGGCTGTTCCATGTTATCAGCGGGGGCTGACAGGCGAGTCCGCAGATCTTCCTCTTCGCCGTTTGCTGTTATGGTCAGGCAGCGAACCGGGCAAATGTCGACGCAGGCGTCGCACTCGATGCAGAGCTTGGTGGTAAATACCGTCTGGATATCGCAGTTCAGGCAGCGCTCGACCTCCTTGATGGTCTGCTCGGCCGTGAAACCGAGTTCGACCTCGATATCGAGCTTTTTGAATCGTTCCTTGAGATCCACGTGCGGCATCAGCCGGCGCTCGGCCGGGTCGTAGTCATTGGAGTAACTCCACTCGTGGATACCCATCTTCTGACTGAACAGACTGACGTCGCGCAACGGTCGCTCGCTGACATCCTCGCCGCGACAGTACTTGTGAATCGAGACGGCCGCATCATGAGCATGCGCCACGGCCCAGATGATGTTCTTGGGCCCGAAGGCCGAGTCGCCACCAAAGAACACGCCATCCCGCGTGCACATCATGGTCTGCTCGTCGACGACGGGGCAATCCCACTCATCGAATTCGATGCCGATATCGCGCTCGATCCAGGGAAATGCGTTTTCCTGGCCGATAGCCAGGATGACGTCGTCGCAGGGAATGGTCACCTCGCCGGTGGAGCGGCCGCGATCGATGCGGCCGTTATCGTCGACCTTGTATTCCATCTGGTCGAAGACCATGCCGACCAGCTTGCCATCCTCGACGACGAACTCCTTCGGTGAGTGATTGACGACGATTTCGACGTTTTCCTCCTCGGCATCCTCGAGTTCCCAGTCTGAGGCCTTGAAGAAACCGCGCGGCTTGCGCGCCATGACCTTGACGTCCTTCGCGCCGATCCTCAGCGACGTGCGGCAACAGTCCATCGCGGTGTTGCCAACGCCGATAATAAGCACACGCTCGCCGATCGACTCGGTGTGATCAAAGGCGACTGACTCCAGCCAGTCGATGCCTATATGTATGTTTTCCGTGTCGTAGCGACCCGGCAGCTCGAGTTCCTTGCCGCGCGGTGCGCCGGTGCCGACGAAGACGGCATCGAAGTCACCGTCGTCAAGCATTTTTTTCAGGCTGTCGATGCGGTGATTCAGCTTGAGTTCGGCGCCCATGTTGAGGATGTAGCCAATTTCCTCGTCCAGCACTTTTGGCGGCAGGCGAAACTGCGGGATGTTCGTTCGCATCAGCCCACCGGTCTTCGCCAGGGCCTCGAAGATCGTCACCTCATAGCCGAGCGGCAGGAGGTCGTTGGCGACGGCCAGCGACGCGCAGCCGGCGCCGATCAGCGCAACTTTCTTGCCGTTCTTTTCCGCAGGCGCTTGCGGCAGCCGCGCAGTAACGTCGTCGCGATGATCGGCAGCGACGCGCTTCAGGCGACATATTGCAACGGGCTTGTCCTCGACGCGGCCGCGCCGGCAGGCGGGCTCACACGGTCGATCACAGACTCGACCGAGGATGCCGGGAAAGACGTTGGACTTGCGATTGAGCAGGTAGGCGTCCGAAAAGCGTCCCTGCGCAATCAGCCGGATATAGCCGGGAACATCGGTGTGCGCGGGACAGGCCCACTGGCAGTCGACAACCTGGTGGAAGTAATCGGGATTTGAAGTATCAGTTGGCTTCATTCACGTGCCGGCCGAATCGACTCGGCGCCGTTCGACCGTGTCCGCCGCTGCCCAATATTGCGCGTAGGATAACGGCTCCCCCCGGAAAGTAAACCGTTTTCGGGCCGACAGCCAACCGGGGTGCGCCATGTCGAATTCAGCGGGCGCGATTGAAAGCGAGACGTTGCCCGGCGATTTCGCCTGTCAGCAGGCCGTCCCGGTAGACGATCCGGCCGTTGACGATTGTCATGTCGACCGTCGAACGGAACGTATGCCCCTCAAATGGAGACCAATGGCACTTGGCCAGCAGATTGCCGGAGTCGACCGCGTAAGGCCGGTCGATATCCATAAGCACCAGGTCGGCGAAATAGCCCTCGCGGACGTAGCCTCGATCGACGACACCGAAAATGTCGGCCACCGCGTGACTGGTCTTATCGACGATTCGTTCGTAGCTGAACCGCCCGGAATTCGCCATATCAAAAAGACACAGCAGCACGTGTTGCACCAGCGGCAGACCGGCTGGCGCTTTGAAATAGCTCTTGCCCTTTTCGCTGATGGTATGCGGCGCGTGATCCGTAGCGATGATATCGATGCGATCGTCGTTGACGGCCGCGATCAGCGCCATGCGGTCTTCTGCCGTCTTGATGGCGGGATTACATTTGATCCGCGTGCCGAGGTCCGCATAGCGCGACTCGTCGAACCACAGGTGATGCACGCACACCTCCGCGGTTATGCGCTTCTCGCTGCGGTGCGCCTTCGAGAATAAGCCCATCTCGATCGCCGTTGTCAGGTGCAGCACGTGCAACAGAGCGTCGTGGCGCCGGGCGAGATCGACCGCCTGGCTGGAGGACAACAGGCAGGCATTGGCCGAGCGGATGTTTGGGTGCTCCGACATCGGCACATCCTCGCCGAATTCCGCCTTGGCCTTTGCTTCGTTGTCGCGAATGGTCGGCGAATGCTCGCAGTGCGTGACTACAATCACCGGCGCATGTTCGAAAAGAAGATCGAGCGCTTCCGGGCTGTCGACCAGCATGTCCCCTGTCGACGCGCCCATGAAGGCCTTGATGCCGCAGGATTCGTCTACTTGCAGCGCCTTGATCTCTTCGATATTCCGGTTGGTGGCGCCAAGATAGAAGGCGTAGTTCGCCCGGCAACGCCCCGCAGCAATTGCATACTTGTCCGCCAGTGCCAGCCGGTTCGTCGTCTGCGGATTGACGTTGGGCATATCCATGAAGCTGGTTATACCGCCAGCCACGGCGGCGGCCGACTCGGTCGCGAGGTCGCCTTTGTTGGTCAATCCGGGCTCGCGAAAGTGAACCTGGTCGTCGATCATGCCCGGCATCAGGATCTTGCCGTCAGCGTCGATAACGGTGGCCACATCGTCCGCCGACAGGCCCGTGCCGATCTTTTCGATGCGCTCACCGACGATGAGCACATCGGCGTCTTTCGTTTCGCCCTCGTTAACGAGGCGAGCGTTGGTAATGAGCAACTTGTCCATTGGCTTCCGTATCAGGCAAACGCGTCCGTCGCCGTAATGAGTTCATGAGTATTGCCGGGCTCGAATGCCGAATGCCCGGCATCGTCGACGATGCACAGATCTGCCTCGGGCCAGGCGCGGGCCAGTTCCCAGGCCGACACAACCGGACAGACGACGTCGTACCTACCCTGCACGATTACTGCGGGAATATGACGGATACGGCCGACATTGTCGATCAGCTGGTTATCCGCCATGAATCCCTCGTTGATAAAGTAGTGGCACTCGATCCGCGCCAGCGCTGCGGCCATTTCATCTTCGCCGAACTCGGCGGCCATTGCCTCGTTCGGCAGGAGCGTGCTGGTCGAGCCTTCCCAGATGGACCAGGCGCGTGCCGCCCGCATCCTTTCCGCCCGCTCATCGCTCGTCAAACGCCGGTAATAGGCCGACAGGAGGTCACCGCGTTCCGATTCGGGAATCGGCGCCAGGTAGTGTTGCCAGCGATCGGGAAACAGCTCGCTCGCGCCGTGCTGGTAGAACCAGTCGATCTCCTTCTTGCGGAGCATGAAGATGCCGCGGAGAACCAGTTCGGTGACCTGCTCGGGATGCGTCTCCGCATAGGCCAGCGCCAGCGTGCTGCCCCAGGAGCCGCCGAACACCTGCCATTGATCGACGCGCAGCCTGCCACGCAACGCCTCGATGTCATCGACGAGATCCCAGGTGGTGTTATTGTCGAGCGACGCGTGCGGCGTGCTCCTGCCACTACCGCGCTGGTCGAACAGGATGATCCGGTAGGCCTCCGGATTCCAGAAGCGTCGCATGTTGGCAGAACTGCCGCCGCCGGGTCCACCATGCAGGAATACCGCCGGCTTGCCGTCGGGGTTCCCGCACTCTTCATAATAGATGCGGTGACCACCGCCCACGTCGAGGAAGCCGCTGTTGTACGGCTCGATCGGCGGATACAGTTCGCGCCGTAGCGCATCGTCATTCATGCCTGAATTATGAAATGGTCGACTGCCGATTGCCACAGCCCCCGGGAGCGCGCGAATTACCGGCGGCATCGCCAAAGCCAAGCGTCGCGGTAATCGTCGCCCTGACCGTGTCGATGCGTTACCCTTGCTGGCTCGACAACAGCCTGTTCCACGATGGACGCCGAAAAATACGCCGCACTGATCGACGAGGCGACAGTCGTTTACGACGTCGCCGAAATCTCACCGTTGGAGGAAGCGCGAAACCTCTCGCGGCGGCTCCGCAATAAAGTGCTGATGAAGCGCGAGGATCTGCAGCCGGTCTTTTCCTTTAAGTTGCGCGGCGCGTACAACAAGCTGGCCAGCCTGCCGCAGGACGCCGTCCAAAACGGTGTTATCTGCAGCTCCGCCGGTAACCACGCCCAGGGCGTGGCGCTCGCCGCGAAGCGGCGTGGCGTACGCGCGGTCATCGTCATGCCGATCACAACGCCTTCCATCAAGGTCGAAGCCGTCGCCACGCTGGGCGGTGAAATCGTACTGTACGGCGACAATTACGACGAAGCCTACGCAAGAGCGCGCGAGCTCGAGGAATCGGAAGGCCTGACGTTCATCCACCCTTTCGACGACCCCGCAGTCATCGTCGGCCAGGGCACGATCGGCAAGGAACTGGCCCAGCAGATGGACGGATCGGTTGCGGCCGTATTCGTCCCGATCGGCGGCGGCGGACTGATCGCCGGAATTGCCACTTATCTCCGCGCACGCCGGCCGGAAGTGCGGATCATCGGCGTCGAGCCGGACGATTCGGCGGCCATGAAGACCTCGCTCGCGGCGGGCGAGCCGGTGAGACTCGGTCACGTAGGCATATTCGCGGATGGCGTGGCCGTTAGGCGTGTGGGCGACGAAACCTTTCGTCTGTGCCGGGATTACGTGGACGACGTCATCACGGTGGACACCGACCAGATCTGCGCCGGCATCAAGGATATCTTCGAGGACACGCGCTCTATCGTCGAACCGGCCGGCGGACTTGCCGTGGCCGGACTGAAAAAGTACGTGGCAGAAAACCACGTCGAGGGCCAGGCCTTCGTGGTCATCAACTGCGGCGCCAACGTAAATTTCGACCGCCTGCGACACATCGCGGAACGGGCAGCGGTCGGTGAAGAGCAGGAGATGCTGCTGGCCGTCGAAATTCCCGAGGAACCGGGCAGCTTTCGGCACTTTTGCGAGGCGCTGGGACGGCGCGGGATCACCGAGTTCAACTATCGGTATAACGATGCCAGCAAAGCTCATATCTTTGTCGGTGTGCAGCTGCAGCGCGGCGCCGAGGAACACGCGGAACTGATCGCCCACCTGGAGTCACTCGGCTACCCGTTGGCCGACCTCAGTGATGACGAGATGGCAAAGCTGCATATTCGACACATGGTCGGCGGCAGCGCGCGCAACATCGAGAACGAACGCCTGTTCCGCTTCGAGTTCCCCGAAAGACCCGGCGCGTTACTCGACTTTCTCGAGGCTATTGGCAACGACTGGAACATCAGCCTGTTTCATTACCGAAATCACGGTTCTGATTACGGCCGAGTGCTGGCCGGCATCCAGGTGCCACAGGAAGAATCAGAAGAACTCGAGGCGCACCTGGCCAAGCTGGGTTACGAGCACTTCGAGGAGAGCGACAACCCCGCTTACAGGATGTTCCTCGCCTGAGCCATTGTTTCAGTCCCGGTACGACTGGTCCCGCCGGTCGAGTTTCCTGAGAAGGCCGGGCCAGGCCAGGTCGGCGCCGCTGCCTTTAAGCACCCTATCGACCTGCGACTGGATCCCGCTGACGATCGCGTCATTGACGTGAATCAATTCAACGCCGCCCGCCATGGCGGCGATCTGTGTCTGGCAAGCGGTCTCGAGCGCATACATGAAAAGGAATGCCTCCGGCACCGAACTGCCGACGGTAAGCAAGCCATGATTGCGCAGGATCAGGAAATTCCTGTCACCGAGATCGGCTACCAGCCTCGGTTTCTCATCCTCGTTCAGCGCAATGCCCTCATAATCATGGTAGGCCAGCGACGCGTAGGGCAGCAGGGAGATTTGTGACAGGGGCAGCAGCCCGTCCGCCTGGGCTGAGACCGCGACGCCGGCCTTCGTGTGCGTATGCAGGACGCAGCCCGCGTCCTTGCGTGCTGCGTGGATCGCGCTGTGTATCGTAAAGCCGGCCGGATTGACCGGGTACGGTGACTCCAGCACGACGTTGCCATCCAGGTCGACCTTCACCAGGCTGCTTGCCGTCATCTCCTCGAACAGCATTCCATAGGCGTTGATCAGGAAGTGGTCCTCGGGGCCCGGCACCCGCGCGGAAATGTGTGTGAATATAAGGTCGTCCCAACCGTGCATGGCAATGAGTCGATAGCAGGCGGCAAGGTCCACCCGCAGCGCCCACTCCCCGGCTGAAACCTGGCTCTGGACGGACAACGTCGTCGCGGTGGTAGTCATATCGATTAACTCCCTTGCTGGTGTTTCAGACGTTGCTGACGAAGCCGGATGCGGCGGTTTCACCTGTAACCTACTTTTCGTCATAAGCCAATGCCTTATGACGATATCTTTGCAACCTTATCAACTCGCCACGCATCTAAGAATCAGACGACGCGTTATTGCGCATGAGTCTCATCTGACCGGGCCTGGCCCTGTCAGGGTGGCACACGAAACAATCGAATCTCCCAAAGGTTTTGTTTCGTAACTTGAACGGTGGCTTCGGCCACCGTTTTTTTATGTGTGGTCAATCACCTGCGGGAGGTGCGTCCTGCCACATGCCACGACTACGGGCGGCCACGTCAATCTTGCGCCCTATCCGGGTGCCCTGCGCCGGCCCTGTGGCAGGCGAGCCATGCCTCGACACCTCCATTGTCGCCAGGAGTTTTTCCGTAACGAATCGACTGCGCGCGCCGTATACGTGTCGGTCGCCATCGCGTCGTTGTTGGGTAACGTAGAAACGCAGCGGCGCGAGCAGCGACAGCGATTGCCGCGCACGCGTCATGGCAACGTAGAGCAAACGACGTTCCTCGTCGATAAGCCTTGCATCTCCCGTGGCGAATTCCGAGGGGAAATTGCCGTCGGTGACGTTCAGAACAAGAACGTGGTCCCATTCCTGACCCTTGGCCGAGTGCACCGTGGACAAAACCAGGTAGTCCTCGTCCAGCAGCGGATCGCCCGCAAGATCACCGGCGGCCGCAGGCGGGTCCAGCGTCAGTTCGCTCAGGAAGCGCTCGCGGCTCGGGTACCTGCCGGAAATCTGCTCGAGCTGTTCCAGGTCTCCGAGGCGCGTCTCGACACCGTCATAGATGCGCTCGAGATGAGGCTGGTACCAGCGACGCGCGACAGCCAGGTCAACCTGCCAGTCAGATGCCTCTGTTTCCCGCCTGCCGATCGACACCATGAGTTCACAGAATGCCGGCCAGTCCTCGCGACAGGCCGCCGGCGGCGCGAACTCCTGTAACGACGCAAACGCGAAGCCACCGGCGGCATGCCTGTCGAAACAGCGCGCAGCCGTCGCCGGGCCCATGCCCGGTAGTAGCTTGAGGACGCGGAATGCAGCCACGCGGTTGCGCGGATTGTCGGCCCACTTCAGGACGGACATCAGGTCCTTCACGTGCGCGGCCTCCAGAAACTTCAGGCCGCCGTACTTGACGTAAGGGATGTTGCGACGGACGAGTTCCAGCTCGAGGCGGTCGCTGTGGTGCGAGGTTCGAAACAGCACGGCCTGCTGTTTGAGCGCGAGGCCCTCCTCGCGTCGAGCCAGCACCTCGTCGACGACAAACTCTGCCTCGGCGTCGCCGTCTTCGACGGTGACGTAGCGCGGTTTCGCCCCACCCGTGCGTGAAGAGACGAGGTTTTTTTCGAACTGTTCCTCGCCATCCCCGATCAGGCAGTTCGCACTGTCGAGAATCGGCTGCGTGGATCGATAATTCTGCTCGAGACTGATGACACGCGCCGCCGGCTGGAAGCGCCCCGGGAAGTCCAGAATATTCCGTACTTCTGCCGCACGAAAAGAATAGATGGATTGCGCATCGTCGCCGACGACCGTAACGCCGCATCCGTCCGGGCGAATCGCATTCAGGATATCCGCCTGTAACAGATTGGTATCCTGGTACTCGTCGACCAGCACGTGATCGAAGCCGGCGCCGATCTCGGCGGCAAATGCGTCGTCCTCGACGAGGTAACTCCAGTAGAGCAGCAGGTCATCGTAATCCAGGGACTCGATCTTTTGCTTCTGCTCGACATAGCCCCGATAAAGCGCTGTCAAATCCTGCTGCCAGTCGAGACACCAGGGCCAGGACTGCTGCAGGCAGTCGGCAAGCGATTGGCGAGCGTTGACGCAGCGCGAATAAATCGCGAGGCAGGTGTCCTTCTTGGGAAAACGGCGCGACTTCGCGGACAGGCCCTGCTCGTGACGAACGACGTCCATCAGGTCCGCTGCATCGCCCCGGTCGAGAACGGAAAATCCCGGATCGATACCGAGGTTTCGCGCGTAACGACGCAACAGGCGATTGGCGATGGAATGGAAGGTGCCGGACCAGTCGAGCAGGCCCGCCGCGGTTGTCGACCGCCCCTCCTGGCGCAGGGTGCGCCTTACTATCGCCTCCGCCCGGCGGGTCATTTCCTGGGCGGCTCGCCGGGTGAAGGTCAAGAGCAGGATCCGGTTCGGGTCGACGCCCTCAACGATCAGGTGCGCCACGCGATGTGCCAGGGTCATCGTCTTGCCGGTGCCGGCCCCGGCAATCACCAGCAGCGGGCCGGCGGAAAACCTGTCGTCGGTGCCTCGCTCGCCGTGGGAAGCGGCAGCGCGCTGCGCCTGGTTCAGCACGGCAAGGTGATCAGAGAGTTCTTCGGCAGGTACACCCATAGCTGATTTTATATACAGTACTGGATGTATTTACACAAGATCGCCGAGGAACGCCTCCGTTATGCGGGCCAGCTCTTCGGGTTTTTCGATATGGATCATGTGGCCCGCGCCCGCGACAACCTCCGTCCGGGCGCCCCTGAAAGGGTGGCGGCTCTCGTCCGGGTCCAGCCAGGCCTTCATGTCGGCCCGGAACTCAGTGTCCTCACCGAGCACCAGCAGGACTTCGGCCTCCACCCGGTCCCAGCAGGCGCTGGCTTCGGCCCGCCGGTACAGTACCGCGTTTGGCAGCTTGTGGGCGGGATCCGCGTGCAACACGATGTGCCCGCCCTCCTCGCTGGCCCAATTCCGGGCCACGAACTGCGCCTTGTCAACGCTCGTCGCCGGCGCTCGCTTGAGAATCCGGGACGCCAATTCATCGTAACCACTGTAGGTCTGGTAACCGCGCAGACTGCGGCTGGATTCGATCCAGCCCCGATAGTTTTCCGGCGCCTTTTCGGGTTCTCGATCGGCGAGCCCGAAGCCTTCGACGTTGACGAAGCCACGGACGCGCTCCGGAAATACGCCGGCGTAGAGCCCGGCGGCGTTGGCCCCCATGCTGTGTCCGAGCAGGAATACGGATTGTTTCGGCTGATAGATAGAGAGCAGGACGTCGAGATCGGCGACGTAATCGGGAAACCAGTAGCTGTGGGTCCGGTAGCGGGAAAGGCCGAAGCCACGCCAGTCCGGGGCGACGACGAACCAGTCACTCTCGAGTTTGTCGACCATGAACTGGAATGACGCGCTCGCGTCCCCCCAGCCGTGCAACAGGACGACAAGTGGCGCGTCCGCGGTGCCCCATTCTCTTACGTGATAGCGAACCCCGCGGACATCGTGCCACGCGGACCGGCTTTTTCTCAGGGGTTCATAGATTTCTGATGTCGTCATTTGCAGACAATCGAACTTTGGCGAAAGTTTGTGGTGTCGTGTATAAACCCTGACATTCTCATCGATGACTCTTTAGTAGTACAGGCCACAGCGATTAATGACACTCGAGATCGCACTCGTCCTCGGCATTCTTGCCATATCGCTGATCCTTTTCGTGAGCGAAGTCATCCGGATGGATCTCGTCGCCTTGCTGGTGCTCTGCGCGCTGGCCGTGTCCGGCCTGGTCAACGCCAACGAGGCCTTCGCTGGCTTCAGCAACAGCGCCGTCATCACAGTATGGGCGATGTTCATACTCAGCGAGGGCCTGACGCGGACCGGCATCGCCGACATCATCGGCAGCCAGGTGATGAAACTGGCCGGCGGCCGTGAAATCGCCCTGATCATCGTCATCATGCTCACGGCGGCCGTGTTGTCCGCCTTCATGAACAACATCGGCGTCGCCGCGCTGATGCTGCCGGTCGTCATCGACGTCGCGCGACGGACAAACATACCGCCCTCGCGCCTGCTGATGCCGCTGGCATTCGCAACGCTGCTCGGCGGCCTGATGACGCTGATCGGCACCCCGCCCAACCTGCTCATCAGCGAAGTCATGCAGCTGAACGGCTATCAACCGTTCGAGCTATTCGACTTCACGCCTCTCGGCGGTGCGATTATGCTGATCGGCATCTCCTTCATGGTGCTGGTCGGACGACTGATGCTGCCGCGCATCGAAGCCGCTCGCGGTCGACACCAGAGCCAGAGAAGCCTGCGCAATCGCTACAAACTGCAGGAGCGAACCTTCCTGCTGCGCGTGCCGATAAATTCGATCCTGGTCGGTAAGACCCTTGCTGAAAGCCGAATCGGTTCCTCGACCGGCCTGATCATCCTGGCACTAAATCGATTCGGCCGCAGCGAGACCCTGCCCGGTCGCCAGACCATTATTCGCGGCGGCGACGGCATTCTGGTCCAGGGTCGGGTCGACCAGTTCCGAGAACTACAGCGCTGGAGCGACCTGGTCATCGAGCGGGAGGCTCCCGTCCTCAAGTCGATGGTGGCCGGCAAGATCGCCTACGCTGAGGTCACGCTGCAGGAAGGATCGCCGCTGGTCGGCGAGCTGGTCCGGCATGCGGCATTCCGCTCGCGGTTCAACGTCAGCGTGGTCGGTCTGTTCCGTCGTGATCGATATCGACTGACCAACCTCGCATACGTGCCACTGCGCGCCGGGGAGCGCATCCTTGTCCAGGGCGAAATCGACGACGTCGCGGACCTGGAGAAGTACGCAGACTTCAGCGACGTGCGCATGCTCGCCGACGACGCTCTCACCGAGCAGTACAACGCCGACGAGCGCATGTTCGTCGTCCGGCTACCCAAGAACAGCGACCTGGCCGGTGCCACCCTGGAAAAGAGTCGCCTGGCGGACGTGTTCGACTTTCGCGTCGTGGCGATTTTTCGCGATGGCAAACTCAAAGTAATGCCGCTGAGTTCCGAAGTGCTCGAAGGCGGCGATCTTTTGCTGATCGAGGGCCAGCACGAAGACCTTGACGTCCTCCGCGGTCTCCAGGAACTCGAAGTCGAGACCAAGGTGGCACCTAATCTTGGCGCCCTGGAGTCGGAGCGACTGACCTTGATGGACGCCACGCTGGACCCGCGCTCGAGTCTCGCCGGCAAGACCGTCGGTGAGCTGAACTTCCGCGAGCGTTACGGTATCGAGTTGGCGGGTATCTGGCGCGAGGGCGGCCCGGTTGGCGCCGACCTGGCCGACGAGCGGCTGCAAATTGGCGATGCCTTGCTGATGCTGGGCCCGCACGATCGGCTCGTGCTTCTGGCCAACGACCAGGACTTCCTGATCCTGACGCCCCTGGGCCAGGAACCCCCCGATACGCGGCGCGCACCGCTCGCGGCATTCATAATGCTGGGCGTCGTTTTGAGCGTGATGGCGGGCTACGCACCGATCGCCGTCGCTGCCGTCGTCGGTGGCAGCATTATGGTCCTGACCGGCTGCCTGAGCATGGAACAGGCCTATCGGGCGATCGACTGGCGGGCAATCTTCCTCATAGCCGGCATGCTGCCGCTGGGCACGGCCATGCAGGACACCGGCGCGGCCGCCTATCTCGCAGACCAGGTCATGATGCTGCTCGGCGACGCCGGGCCGTGGACGGTCATCGCCGGTCTATACGTGTTGACGGCGATGGCCACGATGATCATTCCAACCGCGGCGCTGGTCGTCCTGATGTCGCCTATCGTGTTGTCGGCAATGGGTGAAATGGGCCTGGCGCCGGAAACGGCCATGATGGCGATCGCGATGGCAGCCTCCGCCAGTTTCACCAGCCCGATTTCGCACCCGGCGAATATCCTGGTCATGGGCCCGGGCGGCTATCGCTTCGTCGACTACATCAAGATCGGCGTGCCACTGACGATCGTCGTCTTCATTACGGTAATGGTGCTCTTACCGATTTTGTGGCCGTTGACCCCGGCGTCCCCCTAGCCCGCCAGTCACAGACATGGCGGCTGCCGCCTCAGGGTACCAGCACGGTGCAGCCGGTCGTCTTGCGTGCCTCGAGGTCCGCGTGCGCGCGAGCCGCGTCCGCCAGCGCATAGCGCTGGTTCACCTTGACCTCGACAGCCCCCGACGTGAGCACGTCGAACAGCTCGCCAGTCGCGAACTCCAGGTCCGCGTGGGTGGCAATGAAGTCGAACAGAATCGGGCGCGTCACGTAAAGCGAATGCCGCTTGGCCAGTTCAGCCGGGGCAAAGGGCTCGACCGGACCGCTCGCATTGCCGAAGGTCACCATGACGCCGTGCGGCCGCAGGCAATCGAGTGAGGTCATGAAAGTGTCCTTGCCAATCGAATCGTAAACGGCGGCCACGCCTTCGCCGCCGTTCAACTCACGAACGGTCGTCGGGATGTCGGGGTCGTCGGCCATGACTACGTGCGCGCAGCCCTGGCTCTTCGCCATTTGCGCCTTCTCCTCGGTGCTGACGACGCCGATAACCGTGGCACCGAGATGCCGGGCCCACTGGCTGGCGAGCGATCCGACACCTCCAGCGGCTGCGTACAGCAGGATGCTGTCGCCGCTCTGCACCGGATAACTGCGGCGCAACAGGTACCAGGCTGTCAGTCCCTTCAGCATCACCGCGGCGCCCTGTTCGTCGCTGATCGCATCCGGTAGACGCACTAGCTTCCAGGCCGGATAGATCCGGTGCTCCGCATAAGAGCCCGGCGGCATGCCGGTATAGGCCACCCGGTCGCCCACGGCAACCTCGGTGACGCCGGCGCCGACGGCTTCGACCACGCCCGCCGCCTCGGTGCCCAGGCCGCCCGGAAAATCCATCGGGTACAGGCCGGTGCGATGATAGGTATCGATGAAATTTAGGCCGATCGCTGTATGTCGGATCAATGCCTCGCCGTCGCCGGGCTCCCCGATTTCGGTTTCTTCGCAGGTCAGGACCTCAGGTCCGCCGTATTCGTATATCCGGATTGCTCTGGTTTTCATCGTCTGCACCCCAATTTGCCTTGCCAAAGGATAACCAAGCTCGCGTGACAAATTAAGATCGCTGTCCTGGCTGGCGGCAAATCCGTAGAATCGCCGGCATGAGTCATGTGATCGTTGCAGGCGCGGGGCATGCTGCCGGACAGCTCGTTGCCTCGCTCAAACAGAAGAAATATCCGGGCCGGATCACGCTGATTGGTGACGAACCCTGGTACCCCTACCAGCGGCCACCGTTGTCGAAGAAATTCCTGGCCGGCGAATTGCCCGCGGAAAGACTGTATTTCAAGCCGGCAAGTTTTTATGACGACCCGAACATAGAGGTGCTGCTTGGCACCAGGGTGCTGGCTGTCGACCGCGCGGGTAAGGCCGTCGAGATCGAGAATGGCGACCGGCTCGAGTACGGCACGCTGGTTCTTGCTACCGGCAGCCGGGTGCGGCGACTGCCCCTGGCCGGCAGCGAGCTTGCCGGCGTCCACTACCTGCGCGGCATCGACGACGTCAACGGCCTGCGCCCCGACCTGGACGGCAGCCGCCGCGTCGTTATCATCGGCGCCGGCTACATAGGGCTCGAGGTTGCCGCCGTGGCTCGCAGTCTCGGCAATGTGGTCACCGTCGTTGAAATGGAAGAGCGCGTAATGAGTCGCGTGGTCTCACCGCAGGTATCGACATTTTACCAGGACGTCCATCGCGAGCACGGCGTGACAATAATGTTAGCCGCGGGCGTACAGCG
>Ga0224502_10000243_pt1 | contig 17405 bp, 25 predicted proteins | sample SF_Oct11_sed_USG_5_FD_169104 | JGI IMG/M metagenome (GOLD analysis project Ga0224502, IMG submission 169104) | Sediment microbial communities from San Francisco Bay, California, United States - SF_Oct11_sed_USGS_13 | ecosystem: Environmental > Aquatic > Marine > Sediment | place: USA... | reverse complement strand
TTACGCTTACCCCAGCAGATACAGAAAGGATAACAGCCTGATATGTTCGTCCTGAATAACTGATATTAATACAATCACCAGCCACCGCTCCGACTGTGCTAGTCACAGGGATAACATTATCACCTACTGAAACAGCATCGTCAGTCGTGGTTGTTGCTAATTCCTTGCACATATAAAGATCAATAACCTCTGTTGTTTGATCTTGTACGTTTACGTCTAACGCCCTATTAGGACTATAAGAGCTTCCACCATATCCCATTACACCCTCCGTAGCACAAGGCCAACAGTGCGTTCAGCGGCTTGATTTACTGGTGTTGCGCTTACGCCTGAACGAACCTTAACATATGGCATAGCTGCAAAGATAGCAGGGTCAAGCGTTAATGTTGTTGCAGCAGCTACTGTGAAAGTCATTTCATTACCATCTGCGTCATACAAGTCTTGATATGTTACCCCATCCATACTTACTTCAAACGTCATAGAAGCAGCCGTCCACGCTGCTGGCATAACAATACCGCATACTCGAAGTCCTGCTGGGGCGTTATCACGGCCATTAAGATTAGCACCACCGGAAAGGCTTCCGCTTGCTGCAATTGTTACGTTTTCTACGCTTATTAAAGATTCACTTGTCATTTTATTCTCCTATAGTTGTTTTCTTAACTCTACGATTTGATTTTCCACATCTGTTAGATGATCTGTAAGCCACGTCTTTCCGTCCTCTGTTAATTCAGCCTCACGCTTTCTACGTTCTGAAACAGGGGATTCTAGCTCAGCAATCTTACGGTTTATATCTATTGTATTCTTTATTTCTTGGTTTAAAGTTATTGTCATTGCTCAACCTCCATTGCTGAATAGTCCACAAACTCTTCACCATTTTTTTCTATTATAGAACAGGTAACAGGTAGACCTTTTTCATTCAGTCCAACAAATGCTTTATGAGAACCAGCTCCATAATCTGCGCCAACGCCATCATGTTCCGTAAAATCCATTTCCCATGCGTCTCTGTATGTTCTATCCGTTGGAATATCCGTGGCGTTTATTATCTTATAAGGTATATTATAAGGAACATCCTTTAAGGCTATTTGCTCAATTGCTAACACACTGTTTTCAACAGGAAAAACAACAGATATTCCCCCCGCTTCGTTCTGAAAAACCACTACTTTTTCTGACATATCTATTCCTTTCTTAAACCACCACACCTACACTTAAATAATCACCATCTGCGAAACTACTTGGTGTTTTATGTGCAATCCTTACTGCAGAAGTTGATGGGACCGCGTTTAACGCCATCAATGAAGATGCTGCCGTACCACCGCCATTTAATGTAGCGTAAACAGACGAAGGCATTGATGTTGTAAAGTTCAATGTATAATCACCCGTTCCATTATCTGTAATAGAACCAAAGTTTCCATCACCAGTAAAAGAAGGTGTTCCCGTCCCGTTGAATCTACCCCACGCTCTTAGTGAATAAGACGGTGCGGAACCGCTTGCAGTAGAAAGTGCATCAACAGAAATATTCGTAAGATTAGATCCATCAACCGCTGGTAACTCTGCGCTACCATTCAGCTGCACTAAATTATTAGCAGACGTCCCAATTTCAGGTCCATCTTTAAGAAGTTTACCCGTGGTTCCATTGTATTGGGCTACCGCGCTATCTGTTGCACTGGCTGGACCTACAACATCACCACCCTCTACCAAATCAATTATCCCCTGTACCGTGTCTTTTTTAATAGCATTTGAGTCTGTAATATCAGCAAAGACAATTTCATCAGAAGCCGTAATAACTGTATCGGCCTCTTTATTAATGTCTAGGTTGGTAATTGGGTTAGATGCATCAGTTGTATCTACTGTTATAGCATCACCAGACACAACTGAATCAACAATACCAGCTCCATCTGCACCCTTATTACCAGAACGTGAGAAGGCATTATAAAGCTTGTCAGAGGCGCTAAATGTACTAGCACCGTCAACATAAGTAACGGCAATCTGTAGCCATGTAGTATTGTCTGTTACGCCAGTGACAGTGTATGTAGCAAACTTATCTGGGCCATCACCATTTACAATATTTACAGTGCCTTTATTCGTATTTGTACTATCGTCCCACGTTGCTACGAAATCAGAAACATCGGGGTTCCCTGTCGCGTCGCTATTTGCTGAAACTGCAATTTGAGTAACACTCGCAGGTATTGCATTATTTAAACGAATCTTACCACTTGTTGGGTCACCCATGGTTGTTGAAGCATCAAACTCCCAAGGAATAGCAGCAGCAGCTACCGCACTCTCAGCCTCAGCAGCACTAGCGGCAGTCGTTACAACATCCGCATTCGTAGAAACTACATCTGCGTTCGTAGAGACAACATCTGCATTCGTTAGTAATACATCAGCGTTAGTAGAGATAACATCCGCGGCCGTTAAGACAGCATCAGCAGCCGCAGCAGCAGCACTAACAGCAGCAGCGCTTTCACTAGCGGCAGCAGCTGCAGCACTAGCAGAGGCCGCAGCAGCAAGCTTAGATGGTGCCCATACCTGAATGTTGTTTGTACCAGAGGCAGGAGCAGCACCAAATGTTAAACTCGTTCCATCAATCGTATAAGCTGATGGCGGTTGAATGTTAAATCCTTCGCCACCTCCCGCGTCTACAAAGACCATAAGGAGTTTTTCATCTGTTCCTAAATCTTCAGAAACTGTGAATACGGTCTGTGCTCCTGTTCCAGAAAATGATTCAAAGAAGCTGTCCGCTGCATCACCAGTTGAAGTAAATGAGGTGATATTATCCGTAGTGCGGATAAGAACATCATCGGAGCCATAAAGAGCAAACTTATATGAACCAGAGATAAACAGAACAGTTCTCCCAGAGCTATCTAACACAATCGGATTAGTATTCTCTATGGATGCGTCCTCTGTGGTATATGTTGCTTTAAGCGTAGTTGTCCCAGCAGCATACGTGTATAGTTTACCTCCTGATAATGGTGATCCATTATCATCTAGAAACTGCATAAAGTGTGGGGTATAAATTACAGCCATTATTTCATTCTCCTAAGTATTTCCATTGCTTGCGCAGGTGGGAGTTTATAAATATCTTCCATTGTCATGTTCTCTATAGCGCCAACTGCTGATATAGGAGCCGCTGTTTTAGCAACTTTTCCTGTCAAGCCTCCTACCGCAGGTGCGAGAGGTATATTAGGCTCTTCAGTTACTCGCTGCGTGACTGCCCTAAGAACATCTTTAGCTTTTTTCTTCTGTATTCCCTCGGCAACACTTTTAGCGCCCTTACGTAAAGCATAAGCAGGAACAGCAGCACCTATAGCCCCAATAGGGCCACCTGCATACATACCAGCACTACCAGCAGCAATTGGGCCTAATCCACTACCCATAAGGTGGAACACATCACCTAGATCGCCAGATCTAGCAGCCTTCTCCATGGCCCTAACTTCACGTGGAGAATAAGATTTAGTCCGTTTACCGTCCTTTAATAGACCACGGAAACCAGTTTTAATAACAGTTTCAGGATTATCATAACGTGATGCGTTCTCTAGAATACGTTCCACATCCCTCATTCTTGCTTGTGCAGACCAGTATTTACGTGCTTCTTTGGCTGTTTCAAAAACCTCTTTTCCTCCAATAAAAGCGCCAGCAGATGCATCTTCTATATCTTTTCGTAACATCATCTGAACGTCTTGATATTGATTGCCTACATCATTTAATTTTCCTAAATTGTCTGTGTTGTCGTATGCTAATGATCCAAGCTTCTCATCTAACGCTTTAGCTCTATCAAAAGTTAGTGGTTGGCCCCTAAAGTCTTTTGCTATATTACCTATATCCGCATAAACATCCTTCCCACCACCAGTCTCAACAACTCTCTTAACAAATGGGTCTTTTACTTCTTTTTGTCCTAATTTATTAATGTAATCATCAAAGAACTCCGGCTTTAAACTACCACCCTGCTCATCTGCAAGTTTATATAGTTTACTTCCCTTTTCTCTCAACTCTTCAGCGGATACAATCTTACCTTTACGGAGGGCTTTTCGGACATTCTTAGCGTTTCTAAGGACGCTCTTAGCTCCCTTAGCAGCAGGGATACCAACAAGGGCTACATTAGCAGCGGAGCCTAATGCCCTTGCTGTTCTCGGATACTCCTCAGCTATCTCAGCAGCTTCTCCAGCCAATCCTGTCGCGGCTTCTCCAACTGTTGTTCCCGAAGGGGTAACAGGCAAATCAGAAACACCACGTACAATAGAAGAAAGTTTATCACCTAAATACCCTCCAGTTAGTTCATCAACGGTTTGTGCGCCAGATGATATAATATTCCCACCAACATCACCAACAGCGCCAGCCAGCCCACCAGCTAAGTTTAAAAGAGTCTCTGCCTTGCCAATATCACCTCTGGCAGCCTCTTCTCTAATTTGATCTAAAAAAGCAGCTCTTTCGGTTAAGTCTTCTCCAGTTTTACCTAGAAAACCTTGTTCTGGTGCTAGAACCTTATCCATTTCTGAAAACATGGCCCCACCAGTTATCTGATCCATTTCAGCGATTTGTTCAGGAGTTAACATTACTGTCCTCTCGCTTGTAAATATTCTTTAATTTGGTCGTCTGTATATCCAGCTTTACGAAGCTTAAAGGCTGCCTCGCCTTGCTGATATGAATCTTTACGGGAAACAACAGCTTCAGCTTGCTGGCCTTGTTGGCGTTTTAAGGCCTCGATTTGACCCCTTTTAGTCTCCATAAACGTATCAAGCACGGCTTGCTTTTCCTCTGGTGTCTTATCTACATCACCAAGCGTTTTTTTGAGGGATTCCCCTTCTTGTTGCGTAAACTGAGCGCCAAACGTCTGTCTTAACAACGGTAAAATCTCATTATCAATAATCGCTTGATATTTACTCCTAGCAATAGCGCCTTCTGTGGCTCCGTATCCTGATTGAGCAGCAGTCCAATCTATAGCTTGTTTAGGTAGTGAGTAAGTGGCCTCACCGCTAAGGTCTCTTAACTTACTTACAACACGTTCTAACTCTGGCATTTGTGAAACACGCTCTTCAAGCTCTGAGGTGCGTTCCTGCTCTACTTTTGCCTGTCCTACTACCCGAGCCTGCTCAGCTTTAAACGCTGGCATTTGCTCTGGTTTAGGTGTCACTGGAAACTGTTCAGCAATTCCCCCAGTTGGGGATAGTACGGCCTGCGTACCACCAAGGTTAAGAACTTTATCAGACCGTTTCATTTTAAGGTATTGTTGTTTTTGATCATCAGGAAGCTGGCTATAAATATTCCATTCACGAATAGCCGCAGGATCATTGCCCGCAACACCAAGCTCCAATTCTTTCTGAAGCTTCTGGTTTTCAAGCTGTGCTCTTCGTGACTCTAAAGGTGCCATTCTTAGCTTCTGCTGACCTAATTGCTGTTTGAGAGCTATTTGTTGTTTGCGTTGCTGAAAGGCTTCCTCTTCACGCTGAAGCTGCTCTAGGTCCTTAAAGCTATTAAACCTGTTATATCCGCCATATCGGTTCATGAGAAATACTTCCCTGCCCCTGAAAGTAAGGCATTAACAAGTTTATTTTGGTTTTCTTGCTGTGCACCAAGATAGTTAGCTTTTGTTTCACCGCCATATCCATAGATATCAGCTAGATTTCCAGCAGAGCCTTGACCTAATCCAGCAGCATTACGCAACTGTTGTTGATCAGCTAGATATCTGTTGTAGGCTTGTTGGTAATCTTGTGAAGCAAGGCCTTGTGCATATTCTTGACCTGCTTTAATAGCAGCACCAGATTGCCCCATGCCTGCGGCACCCAATGAGCGATCAAGAGCTTGTTGGCCTTCTTGTTTTTGAAACTCATAAGCTGGAGAATCCTTATATGCATCATAATCAAATCCCTGTCTTAGAGATTCTTCCAATTGACCTGCGGCTTGTTGGCCTAGTCCAATATATGGAGACAATGCTTGTTGTTGTTGGGTTTGTGAGGATTTAAGCGCGTCCATCATCTCGTCTTGGTTGTTCATAGCAGAAAGACCGCTGTATAATGAACCCCCCATTTTTAATGCGTCTGATAAGTTCATTCCACTTCCTCCTATATTGCTCAAAGCACTCGTTCCGCCACCAGCGGCCATACCTGTGCCTGAAGTTAAACCTTGTAATCCTGCTGTTGTACTCATTGGTGCGCCAGAATCACTAACCACCGTCATAGGGGCATCACCAACAGCTCCAGTAGCCCCACCAGCAGCATCCGATAATGCCCCACCAGCAGCATCCGATAATGCCCCACCAGCATAAGAAAGAGCACCTGCTGTGCCTGCACGTCTTGCTATACCTCCAATGTCTTCACCCTCATTCCATGCATGAAGCCCTTCAGCCCCTGCTACGCCAAGTGGGCCACCAAAGTAACCAGCAACAACCTTATCCGCAATCTTGGTAGCATCTGCAACTAGTCCGGGGGTTTGCTGTGTGATCAAACTAGGCGCGAACATCGCTTTACCTGTTTGTGTTAAATCACCAGATGTAAGAGCCTTAAACTGGTTTACTGGATCGTTTAATAGGTCTTTTACAACTCTACTCATAATGCTTTACTCCATGTTACTTCCCCTGAACTGAATCCGTCATTTTGCAGCATTCTAGCTAGGGCTTTGTTTTTGATCATGTAGGTAACTTTATCAGCACCTAGCGACTTCATTAAATTAAGACTATCATTTAACATCCTACGTGTTCCAAAGCCTCGAAAGCCTTTTTTGACATATACGCAGGTGTTTAAAGCCTCTTTTACTTTTCTTCTAATTGGATCGGTAGCTATTGTAAAAATAGAGTAACCAACCATCTCCGTCCCACTGTTTAATGTTACGATAAAACATTTATCCATATCGCTAACATTCATGTAATATTCCATATCAATATCAACTGGATCATATTCCTCTGTCTCACATGCATCTTTAAAATGCTGAGGTATTTCCTTCATGATCTTATGTACTATTTTTTTAGCCTTATGTATTTCACAATGCATTATTGGGCCTCCCCTATACCTATAATTGTAAGAGGTATGGTTACGGTTACCCATTCAGGGGTGAATATACGATTGTTACTTGATGTAATATGACCACCAGAAGACCCTGCACCACCAGATACAGCTATACAAAACCCGTCATTAGTAAAGTTAACAGGGTAATTATCTATGTAAGTCGTGCCAGCAGTAGAAGAGGTGCTAGTTGCAGGTGTGATATTAACATGAAAGAATGTAAGATACTTTGTTAACCGATAATACCGACCTGTAATCGTTGGTGATCCAACCTCACTTAAATTAACAAAGTTAGGCTCCCACACTGTTCCTGCATCACCATCGTATGTTTGTTGAAAGAACAATACCCAAGGCAAGGACACTTTAGCATCCTCTTGTACTATTTGTTGGTATATGGGTGGGGGTTGTTGCGTGGTCATTTCAAATATGACCCCGTTATAACAGTTTTAACTTTATCTGTGCATCTAACTTTAAATGTCATTTGCTCGGCAACCCCCAAACGCCGGAATCTCACCTTTGTTTGATACTCACCGATTTTGCCTATGTTGGCTGTTATCCAGTCAGACCATGTACGGGCGCCATCTCTAGAAAGCTGCAAGGAAATCTTAGGATTATCTCCGGCAACTGTTCCAACACCAGTTTCTATCCCGACTTCAAGCATATTATAACGTATTCGTCTGCTCTCGTCAAATATATGAGTGTAAACCCGTTCCCTTGCTATTTCTTCACCGTCATCATCATTATAATTCAGGCTCATATCGTATATTTTACCATCAATCCTAGATCCTACTAAATGTTTGCCAAACGCAAATACATGACAGGCGCCTAGGTGTTGCTCAAACATACCATCATCATTCAAATAAGCTCTTTCATGCCATTGTTGTGTTGATAGATCATATACAAGTGAGGTTTCTAATCCTCCACCTGTTAGGACAAAGAACACATGTCCTTCTTCTTGATACGACCAACCACGTATATTTTCTGCGTCCGTAGCTTCACGTATTCTCTTTTCAATAGGATCAGTTGATATTCTACGAGGAGAGAACCCACTCGCTCTATATACAATACCATCCCCAAACCTATCTTGGCCTAACCAGAAAACAGTATTGTCAAGCTCTAATGCTGAGTTCTTAGCCAGAATACCTGCCTGCATAACAGCACCAGAAATCCTAGTGAATGGGAATACACTCGCACCAGTATTTGTCCAAATCTCTGTAGTCACCTCACCAAATAACCATAACTGCCCAATTCCGTTAACTGGAGCAATAAGCGTGTCAGGTGAACTCTCAGCAGTAGCAAAATCTAATGCGTCCCATGCTGTCACATCGTTAATTGTAGATATATAAAATCTGCCTGTATTATTCTCATTAACAATGAAATACCCATCAATATTAGTTACATAACCAACGCTTGAAGGTAAATCAGGATCAGAGACTATTGCAAACGTATCTGTGGAATAAGTAAAGCTATAAAGTTTGTCTCCATCACAAATAGCTAGTTGAGTAGTTCCCTCTGCCATAGTAACAGCACCAGAACTACCTAATAAGGACCCTCGGCCAGTCACTGAGCCAGCACTATCAACTTCATATAAATTAGTGCCAGAAACAAAGAAAACCCTACCGTTGCCGCTTTTAAAGCCACCACGTACAGGACCAGCACCTGCGGTTGCAAACAGCTCTAATCCTGCCGTACTATATAACGCAGACGGATCACGCCCCTTTTCATCAATGATGGGGAAAAAGTTTATAGTTCTTTGGGCATCAAATGGAAGCGAACGCTGTTCATAAGAAGGCCCGACTAAGCCGATTCTCAATCATTCCACCCTGTGAAAATATTATCATTGCCAACACTTTGCGGTGTTGCATCAATTTGCCTATTCTTAGCAATGGCAAGCTTTATCTTTATTAGTGCATCATTAGCCGTAGCTACAGTTTCTTGTGGTGCACTTACACCGTATTCTGTGGCTAGCTCTATAGCTAGATTGTATTTAATTGCTCTTGCCCAGCCTAATGGCAGACTTATAGTATCTGAAAGGGAATAGTTTCCTATCTCTTTATCGCTTAGGATAAATACTGGGTCACTATTACTAGGAACTGGATAAAACTTTAGTAGAGATAATGGGAATGCGTTTGTGAAGTTAACGTAATCAGGAATGCCTAATGTGTCTTTCGAGATAATATCAGCATAACGATCATCTGATAACTCTCTAATTGCGTAGTCTGTTGTTCCCCTACGTGTGTAGATAGAAACTAACTGAACAGGCTTCGAGGTGTCAAAATCACCGCCAGCGCCCATTGTGTAATTCGCTACGCCACCAGAAAAAGTAAACTCTTCTAAGGTTCTAGCAGATGTTAAAAGCCCCTCATTACTCCAACTGTCAAGCAAGTCATTCATCGTTTCCAATGCATCACTTGCCTGACTAGCCGTAGGCGTTTCAACGTCACTTAGAATACCTGCCTTTTTCATAGCAGTAGTAATATAATTAAGTGCTGTCGCCATCTTTTGCCTCTTCGATCATCTTCTTGATCTTTTCGACACCTGATCTGTGGTGAACAGTAAGCCCTAAAGCCTCTGCCTCCTTAACAAGTTGTTGTTTTCCGCCTTCTTCAACCCAGCCCATTTCGACTAGATCGACGATTTGCGGGTGATTGTCATCTACTTTTTTCACACTACCATCTTTTGTGAAAATCCTCATGGGGCCACCGCCGTACGGTCACCAGCTTCCGGACGAATAACCATAAAGGTCATCGTTTCACTAGCGGCATCAACTGCACTCGCTGTTGAGTTAACAACCTGAATTGCTACTGTGTCAGCAGCAGTAACGCGACATGTTCCCAACATAATACCAGCATCTAAATCACTCTTAGACACTGACACAAAATCACCTGTTCGAACACCTGTTACCGTTGCTGTTTCTTCCTCTGTTGTGTTAGCTGCAACTGATCCGAGATCAACCGTAGCTGTCACAATCTGAATAGAGAATGCATTACCTGCAATAATTCCTGTACTCATATTAATTCCTCCAGTAAGAGAAGGGGGGATTGCTCCCCCCAACTACATTAAGACGTTATACGGCAAGACCATTCAGGACGATCCGCGGTGATACCACCGAGGAAATCAAGACGGGTTACCATGCGGCGTTCAAGTACATCAAAGTCACGGATAACCGCAACCGTAATACCATCAACCGTACGTTGTTCAGCCATTTCAGCCCGCTTAGGCATAATGAGAGGAACAGACACACCACGGAAAGCTTCTTTATGATATGCAAGGTTTTGCGTGTAAGCCGTAGAAGCGGCTCCAACAAAGACCAATGCAGCATCATTAGCAGGAAGAGCTGATACGTTTTGCAACGAAGTGCTAGCAGAGCTGTAGATAGCTGGACTAATAGACAGCGTGGCTTCACCAGAACCGTTTGCCGTAGCATCAGCGGTAACTGTGAACTGTTGCAAGAATGTATAGGTTTCCTTAGTAATAGGATGAACCGCATACACACCAGCAATTGTAAACACTTGGCCCTTCTTAACTGTACCTGTGGTGGTCGTAAGACCATCAACAGCAAGCGTCGTAGCGCCAGTAGCAGCAGAAGCATCATTAACCGCTACGCCTGTTACATCATTGCCATTCGTGTGGTTGTTGAGTAGTTCGCTTTCCAACCAAGTGAAACCGTCAGCCATACCAACGTAACCCATCTTATACTGCTTAGCAATTTCAGAGGATGACTGGAATAGACCTTTACGCTCACCAACAGCCTTGCGGCCAGCGGTTGAATCATGCAGGAAGTAACGGTTGTTATCTTTAGGGCACAAGAACTTATTCATTTTCTCGCGTGCTGCCAAGATATCATCTGGAGCAAAGGTTGTGCTTCCAGCCGTGCCTACTGAGTTATATGTTGCATCCGTTGCTTTTTCCAAGAAACGTTGGTCAACATTTTGTGCAATTGAAGAAACGGCAGGTTTAATCACACGCTCGATTGTGCTCTTAAGTTCCATTTCCGTAGCAAACTCAAGTGAATTAATCTCAACACCAACGGTTGAAATAATATCCAATGGAAGCGCTACATCTTCTTCAGTAATATCTTGTGTTGAAGATGTTACATCAAAGGTTTCTTGTGGGATAAAGCGAGCAGGCTTACTAACATAGATAGTGTCGCCAGCCTTATAGCCGTTTTTACCATCGTAGTCAGTTTTGTCCGCTTTACGGATTGTCTTACAGAATTGTGATTCATCTGCAAGCATTGTTGCAGCAGCATTAGCGATAATGCCACCAACGTCTTTTACATTATTTAAATCATTAGCCATTTTAGTACCTCTTATTTAAGCTATGTTCTTATGGTAGCCATTTTCTCATAGCATTTGGATCATTCGCCAAATCACCAAGACTTGACGAACCTGTACCAGCCGCAGGTTTCCTTAGCGGTGCAGGTGCTTTTGTTGTCGGCTTTGTGATCGTTTGTGCTTGGTATAAGTAGATCAACGCTTCATCACGTGACATGTTACCAAGGTCATCTAATCGACCAGTTTTAGCCAAGTTGTAAAAAGCAAGAGCCGCATCAATTTGAGGGTTTAAAAATGCCTGCTGGATCTCTGGCGCCAATGTATCTAGGAAAGCCGCGTTACCGTCTACCACTTGGGCAAAGTCTGGGTAATTTTTGGCATGTTCCTGCGCTTTTGTTCCAATAGCCTGTAATCTCTCTGTTTTGTGTTGCGTATGTTGCGCTAGTTGCGCATCGCTCTGCTGTTGTTCTAGGCGAGCTTTATCGTTAGCTGCCATCTCCTCTTTGACCGCATGTAACGTTTTAGCCTGAATAAAATCACCGTACGTATCGTAATCATTCTCATTTGGTGCGGTATCTTTACTCTTAGGCTTATTAGTTGTGTTCAGTCTATCTAGCTCCGCTTGAAGTTGCGCGAGCTGTGCTCTTTGTTTGCCAATCTGGCGATCACGCCGTGTAATAGCGTTCTGTGCCTTCTTAGGGAAAGGTACGAATGTATCCTCTTGTTTCGGCTGTTCATTAACTTGACCTGCCTCAACATTTGGCTCTGTAGTTTCAACACTAACTTCCGCTGGCGCATCTGTTTGTGTCTCAATTGGTGCGCTTTCAATGCCCGTTTCGGCTACTGCGACTTCATTCATATTATTCCCCTCTGAGTTGTACAGGCGGTATTACCTGCTTTTCTGCCACTTGAATTGCAAACTTTTGCTCCTCAAGGGCTAATTCTCTTTCTTTGAGAGCCACTTCAGCTACAAACTTATCACGGTCTAGCTGTAGTTTCTCTCGGTCAACCTGAACGTTAGCAGCAGATTCAGCAGCATCGTTTTGCTCTGATTGCGCTTTAATACTTAATTCAGCTTGCTTGCTTTGTAGTTGTTCTTGTTGCGATGCAATAACACCCTGCATTTGCTGCATTTGTTGCTGCAGTGCCATAACTGCGGGGTCAACACCATCATCTTCTTGTAAAATAGCAGGGTCCATAACGCGTTTAATACGTTCCGCCATAGCGGGGGCGCCTGTTACATCTAGGTTTTCAAATAGCTTATCACCCATGATCTTCATAAACTCAGGGTTAGTTGTTACTAATTGACTTAAGAAGTCAGCAGCTTCTTGCCTACGTGTGGAATATGAGGCTCCAGTAGTAACACGGACATCATAACGGCCAGCGGTTAAATCAACTGTTTCCGGCTGATCCTCTATTACCTGTCCATTAACACCAACACGCTTAACATCTTCTTCAACACCTACAATTCTTAAAACCCTCGGCGTGTCATATACATTAGGGATTGCATCAATAAGAATGCGTCCTACTTGTGTGATTGATCTAACTAGATTGTCTGCAAAGTGATATGTTGCTGTGTCGCTCTCGCCTTGTCGTTTATGGATAGCAACGCCTGAAAGCTCGTTAGATGGCATGCCTAGACCAGCATTATAAATGCCCATCGTGGCTTTAATATCGTCAACCGTTTGACGAGCTGCATTCACAACACCTACAGGAATAGGGGGAGGTTCAATACGTTGTGGGGGTCCGATTAGGTTCTTACTTGAATCCACAGCATGGTAGCGTAATACAGCAGCTTTATCTGGGTTTTTCCAATCCTCTTGGAAGTCTTCAACTTGACCAACAGCAGCCATAATAGGCGCTTTAGGTGCTTTCATTAGAAGCTCTGTTTCGAGAGACTTCCATAGGTTAAACATTCTTTGGGCTTGTTTAGAGCGGCGAATAAGACTGTATAGTTGACGTTTACCATCAACCCAAGCCTCTTCACCATAAACAGGAACCATCGGGATGTATCTTGATGGAAATTCTGTTTCTTCAAGAATATCGTCACCGCTCATCTTATAACGATTAACCTTACGGCGGGTAACAATTCTAGTTATCTTACCATCTTCAGAGGTAATTTCCTCTTCAGTCTCCTCAACCTTAAAGACCTCAGCAATTGAAACATAATCATCATCATCTGCTTGTGACGCGTCAAAATCATCATCACCAAAGCTAGATGGGGTCTTTTCAGGGTATCTCTTTTTAAACTCTTCAACCGTAATATGATCTATAATCGTACAGTGTTTAGCGTCTCGGCCATCACATTCAATGGAATCGCTGTCTAGCCACACATTTAATGGGTTAACAACTCGTTTAATCTCTAATACTTGCTCAAATCCATCACCATCATAATCATGGTCAATACGGATAAAGCCTAACGCACACTTAACAGAACTAAGTGAGGCTGTGTCGTATACATCATCTGCTAGGGAGCGATATTCAATTTCTCTAATTAACCCCTTAAGAACCTCTGCCGTCTCTTCGCTGGCCTCAACATCACTCGGTAATACGTTAATTGTCGGGGTGTTCATACGGATATCATTGGCCACTTGGTGCACAAATTGATTTAGCTGGTCAATTGTTAGTGCAGGTCGTCCGGTTCTTACTCGTGCCGCATAATCTTTTTGATCCCATTGGGCGTATTCGTCATCTGATAGGAATAAAAGATCATTAGCAGACTTGTCATAGTTACGCTGCCAAGCTTGTTGATCTTTCTTATATACTTCCTTACATTGCTCTAATACGCTCACACGAATCCCCTTAATTGTGCGACCGCCCCGCGTCCTAAATAGGCAAATATGGCTAATCTGGCATTATTATACATTTTATTAATACTTTGTCAAACCCCCATAAAGCTAACATCACCTATATCCATACTTATAGGCTCGCTCTTAAACTCTTCTTTTGTTATCTCTTCTATGCCAATAGCTAAGTATCTGGCAGCATCTGCCCCATGTGAGGCCCAATCATGCTCTGGGTGATCTCTAAATGTCTTGCGCTTATCATCCCATTTAGTATGGTAGTTAGTGAGAGATTTAAGCCCATTCGTTGTGTTGTCGTCAAAGTAACATCTTGGCAACAAGTTGAGGAACTTTTGTATTCCGTTATCAATACTAGATTGCTTAGGTAGCACATGGAAGTTAGTTAGACCCATTCTCGTTAGGCCATCTACCCATGAATATCCCGCTAGCTCTTTCTCGTCATCTGCATCGCTAGGCGTGATATGCGTGCCATATGAGTATTTCTTAGCTTTTAGTTTGTCAGCATACCAAGGGGCTGTCTGCCCTACTGCTTCCATGAAATCCACAATAAGAACCCTTCCCTCAACAACTTGGAAGAACCATATAGCCGAGGTCTTACCAACATCCCATGCCGTATGTACTGGATAATCAGGCCGCCACCAATCCCCTTTGGTCCTACCGTCTTTCTCTAGGTCTGTGATTGCCTTAGCGTAATAAGCCCCTGCAAGTGATCCAGCAAATGAACATTCATACTCAGCAGCGTATTGTTCTGCACTCATATCATTACGTGCATCTAACAGTTCTTCATCGGGTAGTATTCCGGTTTCACTAGCCTTTAGAATGAGGTTATACCAGCCCTTAGCCTTGGCTTTTTCCCATAACTCTTGGAAGTGGTTTTGACCACGTGGGGTTCCAATAAATGTTGCCCATCCCTGCCTGTCAGATAATGCGGGCCTGATTACCTCAGTCCATGCTCTAGGGTCTTGATCCCCATGCTCATCGCTTACAACCCCATCAAGATAGCCACCACGTAGGCGATCATAGTTGTCTGAGCCATACAGTCTAATTCTAGCGTTGTTGTGCTTGAACTTAATATATAGCTCTGATTCGTTTATCTTAGTATCTGGGATATATGAGGCGTAGTGTTTGAGGTATTCCCATGCAACATCCTTAGCTTGTGCGTATGTTGGGCCTATATATGCAAAGCGGGGGTTTTCTTTCTCACAGGTTATCGCCCGTTTGATTAGGTCGTTTATACAGCCTACTGTTTTACCAAATCTACGGTGAGCTACAATAATAGCCCATCTTTCTGATCTACTGTGGTATGAGAGGAATTGCTCTCTTGGCTTATATGGGATTGTTATTCTTCCCATGTTATCTTTATAGATACTGGGGATTCGTTGTCATCGCCTATAATGGCCTGAGCGGGTTTGCCGTCTAGCCTATCTGATATTTCTTTAATTGCTGCTAGTTGATAAGAGCTTTCTCTATTAGTTGCTAATTCAACTAACTCCTCGGCTATCTTATACATACCCTTATCGAATTTTCCATACTTATCATTTAATGCAGAGCGTAAACCTAGCTGCATTGCCTTCTTTTGTTTCGGTCTTCCATTAGGGTTATTTGTATGGCCTTTTGGCATTTTGTTTTTCAAACCTACTAAGTTGATAAGATTATAATTCTATCTGCCTATTTATTAGGCAATTAGTCATCACTTAACCTGTTGATTCCTATATATAAGCACAAATAATTCAATAAATCAATGATTATTGTGTTTAAGGGTGTTGACATATTAGAACACGTATGATACAATAGGTCATCGGGCAATAGAGTCCACCTAACCAAGGGAGAATGGAAATGAAAGATAAAATGTCTCACCAAGATATTATAGACGAGATGGTGCAAAGTTTCACAGCACTTTTAGAATTAGGGTTAGCACTAAAAGACACAAGGGAAGATATAATAGCGTACGCTGTTAAAAACTCATGTGCTGGCCCCCTTCCTAGAAAACTTGCAATACAATCATTTTTCAATGAACAAACTTAAAGCACAGCGTAAACGTATGGGGCTATCTGTTGGTCAGGTAGCTTCCATAACTAAAACCAACGAAAGAAGAATTAGGCGTATGGAAAATGGGAAAGAGGATATTAACCCTATAGTAACCATTATGCTTGATTATATCGAAAACAAAGGAGTTGAACAATGAGATACGGCGTTAAATGTGAATGTGTAGATGATTATAAGATCTACTTTAACCACCTACAACAAGCCCATGACTGGGTAAAAGCTCACCTATGGCAAGCTGCTAAACCTGTAATCTTTGAGGTGTATCATGGCTGATTGGCTTTTAAATGAACCTGATGAGGAGATGTTTAATCAGCGTCTTGATGACCATCAATCCGGCAAAAGGGTTATTAGGCGTTGGACTAGTGGCCGTTATTGGGAATCAGATGGTAAACTTATACGTCTTTGGATGAAACTAGACTTAGCACCATGTGCATAGGGGGTTGAAATGTACTACGCAACTATAAAAGTACCTTGTTTTGATGCTGAGCTGGCCGTTTCATACTACTATGACCGTGATGAGGAAATGATTACCTTTGATGATTGTTATATTGAAGGGAAAGACGGGCCTGTGGCCATTGAAACAGATGATATCTATGTGCCTGAGAAGAGAAACGGTAAAATCTCTATGGTTTGCCTATCTACTTTGGTTCAACAAGGCTTGGATGAACAAAACTTGGAGTATGAATAATGATTAGAGCAATTGTAACTTATTTCTTTCTGAAAGAACAAAACAAGAAGGGTCGTGTGCCTTATTGTTGTTCCTTTAACCGTAAAACTAAGAAAGTGGAGATGAGAAAATGAGTAACTTGCATAAAGCTATAGAAAGGTTTGTAAACAATGCACCAGATAGCGCGATTATGGATTTGGACCGTGAGCTTAAAAAGCCTGCTAATGTTGACGCTATTAATAAAATCGGTCTCCAGCTAATGGCCTGCGTTGCTTCCAGATACCAACTCTTAACTAATAACTACTATGACTCTGAATATGATTGGATTAACGGATGCAAATCAATGAGAGGTGACTAATGTGCGACTTCATAGCAGGTCTAGCCGTTGCTGCGGCTACATCAATCACTTGTCTCATATCATCGGGATATTTCCCTTCTATCTTCTAACACGTTGAAAGGTATAAGTAAATGAGAAAAACTATTTATTTCGTATCTATAGCAATCTTTATTGGTGGGGCTATGGCTGGTCATGCTTTTCATAGATATCAAACAAATAACTATGCCTCTGAAATAACTTTAGCCTTTCAAAACGAGGCCGTTAAGGAGGGTTATGCCTTTTATG
>Ga0224502_10000242_pt1 | contig 17422 bp, 14 predicted proteins | sample SF_Oct11_sed_USG_5_FD_169104 | JGI IMG/M metagenome (GOLD analysis project Ga0224502, IMG submission 169104) | Sediment microbial communities from San Francisco Bay, California, United States - SF_Oct11_sed_USGS_13 | ecosystem: Environmental > Aquatic > Marine > Sediment | place: USA... | reverse complement strand
ATAACGCGGCGCGTGTTATTATCCTGTTCTTTCAATCAAGCACTGAGAACAAGAGTCTTACGATCGTGTCGCCCATGCATTATCTTATCCGTCTCCTCGTTGTGCTTTCAGCCTGGTGCTTGATAGCGTCTGCTTCGAACGCCAGCACCTGCGGGGGTGGCAGCATCTCGGGCGACGCCACTGACGGTCAGCTTGAAGCGTTCTTCGAATCGGCAAATAAACACGTCTTGACGTTCATCGGCTACTCGGGGGCCGAGTACGAGGATCACGAAGCAATGCTCGCGATCGCCCGTCGTGTTCTGGATGAATTCGATCCGGCGGAAACCATCGTCAATATCGGTGCGACACCCGCAGGCATCGGCGCCGTCTATCAAATGGCCAAGGACCGCGGCTTTGAAACCACGGGCATAGTCTCGACCCAGGCGAAGAAATACGAGGTCGCGCCATCGCCCTGCGTGGACCACGTCTTCTACGTGGAGGACGAGACCTGGGGCGGGCTGCTGGAGGGAAGCGACCGGCTGTCGCCGACCTCGGCGGCGATGGTCGAGTACAGCGACACCGTGATCGGCATCGGGGGCGGCGAGATCGGGCGTGACGAACTCGAGGCGGCCAGGGCCCGAGGCAAGGATGTCCGTTTCTTCCCCGCCGAAATGAACCACGAGATCGCGATCGAGAAGGCGAAGAAAAAGGGACTTCCTCCTCCCACCCGTTTCGAAGGGGCCGCGTCGGAAGCATTTTCGGCCAGCGGGAAGGAATAAGCGCCCGCCATCCATCGTTCGATCGAGCGCTCCACTTGGTGTCGCTGTGCCGCGTAGAACACACTTTCAGGTAGCGGCAGCCACACCCGGAAGGTACCGGCGGTTAGGTAAACACGAGCCCGCTGTGAGATTATCTCAGAGCGCTGATTTGCAGCGAAAACTGACCCGGAAGGACGGAGCCTGTTAGTGCCTTCGACTCCTGTCAAAGCCTTCGTTTCCTCCACGTACGAGGATCTCAAGGATCACCGTTCGCACGTCATCGACGCTTTGCGGCGGGCGGGAGTATTCGTAGACCCAATGGAAAATTGGACCGCGGAGTCCGATGAGCCGAAGAAATTTTCCCGGCAGAGGCTTGCCGGTTGTCACTTTTGCGTCTTGCTGGTCGCATTTCGACGCGGGTTCGTCCCAAAAAACGAATCTCGGAGTATCACGCAGCTCGAATACGACGCCGCCGTCGCGCAAGGGATGGACGTGCTGGTCTATTTGCTGGATGAAAAGGCCCGCTGGCCGGACAAATTCAACGAACTCGATAGTGATCCTCAGATTCGTGCCTGGCGTACCAGCCTGGAACAGAACCACGGGCGAGAACTCTTTGGTCCTGACCCGTCTTCTATCGATGTCGCTCCCGCGATTACGCGTTGGGTTCTGAAGCATACGCATCCCGTCGTCGCGAATTTGAGCGGCCTGGCTAGCGAGCTGGCGCATCATGAGCAATTGTTGACCGACCGGCGGGCGCAGGTGACGGCCTATCTGGAGCGTGCTCGCGATCTGATCCAGCATGCTCACGACGAACTCGCAGAGGGCCGGGTGCCGCACGGTACTTGCCAGCAAATTTTTGACACGGGTGATTTGCTCGTCAGGACGATCGGCGATGCGATAACGGATAATGACCTTGACCGGTTACGCGAGCTTCTCAAGGGGGCTTACGAGGTCGAGATTCTTCACGATGCATTGAAGAGTGAGTCCGACCGGCTGCTCAACCTCGCAGAGTTGGATCGGACGCGCGGTGCTTTTGCTGCGCTCGTGGAGGCAATCCGAAGTTCTCCCGGTACTCCGGGCTCGGGGTAGTCGGCTCGCTGCCAATATCTGTCCGCTTGCGGAGGTGCACTCATCACGGATGTCGTTGCATCTGGGCCTGGAGCCAGATTGACTCTTCGGCTGTCGCAGAAAAGACGTTAGTGCGCCACTTGATCGACAGGTGCTCTCTGCGCATACATCTCGCGAGTTGAGGGTGACATGAGCTGGCCGAGTTCAACGCAAAATTCGGGCATAAGTGTCGTGAGCTTACGGTGCGTCCGGTACGGCAATTAGGTAGATCCCAGAATTGACATGAATTGATCCAAAGACGATTGTTTTATTTGTTCGACCAATGCACACGGGAATCATCTTGAAAGAGCGGGGTCGGAGTAATGTCGAAGAAGTACCCATCGTCACGATCAAAAGTGTTTATCAGCCACAGTCACATCGACCGCCATACAGCCGTCGAACTGCAGACGATACTCGACGAACATGGCGCACAAACTTTTTTGGACCAGGACGAAATCGACACGCTGGACAACCTTCCGGACAGGGTGCGCGACGGAATTGCGTGGTCCGATTACTTCCTGCTCGTCTGGTCTGCCAGTGCGGCAACTTCGGCCTGGGTGCGACGCGAGTGGGAGACAGCATATAAACGCGGCAAAACCATAATCCCTTATGTGCTTGACCGCACAGACCTTCCTCATTTGCTGGATGAACTGGTTTATATCGACAACAGTGACATGCAGCGTGGCAATTCCAAGCTTCTCAAAGTACTTAAACTTGGATCTAGACGCGACCCATTTCCCGGGCTCTGGGAGGCGTCTGTCGATGCATTCGGAATGGTCGCGGGGAACTACCGCCTCGAGCTGAGAGAGAATGGCCAGGTGGAGGGCGAGGGCGGCATCAGCAACACAGGCTTTACCAGTCAGTTGGCGGGCGAGATGGGATTGGGGAATCTGCTGAGCATGCGCATACCGGTTTACGGCACATGGTCCTACGATCGGGGATCAAAGATCCTGACCATCGAAGTGACTGCGAAAGCGCTGGGTCAGCAGCAACACGACACGATACGAATCCATGCAACGGGACTCGAGAAAGGGGCAATAAGCGGTGAGGATCTCGGTGGACGGAAGTGGATGCTGCGACGCGTTGGTAACAGACCGAGGTCGCCATTGGAAGCTGAGAAGCAGCAGGTTCGCGATGCGCTCCAGAAAATGATCGACACCGGCAAGGATAGTCCGACACTCCCGACCATGCTCGCCGCCGTATGCGTTGGTGCACAGGAAAAGTCGCAGCACAACCTCGGGCTCCCTACGAAGAAAGCACGGCGGCTCATCCAGGCGGACGAAAGGACCTTCCCTGCTGCTTGCCAGGACTTCGTGCAGGCTCTGCAGAGCGGTCACTGGATTTCGTAATACTCATGGGCCAGAGTAAATACCGAACGATCCGCTGCGCATTGGTTCTTGCTCTGACCCAAATCAAAAATCGCCGCGGACGGATCTTCGGTGGATTTGCCCTGGTTGAGGAGCCAGTTCCAGAAGGCTGACAATGAGCTACGACGTCTTCCTCTCACACAGCCATGTCGACAAGGAGTGGACGCGGGAACTACAAGACTGGCTCGCTGGAACCGAATGCAACGGGCGCAGTCTTCGGGTATGGCTGGATCAGGAAGTTCTGAAAGGCACGGTCGCCATTCGTCGAGTTCTGTGCGAAGTTTCAACGTCGCTTTCGAACTCTGAGCTGATCGATTGGTTCGAGGGGAACGGCAGTAAGGGGCCCGAGGCACAATTGCTTGGCTTCCTCAGGGGGAACACCTATCTGCGTATGGAGGTACATTCGTGAAAGATGCCGTTGCATACATGGCCTGGGAGAGGGTCGTGCCGTGGAAGATCCTATCCATGATGGCGCGCCCGGACGAGCCGCTGGTTCCAGTCGGCTTCGGAGCGAGGAATCGTGACTTCTCGAAGAATCTCGAGCCGGGCTCACAGATCTGGGTCGTCGCGAGAATCGCTGGCAAGTTTTCGTTAGCTGGACGGGTTTCGGTCGAGGATATGCTCGATCGGAACAGCATGCCCGAAGAGGAGTGGCCGAAAGATGTTGCGGGATTGCTCTCACAATGGCGGTTTGTTGCCAGGGCGAATCCAGCAGACAGCGAGTTTTTTGAGACAAACAACGCGGAACCCGTCATCGCCAGGCACCGCATCCGGTTCGCCCAAAACCGAACTATTGCCTACCGCCGCGCGTCCTTGAGTAACTCGTTTCAGCCATGCATGGATCAAGCTCGGGAAACGGTGTTCCTGAGCTACCGATGGCAGGAGGGAAGGCGGTTTGCCATTGCTCTCGCACGGGAGTTTAGAAACCAAGGTCTAAGCCCCTGGCTCGACGCCCTTTCCATACCGGCGTATGAGGCCAAGCGCGACCGAGGAGTGAGCGCGCCGAGGCTGAAGAAGTTGCTCAAGCTCGGTATCGAAAACAGCAAATTTGCCGTCGTGATAAACACACCGACCTTCGCGCGGACGTCCTGGACGAGAACTGAGCTGGGACACATCCGCAGAAAGGGCATCCCGTGGTTCCAGGTGATGCACGGAGGTACGGAACGAAAATGCGATGAACTCCCGGTTCTCAGCAACAAGCCGGAAGTAATTGTCAAAGAAATTTTGGGGCGGCTCGGTTCCTGAGCCTCTGCCCAAATATCCGCTGCCAGACAACGACAGGCCCCATTTGGCCTTGAACTGTTATCTTGGCGGCAAGTCAAACTTGTGCGGGAAGTCGATACTCTCGACTTGCTCGCGCGCTGCAAGTTCGCCCAGTTCCTTCCAGACCAACAGGTTCTTCGTCTCGTCCATCGCGCTTAGCGACTTTATGGTCTTCTCGGGCAATCCGGGCTTCAAACGATTTACTTCATCGGGCTCGAAAGACATGTCGTAACGCGCGTATGAAAAGAGCGGCGCGGGCGCAACCAGGTCACCGCGCAGATCGCCAAGCTCGCGATCGATATGGGAAACCTTGGCGCCGGACGACATCCATTGCATCATCGTCTCGACAAGAACGGCGCAGTCGTCCATCAGCGAAAGCAGTGCCTTGACTGCGCCCTGGGCGGCAAGCTTGGATGGCTTGCTTTCTGGATCGCTGTTGCCCGTGCCGACAGAGACGATCAGCATCTGGTCAGCGCCGGTCGGCCAGTTGACACGGTAGCCGTCGAGAGTCGCATACATGAACGCCTGCAATGCTGGGTTATTGAACGGGGTAACGCCACCGTCGACGAATGATCCCCGAACAGCATGCTTTCGTGAGCTGCCTTCATTGATTATCAGCGTTTCCGGGTCGAAGAAAGCGGGAGCGGCCGTCGAAGCACGGACCACCTGCCAGAGCGGATAGTCTGCGTTACCGACCCTGTCTTTCTCCGGTGCCCTGGCAAAGTAACGACCGCGCGGATTGTTACCTAGCGGCCAGGGGCTGCCCGTGTCCATCCGTTTGGTCATCAGCAACAGGCCGGTCCTGAGCGCCGGGTCGCCGAGTTTCGTGTCCGCGCCCAGGACGTCTTTGAGCAAGGTTCTCAGCTTCTTGTCATCGTACCTGGCCCGGACAATGCCCTTCCGGAACCAGTTCGGGTTGAATACCTTCTCGCCCATCGACAGGTAATACTGGGTCACTTCGGAGACGGACATGCCCGTGGCCAGCGCGGCTGCAATGATCGCGCCCGTCGACGTTCCGGCTATCAGGTCGAAATAGTGGGCGAGCCGAAAGTCATCGCCAGCGGCGTGGCGCTCTCTCAATGTGTTTTCGATACGCTCGAGGAAGCCTAGGGTGACGATTCCTTTGAGCCCGCCGCCGTCCAGTGCGAGGATCCTTTTCGGGCCGTCGGAACTGAAGTGCTCGTCACGCGTTTTGATCTTGTAATTTGTAGGCATCGGTCGTTCTCCTCCAGGATTGCGTTCAATCGCTCGTCGATTTCGCCAGGTTCTTCGGGAACGGTAACGTCATCGCACTTACTGTCACCGCGGTGGTCACGCGCCGTCACACTGTCTGCCGAAATCCGGATCCGGGAACACTTCGAACAGGAAAGTCTCAGCACGGGCCAGTCCGCTTACCGGTAATTGTAGACCAAGTGGGTCCCTGTTGATGGCCATCGAGCCGGGCGGTCGATCCTCTCCAAACATCGGCGCCCGGGGCCGACTGCCTCATTTCGGACTAGAATGATTGGTAAGCACCGATCATTTGGATTTGCGCGACCGCGGAAGAGGGAAGAATCGATGAGCGACGGAGATCAATTCAGGGGAGATCCAGACCATCTGGAAAGATTCATGAAGTTGGTCGAGTCACCTCCCAACACCGAGGAGAGAGGCCATGCTCTTGATGCCTGGAGAACGTTCAATCGTGTCGCAACGTCGCCGCCCGGATCGGATCCCCTAAGAAAGGTGGCGATGTGGCAGGCGTATCAGAAAGCCCGTGAGGTGGATCTGCGGGGCGTAGACGTAAGCTACGCGTTTCTTGGCAAAGCGGATCTGCAGGGAGCCGACCTGAGCCACGCGACCTTCAAAGGCACGCGACTGAAGCGCGCGCATTTTGATGGCGCGACGCTGGATGGCGCGGAGCTGAGCGAATCATTGCTACTGGGAGCGACGTTCGAAGAGGCATCCCTGGCCGGTACTGTCATCCGCGGTGCCAATTCCGCAGACGCGACTTTTCGCGGCGCGAATCTGCGTGGCGCCGATCTGTCGGGGAGCATACTGACCGGCGTGGATTTTTCGGGTGCCGACCTGACGGGAGCGGACCTGTCCGACACCGACCTCGCGAATGCCGTGTTCGTCGGTACGACGGTAACGGACGCCGTATTCGACGGCGCTACCGTGTACGGACTCTCCGCGTGGGATCTCGACGGAGAGCCTGCGTCGAGTCGAAGCCTGAGGATCACGCGTGTAGCGCCGGCGATTACCGTCGAGAACCTGAAGGTTGCCCAGTTCGTCTACATGATGTACCGAAATCCCGAGATCCGGGAAGTACTGGACACGGTTACCCGCAAGGTTGTGCTCATACTCGGAAGATTCACCGACGGGCGCAAGCAGGTGCTCGACAATCTACGAGCCGCGTTGCGCGATTTCGACCTGGTGCCGGTGGTGTTCGACTTCGAGAAGCCGCAGGATCGAAACCTGACCGAGACCGTAACGGTGCTGGCCAAGATGGCACGATTCGTCGTGGCCGACCTGACGGACCCGAAGAGCGTGCCGCATGAATTGAAAGCCATAGCACCGAGCGTGGCCGTGCCGATTCGGCTGATTATCCGATCCGACCAGGAGCCGTACTCGATGGTCAGGGACCTTTACGATCATTACTGGGTTCTGAAGCCGTTTCGCTACGACAACGAGACACATCTGATCGAGTCTTTGCAATCAGAGATAATCGGGCCGTCGGAGAAATGCAGGCAGGAAATTTTCGAACGGCGGCAGGACTAGGGTTTGTTTAGAACATGCTTGCACGTATCTGCTGGGCCGTCATGTGCGATGGTGATGTCTGCCGCTGCGTCAGCGGGTTGGCCGGAGAGAAATATAAAGTAACCGTATTAGGAAGGCTGCTAGCTGCTCTACGAGTAGATAGAGCAAGTAGAAAGTTGCCGCCCGATCCGAAGTTCTAGGTACTTGTAGGGTGGTTGAAATATCTTTCATCTGATCTTGGTAACAGCGGCACTTGAAATCGAACTCTGATTGTTCGCTCTCCCAATAATGCGCCATTGATGTCAGAAGGCCGACGCTCCGTAATACTGGCGGTCGGAACGTATTGCGGTAATCTATAATGATCGGAAGCGGTATATCACGCTTTCGCATCCTACAGTCATGAAGAAGGCGCGCCCCAGGCGCGCCGCTTACATCAATCGCTACTACGATTTGCGTCTCCCTGGTATCGAAAACCGCAAGTTTGCCGTCGTGATAAATGCAACAAGCTTCGCGCGGGCGCTCCGGACGAGAACTGAGCTGGGATATATTCGCAGAAAAGGCGTTCCGTGGTTCCAGGTGATGTGTGGAAGTACGGAGCGGAAATGCGATGAACCTCCGATTCTCAGCAACAAGCCGGAAGTGATCGTAAATGAGATCTTGGAGGGGCTCGGTTACCGAGCCGGTAACGGGATACCGTCGTACTTCGCATTTCAGCAATAGAATGACTACTCCGAGCAGTTATTCATGCGGCACAGGTCCGCCACAGCAACGCCGGCAGAAGCGTCCTGCAATATACGAATGATCTGTTCGTACTTGCATCGCTAGTACTTAGTCGGATCCTCGCGGCCGAGAAATCCTAATATAGCAAGTGGACCAATTACCTAGTTTGCCGACGAGCAGTAACACAACGGGCGATACGGTTCTTTGTCTCGGTTCGACTGTTGTTGCCGTCTGATTTAACTCAGAGACCGACCGCCGCGCACAGATCGTAGTCGATCAACATGGACGGAGCGTCTTCGAATGTGATCGTAACCTGCGTGCGCCCCGGGCAGACAGGTTCGCCGGGCCGAATTGGGCCACGAAAGTAGGCGCCAAAGCCGGTTGCCGCTACCGTTGAGGTAATGTCCTTGTAGTTGTCATCGTCGAAGTCATAACGAACTTCGAGCACTTTCTTGTCGCTGAGGTTGCGCACGTCTACCCAAAGAAAGAAATCATGCATCACCTCCGCCACGGGGACGCGTTGCACCATTGCACGAACGCCGCCATCAGGCGCGTCCTTGAGCGATCGAAGCGTTTCAGTGAGGTTGACTTTCTCGTTTTTTAGGCGTTGAAGCTCAGCCGCTTGGTCCGCAACGACCGCTTCGATATGCTGGAGTCGATGCACGTTCCACGCCAACAGGCCCAAAATGGCAGCGAGCAACAGACCTGAGCTAAGCAGCGAGCGCCGGGAGGCGGATGTGTATGTCCTCAGCAGTGACTCGTGATGCATCGCTAGTCCTGGTCCCGCACGAACTCGATCTCGTCGGACATGCGAAACCTGAGCGTGACGTCCGGACCTTGATTCTGCGCGATCTTTATGGGTACCGAAGTCATAGCGCCCCAGCCGAGATAACCGACCGCAAAGCCGTTGGAGCTTTCCGAGCTCGTGTGCCGATTGCGCAGAAAACTCTCGTCACCGAACACGTACTCCACCTCGTTGATATCAGCCTTCCTCACGTAAGGAAGATCAAGCCAGACGATGAAGTTGAAGAGCTGTCGCCCTCTCTCATCCCTGAGCCCGGGCCGCAGAATTGCGATTGCCCGGGGCGTAACGAGTTCCGATAAGGGGCCGTTTCGAATGTGGTCAATTTCCTCTTCTATTGGGCCTATCTGTCGTCGCAGCTCTGTCAATTCGTCTTTCTTCTCTGTAATTGCATCGTCCACGGCTTTGAGTTCATAAAGACCGTAACCAATTGCGATGAGCATCAGAGCGAAACCGAAGAAGGAGAGTAGCTTCGCGACCCCGGCCCTGGCGGAGGTCAGCGCGAGCTGTCGCAGCACCGTCACGCAGTTTCCCCGACAGTTGCAGTCAGCTCTCTTATGAACTCGAAGGTGCGTGTCCTGATCTTGAAGAGCTGGCCACATGAAAACAAGGTGGCACCGCCAGCGCCAAGGGTAATGGAACTCAGGGTCACCTGTTGCGACAGGGATTCGGGTTCACCAAAAAGCAATGTCCCGGCGCTGAGCAAGGTCACAAGGCCGAAGATTCCGATCAATGACATGTACCAGTAACGTTCTGGCGAAAACTTTGCGACCAGTTGCTGCGTGATCTTGACGCGATCCTGGAGTTCGTTGAGCGAAGATCGAGCGGCGTCTGAATTGCCGGTCGCACCGAGTCCAGGCTCAGAAAGTGCCGAGCTGCCGGCGCTTCCAGCGCCGATCGCCGCGACGTCGGTATCAGGCGTACTCACCAACTCGACTACAGTTCGCGAAATGAGTTCGAACAGTGCTTCCTGATCCACTTTTGCCATTCCGATGACGGGCCGGGACGGCGGATTGACGGTTTGAAGGTCCCTGAGCCCGGCAGTCTCTTCGAAAAGCGAAGCGCTGAGAATAACCGGAAGGATAGTAATCCCTTCGTCTTTCGCTGCGACAAGGAGCGGTGGAAGTTCCTCACTTGCGATGAAGTCTGATGCCATGAAGTCGGCGCTGATCAACAGGATCGCGACTCGTGTCTCGTCCAGCACTTTTTGAATCTCATCGCGCCACATGCCCCCAGGCTTGATCCGGGTGTCATCCCAAAAATCAATGACGCCGTTTCGAACCAAAGGCGCAAGGTGTATTCGAAGCCGCGTAAGCCATTCGGCATCGCGATGGCTGTAGCTGACGAAAACTCTTGAGCGTGTTGCCATGGTCAACAGCCTCGGTAGTCAGCGAATTGCGGGTCGGCGTACCCCGACAAGTAATGACGTATTGCCGTCGTGGACCTGGGGCGAAAACAGGATAGAGTCCTCGATCCAAGATGTCCAGTTGTGCCAGTGCCAGCCGTCAAGTGTTGAAGCGCCGTCCACTCGCCGGCGATTGGTGATCTGCAATATGCAGATCCATCAGGCTCGCCTATCCGAGACCCTCACCAAACTCGATGAAATCGACCCAATGGGGAAAGTCGATGAGCGGGTTACGATTTCCCTGAACCTCGGAGATACGCTCGTTGCGATGTCGCTCATAGCTTGACGGCGGTTCCGACTTCGCCCACTCGATCAGCATCGCTATCGCCCCATCATCGTAGCGTGTTGCATCGATCTTTCCTTCGTGCGCCATGAGAAAATACAAGGTTGCCCTCGCCACGAGGGCCTTGTTCCGTATTGGTTCAAAGCGCTTGGTGCCGCTGTCTTTGCGGCCTGCAGCCTGCATGTAAGCAGGTCGATTCGTTGGACCCTGCTGCCCCGTGCTGCCGAGTTCGCGATAAACGCAATCGGTCCGAAAGATATTGGCTGCACCGTCCGCAGTGATCAGGTGATGGAGGTCGCATCTGGCGGTCTGTTCCTTGTCGAACCACGACTGGGGAACGATATGCTCGCAGTTCAGGTACTGGTTGTTTCGGAATCGCTGCGGCAATTCCGAGCGGTGGCCGAGATCGGTCAGCAAGTCCTTCAGTAACAACTGCTCCGGCGCAATGACGGTATTGGTGTAAACACACCGCAGCATCCGATCCTCCTGAAGGTCGACGTGGGTGTATAGGTGAGCCCGCGCGCGGTCGTAGCTCAAATCTTCGAGTTCGAGGCTCTCGAGGGCGCCGCCGGGAAAGAGGCTTTCGAAGTCGACGAGCGGCTCCGGGAAGTCCGGTGCGATCTGCAGTGTTTCCTGGAGCAGGTCGGCGAGCCGCCGGTAGAGTTCGACTGGAGTCAGCGTGTTGGCGTCGACGTCCGTTATGATGTCTTCATAGTAGTCAGCCTGACGTTGTCTCACTTCGGCATCGCTTGGCAAGTACGTCGCTTCGCGAGCCGATTGCAGCGCTTGGAGACCCTGTAACACACTCTTGTCGTGAGTCGGATCCTGCCTGAAGAGTTCGAGCCCGGTGCGCACGACAGGAGCACTTGGAAGTAGTATCGCAGTGCCATCACTGCCGCTGCCTATCGATATGCTGAATCGCAAGGGGATCTCCACGCTGGGCGCGGACGATATCGTCGTCGATGATACGCTGCTTGCCGAAAACGTCGGCGGTTCTGCAGCCAGTACCGCATCGACGAGTCGACGTTTATCCGCTTGCAGATGGGGTGCCGCTTCCCGCAACGCGTCAATCAAGCTGCCCACCCGGGCACCCTCGTTGATGATCACCGGCTGATTAGTAGGGGCATGCTCTGCCGGGAGCGCGGCAAGTGCATCGCGATAGAGCTGCGCCTCTTCATCGTCGTCGATCGTGAGCGATGCATGGTGCAATGCCACGACCTGCCACTCGTCATCGAATACGGGCGAGCCGCTCGAACCAGGTTCGGTGTCCGTCATGTAGTGCAGGAAGTCTTCGGTACTTGGGGCAACGAAATTCTGGCGGATCGACACTCTCTTGGGGCTCCCGCCCGGGTGATGCACGATATTCACCCGCTCACCCACGTCGATCTCGTTGCCGCGAGGTGTCAGGGCGTTCCAGCCGAACCTCAGCAAGTCGGCGCCCGCCGCATTCCTGGGTTCCACGGCAATCAGCGCGTAGTCGAGCTCGTTCGGCGGGCTGTGCAGAAACAACCGATGAGGCTGGAAGCGGAACTCGACAGGGGTAATGTCGGCCCCGGTGCCCGGCGCCGAGTAGTTGAACTGCACGATATGGTCGAGGGCGTCGTCGGCATCGGCGATGACATGCGCATTGGTGATCAACAGGTCCTGGGAGACGAGAAACCCCGTGCCGTCTGGTGCGCGTCGCGGACCGGTAACGATGCGTCCCACGCTGAGCGAGGCGCGAGTCCCGCGTTCGAGGAAATTGGCCGACATGATCTGGCTCATGCCGACAATGGCCTCGAAGTTACGGTTTACCTCCGCGCCGATCGTTCTCGCGCCACGAACGATATCGCCGTCGGACTCGCTGCTCGCCAGCAGTTCCTCTACTCGGCGGGCCTCGAGATGATAGCCCTTCTGTTCCAGTCGGCGCGGCGCCTCGCTGACCGGCGCCATGCCGAACCAGTCGCGTTCTTTCAGCTTCTGCAGAAATTGCTGACGTTGCTGTCGTGTCTCTTTGACGCGTTCCTCGAAAGTACGCGCTGTCTTCGAGTTATTGCTCATGTGACGTCCTGCGCGCAGGCGGCGCGTATTGATTGCAGCCAAAGCCCTTCGTTGGCTGGGTGGGTACCCTGTTCACCGTTCAGGCAAGGCATGTCGAGACCGCCGGCATGGTGCAGTCCTATCGCAAGCCACTGGGCGTTGAACACCGGGCTGCCGGAGCTTCCGCCCTCCGTCGGCGCCCGGTAGTGCAGACGGATGACGTCGCTTCGAGGCGGACGTCCTTCGGGCGGGCCTTCATGAGCGATCAGCGCGTTGTCGTGGATCGAAAAGGACAGCGGTCCGCCGCGCGGATGACCAATGATGTAAACACGCTGCTCGCCATCGGCCAGAGGCAGCCTCTTGGCGATAGGGATAGGCTCTATATCGGTGATTTCGCCATCCAGCCTGAGCAACGAGACGTCCAGCCGATTCGGCGGCGAGGTCCAGAGCAGTTCCTTGACGGCAAACACCGAATCCGGGCCAAAGGACACAGTGGCTTCGTCCGGGGCCAAGGCGGGTGGATTCACGACATACGGATCATCACTGACAACATGTGCATTTGTCAGCAACAGCAATTCGTCGCCGTAGCACGGCGCAAAGTCTCCACCGCGCACTAGGAAACCGGTGCCTATGCCGACATCGGATCCGTCCCGTATCTGGGCTATGGCCTTCGCCCGTTCGAGCGCACGCTTCATGAACTTGTAGCTCACGTACCGATCGCGACCGAGTATGGCCTCCAATTGATGCTGAGTTTCCGCCGAGGACGCTGCCGCAAGCCCCGATGCATCAAACTGCAGCGCGCTGCCGTCCTTGGCCAGCAACGCCGAGTCGAGAATAGGTAGCAAGAGCTTGCCCGGGTCAGCATCCGTGCTCAGCTGCCAGATCTCGACCAGCTGGCGACGTGTACTTCCGAATTCGAATGCGTCGCCCATGGGTTCGCGGACGTAGCGCTCCATCCATTGCGCGGCTTCTTTGACTCGGTCGAGTGCAATACAGGCCTCTGCTGCTGTGCCTGAGTCCCACATCGACGCCACGCCCGCGGTCCAGCGGGACTCTACTTCCTCGAGAACGGCTGCGGCGATCTCTGCCGCCTGATCCCGTGGCCGGTCCGTGCCACGCAAGGTGACTGCCTCCCGGCCCGCGCGGGCCAGCAACGCAGTGGCATTGATGCCATGCCACACGTTCGAGGCGTCATTGGAATAGACCTGCATGTAATAGTCGATCGCCATACCCAGGTATTCGGCAGCGCGAGCGATCTTGCCCTGCGATTCAACGAAGAGTTGCTTGTAGGCACGACCGAGGAGCCCAAGGACCTCGGCCTCCTCGTCCGGATTGCTCTCGACTTCTGGCAGTAGCACGTTCAAGTACTGAATGGCCAGCGCGAGCAACCCGCGATCGATCAGGGCTTGTGCGTATTGCCGTGACACCAGCGGATCGTCCTGGCCGTTCTGCAATAGCGCGTCTGCAACGTGTTGCATGGCATCGAAGTGCCGCTTGCGCCGCAGGCCAGCCAGGATCTTTTTTGCGATCGGCAGCGGGCATGGCTCATCGGATGTCTGCAGGCAAGCCTGTAGGTTGCGGCAGTGCTGCTGCACCGCAGGCTGGTCGTTCGCGTCCAGCGCCACTGTGATATTCGAAGCGAAGTCAGCAAAGCTCATTGTCCGGCACCTCGCTGTCAGAGTTCCAGCATCTGCTGTAGCTTGCCGCGCAACTCGGCGCCTGCGAGATAGTTCGAGATGTTGTGCCTCCAGGTGCCCCAATTCTGCTCGTTAAGGTCGTCGATGACCTTGTCGCCGCGCTTCCGGTAATCGTTCGCGATCTCGGGGTCAAACGCGGCAACCACGTCCAGGCGGTCGAACACGTTGACCCAGCTATCCTTCAGTGTCGTGGAAGGAAAGCCGTCCTCTCGGCTCCAGCCTGGTTGCAGCTTGTCCTGAACTTCATCGAGGCCCAACGGACTGCCTATTGTCATCAGTGCGTCTACTCGCGGGCAGTCAGGGACGCGCTTGAGGCAGTCGTATGCGATGACGGTGCCCATGCTGTGGCTGATCACGACATGAGGTCCCGGCTTTGCCGCGCCCTGTGCCAGGGCGGATATCATGCGTTGCCGAATTTCGTCCTGGACCCTGACGGCCGGACGGTCAGGGTGTGCCTGGTACTCGACGTTGAACAAATAGTGATGTACGTCGCGCAGCAGCATCTTCATGAGCCGGCGCTTCAGCCACCAGGGTAGCGGGATTCGCTCGAAGTTCGCTTCCAACTCGGAGTCGCCGAATGCCTCCGGCGTGAAGGTCTCGTCACCACCCGGCGGTGGCGCATCGAAGTTCATTTTCGACGCGAGGCCATCCACCCACAGCAGTTCGTCGGACTCGAGTTCGTCTCGCCAGGTCATGTCCGGCTCTTCGTCACGGGCCTCGACGATACTGTCGTTGCTCTCGTGTTCGGCCATTTCCCGTTTGGGCTCCCCGTAAAGAACGTCGGCCCAGTAAACCATATCGGAGGTCACGCCCTCGGCTCCCAGATCGATTCCTTCGTCTCGCGCCAGGGAGTCTCGCCAGAGCCTGATCAACACGTCAGGGGCTGGTTTGTTTGCAATTCCGTGAATAAAGGTGACGTGCGGCATGATAGGCCTCCTTCTCGATCGATGGAGAGAGCGATTCCCCGGACCCGACAGAGTCGACTTCTTTCCGGTCCGGAACGCGAATACATACAGCGGGCGCCAACGAACAGGTGGTCTATCGAGTCACGGAGAACGCGCATCGTATGACCCTGGGACCGGTCGTGCCGTTACCTGCCGTGCTGGTAAGGATAATGTATGCGGGAACGGGCCACCAATATGGCGCCGGCGAGGAAGATGCAAGTATGCGCATATCAGATGATTGAAGTCGGAAGCAAGAACTGGCCTTAACTGTGGCCGAATACCGGTGCGCGTTGCTGGATGGGTGGAGGTCTCGGCGCACCGGCGCCCGTCCCGTATGCGGCAAATCGTTGCAGCCGCCAAATGCTGGTCTATATTCTACTTACAGCATCGGCAATTCGGCCCGTCAAGAAAGAGTGGGCGATCCTGAAGCGCCTCGAACAATGAGCGGAGGACATGCGAGACTGTCTATGACCGACATTGACGTGCTCATCTGCTACCGGGGTCGCTTCAAGAGCCAGGTCGAGAGGCTGGATAAGCTACTGGCGGCACATGATCTCGGCGTGACTTTCGACGCCGAGATACTGACCCCGGATGTCGACTACCTCGAGGCAGATATCGAGTGGATTTCGCTCGGTCACCAGGACTGCGGGGACGACACACGTTGGAGGGCGCCGATCAGCGAGGCGGTGAAGCGCAGCAAGCTTGTTGTCTTCCTGATCGATACGCAGGATCGCTCCGAAAACGTGATGAACGAGATCGCCTGGGCGGCTCGGGCCGGTAAGCCGCTGTTCATCGTATTCAATACAAAAGGCGACGGGCACTCGGAGGACTGGGAAGGCATCAATCTCGGCATGCTGGAGGCCTACTACGGACTCGTCGCCAACAACCCCGAAATGCCCCGGTTCGGATATCACTTCATCACCCATGAGGAGAATGAGGGGCTGGAGGACCGGCTCACGATTCTGGTCAATAGAATCCTGAGCTATTTCGATCTGGTGCAACGAAATGCAGTGCCTCGCTACAGCCTGGATCACGAGAAGACTCTCGCGGATGTCGAGGCATCACCGTCCATCAGGGCACGACGCCGGCTGCACGAAGTGCAGCAAAGGCTGGCTAACGCTCTCGGACAAGACTCTTCGCCATATACCGGGGATATGCTCCAGATCACATTGGAAAAACTTCATGCTCGCGAGCGAGACGGCGAGACCCGGGATGGCCGCATCTATCCCCGAAACTCCCCTTTCTCTTATCCGGAACAATCGGAACGTGAGCGCTATCGCCTTACAGAAGCACTCATAAACACGATACGACCAGGTCCCTTCGAATCGCCGGATTTCCTGGTGATGTTTGCCCGGGAACTCGTATCGTTGCAGATGGTTATGGGTCATGCAGTCAGGCCCGTTGTCCTGATTGGGACAATTCCGTTAGCACCTTCGCACCAGCAAGTAGATGTGATCCTGCGGCCGGATTATTGCGTGTTACTGGTCGATTCGAGCCAGGCAGACTTCGTCTATCAGATGCTGAAGTCGGCAGTTCTTTCCTGGAAAATCACATCGCAGCCCGGTCACTTACCGGTCTCGATGAGCACCCGAGCCGAGGACACGAGAGAGGTGATTACTCAGAGCCCGGACCTGGTTGAGGGTTTCGCGCGCAGCCTTCGGCGAATGCTGGAACAGGGAATTCCGGGTTCGAGCACGAGTGGTCAGCCGCCCCCGGCTTATCATCCGACGCTATTGACGCTGATCGTATTTCAAAAAAGATTCAGCGTGGCCGCGGCTCTTGCGCGAATCTTCGTTCTTGACGCGGGCCCATCGGCTGGCAAGACTTCGATGGCGGACGAAAAGAGTCCGGAGGCCATGTCCCCCGGCGATTGGGTGCTTGCCGCCGATGCCTTGGCGGCCCACCTGGTTTTCGAGAGTGCGGCGTCGCTGGATTCGGTCGACCCGACGATTGCTTACCAGGCCATACTGCTGGGGTTGGCGGCCCAGTCTCTTATCGAACGATCGATCGACAGGCTCGCGCCGCTCGAGATTGTCCCCGCTGCGCGCCGCATGAACGGAGTTGCTACATACTTTGCCGACTACCTTCTCCAGGGAAGAATGCCACAGGAAGCGATCGAGCAGCGCGTCGCCGGACCGAGAGAGGTCGCGACGACATTGGCCATGCTGTTGGAGGAGGCTGCCACCCAAGGCTATATTGACCCCGCCGCAATCAGGCCTTCGACACGCTGGCGGCGAAACCTGGTCGAACAGGATTGAACGCATCTCAGCAATTCAACAGGAACAGCACGATGAACTGAATCTGTCTTCCTTCTCAACTCCATGCATCAAATCAACACCGGA
>Ga0224502_10000239_pt1 | contig 17483 bp, 12 predicted proteins | sample SF_Oct11_sed_USG_5_FD_169104 | JGI IMG/M metagenome (GOLD analysis project Ga0224502, IMG submission 169104) | Sediment microbial communities from San Francisco Bay, California, United States - SF_Oct11_sed_USGS_13 | ecosystem: Environmental > Aquatic > Marine > Sediment | place: USA... | reverse complement strand
ATTCGATGCTGAATTCGGGCAGATCGGCGAAGCCCGGGCCGGGCAGGTCGTGCAGCGTCCAGCCCTCGGGGCAATGATTGCCCGTGGCTTCCGGGCCATTGAGCGGGCCTTTGCACTTGCGCCGATCGAACTCGCCGAGATGACCGCTGCCGAGCGAAGTCCAGACGACACCGTCTTTGTCGATATCTGCCCCGCGAACGCCAAAGCCGGGCAGCGGCGGGTAGTAGACTTCGGCCAGCGAGGTCTGCGGCGGGTTGTCGCCCGGCACGAGCCGGGTAATCGAGCCGGGATACCGAAATGCGTTCGAGCCCCATACGGCTTCCCCGCGAGGCTCCGGCATGACCGCGTAAAAGCCATTGGGCACGCGGTAGTCGAGTTGCGGGTCGACCGCTTCGCCCGGCTCCACCCAGTCGTCCTGGCGGCCGTTGCCATTGGTATCCAGGATGAGTGGCGCCCAACCCTGGGCTAGCTCGGCGTCGCCGGTCTCGAGGAAGGTCGTCGTGTCCAGCCAGCCGACCACATCGCCGCCACCGCTCGTCCACAGCGTGTTGCGCTCGTCATAAGCGAACTGCAGGTGATGGGTGCCATAGCAGGTATCGACGAAGCGGTATTCGCCGGTCTCGGGAATAAGCACGGCCAGGTGCCGGCCGGAGCGTTCCTTGGGATACAGTTTCGCCGACGGATGCTCAGAGCCCGCCTTGCAAAAACCGGGGTTGTCCGGTCCCCGAATCCTGGCGGTCAGCCACACCCTGCCGTCCTGATCGAGCATCGGGTTGTGGATATTGGACCGGGAGTCCCAGATCCGCTCGTCACCCCAGTAAGGGGACGGCGCCGCGACCGGCGCCTCGTTGGTCGTCGGCGTGTCTTCGTCACGCACCGGCACATTGTAGACTGTTGCCGTATTGGCCACCGGGTCCAGTATCGGCATCTCGTCGGTGCTTAGTTCGGGCGCGCCGTAAATCTTACCGTAGCCGTTGACCGTCGGATCACGGCGATCGGTTCCGGACAGGTCGTGCATGTAGTACTTCGGGTCCGACCAGTCGCGCACCGTGGCGACGACGTTGCGCTCCACTCCGTTCGGGCGCTCGGGCTGATGCGCGGGGAGTTCACCGGCCGCGATACGGTCGGTCCACTCTGCCATGTATTTCATCGGCAGGCCCTTCAGTAGATCCATCGCCAGGCGCGCCATATTGCCGCCGGCCTGCCCGGAAGAGATCCGTCGGATCCACGCCTGCTCGGAGTTCTCGATGTCCGCCAGCGCCGCCGGCATCGTCCGTGTCGCCTCGTTGCCGAGCTGGTGACAGCCGACGCAACCCATGTTCTTGACCCACGTGAGGTAAAAGTTCAGGCCACCCTCGATACCCGCCAACTCTTCGTCGCTCGGCAGGTCCATCATCGCGTACCAGTACGCGGCCGGATATACCTGCGCCGCCGCCATCGCGTCCGGCGCAACGACCGCCTCGAGGTCGACGATGTTGCCTGGCGTGGCCGGAATCTTCGTGGAATCGACCAGCCCGTACCCGCGAACCCACAATTCATAGTTAGCCGGTGGCAGATCCGGCACCAGGAAGCGCCCCTGATCGTCGGTGACAACGATGCGAACGAACCGCGTACCGAGATCCTCGGTTTCGGCAATGACCCACACGCCCGCTTCCACGCCGGCCGCGCTGGTCACGACGCCGGCGATATCGTCGCTGTCGATATCGATGGTCGGCGCCGGCGACTCTGCGGGCCGCTCCCCACAAGCCGCCACCGCCAGCGAGAAACTCAGGAAGAGCAAGGCATTCCGCATATCGATTCCCCCTTCGCGATACTGGTCTCCAGCATAGCAAGCTTGAATACTTTTGCCATGCATGCCATTTCCTCGTGGAATAGATGGACCAGATCAGATTAATGTTGGGAGGGACTCACATGCTCCGGAAGCAGACCGCCGCCGTGAGCGACCAGGTATCTGATACAGCAAAGGAGCACCATGTATCAGCGCGGGAGTGGCCACAAGTGTCGGTAGCGCTGCCGACGAAGAAAGGCCCGGGAACCCTTTGGGTCCCCGGGCTTTAGCGGTGTTGACTCAGGCTCCCGAGAAGTCCACGTCGCTGAACACCAGTGAGGGCGCCAGCGTACTGGAGTACGGGTACGGATCATTGCCAACGGCGTCCAGTTGCAGGAACAGGTCGCGGAGGTTGCCGGTAACGTTCATCTCGCCCACGGGCCGACCGATTTCGCCATTCTCGATCATGTGGCCGCGGATACCCAGCGAAAAATCCCCGGTCGTGCTGTCAGCATTGCCGCCGAGCCAGGAAGTCACGAAGACACCCGCGTTGGCGTCGGCCAGCAATTCGTCGAGACTCCGGGTGCCCGGTTTAACAACCCTGTTGGACGAGCTGCCTGTCGTCGGCGCGAGGCCGGCCTTGCGACCGTAGTAGGTGTCGACGTAGATGTTCTCGACGACGCCTTCCGAGACAATCGGCAGAACCTTCGCCGAGATGCCCTCGTTGTCGAAGCGCCGCGACGCCAGGCCGCGCACGATCAGCGGGTCGTCGACGATTGTCAGATTCGGGCTGAACGCCTGCGCGCCGATCAGCTCGCCCCAGAACGAGCGACCCTGCTGCACGAGTCTCGCATTGGCAGAGCCCATCAGCCGGCCTATCATTTGTGCGGCGGCGCGGGAATCCACGACCATCGTGCCTTTGAGCGTCGGACCTTTGTCGGCATCCAGGCGCACCAGTGCGCGCTCGAGCGCCGTTGTACCGATTACCGATGCCTCGGGCATATCGCTGACGTGTCGCGCAACGGCTGCGAATCCGTCCGCAGCCCGACGATCGCCGCGATCGCGCAGGGTCACGTTGGAACTCAGGATGCAGTGCGTGGCCTCTTCAGTGCCGCTGAACCCGTTACTGCTGACTGCGGCCTCGACCTGCGCACCGGTGCGAGCCCGGCTCGTCGCCGATATGACTCGGTCGTGGTCACGGGCGGTATCGTCCATCGCGACGCACCAGCCAATCCTCTGGTCGCGGTCGAGTGTGGTGACCTGGCTGTCCAGCAGTTCGAGCGCCCGGGTCGGACGCTCGGCAAACAGCTCGGCCGGCGTAATCTGTCGACTCGGATCCGGCTCGAGCGCGCCGGTAATAGCTACGGCTTCCTGCAGGAAGCCTTGCAGCCTCGCCTCGTGCAGATCGGTGGTTTGGTGCATCGAATAGCGGCCGTTCGCGTAGACCTGGACGACCATTCCCTGCGCGGTGGTGTCCTGGACTTTCTCCAGTTCGCCATCGCGGTAGTTGAACTCGACTTCGCGAACCTGGGTAACGCTAGCCCAGGCCTCGTCAGCACCGGATGCTTGCAGCATGTCGACGGCTTTCGCCGCTTTGTCGAGAAGCTCAGCCGACATTCTGTCCTCCGACGGTCATGTTGGAGACGAGCACGGTCGGAATGCCCTGCGACACGGGAACACGCTGGCCGTTCTTGCCGCAGGTCCAGCCGCCGGTATCCAGTTTGGCGTCGTTGGCGACCATCGTGATGCGCTTGAGCGACTCCGGACCGTTGCCAATGATGTTAACGTCCTTGATCGGCGCCGTGATCTTGCCACCCTCGACCAGCCAGCCATTCTTGACGTAGAAGGTGTAATCACCCGCCCCGATCTGTACCTGGCCGTTGGTGTAGGTCTCGGCAATGATGCCGCGGTCGACGGCGGCGATAATCTCGTCACGCGTGTGCGGCCCGTCCTCCATGAAGGTGCAGGTCATCCTCGGCATGGGCGAGTGCTTGTACGACTGACGCCGGCCGGATCCTGTGGCCGCCACGTTGTACTGACGCGAGCTGATCGAATCATGCAGGTAGGAACGCAGGATGCCATTCTCCACCATGACGGTGCGCCCGCACTCGTTGCCCTCGTCGTCATAATTCAGCGCGCCCCGTTGCCTGGGGATCGTGCCCTGGTCGACGATGGTGACGAATGGCTCCGCGACTTTCTTGCCGATCATGTCGGAATAGATGCTGGTGCCCTTGCGATTGAAATCCGCTTCCATTCCGTGCCCGATGGCTTCGTGAAGCAGGATGCCGCTGGCGCCGGACGCAAGGATCACTGGCATTTCCCCGGCGGGCGGACGACGCGCCTCGAACAGGATCATCGTTCGTTCCACCGCCTCTGCGATCATCGTGTCGATGCGGTCATAGGTGTACCACGAGAATTCTTCTCGCGCGGCGATATTCGAATAGCCGGACTGCGTTTCGCCGTCGCGGGTCGCCGTTACCATGGCCGTCAGGCGCGTCATCGGCCTGTGATCCATGATCAGCCTGCCATCCAGCGTGGCAATCAGCACGCGCTCGTCGGCGTCCGACCAGGATACCGAAACCTTGTTGACGGTCGGGTCCGCAGCACGGGCCTTCTCATCGACGTAACGGAGGAGCGGCAGCTTCCGATCGATGCCGACGTCCGCCCACGGCACCTCGGTCACGTAGAGATCGCCCGCCTTCAGGGGGTTGTAAGACTGTGGCGCCACGACGGCGCTGCCGGAGGCGATCGCGGCGGCCGTTCGGGCAGCGGCCAGCATCGACTGCAGGGTCAGGTCCTCCGTGAAAGCATACCCGGTCTGTTCGCCGATGACGACGCGCAGGCCCACGCCCTGGGCAATACTCGAATTCGCCCGGCTGACAATACCATCCTCGAGGGACAGCGAGTTGGAGCGCTGGTGCTGGAAATAGATATCCGCGGTATCGGCCCCGTTGGCCGACAGTTCCGCCATCACCCGTGCGATCGTTGCCTCATCGACACCGAACCATTGCATGAAAGGATTGGTCGGCGTCGGTGCGGCAATCTGCGTAGCCTGGTTGACGCTGCAGCCGGACAAAAAGGCGGGCATGCTAAGAATGGCGCTTCCCGCGGCCATCTGGCCGAGGAACTGGCGTCTCTTGATTTCCATCGAGTCTCCCGGTTCGAAACTGTGGCGGCTATTTAATTGTTGGTTGCGTAATAGATGCAATGCGGCCGCAAAAAGTTGCATATTTTCATGTAATTCTGCGGGTCAGGGCCAGCCCCACGCCCCCGGCCACGAGGAATCCGCCGGTAATGCGCTGCCGCACGGCACCAAAGCCCCGCAGCAGGCGTCGCGCACGGGCAGCGAACAGCGCCCACAGTCCATCACCAATGACGATAACAGCGAGATAGACCGCAGTGACAAGGATCAGTTGCCCCGCCGCATCACCGCCTCTGCTGATGAACTGGGGCAGGAAAGCCGCGTTGAACAGCAGGGTCTTGGGGTTGATCACGGCAATCATCACGGCCCGCCCGAAGGCACCGCGAGCGGACTGCGCCGGAACCTGGCCGAGATCGTCGGCGGGCTCGCGCCAGCTCCGAATACCGGCGTAAACCAGGTAGACGACGCCCAGCCACTTGATCCAGGTTAGGGCCGAGGCCGCCATCTCGATAAGTGCCGACATGCCGGCAATGACGGTGAGCAGCTGCAGGGCGATTCCGACGGTCGTGCCCGCTGCCGAGACCAATCCGAGCCGCAGGCCGTGGCGCAGGCTGGTGGCAACGATCAGCGCGACGTTCGGCCCCGGTATCAGGACCAGGGCCGACGTAGCCACAACCAATGCCAGGAGAGTGCCCGTCACTCAGCGCCGACTCGCCGTGTTCTTCCAGTGCTGAATGAGCAGGAATCCGAACAGCATGCCGCCAAGATGCGCGAAATTCGCGATGCCGGGAGAGCGTCCACTTATCCCAAGGTAGAGCTCCAGGAGCCCAAACAGGACGACCATGTACTTGGCCCGCATCGGGATCGGCGGAATCAGCAACATTATCATGCGGTTCGGAAAGGCCATGCCGAAGGCCAGTAACAGGCCAAAGACGCCACCCGAGGCACCTAACGTGGCATAGCTGCCGCCCTGGTAAGCCGCGACGATCAATTGCACGATGCCGGCGCCTACGACGCAAGTCAGATAGTAAGTCAGGAAGCGCCGCGCCCCCATCAGCACTTCGAGTTCGCGGCCGAACATCCACAACATGAACATGTTGAACCCGATGTGCATCAGGTCACCGTGCATGAAGCCATAGGTCAGCAGCTGCCAGACCTGGAAGCCGGGAAATTCAGAGCCCAACGGCCATAGAGCGAAGTTCAGGTACAAGAGCGAGTCGACGCTCGGCACCTGCTGTCCGGCAAAGACCAGCCCGTTGATGACCAACAAGACGAAAATAACGTTCGGAATCGATCCCTGATCGACCGGGCGCCGTTGATAGATGTGTTGACTCAAGACCGCGTAATCCTTTTGCTACCAGCCGCCGCCGCCGCCACCACCACCACCACCGCCCGAGAACCCGCCACCGCCGCCGCCGGACGAGGAGCCGGGCGGCGAGACAGCACTCTCGATGGCATTGCCGAGCGAACTCGACAGCCCAGCCGCGCTGGCGCTGAAATTCGAACTGTTCCAGCTACCGTTGTACCACGAGGGCTGCCACGCCGTGCCAGTTTGACCGGCGAGGCCGGCGAAAATTCGGGTAAATCGTTCGGCCCACTGCTGCTCGACGCCGAGCGCCAGGGCAAAAGGCAGATATGCTTCGAACAGTTGCGGCGTCTTTTCGGGCGGGTTGCGCAGGTTCATTTCGTCCTTTTCGGCGATTTCGAGGTATTCACGGAAACCGGCGACTTCGTCCAGCAAGCGGCGGCCCGCCGTAGTCGGGCGTTTCATGATGATGGCAAAAACGGCGACGGCTGCCACCATCAATGCTATGACGATGAAGACGGCGGGGCTCGGCTGGACCTTGAGCGCCACAACGGCACTGATAACCGCGATGATCAATGCCGGCAAGTTGAGTGCGGCATTGGTTACGAAGTAGCGCCGGTGATAGTCGAAGCGCAGCGACCGCTTGTGCGCATCGCGCGCATGAGCGATGCGCTGGTGATTTTCACTGACGAGCTTGAGCGTATCGCCATCCTTGAACAACGCGTCGTAGATCTCCGATTCTCCGGCTGCCAGTGGCGGCGCCCCCGCACCGTGCGATGTGCGAACCAGCGTGTGCTCGTCGTCGTCATCTACTTCGATGCGCATATAGCCCTTGACGGCGAGACTGACCACCGCCGCGGTCATCGACTCGTCCTCGTAGCCCATGTTTTCGATGTAGTGCAGCGAAGCCGGCGAAAATCCCTCGGGCGGTTCGTAACGCGTAAAAATGACCCCGGGTGCCGGATCCTTTCCGTAATTCTTCCAGACCGGTATGTAGTAACTGAGCATCGCCAGCAGACCTGCGACTGCGATCAGCAGGTTCACGTTGTCCGATAGTGTCCAGATCAGTCGCTGCAATGCGGATGGCTCGGCAACCAGCCCCTTCGGCCATTCCACAACGATGGTCAGACCCTCGCCAGCCTCGAGCGAACGCGAAACTTCGAAATGAACTCCGCCGTCGCGATCGATCGTGGTCGTGTAGTCGGACCCTGAGTTGCCGAATGCACCCGTGTAAGCCGATAGCACGAGATCGGCGCGGGATACGTCAAAGTCGAAAGATACGGTGGCGGAAACCGAGTCGATCGTAAAAGGCCATTCGTTGCCCGTAACGTTCCAGTAAAGTTCGTCACGGCGGTCGTAGAAGCCCAGCATGCGACCAGCGTTGTAGCGGTAGGTGTAAACGTACTCACCAGGCTCCAGCAAACGGCTGGCGCTACCGAAGTAAGCTCGCACTTCCCGCCCCGCCGGCTCGATGTGGAGTTCCTCTGGCACGCCGTCGCGCAGGACAGCTTTCGGCTCATAGAGGACCTTGACGTTGTTACCGAATCGGTCCTCGTATCGGACCGGGTAGTCGCGGAATATTCCACGGCGAATCTGGTTGCCCTCCGCCCGCACGGTAATCGATTCCGTGACCTCGATCCAACCGTCGGTGCGCACCAGGACATCGCTGTGATAATCGAGGATTCGCTCGTCCGCCGCGGCGCTCGCCGCTCGCAACAGGATCAGCAGCGCGAGACCTCGCTTCATTCCAATCGCCCAAATTCGACCAGCGGCACGTTGGCGGCCTCATCGGATGCCTTCTGGTAGAAATCGCGCGGCTCGAAACCGAACAGCGATGCCACGAAGTTGCTGGGTACCGACTCGATTCGCGTGTTCAGTTGCCGCACCGAACCGTTGTAGAAGCGGCGGGCGAACTGCAAGTAGTTCTCGGTCTCGGCGAGTTCATTCTGCAGGTTCAGGAAATTCTCGTCAGCCTTGAGGTCAGGGTAATTCTCGGCAATGGCGATGAGCAGCTTCACGCCCTCACTGAGCTCCGCCTCTTTGCGACCCAGGTCGCGGGGTCGTGCGCGGCTGGCGAGATCGATGGCCTCGGCACGCAGGCTCGTCACTGCCTCCAGCGTCGCACGCTCGTAGCTGGCATATTGGTCTACGGCCCTGACCAGCTGCGGAATCAGGTCGTGACGTCGCTGCAGCTGGACATCGATATCGCTCCAGGCCGCCTCTACGCGATTGCGATCGCGCACCAGCCGGTTGTACAGCAACGCCGCAACCAGCGCGAGGCCGACAATAATGACGATTACCCAGTACATGGCGTAGGCGATTCTCCCCCTGGATGCGAGGAGCCATTGTAGCGGCTGCGGCCGCCAATTGAATCAGCCCAATAAATTGGGGTCGAACCGATAATTATCCAGTAGCGCTGAAAATAAATTGGGGTCGAACCGATAATTATCCAATAGCGCTGAAGATCAGCTCCGCAATTGCAGGAAAGCTGTTTCTACCCTGATTTTGCGAAAAAGTCGGTTCGACCCCGATTTTGCATCAGTACCAGAAGGAGACGAACAACTGGATGACGTTGGCGTCGAGGCTGTAGTAGGGCTCCTCGCCGACTGCAGCACCGGTCGAGATATCCCGAAACTCCTCGTAATCGATCATCAGGTGATCGATGGACAGGTTGACGGTACCCCGATCGATGAATTTCCAGCCGTCGCTCAGGAATTCGTAGGCGACGCCGAGCTTGAAAGTATGGCTGGTAAGCGGGCTCAACTCCTTGTCCCTCCCGCGGAAATTGGTCGCCTCCGAGCGGGCGAACAGGTCGCGGAAGAAGTGCGCGCCCGTCTGGTCGTGGAAGCGATACTTTGCCGTGAACGTGAAATCATTCCACGGATGCAGATAGGTCAGCGAGGCCGTATGTGCTTCGATATCCCAGGTGTCTGTGAAGAATCGATACTGCGCCTCCAGCGCCGCCCGGTAAGGCAGATAGTATTTCGCCCTCAGCCCGACCGCGGTGGTCGTGCGGGTGCGCGGGTACAGTTCGGGCTCGAAGCTGTAGCCCAGGAGACTGTCGGGATCGGAATAGCGAACCGAACGGTAGGGATTATTGAGAAAACCCTCATCGGTAATGACCTCGAAATTGAGTGCCGTTATCAAGTTGCGAGTCAGGATCTGCGTCAACCCGACACCGTACTGCTGGCGCGTGTTGTCGCGCATAAAGCCGGGGTCGTCGGAGCGCATCACCGTGTCGTCGCCATAGGCGTAACTCAGGGTCAACGTCGTCAGCTGCCCGAACATATCCTGGCTGACGGCTAGGCTATACGTCGTTGCGTCGAAATCCGACTCCTCACTGCTCGTAAATCCGGCGGAAATCGTCGTGTTGCCACGCAGGTAGTCGCCAGACAGGGAGTACTGGGTGCGTTCCTCCGTATAGGGGCTGGCCGTCGTGATTACGTCGATGGACGCTGAGCTGACCATGTCGACGTAGTAATTTGCGGCCAGCGACACGTTTTTGCCGACAGACTTGCGAACCAGGATCGAAGGACCGTCGATCGTGACCCCGCCTCCTTCGTAGCGGTGGTACAGGATATCCGCCCGATCCTCCGGCAAGACGCTGGCATGGGTCGGCGCAACGATCTCCATCCCGAGTACGGCGAAAAGGAGGTGAAGCCAAATGGCGGGAATGACGCCAGAGGCACTTACCAGACGCCTGCAGGACGTGACGGCGGGGCACCATCTACCGCAGTGGACTCGCCGGTGCAGGAGCACTTTGAGCGCGTCCCTGACCCAGTTTTCTGCCAGATGAAGCATGCCCATCATACGCCTCAGTTGCAGCCGCAGCCGCCGCCTGCCGTACCTTCCCCGCCTCGGGCCCCCTCACGCGCCTCGTACACGTGATAAATGTAGGCGCTGGCCACGGGATTCATGTCTAACGCCATGATCGGATCGGCCAGCCGGTCGCGCTCGTAGGGCTTTACCCACGGCTCGACGTTGCTGCAGCCCGATACCGCGACGAATGCCGCCAGTATCAACACCACGCGTACAAACCGTTGCCACTTCATGTTCATTCTCCAAGCTTAGCGTGAGCGTCTCGCCCCGAACCGTGACCCCTGCCTCAGAAGAACACCGTCACGCCCAGCGTTCCCTCGAGGTTGTGTACGGTCTTTTCCTCGCCGAACAGGTCGATGTCGTAGAGGTGATCGCGAAAATCCAGGTGCAGAGCGATCGAATCGGTGAGCAGTAAACGATAGCCGGCGCCGAAGTTGATCGAGAAGCGGTCGTCACCTGCGAATCGCGTTGCCCCGAGCCCGCCGCTGATATACAGCGCGGTGTTGTAGGCCCGCCCCTCACCGACGAAACCTTCCCCCGGCAGTACGTTGTAACCGAGGTTCAATGCGTAATACGTCAGGGTCCGTTCGCTGTCGGAGATCAGCGGCGCGCCGCCACTCAGTACTTCGAAGCTGGTCAGTCCGGCCTCGGTCTGACCCAAGGTGCCTTCCACGAAGAGACTGTCGGTCAGGTGGTAGGCGAGGCGCGCGCCGTAAACGACATCGGAGCCGAAATCCTCGATGCTCATGACACCGACGAAAGCGCCAACCTCGAAATTCTCGGTATCGATTTCCGGTTCGCGAACTTCACGGCGCTCGACTTCTGGCTCGATGACCTGCCCTTCGATGATCTCCTCGGGCGGCGGCGTCTCTTCGTCGCCGATGCCGAGCAGATTCTTCGTCGCCGCACAGCCGGAAAGGCCGAATACGGCGAACGGCACCATCAGAAAAAGTACGCGAAACCGACTTTCCATTCCTCTACTTCCTCGTTGTCGTCTCGACTTGTAAACACCACGTAACTCTTGAACTCGGCTCGCAATATGAATTGCCGTGCCAGATAGAACCGAAAACCTGCCCCGGCGTGAGCCACCTGATCCGTTCGATCCTCGCCCTGGACGATGGTCGACTTCGGCTCGGTATGAACAATCCCTGTACCCAGCGTGAAAAACGGTGACACGCGCCAGTCCGGCCAGGTTTCGTGCATTAAGTTAACACTGCCCGTCCAGCCGTTCGAAAAATTTCCCAAAATCTGTGAACCCCATACCTCTATCGCCAGATTCGGGTTGATCGAGTACCCGCCGTAGAGCGAAATGATGTTCGCACCGCCGAAGTCGCCTGCCAGTACGCCAAGCTCCCATCTAGAATCGGTGAAGTCCTGTTGGCCGGCCTCCTCGAAATCGGTGATCTCACCGCCCGGCTGTAAGGTGCGCTCCATCTGCGAGCGATCCACCCAGCCCTCGGTGCCGTTGGCTGCACGAATCTTGAACCAGTCGGTACGGCGCATGAGGATCTCGACGTCTTCGCCGCGATCGACAACGTGAAACACCGGGTAGCCCCTGCCGGGCCCGGTATGCATTTCGAGATAAGGGTCGGCAACCGACACCGTACGAAATTCTCCGGCGGCCTGAGCAAATGCGTTGTCGGGGGCCTCAAGCAGGAAAAGTGCCAGGACCGTTATGACGACTGCGCTAATTGATCGGGACGTCGAATGGGTTGTTATAGTATTGCGATCCGACATCCAGCCATTCCGCGATCAGTTTCATCTCCGAATTGGACAAATACCCGCTGTGTGTGCCGCCGGCCGCGAACAGGTCGAAGAACCGGGGGTTTGACGCATTCGCGCCAATGGCACTCATAGGGGGCGCCAGGGTGACGGGAGCCAGGATGTCGTTTCCATCGGCATCCACTCCGATCACTTCCATATAGTCGACCAGGTTGCCACCAGCATCCAGGATCTGTTCGTTGTCCGGGAACAAGAGTTCGCGGTAGGACTTGAAGTGCTCCGGCACTTCGATGTCGATACCGTCGCTCAGATCGAGCTGGCCGTCGGGGACGCGGTCAACGCCCTGAGCGTCCACGATTGTGTGGCAATTGGTGCAGGTGTTGGTTACGGGCTGCATCGTCACGGGATCGATAATCGGCTGCCCTGTACCGGGATCGAGCACCGGCCGTGGCGTCGACCAGAGCGGGTGAACGTGATCCTCGTAATTGATGACAATCCGGCAATTCGCCGCCCACGGCTGGGTAATGCAGTTCACTGTCGTGGGCGGTGGTGTCGTCAGGTTCACATAGGCAAAGCTGAAGCTGTTGTCTGCGGCCCTGCCAGCCTTGGCCTCGTCGGTCCAGACATCGTCGAATTTGATGTCCATAGACGGCTCGAGTGAATCGCAATCAGAAGTTGCGCAACTGATCCTCGCACGAACTTCAGCCATGGTTTCGCCGATCTCGCCGACGAAAAGCGCATCGACGGTGCCAGTGTTGAATGAGGTTCCGACCACCTGCGCGCCAGCATAGGCGGAATCGAAGGCGTCGAATCGACCGTGCGACAGGCCGCCCTGGGCGACGTGACAGCCGGTGCACTCCAGTAACTGCCCGGGCCGCAACTGCAGCCAGTTGTTGTGCCGGGGTGTAATGCGCCGGCCATTGCCGTCCAGCACGCTGACCTGCAGGGCCGCGTTCGCCGGGACTTTCATCATGACGGAGCCGTCAGGCTCGATCATCGAGTAGCCGACGATTTCCTTCATACCCAGATTGCGAATCGGTCCAAACGCCTCGTTCTCGAGTTCCAGATCGTCCTCGTCTGGGAGTGATACCGCTTTTACTACTCGAAGAAATCTCGCCAGGCGCTGGTCGGCGGTCGACTGCGCCGGATCAGCGGTGGCATCGATATCAACAATCGGTACGCCATCGAAATCGTAGACGCTGCGAATGCTTATCACTGCCGCGCCCTCGCCCTCCAGCCCGGGATCGGTTGCAAAAGTATTTTCGACGTCGAGAATGACCGGGGGCACCGTTCTCGGATCGGCCGCAACGACCTCGCTGAACATGAAGCCCTCCTCGGCGGTAACGACGGGCCGCTGCGTCTCGTCGCGAGGATCGTAGATCCAGATGCCGTACAACGGATCCGCTTCTTCATAGTCAGGATTGATCAGGTTCGCGTCGGTGCAGGGGTAATAAACGAGCGGCGCAGTCGGCTGCACGTTCGGATCGACGATGTCCGTGAGGCGGCACTGGCTCCAGCTGACCAGCATGCGGCCGGTGCCATCCTGAATCGGGAATACCGACTGGTAACGGCCTCCGACGGACACTTGGCCGACCGCGGTCGAGACGTTGGTAATCGTCGCCCTTGCCTGGGCCGGTCCGGCAAGGCCCGCATTATCGCGGGTGGGCTGCGTGTTCTCGAGGTAAGTCGGCGTATCGATAATGACGATGTCGCCACCACCGGCACTGTTCGTAAAGGGCTTGAGCACTGCCATGATCCGGCCGTCTTCAAGTTCACGCGGCTTGGTGAATTGGATGATTTGCCCGTTCGTGCCGGTGTCGTGGCTGTTCTGGCCGTAGAGCATCTCCAGCTGCGAACCGTCCGGATTCATGCGGTAGAGATTTATGCCGTTGTTCCGTGCGGCGTGATCCCAGCGGCTGAAGACGACCTGACCGTTGGCCAGGACCGCCGGGTCCATATCATGACTCTGGTTGAAGGAAACCTGCTCGATAGCGGTGCCATCGAGGTTCATCACGTGCAGCAGAAACGCAGGTTCGTCAACGTCCTCGTCCTGGGCCTCGAAAGACTGCTTGCCCTCGTCGAGCAGCACGGCCTTGGAGCGCAGCTGCCGTGTAGAGGAGAAGATGATCCGGCCGTCCGGCAGGTAATGTGGCGCGATGTCATGACCGGCATCGGCCGTAATGTCATCGACAATGCCCCGGCGCAGCCCGCCAGTCTCGAAGCTGTATTCCCAGACGTTCCAGGTCGGCTGGTTGTCATCGTTGAGCGCCAGGTTCAGGTCGATCGGCCCGCGCATCGCGAACAGGACGGACGTACCGTCGAAGGAGATCTCGACGTCCTTGACGGCGCCGAGGCCCTGCATCAGTTCCTCAGTGACATTAACCGGGTCGGTGCTCGGTGAGGCGCGATCCTTGACGTACAGATCGGCGCCAAACTCGAAGGTAAGGAGTTCACGGAGGTCCGGCTCCACGAACTCGCCCTGGTTGTCGACAGGCAACGGTGCTTTGACATAGGCGATCGGGAAATCGATAACGACCGGATCCGGCCTCTGACCAGTGCCTATCTGCACACCCTGGTTCGCACCGTCGCACGCGACGACGAACAGTGCAGACAGCAACAGGCAGCAGGCACGCACCGCCTGCCGTGATAGATCATCGAACCTGTTTGGGATGTAAAACAACATGATTCCATTCCTCTACGCAGGGCTTCGACATTCCGTGCCGAGAGCCACCGGACGTATCGGGTGCGTCTGGCTCCTATTGATTTAACAATTTCCAATAGTGAACGTGGCGCGCGCGACAATCCGTTAAAGCGATCACAATTAGGTCGCAACGGCGCGACAGTTTAGATAAGGCATATCCGCAATGTAATGTCTCGATACTGAGACAGTACGCAAAGTCAAATGCCCACGACGCGGGGTTCCCCTAGTCCGTCGCAAGCCCGTCGGCTGCCAGCTAGCCGGCGATACAGACCATCACTCGGATACTCGCGCGGTGGTGCAAATCCCGTTGTCGCCGGTGCTCGTCGACCGGAGCCGTACGCGTCGCGGTACCGTGAATCAGTCGACGTCCTGCGGCATTTGGATCTTCCCGGCGTTGGTCATACCTGTCTGCTTCTTGCGACGCCAATTTAGTTTCTTATTTTCAACGACTTGCGAATCCCCTGCGGCTTTGTGTTCCTAACCGACGACAGTCGATTGACATATCGTTCATGCGATCGACCTGCGGAAGGAAATGGTAACTTACTGATTTCTATATCAAACACTAGAACTTACAACCTCCACCTGAAAATGGCACAGCGCTTGCTTCTACCCTGGAGCGGGAAATAACGCGAGGTGCCCCCGCCGACCAGCGTCGGCGGACTGTGAAGGCATTCACGGCGCCTGGTGTGACTCTGGTTCATTATCGGCGCGTCCGGTCCATCTGTTCCGGCGACCTGTAGATCGGGGAGCAGAACGTTCACGGCAGACGATTGAACGGAAGAGGACTTCTTCGCCAAGGGCAAATTGCGATTGCAGCAGGAGTCGTGACTGGGTCGCGAATGAATCGCTGACAGGCAGGACAATTTATGAAAGACAGTACGGGAACCACCATGGGACGCATCGGCCGGCGAATATTGCTGGTCACGGTCACGATTGCAGTGGTCGGGACGGCCAGCGCCGGACCGAGAGAGCAGGCGCGTCGTATACACGACCGCATTGCGGGCGTTCCGCCGTCCGAGACGGTTCTGCAGCTGATGGAGACCGACGTCGCCTCCGGCAACGCCATCGGCGCCGCTTATCGCGCAATGGGCAACCCCAATTTCTATAGCGTGACACTGAAGAATTTCGCAGCGCCGTGGACCAATCGCGAAGGCAGCGTCTTCGTGCCACTGAACGACTACATCGCCACGGTGATTGGCATGATCCGTGACGACGTCCCGTTCAATGGCCTGCTGTCGGACAACATCATGTATGTCGCGGAAGGCGTCCCGAATCTTCCGGGATATTCGAACGCGGACAACGAGCATTATCGCCAACTCGAAGAACGCAGCGTCGACCTGATGGCGGTGCTGGCCAGAAAGACACAGACCGAAGTGACCGGACTGGCACCTGAGGCCACCGCGGGAATCTGGACGACGCGTGCCGCCGCCGAGTCCTTCTTCATTGCCGGCACCAACCGGGCCCAGTTTCGCTTCACGATGTTGAATCACCTGTGCAACGACATGGAGCAGGTGCACGATGTCAAGCCGCCGCCGGACCGAATCCGCCAGGACGTCAGCCGCAGCCCTGGTGGGGATAGTCGCCTGTACCTCAACAACTGCATCGGCTGTCACAACGGCATGGATCCGCTGGCCGGCGCCTTTGCCTATTACGATTTCCAGAACAACGCGCTCGAGTACACGCCCGGCGAGGTTCAGTCGAAATACTTCAATAACGCCACCAACTTCGAACCTGGCTACCAGACGACAGACGACTCCTGGATCAACTACTGGCGCGAAGGCCAGAACGCCTTCCTCGGCTGGGGTGCCAATCTGCCCGGTGCGGGTTCTGGCGCCAAGTCGATGGGCCAGGAACTGGCCAGTAGCGATGCATTCGCAAGCTGCCAGGTGAAAAAGGTCTTCCGTGCCGTCTGCCTGCGTGAGCCGGAAAATGGCGCCGACCGCTTCCAGATCGACGTCATGACCAGTTCGTTCAAGGGCGGCTACAGCATGAAGCAAACCTTCGCGGAAGCTGCTGTCTACTGCATGGGCCAGTGAGGGGACGATCATGATGATGAAGAACATGGAAGTCGTCCTGATCGCCGCCCGCCGCCCCCGGGCTCTGTATTTGCTGGCAGCAGTCGCGCTGGCCGTCAGTGCCTGCGGAGGCGGCGCGCAGACCGTCGAGAACCCGGTCACGAGCATTACACCGCCGCAGTTCTACAGCGGCCCGCCGCCGGCCAATGAGGACGTCGCCGCGTTCAAGCTCAACGTCTGGGATCCGATCCAGCAGGAAGCAACCTGCGCAAACTGTCACAACCAGGCAGAGTCACAGTCGCCGATGTTCGCCCGGACCGACGACGTAAACCTGGCCTACGACGCAGCAATTACTGCCGTGACGCTGGCGGTGCCGTCCGAGTCGCTGCTCGTCACCAAGGTGCGCGGCAGTGGCGGCAATACGGGCCACAACTGCTGGCTCGGCGATGCCGACGCCTGTGGCGACATCATGACGACCTGGATCGAGGGCTGGGCCGGCGCCACGGCGCAGGTCGGCGGCCGGCAGATCGTGCTGGATCCGCCGCCGATCGCCGACCCCGGACAAAGCAAAAGCTATGCGAACGCCACGGCCGAGAACTTCCGTGACATCGTCTACACACCTTATCTCGAAGCCTTCTGCGCGGGATGCCACAATTCCTCGTCGTCGCTGTCGCAGCAGCCGTATTTCGCGGAGTCGGGCGCCGTCGATTCCTACCTCACGGCTTACGAGGCCGCCAAACCGAGGATGAATCTCGACGACCCTGCGGCCTCGCAGTTCGTGCTGCGGCTCTCGGAAGGCCACAACCTGGTGAACTGGCCAAACGTCACGCCGGCACAGGCCGCCGCCGAAATGGAGCAGGCGATCCGCGATTTCGCGGCCACCGTGCCGACGACCTCTCTCGACCCGCTGCTCGTCAACAGCAAGGCGATGAAGCTGATCGACGGTACGATCGCCTCCGGCGGTAATCGCTTTGAGTCCGCGCAGATCGGCCTGTGGGAATTCAAGACCG
>Ga0224502_10000237_pt1 | contig 17502 bp, 10 predicted proteins | sample SF_Oct11_sed_USG_5_FD_169104 | JGI IMG/M metagenome (GOLD analysis project Ga0224502, IMG submission 169104) | Sediment microbial communities from San Francisco Bay, California, United States - SF_Oct11_sed_USGS_13 | ecosystem: Environmental > Aquatic > Marine > Sediment | place: USA... | reverse complement strand
CTTATGAGCCCTAAGAGCGAAACCCCATCTTCTAGCTTGCCAGCCGGCCTACCGCTACCCGATCGTATTCATACCTTCGATATCTCCTACCGCATCGTCCAGCCCGAGAACTTCGACTCCTTGGGAATCGACCCTCAAGATATTCCCGTGGGCACGTATGTGGCTGAAGACCATCCCCCTTTTCTTACCAGTCGCTTTGGCGGCAACGCTTACGGCCTTGGCATTGTGGAGCAGCGGGATAAATTGGGAGTCGGTGAGCTTGACTTTCTGGAAAGCTTGGATCTTGGTGACCCCGAGATCCTCAAGAACAACTACCGCCGTATCAACAGTATCTATCGAAAACTGGGATTATTGATGCGGTTCAGTAGGCACGGTAAGCGTTACTTTCTCATTCCAATAAATTGGCTGTCTCACTCCTTGGAAGACATCAAAGACAAAGTGGATGAGATCGAGCGAGTCTTACTCGAGCAAATTCATCGCCGCAAGAAAGAAAAGCTAAATGTCGCCCTCCTCACTGCTCCCAACGTTCTCATCGTGCATGAGATCACCGGTAGAATGGCGGCGCACAAATTTGTCATTATCGACTCCGTAGAAAAGCTGCGTGAAGCCAGCGGACCTTTCGATCTCATTATTATCCCGCAAGATATGGATGATCTGCTCTTGTCCTTGTCCATTCAGGGATTGACTGGCTCGAGGCTGACTCAAAAGACCTTCACCACGTACGGTACTTACGTGGCTGGCAAGATCTATGATCTCCTAGAAGCCGATTGCGAACTCTGCATTATTGCCAGCAGGCAATTTCCCCGTACAAATGAAGAGGTCTGGGTGGAATTTCGGGACCCGGCTGATTTGCGAAATTTCCTGCTTTTTACCCATGTGTTTCGTTCCAAAAAGAGATACCGCGGCAAAAGCGGCAGTCTCCTTCGGGTCCATCTTTCAGATTTCTACAATTACTTAAGCGGAATTTTCGTCTACCGTGAGGACTTGAAAAAAATCGTTGGCGACCGGGATGTGATGCAGCTTACCGTGGAGGAAATTGACCGTTTCCCTCGGTTAGATTTGAAAATCTCCAGCGCCAAGCCCGTTGATTTGGAGGCCAGATGGGACAGGGTTTTAAAACCATTCTTTGCAAAAAGTACCTGCCATTCCAAGCTGTCCCCGTCACTGAAGAAAAACTGGGAGAGAAATTACATCGTCGAAGGAGAGCTTCCAGACAACCTCCAGATCTATGTTGGTCGCAAGCGTGAACCCTCGCTACTCCTAGAGCAACTAGAGCAGGAAGAGCGGCTTAGCGGCATGGCCGGATGTTCTCTCGCCCTGGTGGCGGACTACAAGAACACTTTCGACTATGTCTTTGCAGTGCTGCAGATGCTGGCGGAAATCCGCGAGAAGCGATTCGACCGATTGTCAGAACTCGAGCTAAACCGGCTCCATAATCCCTTCGAGGCCCCGAAAAATAGATATCGTGCCTTCAACCATTTGAAAAATTTGATGAAGCAGACCAACCGCTTGGGCAGGTTGGAAGGACTCCTCAACCCGGACGCCATCGAAGGACCTCGTACAAGGGTCTTGGAGAACATCGAGAAATTGTCGCTTCTGGGTTTCCCGCCGGCCCTCCTTAGGGAAATTTACCTGATTGTGGTGGGTCACACTACTATGGGGCGAATCACCTTTGGTAAGCTCCCCGAAAAGACCCTGAAGTCAATCACTGACCAGGCCAAACACAAGAGTTTGGAGGAGGTGGCTGATTTGCTCAGAATAATTCGTTTGTTGAGCATGTCAGAAATTGCCGCCTCACTGCGCGACAAACTCACCAAGGAACAGGGAAAAGAGCTTTTCAGCCTCTATGATCAGGCCATCTGGATAGCCGCTGATCCGCTGCTGGATTGGGAAATCCTCCATGACCAGAAGATCGCAGACCTGGGTGGGGCGCAGAACTTGGCCGTACGCCAGATGCTCAAACTCTTTAATCTCTTTGAATATTTAGGTTCTTGGACTGATATTGCAGACAAGGGCCCATTTCAAAAGGAAGCCCTCGCCCACTACAGTTCTCATAAGCTGGAACAGATTGATCAAGTATTAGAGCTCATCAGTATTACCAACGAATTCAAGGAGCGCTTCTATGAGCGCGAAGCTTTCAGTCGGCCATATTTTTTCCGGAAACTACTCAACTGCCAGTTCCACGGCACTGGTCACATATTTCCAATGCTTGGTACCCGAGCGGGATTTATCCTTCTCTGGATTACCATCAGCGCCTCACCGGGAAATGTCATCAACTTCAACCCACTTCTCAGCTACGAACGTCACGACAGCCAAGAGAGACTGGAGAAGGTAAGGAAGAGACTGGAAGCTCTGGTACCCGAGCAACTCCATTTTAACTACCTGACGAGTACGAGGAAGACACTCTCCCAAGGGCTACCAGCCTTTATCTTTACCAGCGGCATTCAACTGCGCTACAACGCGCAAAATCAGACCACAGAGGTCATCTTCATCGATGTAATGGATAACCTCAGAAAAATGGAACCGATGCTCCAGTCCTTTCGCGACCGCTTGATTCCTGAGATTCCCATCTCCGAGCTAAGAGAGACTGATCGACTCTTCCGGGAACTACACAGCTACGACCAACACCTGCAACAGCTCACACTAGAAACAGGGATGAACACTGAAGCGTTGGCTCAGCAGAAAGCTGAAATCGGACTCTGCTGTTCTCGCCTCGAAGAACTTTTTGCCCAGAAGCTTTTTCTGCCTCAACGAGTCTTTGACACCCTGGAGATCATCCACGAACACTGCCCAAATATTGGCCGTCGTATTCTTACCGAGTTTTGGGAGCTTGATAGGATCAAACCGACGAAAAAAACTCACGCCGGGGAGACAATTGCTGCTTACGTACTTCGCTGTCTCAAGAAGTTCCAGGCCCTGGTAACCAAGAATCGCGAGGCACTACAAAATACAGAAATCTTTCTCCAGTTGGCCCAGCAGCAATTTGGTGCCATGACTGGCGAGGCCATTGGCATTAGTAATGTGCAGATTGACATTCTTGAAGAGGTCGTTGCCCGAATCAGCACCCGACCGGAACTAATGGAAGCTTTGAGCGCTGCCCTGATTTTCCAGGAAATCGGCAAACTCCCCCTGTATCTTGAAGAATACAGATCTCTCTCTCACAGCAACACCCACGGAGTGGCAGGAGCTGAAATCCTGCGACGACAAGCTCTGCTCCAGCGCCTCGGCATGGATGAAGACACGAGCAGCCTGACCAATTCCCTGGTGGAAGTCCACGGGCTGATGGGTCATGTGCTTCTGGGGGAAGTGGCTTTGCCAGCCCTGGATCTGGTGACTTCATCCGGTGATGAACAGCTCTTTGAAGCGTTTTTCCTCCACTCGGTGCTTGCGGCGGCGGCCTATCGTGAAGGCATCATGGTGGAGGATCTACTCGACCGTTTTTTGGACTTGCGCCAGGTGGGCTTGGATGTCATTCGTGGCGAGACTTCCTGGCAATCCTACCTGGATGAGGAGTTCGAGGAAAAAGGGCGGTCCCTATTGACAGACATGGATACCACTGGCAGCGTGCAAGGTCAGCTGGCCCTGGTCCCCGAATGGGGTAGTTTAGCAGATAAGCACAGTCACCACCTCAAGGGGAAGGATACAGCAGCGATTGAACGGCTCTTCCGACTCGTTGGACTTCCTGATATTGATTTTGTCGATACTCAGATGAAAATTTTGGATAGGCCAGTTAGTTTCATCTACCACAAGAAAGGCTTGAAGAGCACTGGGTTGAAGAGGTTTGAGGAAGATCTGCACAAAGCCATGGTGGTCCACAAGGCTGTCATGGATTTGGCCGATACAATCCGACGGTACCTGCTGGACCAGCTCAACCCCAGCCGTGATTCCATCCGCATCTACGGCCTGGAATATGTAGCTCAACACCTGACACCGGAGAATTGGCTAAAATTGCTTATTTTGGGTTTTCGCGGTTTGGCTCAATTCTGCCCTGGCAATGGTAGACCCAGGGTGATCGATCTTCACGATCTTAGCGTCATTATTGACCTGCGTTACCAGGCCATTGCCGAGGAGTTGGCTACCCTTCCTACAGATCGTCTTTTCGAGGACTCAAGGTTGCTTTCACGTCTTACCAAAGCCTCGGTGGGAATCATCTTGCTCTACAACTCCGATGAAGGAGTGGCGAAACCGTTTTACCAGGATCGTCTGCAGCTACAACTGCTTCTGGAACAAATGCAAGACCAGCAAGAGATTTCGCCACTCAAGAACCTCTATCACCGAGAGCTAAAAAAGCTCAAGAACTACACTTACCATACGGAAGACTACCAAAAGCTTCTGAGCGATTCCTTCCATGAACGATTGCAAAAACTCATCGAGCAAGCCATCAAGAATCTGCAAAAAAAGATGCGACAACAAAGGAGCTTCTCAGCGATTGAACGTGTGTTTGACGAACTCATGGCGCTAGCGGAAGAAAACGCCTTCTCAGAAGAGCAGATACAACTAATAACAGACATGTACGAATTCAACAGAGATCGTCTGCGCAGCCGGAGGCTGGAGGCCATATATGAGGAAATTCATGGCTGCTCCACCACTGCTGAATTATTTGAACTTTGGCAAACTATTCGCCTTGAACTCATGAACAATCAGAGCCACCTGGGCAAAGAGTTTGCGGACCTGATCACGTCTCGCTTTGACCAGCAACTGAAACAACTGGAGAGGTCCTAGCGCTGACCTGCCCCCAGAGGGGGCTTTTGGCGTCTTACACTCATGCGGAAATCTGCTGGAGTAATGGAGTGGTGGAGTCTATGAAATCCCAAACTCCAAGCACCAAATTACAAACAAATATCAAATTCCAATATCAAATAACCAAAACAGGTTTGGAATTTTGGTCATTGTTATTTGTTTGTTATTTGAGATTTGTGATTTGGAATTTCTATTCCTACAATACTTCAGTACTCCAAAACAGCTCGCAATTTTCGCTGGGGTGATCACGAACAACACGTTTTTCTCCTTGACATTTCAACGCAATAACATGTATATAAGGTAACTGTAGGGGAGGTCAGTATGTACTAGTCCTGAGTATTTCTGCTAACTGGCCAACCACCTACACCACACCAATCAACCACACGTTTAAGAAAACCCGTCCCTGATCCTGACAGGCTCGGGCCCAAAAGGGTGGGTTTTCGAGGCAGTGTGGTTTTTTCTTTTTTCGGGTAGTAAGCCGATGGAAAAACACAATAGCTGCATCAATGCCAAGGCTGTAATCGACTACGTTGAGGAGCGCGATCCTTCCTTAGTGGAACCGCTACTCAAGGATCTCAGCCCTGAACTGGCAGGGGTGGCGGACATCAAGAGATTTCTCTCCGATCCCAATAACTGGGTATCGACTAATATACTCATCCTTCTTTACGACAGGGTTAAAAAACTTCTCGCCAAGGACGATGTGGTCTTCGACATCGGCTTCGATTCTGTAGGCAAAAGGCGGCTCGGTTATATCCAACGTATCCTCTTTTTTGCTTTCCGCAACCACGCTCGCACCCTCAAACGTATCCAGAGTCTCAACGATAGATTCAACCGCAACAAACAAGTCCAACTGGTGGAACTCAGGAAAGATGGGGCTGTGGTGCGGCTCGATTGGCTCAATGATATCCCGCTGACAAAAGACTTTTGCCTGATGAACCGTGGCGTTTACACTGCAGTTCCGGTGGTTTGGAACGAGCCCCCTTTACAGTTGGACGAGCGCAAGTGCTACTTTGAGGGTGACGACTACTGTGAGTATCACCTGAGCTGGAAGCGTCGGCCGTCGCTTAAACGGCTGCTGCTACGGCTCATTGCCCCCTGGAGACTGGCCAGGGTCACCATTGAAGAGTTGGAACAGGACAAGGAGCTCCTCCGCGACAAGTATGCTGAGGTTCATGCTCTAAACAACCAACTCAAGTCCCAGCTAGACCGCCTGGTCAGCCTGCAGGAGGCGAGCACGGCCATTCTTTCAACTTTAGACATTGAAGAGCTGATGACCCTGATTCTCCAGCGGCTCGTAGATGTTTCGGTGCTGGACAGGGCGGCAATATTCCTGGTGGACGAAGAACAGGAAATATTATATCTGGCGCACGCTGGGGGCGCCCCGGCTGCCAACATCAAGGAAGCAGAGACCTACACAGTCCCACTACAAAAAGACTCAAATATCATCGCCCGAGTGGCCCGAACCGGAAAGCCGGAGTTAGTGGATGATGTGGCCAACTCTAAAATCAACAAAGATAACCTTCTCATAAAACAATTTAAGCCTGAGGCTTTTATAGCTCTGCCCCTGAAGGTTAGGGGGAAGATTCTTGGTGTACTGGTCGGCGATCAGGAAAAAGCGAGCGGTAAAGTTATTTCGACGGAAAAGGACTTCCTTATAAGCTTCTCCAACCAGATCGCCATAGCCATCCACAACGCTAATCTCTACCGAAAACTGGAAGAATCTGAACGCCAGTACCGCGAGTTGGTAGAAAACGCTCACGAGGGTATCTGGGTGGTGGATGAAAACGGAATAATCACCTTCGCCAACCAACGGTTATCTGCCATTCTGGGTTACGAAGAGATGCTCGGCCGCAATATAAACCAACTGGTAATCCCTGATAAGAAGCGTATCCTGCTCAAACTTCTGGTGCAGAACATGCGAGGTCTGGTGGCCCAAGAAGAAATCCAGATGATCTGTAAAGAAGGAGACCATGTTTCAGCCATAATAAGCAGTGTTCCGATTATGGACGGAGAGCGCTACAAGGGCAGCTTTGCCATGGTGACGGACATTACTGAAAAGAAACGAATGGAAACCAAGCTCCTGCACCAGCAGAAAATGGAGAGCATCGGCACCATGGCCGGGGGAATCGCACACGATTTCAACAATATACTCACTGGCGTTCTCGGCTATGCCAGCCTGCTGAAACATAGACTCCGCGGTCAGGCGGAAACCAAGCGTTTTATTGACATCATTGAAACTTCCAGCCTGCGGGCCGCTGATCTTGTCAGGCAATTGCTGGCATTTAGTCGCGGAACCCAACCCGAAGATTTGCAGGTTGTCTATCCTAATCGTGTCATTCGGGAGACCAATAGGTTGCTGGAAAGTTCGCTGGGAAAAGATCTGCAGGTGGAGTTGGATTTGCACCAGGGCTTACCACCCATAGCAGCAAACTCCACCCAGGTGCAGCAAGCAGTTCTTAACCTCTGTCTCAATGCTCGTGACGCCATGCCGAACGGAGGGAAGATAACCATTTCCTCCGCTGCGGTGGATTTGGACGGAAAACCGTCATCTCCTTACAAGGATTTAGCGGCCGAACCAGGTCAATATGTCCGGATTCGGGTGGCTGACAACGGCATCGGCATCTCCCAAGGGGACTTGGACAAGATTTTCGACCCATTTTTTACCACCAAAGAAGTGGGAAAGGGCTCGGGCCTGGGATTGGCCATGGTCTATGGCATAGTCCAAAATTCCCGAGGTTACGTATATGTGGAGAGTGATAAGGACAAGGGCACAGTCTTTGATCTTCTTTTCAGGGTTTCAAAGGATAAGGACAGGCAGCAATCATTGCGTCGGTTGAGCCCCGGCTTGGCAGGTGAAGAGACAGTCCTGCTGGTGGATGATGAGCCCATGGTGCGTGATTTAGGAAATGAGATTTTGCGTAGTTACGGCTACCAGGTTGTCCTTGCCTGCGATGGCCTGGAAGCCTTAGAAATCTACGAGAGCAGGGGGGCGGATATTGATCTGGTTGTGCTCGATCTACTCATGCCGAAGTTGGGTGGCAAAGACACGTTGACAGGCCTCAAGAAACTTGATCCTGCTATAAAAGTGATCATTTGCAGTGGTTACGGCTCCAGAAAAAATGGTTTGCAGCAAATGATGGCCTCCGGAATAAATGTGGTGCAAAAGCCCTTCAAGCCGGAGGAACTGGTATCTGCTGTTCGTCAGGTCCTCGACGGGGAAACAGGAACCAAGGAGAATAATGGCACAACATCGCTGAGCAGTGAAAATATAGCTGTGCAGAGCTGAACTCAGACGAGTTTAGAACTCTTTTCAAATAAGTAAGGGGGGGAATGGTATGAAAAGAGCACGGGGGCGCTCTGTTGGTAGGGTCGGACTCAGTCGCTTTCTGCAATGGCGGTTCAATACCATAGCAATGCGCTGGCTGCCTAGAACCTTAGTGCGAGCTTATCTGGGTCTATTGGGACGTATTTACTTTTTTTTCAGCCGTGAAGAAAAGGAAGAGATCAAACGAAACTTGTCGGCTGTCATTCGTCGTTTTCCCAAAAAACAGCCAGTGGATCTGATCATTCACCGAACTTTCCATGGCATTTTCGCTCATTACCACGAAAAATTGCTCATAGCGTTTGCCCATTTCGGCAAGGTGTGTCGTTTCCTGCTAGAACAAGTAGAATTTGAGGGCGAACACCTTATAGATGAGCCACTGTCTCAAGGTAAGGGAGTCATCCTGGTGACCGGCCATTTTGGGGCCGTTGAGTTTTTGCCGCTTTTTCTGGCCCTCAAGGGATATCCGGTTACCATGGTCGTTCGTTTCAAGACACCACGGCTGAAAGAGGCCCTTGTTCGGCGAGGCTCGAGTGTAGGCATAACCCTATTGGACGCCAACGCGGGCGAAAAAGTCATCTTCAACGCCCTCCAGGCCTTGAAATCAAACCAGATACTTATCACTGAATGTGATGAATTTAAGGCCTGGCGCCCCTATCGAGACAGGTCAATCCAATTCCTTGGCTGCTCCAGTCCGCTAGATCGAACCTTAGATCTCTTTCACCGTCGTCACCATTCGCCCGTCATCTTCGGGCTTGTATGTCGACTGCAGCGAAATCGCTACAAGTTGAGATTACATTCGTTGGTAGATGAAGCCCAGAATGCTCAGACCACAACCATTTCCCATAGGGCCCTCCGAGTTTTGGAGCAGTACATCTATATGGCGCCGCACCAGTGGTATCAATGGAAGCAGGTGCGCACCGTCCTCGGCGACACGATTTTCGAGAAAACGAGACCCATACATGTGGTTGAAGAAGATAGATCTGTATCTCTTGCAGATTCAGCTATGCATGCCTATTAAGCATTACCTAGCTGAGCGCACCCATAGCGAAAACCTCGTGGTAAAGGTGGTTACTGATTCGGGTGTGGTTGGATTTGGCGAAGGCATTGCCAGACAATATGTGACTGGTGAAGTAATGGAATCCAGTCTGCGCTTTCTGCAAGACCATCTCCTTCCACAGCTCAATGGATTCCACCCTTCTGGGCCGCCCGACTTGATAGAAGCTCTGGCAGAGCTGCTTTCCGAAGATAATCGAGCTCAAGCGCCAGCCGCGTGTTGCGCCCTGGAACTCGCCATACTTGATGCCGCCGGCAAGACCTGGAGCCAATCCGTAGCTCAGATGTTAGGAGGTGGAGATCAACCCCTGATTTACAGTGCAGTAATCCCCATGATGTCCCCACCCAGTTTCCACCGCCTCCTGCACCTCATTCGTGACATGGAAATGTCCTTTGTGAAGATCAAGGTGGGAAACAAAAGGGACACAGAGGTTTTGTCTCTGGCACGTGAGATCCTGGGGCATGAGGTAGACCTCCGGGTGGACGCCAACGGCGCCTGGAGTTCTGAAGAAGCCCAAAAACGAATTGCGGCAATGATGGCCTATGGTATTAGCGCTGTGGAGCAACCGGTGCCCAAAGAGGATATCCAGGGGCTAAAACGCCTGTCGCAACAAGTGGAGATCCCCATTATTGCTGACGAATCATTGTGTCTTGAGCGTGATGCAGAAAACCTGGCCTCCCTGGATGCTTGCCAGGTATTTAACCTGAGATTGTCAAAATGCGGGGGAATCCTCGCTGCAAATCGTCTCTACGAAATTGCCCGCAAGAAGGCAATCGCAGCACAACTGGGATGTCAAGTGGGGGAAACCGGGATACTGTCTGCAGCCGGACGACAACTTGCCTCAAGCCGGAAGCTCCTCTATCTGGAGGGTTCTTATTCCAGTTATCTACTCCAAGATGACATCGTCAATGAGCCGGTGGAGTTCGGACCTGGTGGGGTGGCCCAACCGCTGGCAGGCCATGGGCTTGGCGTAAGCGTAAACGAAGAAACATTGCAACGTCTTGCAGTTATGCATGAGGAAATACGACTATAAGTGACTCGGTGATGCGGCGACGCGGTGACGGGGAGACAAAAAGCAAGTGTCCGTCGTATTTCTCGCTTTCTTTTCCATCCTACGTTTTGTTCATTTCCTTCCAGCCCGCTGCACTCATATCAAGAAGAAAAACCTCCCCGCTCTAGGGTAGGTTTTTTCGCTTTATTCCTGCTGCTCTCTGCTTACCGCTTACCTGTCCTGAGCCTGTCGAAGGACTGCTTACTTCCCTTCTCCACTACACAGCCTCATGATCAACCCTTCCATGACTGCGCGCTCAGGGGTCCCACTACTTTTCAAGGTAAGATCAGCAGCGAACAGATGTTGCAGCGAACCGACCAACTCTGCGGTCTGAAAGGTTGTACTGCGAACCATTGTCTTGTGCAAGGCAAATGGGTGCAGCGTAGCTACGGGAGACTCTTTGTCGCTTTTCTTTTTGACCACAGGTAAGATGGTTTTTTGGAAGCCACCGTAAGAGATATTAGGGTCCAAGCTGCCCGCCAGATGTTCGTCTATAAATTCACGCGCCACGAGCAAGCGTCGGAGTTCATTGGCCAGGGAAGCAAGCAGCTGGAGTGGGTGATAGTTTTGATCCAAGAGTCGATTGAGCACAAGTAAACCGGTTTCGCAGTCCCGAGCAGCCACTGCGTTATTCAATTCATAGAGAGGTTCCTCCCGGAACTGGTCGCTCAAACCCTCCACCTGCTCGCGAGTTACCAGCGTCGCCTCGCCCGCAAACGACATGAGTTTTTCTAGCTGGGTCTTGAGGGCCCAGAGATTAAATCCGGTGCGCTCAAAGAGCAGAGCGAGCGCCTGGGGCTCAATTGTCTTGCCCGCTGCGGAGAGGGTTTCCTGCGCCAGGTTTTTCAAGACCGTCTCTTGCTGGGAGCGAACTTTACGGCTACTACCTGAAGCCACACCAAAATCGACCACAACCCCTTTCTCATCCATAAGGCGATAGAGGCTTCGCCGCTTGTCCACAGTATCGGTGGTAAGGAGTAAACATTGTTCTTCAGGGAAGCCTTCCTTTAGGGCCGTCTCCAGCAAAGAACCATCATCTCTCAGCTTTGGCACCTCCATTCCAGTACTACCAGCGTGGCCTACAACCGCTTCCAGCCATGCCACCTCCGTCTGGTCTCCCTCCACGCCCGTGGTCTGTTGCCACAGGTCGGTGGGAATTTCTCGCCAGGCTCCATCTGCCACATCGGTGAGAGACCATCCGGCGTAGGCGAGCACCTCCAGCAGCAATCGGGCAGCAACTTCCAGATCTCCTGCCTCATGGGCCTCCTTACTCTTGAGGTAAAGAGTAGGGAGGTTGGCCCGAGAATAAAAAACACGACAATCCTGTACCACAACCACTTTCCGCCCTCCGAATAGCGCAAAGGTGTTGACGTTGTCTAATATTTGTCGAAAATCCGCTTGATTGCCGTCAACTATCTCAAGGTTAGTGCTCCGCTGGGATTCTGGAACGAGAATTTCGGTGAGTTGTGCCAGGGCTGACTTCACCAGGTAATCTTCGCCGTAAAGTAAATAAAGAGAGGCTATGCTACCTTGTTCCACCTGCGCCAGTACCTTAGGGAAGTCTTTTTTGTCGAAAACCGGCATACACAATCCCTGCCCGTTAGGAGAGCCACCACAAATCGGTCTGCATTGTGATTGCGTATCATAAGGTGTCGATCATCCGCAAGTTGTAATTGCCATGTCCCTGCTTTTCGGCTTGGTGGCAGACTGGTCAGGCATGGAGTGCTGCGTTTTTGCGAGAGATGAGTTTGGTTGTTACTTACCATCGGCAGAATAATGTGGTAGAAATTTGGATGCCCCAAAAACGCAAAGATCACTTCTACGAGGGTTGGCTATACCATATCTTGGTCGATCCATTTCTGAGACGAGTTCACCGATTGGTGCGCTCCCAGGTGAAGCCTGGCAGTACTCTCATCGATATCGGCTGCGGCACAGGCGAACTCCTTTTTTCCCTTGCTGACGTGTGCTCAGAACTGGTGGGGGTTGAGACCTCCAAGCGGATGTGGTCTTTTGCAGACCGACAAGCTCGGGCGCGTGGTTTCAATAATGTGCAGATTCTCTTCGGCGATGGCGCGAAATTGGAAAATTTCTTGGCTGGTTCTTTTGATTATGCCATTGCCTGCATGGTCCTTCACGAGATGGATGCAAGCCAGCGTCTTCCACTATTGAAGGAGATGCAGCGGCTGGCGCCTCATGTCATATTGGTGGACTATCGAGTCCCCCCACCAGCCAACCTTGCAGCTGCCATGTGTCGGTTCATTGAGCGTCTGGCCGGCCGGCGCCATTTCCGCAATTATACTAGTTTTATAAACAATGGCGGTCTGTTGGCTCTTTATGAAAGCTTCAGTCTTTCCGGGCGAATGGAGATCACTTTATATAGCCGTTGCTTACACTTGGTCAAGACTCAGTGAAAGCACCGGCAGGTTTTTGGAAGATTCCTTTCAGATAACGCAAAAGCCTGAACCCAACTCGCTTTGAATCGAAATATTTTAGGTTTCGTGCATGCTTGCGAATCCAATTAACCTCCTCCCCTTTATCCCCTCCTCTCCGAGGCGTCGGCTCTACGAGCCAGAGGCCGCCAGGGGAGGGGAAATATAGTTTTTTTGATGAAGGACAAATAGAAAAACGAGTTAATCGTGAAAAAATACCTGGTAGTCTTGGTGCTGACAACAACCATACTCGGCTGTGGTGAACTATGGAAACTCGTCCCCATAGACCCGGGAAACAAGCCGGTTATCTTGGATTCTTATGCACCTCAGAACGTCAAGCCAGGTGAGGTCTGGAAAATCTTTATCAAAGCTGAGGATAAAGACGGTGACATGAAAGACATTGTCGCTAAAATATCCCCAGCTGGTATGAGTTTTCTTACCTACTCCATCGCCCCTATACACGAAGAAGAGAGAGGAGAATTTGCTGGGTACCTTTTTGTTAAAACCCCTCCCTCGCTACATCTACGAGAAAAAATGTTCCACTTAGACATTTATATTCGTGACAAGGAAGGACGCAAGAGCAACTCTATTGGTCTGCTTTTGCATTTTACTGGAAAAAGCGAAGCTAAGTCTGAGTTACCGAAGCAATGGCAGTTTGCTTCTACCAACAAACTTGGTGGGATTTTCTCGGATTATTTTGTCGAGTATGTGAGGGAAGTCACCTCGCCCAGAGAATAGGGGGCGAGGTTTGATTTTAGATTGTGGATTGTAGATTGCGGATTTGCGGATGTTATTGTTTCAACTCATGTCAATCCTCAATCTACAATCTTAAATCTGCATTCCGCAATCCAAAGCTCCCCCTCCCCTAGGCCAGAAGAAACAAAGGGGAGGGGGAATTTCGGATCGTCCTGCAAACCTTTTCCCGACCTACCTAGTAAACCAGCGTTGCGTTCGCACTGAGAATCTCTTGGTTAAGTCTCGCTGCAGCAATCAACTCGGAGCCCTCGATCAAGTCAGATTCTTCAATGTTTCTGTCTCTGACGCAGGGCGTACAAATGAGTAGCTTGCCTCCGGACTCAAGGTAATTCTTCACCAGGTCCTTGAGCGCGGGCAAACCGGCTGCTACGACGTGCTCCAGGTAGCCTTTCTTGGCGAGAAAGACTGATACTCCCTGCAAAGCCACTACGACCTCGACTTCCATGGCCTGGGCCGCAGTCGCCAGCATGAATGGAAAGGTCGCTCTTTCCGGGTCCTCTCCCGCGTGCGTTACGATGTAGACCATCTTTTCAGTTTCCGCCATCTTCATTCTCCTTTCTGTTTTTTGTTATCAAAGACTTTCTCTCTCTTGGAGTGTGGACTTGACTTATGTTGTCATACTGGTATTGCCGCAGGTGAATCTTGACGCTATGCGCTTTGCGCTTTCAAGCGCAGCGTGCAATCAAGGTTGACAGATCTTCCACCTCAACGCCGCCCTTCTTAAGATGTGTCATACATATGGGGCACATTGCCACGATGGGTGCGCCAGTGGACTGTAATTCTTTAACCCTGCGCTCGAGTACCTCTCTTGAGAGCTTTGGAGAAATAGACTCAGCCGGGCCGCCGCAGCAGTTGGTGAACTTGCCTGAATTCCTTACCGGCACGCATTCGATGCCAAGGTTTTCCAATACTTTCGTTGGCACATCCGACATTTCCAGGTACCTGCCATACATACAGGGATCGTGAAGGGTGACCTGCTTGGTGCCATTCTCTCCCCGGAAATTTACCAGCTCAAAGTAGGTCTTCACTTCAAAAGTCTCGCCCACATATTTAGGGTAGAGAACCTTCAAAGCGTACGTTGTATGGGGATCCACCGTAATCAGTTTCTTAACACCGTCTTCTCTTAATCTGTCAGCAACAAACCGAGCATGGCTCATGAAACCGTCGATATCACCCAGATCATAAAGTAAAACGCCACTGTAGTAATCGAGTTCAGGTTTATAGCAGAAATCAACCTTGGACCTGGTGAGAACTTTGGCAATGCTATGCAGCATATCGCTGGATTTCTTCTTCTCTTCTTTAGAACTCAGTAAAGCTAATCCCAATCCCACCAGAAACTTGGGCATGTACTTGCCATACTTAACATAGTCTGCAACAGCGCTGTCCTCATAACGTTCGAGGTGTCTCGTTGTCATTTCTATGTACGGTACGGACTGATACATAAGTCCGGTAAAGAGCATGGCATCTCCCTCTGTTCGGAGATCCTTGCCTTTCCACCATCTATTCATCAAGACGTTGGGCACCCCGAAGGGATTCCGGGTTTTCCTGACGTTGTCGGCGATGAGCTCAATGATATCCCTTGGCTTAAACATTAGCAGTCCCCCTCCAGTTGGCGACTACGTATCGCCTCAATCCTAAAATAAGTTCTCCAGGATTGACTTCTCTTGGACATGTATAGGTGCAGAGCCCACAGTGGAGGCAGCGCCAGAGTTCGTCAGACTCCTGCAGTATTCGATCTTTGGCGCCTAGCTGAGCATAGCGAATGATCTTTCTGGGGAAATGCTCGTGGATGAGCGGACAGATTGCCGCGCAGGTGCCACAGTTGAAACATTCCAAGGTGGTATCCACGCCAAAGCGCTCTAATTGTTCTGGAAAGTCTAGATCTACCAAAGCCATTTTCCACCCTCCCACAAAGGAAATACTGAAGGTCAATTGCGGTCAGCTGACCACCTCGCTAGAACTTTGCTCCTCCCTCTCTGCCGCTAAGTAGTAGCGGAAATAGCCCCCGTCCTTATCTCCTTCAACGACCTCGCCATATTTTTTCAGAGTAGCTACAAACCACAGCACTTCAGCTGATGCGAGACCTGTGGCCTCGGCGATCTCAGGCACCGTCCTGGCCTCATCTCTAAGTTGCTCTTTGATGGCCCTTACTGCTTTTCTATTTTCCTTCACCCTGGCTGAAGTCGCCTTGATTATGTCTTTCCTGCTCTCTCGGAGCTTTTTCATTGCTTCTTTTTTTTCAGTTTTTTCAGTTGCTACTTCACTCATGGAACATCCTTACTGCCGCATCTGTCATTCCGGACTTTACTCAATCATCCCCTAATCAAGCGGCAACCTCACCAGAAACTATCATATCCACCATGGCCTCATACTGTTTCAGCGTCCAACCTTTGACATTAATTGCGTTCTCGGGACAGACAGCAACACATGCTCCACATCCCGTACAGAGGGCAGGATTCACCTCGGCCCTTTGTACCTTCTTGCCATCCTCCTCGATCTCCACCATGCGCAGAGCTCCTTCCTGCAAACAAGCTTCCACACATTTTCCCGTACCCGCGCACAAATCCATATTCACTTCTGCCACAAAGGGATCTAGTTCCACATAACCGCGAGTCAGTAAAGAAGAAGCCTTGACTGCGGCGCTGGAGGCTCCATTGCACGCTTCGCCCATGTCCATGGGCGATTGGCAGGTTCCTGCCAGCAGCACCCCCGCAACCGACAACTCAACCGGCCGCAGCTTCGGATGGACCTCTTGGAGAAACCGGTCGGCCCCCACGGGAAGCTTCATCATTCCCGCCAGGTCAGAGACATTGTTGGGCTCCGTTCCTACAGCAAGTACTACCAGGTCAACCGGCACCTCGACTTCCTCGCCAAAAGTAAGGGTATCTTGCACCAGGATGGAAAGTGGGTGACCATTGGATCTGCCGTTCTGTGTAACCACAGGAGCTTCTGCAGCCTCAAAACGTAGAAAGAGCACTTTGTTCTTTGCGGCCTGCTCGTAAAGCTCTTCCTGGCCTCGACCGTAGGTACGGATGTCGCGGTAAAAGTCGAAGACCCGGGTTCCAGGATAGGTTTCACGGATGATATTTGCAGCTTGGAGTGTGGCGGTACAGCAGGTCCGAGAACAATATTCGTTCATATAGCCGGTCTCATCCTCTTCGTGGATCCCCGGTATCTGTCTACTCCCCACACAGTGGATCATCGCGACGCTTCTGATTGTCCTGCCGTTTAATTCCAGAAAGGTGGTGGTGTCCTTTTTCTTGCCCATTATCTTTATGAGTTCGGGCAGGGTGATTACTTCCTTGAAGTCACCGAATCCATATTCTCCATGGCGGGGCGTATAGGGTTTAATTCCTGTTGCCAACACAACAACACCAGCTTCGACGGTGTGTTCTTCGCTGGTCTCGGGTATTTGAGCCGGGCAGACACCTACAAAAGGTATAACCTCTCCAATTCCCTTTCCGGACTCAGCCATTTGTTTGATGCGGTCACGATCTTCCTGGGACTCCGGCGGCTGCCTTTTGAAACCAAGCGTGAAGTTCCCGACGTAGCCCTCGGACTCTGTCACCTGTGCACAGGTGTGGACTGTGATCGCCGGATCTGCCAAAACCGCGTCTGCGAGTTCAAGAACAATATCTGAGGCCAGTTCCCCTGTGGGGGCCACTCGATCTAGTTGTGCAGCCCTGCCGCCCAGAAAAGGCGACTTTTCGAGCAAGGCTACCTTAATCCCACGAGTCGCCAGGTCTTTGGCGGCTCTCATACCTGCAATTCCCCCTCCGATCACCACTGCCTGCCTTTTGGCTTCTACCCGGATGGGTTCAAGCGGCTGCAACTGCTTTGCCTTGGCTGAGGCAGCTGCAACCAGCCGGGCTGCTTTGTCGGTGGCTTTGTCCCCGTGATGGACCCAACTTACCTGTTCACGGATGTTGGCATGTTCATAGACATAGGGACTAAAGCCCGCCCTGGAGATGGCATTTCGAAAGGTCATCTCATGGAGGTCGGGAGCGCAAGAAGCCACCACAACCCGGTCGATGGTGCCATTTTTCAGGTCCTCAATAATCAGATCCTGTCCAGGGTCGGAGCACATAAACATATCTTGCCGAGCAACCACCACTCCTGAAATCTTTTTTGCCTGCTCGCACACCTT
>Ga0224502_10000234_pt1 | contig 17549 bp, 14 predicted proteins | sample SF_Oct11_sed_USG_5_FD_169104 | JGI IMG/M metagenome (GOLD analysis project Ga0224502, IMG submission 169104) | Sediment microbial communities from San Francisco Bay, California, United States - SF_Oct11_sed_USGS_13 | ecosystem: Environmental > Aquatic > Marine > Sediment | place: USA... | reverse complement strand
ACTCCGTGCGCGGAGAAGTTGAAGAGGCATTTGCCGCTATGGACGCGGCCTATGCCAGCCGAGATACGGGGTTGCAGACGGTTCTGGGTGACCGCTACCTCGAAAACTTGCGGAGTGACCCGCGCTACGACGCGATGGTCGAAAAGATGGGCCTTAGGGCAAATCCTTAACGGTACAGGCGTACAATGACAGCCGTGGGCAATCTGGAACTGACATGAAGAAGCGTGCGTTTTCGATATTGTCCGGATTCTCGGCGGAGCTTTTGCGCCGCAGGGTTTACCCCGTCGTTGTTACCTACGCGATCGTTGCATGGGTTCTTCTGCAGATAGGGGAAGTAACGTTCGGTCCACTGGGATTGCCCGAATGGGTCATGAGGGCGCTCGTGATTGTGTCGATCGTCGGATTTCCGATCGCGGTTGTTTTAGCCTGGATGTTCGACATAGAGCCGACTGGAATACACCGAACCACGTCCCGTGCGAACAGGGAGAAATTAACCGCTGATCCGTCTATCGCCGTACTGCCGTTTACCGACATGAGTCCGGAGCAGGACCAGGGGCATTTCTGCGAGGGCATCGCTGAAGAAATTCTCAACGCGCTTACACAATTTGAATCACTCAAGGTCGTATCTCGTATGTCTTCGTTTCGATACGGCGGTTCGACCGGTGATGTACAGCAAATCGGCAGGAGGTTGGGTGCCAAGTCGATTCTGGAAGGCAGCGTCCGCAAAGCAGGGGACAAGCTCAGGGTCACTGCCCAGTTAATTAACGTCGCCGATGGGTTCCACCTGTGGTCGAAAACATTCGATCGCAATATCGAAGATATTTTCGCGATTCAGAATGAGATCGCCACCTCGATCGGGGAGTCCCTTCTGCAAACCCTGGTACCCGTGACAACAACGACTTGTTGCGACGTGATGGCCTACGAATTCTATTTGCGCGGAAGGCAATTCCTGAATCGCTTTCGCAAAGTCGATATCGAACACGCGCGCCAGATGTTTCAACAGGCAATCGATAGGGACCCGAATTATGCGGCGGCCTGGGCTGGCTTTGCTGAGGCGTATTCGCTCGCCATCATGTATGCCGATCCGGATCCTGACTTTCCGGAAAAAGCGAGGGAAGCGAGCAAGAAGGCGCTGGAGCTCGATCCGGATTCGGCCGAGGCGCACGCGTCGGCCGGGCTGGCGCATCTCGCGCGAGAGGAATTCGACGATGCGGAGCGGGAGCTGGGCAAGGCGATTGATCTCAAACCCGCGTTATTCGAACCCTACTATTATTTCGCGCGCACTCGTTTTCACCAGGGCGACATGAACGGGGCCGCAGAATGGTTTACAAAAGCCGCGGCCGTCAATCCGGATGACTACCAGTCGAGGTTGTTGCGCGTGCAGATCTTGCGCGGAGAGGGCCGCATTGATGAAGCCATGGCTGAGGCTCGCGAAGCGATTGAAGTGGTCGAGCGGCACCTTGAATGGCACCCGGACGATGTCCGGGCGTTACATCTCGGGGCTGGCTCGTTGATCTTGCTTGGTCAGGTTGAGCGCGCTGATCGTTGGCTGCGGCGTGCCCTGGAAATCGACCCGAATGACTCAATCGTGCTCTATAACGTGGCGTGCAATTACGCGACGCTCGGCAGGGTGGAGGAGTCGCTGGATTACCTCGAGCGAGCGATTGAACATGGCACGGCCAGTCCGGGATGGATGAGGAACGACAAGGATCTCGAGAACCTGCACGGACAGCCGCGCTACGAAGCATTGCTGGGGAAGGTCCCAGACTAAACAGAAATTACTGGTATTCAAGGCGCTTTCTGTTACAGTCCGCCCCGTCTTGGCGCACCTCGGTCTGCGCCACTCACTCTGACCCCGCAATTCGGCGTGCTCGGAGTCACTTATAAATTCCAGTCTGGACCGGACCGCAAGCCACTTGTTCTTACTCGTTGGCACGTCGGAACAGGCGACCCGGAGACAATCCAATGTTATTTAACGAACTCGGCCTTTCGGCCGACTTGCTTCGTGCTGTCGAAGAGCAGGGCTACGAAAAGCCTACGCCTATTCAGCGCCAGGCCATTCCTCATATTCTCGAAGGTCACGATATTCTCGCCGGCGCCCAGACGGGCACAGGCAAGACGGCGGGCTTTACGCTACCGATGCTGCAGATCCTCGGAGATCCTCCCACAGGCCCACGTCGAGTGCGTGCGCTGATCCTGACGCCCACGCGCGAGCTTGCCGCCCAGGTTACCGAAAGCGTTCATACCTACGGCAAGTATCGCCCGATACGAGCGATGGAAATCTATGGCGGTGTGAGCCCGCGTCCACAGATCACCAAGATCAATCGTGGTGTTGATGTAGTCATCGCAACCCCCGGTCGCTTGCTAGATCATGTCCGGCAGGGAAACATCGATCTCTCGTTCGTCGAGATGTTTGTTCTCGATGAAGCGGACCGCATGCTCGATATGGGCTTCATCCGCGACATCAAGCAGATCATCAAGCACCTGCCTGAAGAGCGGCAAAACATGTTGTTCTCGGCGACGTTCTCGAAAGAGATTCGTGATCTCGCGAACAATCTTCTCGATAATCCCGCTGAGATTCAGGTCGCTGCTCGAAACACCACGGCTGACCGCGTCGAGCAGTTGGTGTATCCGGTCGATAAAGGGCGCAAACGCGAGTTGCTGTCCGAGATGATCGGGCGCGGCAACTGGCGACAGGTTCTTGTGTTTACGCGGACCAAGCACGGCGCGAATCGGCTGGCGAAGCAGCTCAACCAGGATGGTATCGAGTCCGACGCAATCCATGGCAACAAGAGTCAGGGTGCGCGCGCCAAAGCACTGCGTGACTTCAAGGCTGGCAAAGTTCGCGTTCTCGTAGCAACGGATATCGCAGCACGCGGCCTCGATATTGAAAAGCTGCCGCATGTGGTCAACTTTGAATTGCCGCACGTTCCCGAAGACTACGTGCACCGTATCGGGCGCACCGCGCGCGCTGGACAGGACGGGACAGCGGTCTCCCTGGTCTGTATCGACGAGCAAAAGCTACTCAAGGATATCGAGAAGCTCCTGAAGCGTGAACTGAAGAAAGAATTCGTGGCTGGCTACGATGTCGACAAGCGCATCCGCGCGGAATCGTTGCAGCAAGGCAGGCCCCAGAAAGGGAAACCGCGCAACGCCGGCAACTCCCGTCCGTCAGGTCGCGCGCGGCCGGGCAAGAGTGCGCGGAACAACCAGCGCAAGCGTTCGGGGGCAGCCGCCCGATCCAGGGCGTCCTGATCGGATATACACGCCGCAGGTGATTCGGAAAATACGACTTGATATATTAGATGTAGTTAATATAAAATTTAGGAATTCCTAATATATTAGTCAGCGCGCCCGATCGGGGCGCGGAGAAAGCCTGATGATCCGATTCACAATCTTCCTTTTGGCCATGGCGTCGGCAGCACCTGGCGTTGCTGCCGTTCCTTTCGAGACAGTTGTTGCGACGCTCGAGGATGCCGCACGCGAGCGCGTCTGGGACGGGCGAGTAGAGGCCGTGAATCAGGCAACGGTTTCGGCCCAGACGTCCGGACGAATCGCTGAACTGCCGTTCGACGTGAACGACTACGTCGAAGCCGGCGCCGTTCTCATGCGTTTCACTGATACCGAGCAAAAAGCGGCCCTGGCGCAAGCCGAGGCGGCGCTGCAGGAAGCGACAGCGCGCTTGGCAGAAGCCAACCAGGAGTTCGAGCGCTTCTCGAAAATGATCGAGAACAACAGCGTGTCGCGGGCGGCGTTTGACCAGTCGAGAGCGAATCGCGACGCCGCCAGAGCGCGGCTGAATGCGGCGCGTTCTGGCGTCGAGGGTGCGAAGGAACAACTCGAATACACAGTCATTCGTGCGCCTTACGCTGGCATCGTATCCAAACGTCACGTGGAACTGGGCGAATTGGTCAGCCCGGGACAGCCAGTTATCTCGGGTCTCTCACTGCAGTCACTGCGCGTAAATGTCGACGTCCCACAGAGCATGTTCCACGCCATTCGCACGATTGGTAAAGCATTTGTATACGTCGATGACGAGCGCATTGCCGCCGAAAGCCTGACGTTTTTCCCGGTTGCGGATGCCGAGGCAAATACGTTTCGCGTCCGGGTCAACCTCCCCGATGGAGCAGCGACCCTGTATCCCGGAATGTTCGTCAAGGTCGGTTTTGTAGTTGGTGAAACACACCGTCTCCTGGTTCCTGTTGAGGCTGTTGTCCGTCGCAGCGAGCTTAGTGGTGTCTACGTTACTGACGGTGAGGCAGTTTCGCTGCGGCAGGTGCGTCTGGGTCGCCGCTACGGCGATTCGATTGAAGTGTTGTCAGGTCTGAGTGAGGGCGAAGCCGTTGCCACTGATCCTGTTGCTGCAGGTATCTGGCTCAAAGAACAGGTTAAGTAGACGATGAGTGAGGACAACAAGCTCGGTTTCTCGGGGTCGCTTGCGAAGCGTTTCCAGGATTCCAAAATTACGCCACTGCTTGCCCTCACGGGACTGCTTCTGGGCTTGTTTGCTATTGCGACAACACCGCGTGAGGAAGAGCCGCAGATCAATGTGACGTTTGCCAATATTTTCGTTCCATTCCCGGGGGCGAGTGCCGTCGAGGTCGAAAATCTGGTCGCCATTCCTCTGGAACAGGTCTTGTCGGAGATTGAGGGCGTCGAGCACACCTATTCAGTGTCGCGCCCGGGTATGGCAGCAGCGACCATCCAGTTCGAAGTCGGCGAGGATCGGACCGAAGCAATCGTTCGCTTGTACAACGCCATCTACTCCCACCAGGACTGGATGCCACCTGACAGTGGTGTCATGCAGCCGCTGATCAAGCCCAAGGGAATCGACGACGTGCCAACTGTGACGATCACCTTGTGGACGGAAGATGAGGCACGCGGCGCACACGAGTTGCAACGCGTAGCGCACACGCTGGAAGCTGAGATCAAGCGGGTGCCGGGGACGCGTGACGTGTACACCGTTGGCGGACCTGATGCTGTGGTTCATGTTCAGCTTGATGCGCATCGCCTCGCAGCCTACGGATTGTCGCTCGATACACTTCGTTATGCTCTGCAGGCGAGCAATGTCGTCGCCCATGCAGGGGCCATCGTGTCCGATAACAGGAGCGTGCCCGTAACGGCTGGCACGTTTCTCGCGAACCGCGACGATGTAGCGGAACTCGTTGTCGGCGTTATCGACGGCAAGGCTATTTATCTTGAGGATGTCGCGACCGTCTCCACGGGTCCTGATCAGCCGGAACAGTATGTGCGCTATGGTGATTCGCCGGCAGTGACAATTGCAATTGCCAAGAAGCCAGGTACGAATGCTGCGCGCATGTCGACCCAGGTCATTGAACGGATTGAGTCCCTGAAGGGAATTGCCATTCCCGAGGGTGTCGAGTACACGGTGACGCGTGACTATGGAAAGACGGCTGATGCGAAAGCCAAGAAACTGATTCAAAAGCTGGCATTTGCGACTGCCTCGGTGATCTTCCTGATCCTGGTCACACTGGGGTGGCGCGAAGCCGTGGTGGTCGGCTCTGCCGTTATCATTACGCTGACATTGACGTTGTTCGCGTCGTGGGCCTGGGGGTTCACGATCAATCGAGTGTCGCTTTTCGCGCTCATATTCTCGATCGGTATCCTCGTGGACGATGCGATCGTCGTCGTGGAAAACATCCACCGTCACATGGCGATGGGTGACAGGACTTTGTTCGAAGCCATTCCGCCCGCTGTAGACGAGGTTGGCGGACCTACGATTCTCGCGACGTTTACGGTAATTGCCGCACTGTTACCCATGGCCTTCGTGACCGGACTGATGGGCCCATACATGAGCCCGATACCGATCAACGCGAGTATCGGCATGCTGCTATCGCTCGCGGTGGCGCTGATTATCACGCCCTGGGCCAGCCTTAAGCTGCTCCGGCAGGGGCACGATGAATCGAAAGAAGACAGGTCGGCCGCCTGGCTGGACAAAGTGTTTCGTCGCACCGTTGGTCCGTTCCTGCGTGGCGACGCCGGCAAACGCAACCGCCGCTGGCTGGGTGGCGCAATTGTTATCGCCATCCTGTTGGCCATGAGTCTCGTGGGCTTCAACGCGGTCATCATGAAAATGCTGCCGTTCGATAATAAATCGGAATTCCAGGTTGTCCTGGATATGCCCGAAGGGACGACAGTTGAACAGACCGGCCGTGTACTCGATGAGATGGCGGCATACGTCAAGACCGTTCCGGAAGTGACGGACTACCAGGTCTACGTGGGAACTGCAGCACCGATCAATTTCAATGGTCTCGTGCGCCAGTACTACCTGCGCGAAGGGGCGAATGTCGGCGATATCCAGGTCAACCTCGTCGACAAGTCAGATCGCGACCGAAAGAGTCACGAGATCGCCAGTGCCGTGCGGCCCGTGCTGGATGAGATCGGCAGGAAGTACGGCGGGTCGGTCAAGGTTGTGGAGGTCCCGCCCGGACCGCCGGTGCAGTCGCCGCTCGTAGTCGAAGTCTATGGTCCGGACTACGCGGGCCAGCAGAAACTCGCCGGCGAGCTGCGCGAGTTATTCGAGAACACAGATGACATCGTCGATATCGACGATAGTGTCGAAGCGACCGCGCCGCGCATCGTTGTCTCGGTCGATCGCAACAAGGCAGCGTTACTCGGTGTCTCGCAAGCGAGTGTGACACGAGCGCTACAGACCGCGCTGAGCGGCGAAGACGTTACGTATGTACGCGACGGATACCAGAAATACCCTCTACCCGTGCGGCTCGAACTTCCGGTCGCAGACAAGTCGGAACTCGACAGCCTGTTGACGCTCCGCGTGGCCGGTCATGGACGTAGTCTTGTCCCCCTTACCGAGCTTGTCACCGTTCATGACAGCGAATGGGAGCAGACCATTTATCACAAGGATCTGCTCCCCGTCGTTTTTGTTACGGGCGACATGGCAGGCCGTTTTGACTCCCCGCTGTACGGCATGTTCGACATGGTCGGAAACATCGACCTGGAGCAGCACTTCATCAGCCAGCCTGAGAACCCGTACGACTACAGTATCAAGTGGGACGGCGAATGGCAGATCACTTATGAGACGTTTCGTGACATGGGTATGGCCTATGCTGTTGGCCTGATACTTATTTATCTGCTGGTTGTCGCGCAGTTCCGATCTTACGCCGTGCCGCTCATCATCATGGCGCCGATTCCGCTGACCATTATCGGCGTGATGCCGGGGCATGCCCTGTGGGGCGCACAATTCACGGCCACGTCCATGATCGGCATGATTGCGCTTGCAGGTATCATTGTGCGCAATTCCATACTCCTGGTCGACTTTGTCAATCAGCAGGTGGATGAAGGTGTGGACTTTCAGGAAGCGGTTATCAGGGCCGGTGCTGTTCGCGCAAAACCAATTGCCCTGACAGCAGTTGCCGCCATGCTGGGTGCATTCTTCATACTTGATGATCCGATCTTCAACGGGCTCGCAGTCACGCTGATCTTCGGTATCCTCGTATCAACACTGCTCACCCTTGTTGTTATCCCGGTGCTCTACTATGCTTTCGGCTACTCCAAAGGGCAGCGTATCGATTGAAAGATTCACTGGCGGCATTGTCAAAGGACGCGCTGTTTAGCCTGCGCGATCTCGCGCCGATTGTCGTCGTGATCGCGGTTTTTCAGATATTCGTTATCAAGCAGCCGGTTGACGGGTTCCTGTCACTGGTTTTCGGCGGCCTGCTCGTCGTGATGGGCCTCGCATTTTTTATTTTCGGGCTGCGCCTTGCGCTGTTCCCCATTGGTGAAAACCTCGCTCACGCGCTGGCCCGAAAGGGCAGTGCGGCCTGGCTGTTCACATTCGCTTTTGTGCTGGGGTTCGGCACGACGATTGCCGAGCCGGCGCTGCTTGCTGTAGCGAACGAGGCCGCAGAGGTGGCTGTTGGTGCGGGCGTCATCGGTAACACCGAGGCCGACATCGAAAACTACGCATTGGGTCTGCGTCTTGTTGTCGCACTTTCTGTCGGCGTTGCACTGATGCTGGGTGTACTCCGCATTCTTACCAACTGGTCGCTGCCGGTGATGATCATAGGCGGGTACGTGCTCGTCGTGATCATTACCACGATCGCGCCCCCCGACATCGTCGGTATTGCCTACGATTCGGGTGGTGTGACGACGTCAACGGTTACGGTTCCGTTGGTAACCGCACTTGGCGTAGGGCTTGCGAGCTCGCTCAGAGGCCGCAACCCGATGACGGACGGTTTCGGTCTTATCGCGTTTGCCTCACTGACGCCCATATTGTTCGTGCTCCTGTACGGGATTGCTCGCCAATGGATTTGATTCGCGACAGCCTGTTTTTTGTTCTGGACACAGCTAAGGACGTTGCGCCGATCGTCATTTTCCTGTTCGCGTTCCAGCTGTTTGTTATTCGCGAACGCATTCCGAACTTTTGGCAGATTGTTGTCGGATTCGTGTTCGTGACGATTGGATTGGGCCTGTTTCTCGTCGGGCTGGAAAAAACCCTATTCCCGCTTGGCCGCCTGATGGCCCAGCAACTGACCAATCCGGATTTTCTACACGAGGTCAGCGGGCGTGTTGGTGCCGCGCTGCTCTGGCACGACTTCCATTGGGTGTACCTGTTTGCTGCGGCGATCGGTTTCAGCACGACCCTCGCGGAACCTGCGCTCATGGCAGTGTCGATCAAGGCTAACGAGGTATCGGCCGGAGCGGTCGGCGTGTGGGGCCTCCGTGTGGCGGTAGCGTTGGGCGTTGGCTTCGGCGTCGCTCTTGGTTGTTATCGAATTATTACTGGCCTGCCGCTGGAGTATTTCATCGCAGCAGGCTACCTGGTTGTCATCGTGCAGACTACGGTGGCGCCGAAAATGATCGTGCCGCTTGCTTATGATTCTGGCGGTGTTACGACTTCAACTGTGACCGTGCCGTTAATTACGGCGCTGGGTCTCGGGCTGGCAGAGGCCGTCCCGGGCCGCAGCCCGTTGCTGGACGGATTTGGACTAGTGGCATTTGCGAGCCTGTTTCCGATAATCTCGGTACTCGCATACGGTCAGTTCGCTGTACTAAGAGGAAAAATATAATGCATTTCAAACTAATACTGGCGTTCGTCGAAGACACGAGTACCGACGCGATTATGAATGCGGCGCGTGAGGCCGGCGCAACGGGCTGTACCGTGATAAGCAATGCGCGCGGCGAGGGGCTCGAAGAGGCAAAAACGTTTTTCGGCCTGACGCTTACAACGCAACGCGATGTTGTACTTCTACTCGTCGAGACACACCTCAGCCGTCACATACTCGAACATATAGGCGAGGTTGGTGAGTTCGACGCGAAACCCGGTACGGGTATCGCAGTCGTCATTGATGTCGAGGATGCTGTGGGTGTCTTGCACCAGGCGCAGGAACTGAGTGAAATTGTGGAGGAGAATCGATGAGTATTCCTGATTGGGGCACGGTGCGCGAATGCATGAGCTCGAAAGTGACAGAGGTCGATGGGCAAATGGACGTGCTTACGGCAATGAAAGTCATGAAGAAAGTGGGTTCAACGAGCCTGGTTGTCAAGCGCCGGAACGAGAGCGACGAGTACGGGTTGTTGCTGTTTTCCGATATTGCCAAACAGGTCATCGCCAAGAATCGCGCACCCGAGCGTGTCAATGTCTACGAGATCATGGCCAAACCCGTTCTTATGGTGAGGCCGGAAATGAAAGTTCGCTACTGCGCTCGCTTTTTCGAGAAGTTCAGGATCAGTCATGCGCCGGTCGAGGAAGACGGTAAAGTCATCGGCATGGTGAGCTACTACCGACTCATGATTCACGGACTGCCTGACCTGGAATAATTCAGAGGGGTTCGAACCTCGCCTGGAAGAATCTCAGGTACTCGGGTTCGAATACCATCTTCAGGCCTCGAATTTCATCACGCCGTTCGTAGACATCGATAACAGATTCGGCAACCACATCCATATGTGCTTGTGTATAGACCCGTCTCGGAATAGTCAGTCGGACGAGTTCCAGTTTCGGATGACGATTGGCCCCGGTTATCGGGTTGCGGCCTGCTGAGACGTTACCGCGTTCCATCGTGCGGATACCGGCCTCGATGAACAGCTCAGCCGCGAGCGATTGGGCGGGATACTCGTCCTGATTGATATGCGGCAGGAATCGTCGCGCGTCGATGAAAATCGCATGAGATCCGATCGGTCTAACGATCGGAATTCCCGCGGCCTCAAGTTTCTGGCCCAGGTAACGAACCTGGCCAATGCGTGCGGCCATGTGTTCTTCCGTAACAGCTTCTCTGATTCCCTGTGCCATGGCTTCCATGTCACGACCGGCGAGTCCACCGTACGTATGCAGTCCTTCGTAGACGACGACCAGGTTTTGCGCCTTGAGGAATACCTCCTCGTCGTTGCAGCAGAAGAAACCGCCGATGTTGACCAATGCATCTTTCTTTGCCGACATGGTGCAACCGTCAGTCATGTCACAGATCTCTCGCAAGATCTCGCGTATTGGCTTGTCGGAATATCCTTCCTCGCGTTCGCGAATGAACCAGGCGTTCTCGATCGTGCGTGTTGCGTCGAGCATGATTGGGATATTGTGTTTGTCGCAGTAGGCACGCAACTCGCGGAGGTTGGCCATCGAAAAAGGCTGCCCACCTGCCATGTTCACGTTCCCCTCGAGACTGATATAGGGAACACGGTCAGCGCCGATGTCCTGCACGAGGGCATCAAGCTTGGCAAGATCGACATTGCCCTTGAACGGACAGTCGCTTATAGGGTCGTGGGCCTCATCAACTATGACATCGACGAATTTGCCCCCGGCCAGTTCCTGATGCAGACGTGTTGTTGTGAAATACATGTTACCGGGTACATGATCGCCATCCTTAATGAGAATCTGCGACATCAGGTTTTCCGCACCCCGGCCCTGATGGGTTGGTACAAGATACTTGTAGCCATAGTACTCCTGCACAACGGCCTCGAGGTGATAGAAGTTCTCGCTTCCCGAGTACGCCTCGTCGCCCAACATCATTCCGGCCCATTGTCGGTCGCTCATGGCTGATGTGCCCGAGTCCGTCAGGAGGTCAATATAGACGTCCCGGCTCCGGGTCAGGAATGTGTTATAGCCGGCCTCCTGGATGGCGGCGAGGCGTTCCTCACGCGTCGTCATTCGCAGGAGTTCGACCATCTTGATCTTGTAGGGCTCTGCCCATGTCTGGTGTTTATTTGTGCTCATGCGGCAAATCTAAGCCTCTTGCTGGAGAACTTCGATACGTACAATTACGGCGATTTTCCTCGCTACACAGGCCTGTCTTACGGAAGACTCTGGCATAATTGGGTCCCATTCAGGCACCCCCTAACAACGATTAGAAAGGAACATCCTTTGCGCTACAGATCGGTCCAGGCATCGCGCGCAGCGCTGTCCGTTATCATTTTCTTAGGCTCTTTTTCCGTACAGGAAGCTGCAGCCCAATCCTCAGATGAAGCGATCGAGGAAATTATCGTCACATCGCGGTACCGGGCTGAAAGGCTGTCTGATGTGCCGGACTCGATTACGGCCTTCACGGCTGCAGACATCGAGCGGCACCGTATTGAGAGGATTAATCGTGTCGCATCATTGACGCCGAATCTTCGCTTTTCGGACGACCAGGAAGTCGGGGTCAGCACCCTCGTAATTCGTGGTGTTCGCCAGAACCGGGGCACGGGACAGCCTCCAGTGTCATTTCGGGTCGATGGGGTCAGTGCGACAAACAACCTGCTGACGACGCAGGAGCTATTCGATATCGAGAGTGTGGACGTGCTTCGCGGGCCCCAGGGCGCCTTGTACGGTCGCAATGCCATTGGCGGCGCGGTGCTCATAGCGTCCCGCCAGCCAACTAAGATTCCGGAGTACGGGTTGCGGTTGTCGGCGGCCGAGGGTCAGGACTTCGTGGTCGCGGGGAGCGCGTCCGGACCACTTTCGGACGATGTGCTTTATCGTGCGTCGTTTCGTGTGCAGGACAGGGAAGGGCAGCTGCGTAATGCCTACCTGGACAATGCGTATGTCGATTACAAGGAGTCGGCGGCATTTCGCGGCAAGTTGTTGTTTACGCCAAGTGACAAGCTGACAGTGGATCTCCGCGCCCAATATCTCGATCAGGATGGCGGGTCTGGCTACTTCATGCCGGGCAGTGATTTCTATCTGCCATTGCCGCCACCGAATCCTCCCATCATCGTCGACGTCCCGGAGTATGAGATCCAGTCGAACAAGATTGGCGAGTCGTTCGTGAAATCCTGGGAAACATCGGCAAAAATCGACTACGAGTTCGGGTGGGGTACATTGACGTCAATAACGTCCTACACGGACGTTGAGTCGGGCAACGATCAGGACCTCGACCAGACCTATGTTGAAGCGATCGATATTCTTGTTATCGACAATTCCGAGACGATTGCCCAGGAACTGCGGCTTGTGTCCAACGACGATACCCGTTTGCGCTGGGTTGCGGGCGTGTCGTATTTCAGCCAGGAGCGTTTCCGTTCATTGGGCACGACGTTCCTCGGCACTCCGGTGCCGCCGGCCGCGCAGGAGCTGGAGCTCGAGGACTTCGCGGTGTTCGGCAGTCTCAGTTATGACCTCAACGAAGATCTCGAGATGACACTCGCATTTCGCTGGGATGAGGAGACACCGAAGGATACAACGCAGGGCCGAAGCGAGACCTTCACCGAGTTGCAGCCAAAAGCCAGTCTTGCTTATAACTTTAGCGAGGGGCTCTTGGGTTATGTGACGGTAGGAAAAGGATTCCGGGCAGGTGGTTTCAACAACCTCGCGCCTGGCAGTAACTTTGAACCGGGCTTTGATAAAGAATCATTGATCAGCTACGAGGTCGGTTTGAAAGGTGACGCGTACAATGGTCGTTTGCGTGGCGGCATCTCACTGTTCTACATCGATTACACGGACCAGCAGTATTTCCTGTTTGACCAGACAGGGACGCAGGCAAACATCAATGTGCCGAAGAGTGAAATCGCAGGTGGCGAACTTGAGCTAACAATGCTGCCGACCGACGCATTCCTCGTAAACATCGGAGTCGGCTTCACGGATAGTGAAATTCTCGAGTACGAGGACATTCCGGGCGTGCTCGTACCGGCCAGTGAAATTATTGGCAAGAAAGTCCCCGGCGCACCTGTTCTATCCGCGAACCTCGCGCTGCAACACACAGCAGCCATCAGCGACTCGTTGGACCTGGTCAGTCGCGTTGATTTCGAACATCGCGGCAAGACCTACTGGACCCTCGATAATGTCGATACCCAGCCCGCCTACAACCTGACCAATCTCAGCCTGGCGCTGGAGACGGAGCAGTGGACAACGCGTCTCTACGTGAACAATCTGTTCGATGAAGAGTATATCGAGTGGTTTTTTGCGGCGCGGTTCATCGGGCTGCCGGCGGACATTGCCTGGCCGAGTCAGCCAAGACAGGCCGGACTGGAGATCTCGTGGTCTTTCTAGCCGCCGGAAAGCAGACAGCTTTTCCGGCAGGGAATGAATCACCGCTCTTTGTTCATTCGCTCATCACGCGTTAGTTCACGAGGATGTCGGGCCCGCCGGAGTCCATCAACATAGTGGGCGATGGTGAGCAGCGGATGGCGGAGTAACATTCGTGGGCCGGCGTAGCGCATGATTTCTTTCGCCTGCGCCCGGTAATGTGGTTTGTAACAATGCACCGGGCAATTTGCGCACGTGGGTTTGTCTTCACCGTAAGGGCATTTCTCGAGGCGTACTTCTGCGTAGTTCAGAAATGTGGCGCAGTCCTCGCAGATCTGGTCGCCAGAGTCGTGGCGGTCGGCACAATATATGTCGACCATCTTGCTCATGGTTCGGAATTCGCGTTGCAGGTGCCTGGGTTTTGTGACCATGTGAATTGTTGCCTGGATTGAGATCGCAATTGTCTAGGCTGACACACGAACACGTGCCATTCAACGCAAAAGCGGTGGTATACAATAATCAATTTGGATAGATGACGGATACGTGCGATGGGTAACGGCGAAGCCCTGCTCGAAAATGCGGGCAAGAACACACACAACAAGGTTCTGCAGATCTTGGAGGAGATGGTTCCGACCGGCCGCGTCATGGATATTCCCAGCGGCAGTGGTGCCTTTTCACGCCGACTTGCCGACCTCGACTACGAAGTAGTTGCCGCCGATGTCGTCAATCACGGGGACTTATAAGGCGTTGAGTTCCATGTGGCGGACATGAACCAACCGCTACCGTTTGCGGACGGCTCGCTAAGCTGTATAACCTGCATCGAGGGAATAGAGCATCTGGAGCGCCCATTCGATTTCGTCCGTGAATGTGAACGCGTGCTCCGCGACGATGGTTGCCTCATACTGACGACACCGAATACCTCGTCAATTCGCTCACGCTGGCGTTTTTTCCTCACCGGCTTCCACAACAAATGCAAGAACATGCTGGATGAAATCGCACCCAATCCCCTGCATCACATCGGCATGTTGTCGTTTCCCGCATTGCGATACATGCTGCACACAAACGGCTTCGAAATTCAAAAAATCGAATACCCGATGAGTTTTTGGCTCGTTTCTGAGACGTCGGTTGTGTCCGGTGCTAAATTCAGCGTCCATTTACCTTACGTGAGGGACCCCAAAGCATGAGCGAAAAAAGCGCACTATTTGAATCCTTCAAATCATTCCGTAACAGTCTTCGACGCTGGATACCGGGTGTATTCGTATTGGGTAAAGGCCTGACCCTGATTTACTCCAAACGCTCTTTTCTTCGTGAAAGTGGCTACTTCAAGTCCGTTGCCTTGAAACGACCGTGTCGTCTGGACGGTTCCCCGATTCCATGGATGAACTATGGCGCGATCAATTTCCTTGAGGACCGTCTGGGTGCGGACCTCGACATCTTCGAGTATGGCAGCGGTAACTCGACGATATTTTTTGCCGGCCTCGTCAACAGTGTTACGTCGCTCGAATGCGATCATGGCTGGTACGAGTATGTCAAAGGCATTTTGCCGGACAATGCGAGCGTGGTGTTTTGTCCGATCGGTGATCCCGCCTACGTCGGCGCGATTGCGGAACAGGAGAAGAAGTTCGACGTCGTGATTGTCGATGCCGAAGAGCGGGTCAAATGCATGCTCAATGCCCCCGGCTTCCTGACTGACCGGGGTGTGATAATCCTGGATGATGCCGCCCGGCCAGCCTACCGTGAGGGGGTCGCAGGACTGCTCTCGAGAGGCTTTCGCGTCTTGCCGTTCGATGGCATGAAGGCCGGCGGCATCAATATCTATCGAACCAGCATTTTCTATCGCGACGATAACTGCCTCGGAATCTAGCCTCGATTCTGTGTCCAAAGTGCGATTGCTATCTTCGTGGTGATTTTCTTCGGCAAGGTCTATATGATACGCCGCTGCAAATAGCCGGAACGTCTGAGGATTAACAATGAAAAGAATGTTATTCGGGATCCTGTTGCTGGGGTTGTCCCTTACCGCGAATGCACAGCGGGATTATTCGGGTACCTGGGAGTGGTCGATCAGCGCCCTTTACCAGGACTCCAAGAGCATGGGTAGTGAGAATGGCTCGTCGCTGAAAGCTGACAGCGCCATCGGGCTCGGTTTCAACGTTGGCTATTACCTGACGGACCACTTCTCGCTCGGTGCGGACTTCGACTTCCTGAGGCCGGACTACAATGCGATTTTGGTCGACGATACGGTTGTGCCCGCCGAGACGACCGAAATTAAACATGAAATGTCGCAGTTCAACGGACGCTTCAAGGCTAATCTCGATTTCCTGGACGGCCCGTTTCGGCCGTTTGTTGAAGCTGGCCTGGGATGGACCTATTTCGACTCCAATGTGGCCGATGGCCCGCCGATCGTCGGTTGCTGGTGGCACCCGTACTGGGGCTACATCTGCGATGGCTATTACCGGACAGTCAGTGAAACGGTATTCAGTTACGGGGTGGGTGCAGGCTTCAAGTACCGGTTTGTCGGCGATTCATTCCTTAAGCTGAGCGTCAACCAATGGCGGCTGGATGGCATTGGTGCCGCCGGCAATGAAGACCTGACGGGCGCGCGCCTGGAGTATGGCTGGAGGTTTTAGTCCGGCAGCCGCGAGTCTTCCGACTCACAGGCGTGCCCAAAACCTCACAATTCGTCTTCAAGGGGCAGGTGCGAGAAGAACCAGTCCTCGATGCGCTGCGTGAACGATGTTGCGGGTTGTGATTGCAGTGTCTGATCGTTGGCTACCCAGAAGACCCTGCCGTCACTCTGCAGTTCCAGGCGCCACGCGTTTGCCGTGGAAAAATCACCTTCAAGTGCCGCGCGTACATTCTCGTTGAATCGTTCACTTAATACGAGCAAGCCCATCTCTGTATTGATGCGCAATGAGCGAGGGTCGAGATTCGCGCTGCCAACGAACACTATGTCGTCGTCGATAACCAGCGCTTTCGCATGAAGCGCCAGCGTCTTGCGTCCGAGGGGAGTCAGTATGTATCGATCGCGGTCGCGTGCATTCATGCGAACCTCATGCAGTTCCGCGCCGTGTTCCAGCAAAGTGTCAATGTGGTTTCGGTATGCGCTGTGCGCCGAGAGGTGATTGTTCGAACCGATTGAATTCGTAAGTATGCGTACATTGACGCCACGATCGAGCGCGCGCTCGACTGCTCCCTCAAGTTCCGGGGTCGGAATCAAGTAGGCTGAAACGATTATTATCTCTGATTCGGCACCGTCGAAAAGCTCAATGAGCTCGTTGGCAACCTGGATCGGTTCCTCTTCACGATTTTTCGGATTGCCCTGGGGAGGGTCATCGGCGAACAGGATTGCCTTGCCGGTATCTGCCCTTGCCACGGCTTCGAGCCATTTTGCCGCGAGTTCGTCAGTCGATTCTTCATTATGAATATGCACCGACGCGTTGGTTACATGCCGTGCTTCGGCGAGTTGCTCCGGGGACGCCTTTTCGTGCGACAGGCTCTCGATTGGGAAAGACCAGCGATCATTCCAGTAGCCGTCGAAAGCCGTGCTGACCTCTTGAACGATCGACCCACCCAGCAATAACTCGAGGTCGCGGAAATTGGCGCCGTCATCCAGACCGAAATATTCATCCGCGATGTTTCGTCCGCCCACGATTGCGACCTGGTTATCGACCACCATCGCTTTGTTATGCATGCGATGATCAAGGCGCCTGAAATCGGCAAGGTTCAGAAGCTGGCGCGTCGCAAACCCGCCCGAGCGTCGTTTAAAAGGATTGAAGACCCGGTACTCGATGTTCGGGTGTTCTGCCAGCGCGAGGATCAGTTCGTCTTCGTGAACCAGAAAAGTGTCATCGATCAGGATGCGCACGGTGACACCGCGATCGGCGGCTGCGACGACGTGATCCAGAACCATTGCACCGGCCGTATCGAAGTGCCACAGAAAGGTCTGAAAGTCGATGCTCGTGGAGGCGCTATCAATGGCCCGCAGCCGCCAGTCAAGTGCTGTGGGGCCGTCGTTTAGTAATACATGCCAATCTTGTTCGCTTGCCGCACTCACGTTATCCCAGAGAGCGGTGTGCGCGGGCGGCGGCGTATACTCCGGCGCAAGTTCGATCGGTTTGAGCGAAGTGCACCCAGCTGC
>Ga0224502_10000229_pt1 | contig 17686 bp, 13 predicted proteins | sample SF_Oct11_sed_USG_5_FD_169104 | JGI IMG/M metagenome (GOLD analysis project Ga0224502, IMG submission 169104) | Sediment microbial communities from San Francisco Bay, California, United States - SF_Oct11_sed_USGS_13 | ecosystem: Environmental > Aquatic > Marine > Sediment | place: USA... | reverse complement strand
GTTCGAGGGTACGTACCTCAACAGCGCCAGCCAGCACCCGATGAGTCGTATGGCTCGGAGGGCAGCCGACGAGTACCTCGACTTCAAGAAATTTTCGGCGCCGCAGAACTACCCATTCGGGCCCATACGGCAGCGCATTCGCGAGAACTATGCCAGGCTCATCAACGCGGATGCCGATGAAATCTGTTTCGTGCCGAGCACCAGCGTCGGCGAGAATTTGCTTCTGCATGCGCTCGACATTCCGGGCACACCGGGACGGATCGTGACGGACGAGCTGCATTTCGTCGGCTCGCTGCCGATGTACAACGAACTCGCCAAACTCGGCATGGACGTCGTGACGATTCGCGCCAATGAGGACGGCTCCATCGACCTGGCCCAGTACGAACAGGCGATCAACGACGAGACGCGGCTCGTGGCCGTCTCGCTGGTTTCGATGCTGAACGGATTTCAGCACGACCTGAAGGGCCTCTGCGAGCTGGCGCATGCCAAAGGCGCGCGCGTGTACGCGGATACCGTTCAGGCAGTCGGCAACGTGCCGATCGACGTGCGCGACTCCGGCGTGGACTTCACATCGGCGGCTGGCTACAAGTGGTTGATGGGCGACATGGGGCTCGGCCTGATGTCCGTCCGCAAGGATCGCCTCGGTGAGCTCAGGCGCCCATGGTACGGCAGCGGCCAGCTGTCCCGGCGGGAACACCGGGGTTTTCCGAACCCGGGCGCCGGCGGGCCGGTGACCGAGTACGAGTTCATGGACTCGGCGCTGGGCTACTTCGCAATGGGTACCCAGGCCAATATTGTTGCCGCCGAGCTCGATGCCTCGCTCGATTACCTGCTGAACGCCGGCGTCGAGCGCATTCAGGCTTACCGGCAACCGCTGGTCGACTATCTGCAGGAAGAGCTGCCCGGGCTGGGTTACGCAACGATCACGCCGCCCGGCGCCGGCTCGGCGATCGTTTCGTTCCGGCATGACGATGCGGAGGCTTTGCGCAAACGTCTTCGTACACAGGACATCACGATCACCGTAGCAGACCACTATTTTCGCGTGTCAATTTCGGTGTTCAACGATAAAAACGACGTCGAGCGCCTGGTCAGGGCGCTGGCGTAAATCCCTGCCCTGAGATGACGATTGGGTTACCATCTGGCCTGCAAATGGTCAGGACACCAGACGGAGCGACATGAGTAACGATATGGATTTTTCGCGGTTCGAGCCGAATACGCGGCGTATTGCCGAACAGCTTGCCGGCGAGGCACTGGTTTCGATTCCCGTGCTTGCGGACGAGCTTACGCAATACGTCGAAGAAATCGATTCTCACCACAGGAATGCCGAGTTCGTTGATTACGATATCGCCAAGCGCATAGCGGACCTGTGCTGGAAACTGCTGGACGCCCTTCCGGATGAGCCGAGCGAAAAACAGCATCGATTGACGCAGCTTGCGATCAATTACTTCGTGCTGGCCGAAGATGCCCAGGACGACAACTACTCACTGGCTGGGTTCGAGGATGACCTGGAGGTGGTCACTGCTGTTGTCAAAGAACTCGGGTTAGCCCACCTTCTCGACAGCTAAATAATACTTGGGGTCAGAGTAAAAACTGGCCCGCTTGCGGGCGAGTTTTTACTCTGACCCAACTACATTCAGCCGCCTAGCGAAATCGCTCGATAATCGCCGCCATCAGTTCGGCCGACTGATCCCAGCCGTGGCTGGTGCCGTCGCCATCGGCGCGCGGCCAGGTCGAGTACATCGTGATGACCAATCCGGCCGCGGGCGCGACGGTAACGAACTGTCCGTGGATGCCGTAGCCGCTGACGTCGCCCCCGGCATTGCCTTCTCCCCACCAGAATGAGCGGTAGTAGGGTTCGAGTCCTTCACCCGCCGCGTAGGGCCAATCCGGGTCGCCGGGTTGGTCGAAAATGTCACGAATAAACTCCGCGGGTACAACCTGGTTGCCGAATGCCTTGCCGTTGCTCAGGACCAGGAGCCCGACGCGCCCAAGGTCCCTGAGCGTAGCGCTCATGCCGTGGTCAGCCAGGACCAGGCCACTTTCGTCGACGGTGATGTTTGCGTCGAACTCGGCACCCATCGGTCGCCAGAGATGCTCCGATATCAGCTCGGCCAGTGGTTTGCCGGTCGCCTCTTCGAGCACCCAGCCCATGACGTCGGTGGAGCCCGATCGATAGCTGAATTTCCCCACCTTCGCATCGTCCCGACCTATGGATTTGAGGAATTCGTCGAGGCCGCGCGGACCTCCTTGCGGGCAGTAATCGGCGTCGGTCCAGCCGATGGCGCAGTCCTGCAGCCGAAACGATGTGGAGAAGTCCGGGTAGTCCTCCGTGTAGTCGGAGCCGTCACGCATGTCGAGCACGGTCCTCAGCGAATCGGGCCCCCAGCCGCTGGCGACGAGTGCCGGCACGTAGTGGGCGACCGGCTTGTCGAGATCGATGACGCCCTGATCCGCCAGCTTGCCCGCCACCAGGCCGACGACCGACTTGCTGATCGAGTTCAGGAGGTGCGGCCGATCCTCGGTAAGATGGCCATAATATTTTTCGAAAAGGATTTCCCTGCCCCGGAGCACCAGGAGTCCGTCGACGAACTGATGGCCTGCGATCTCGTCAATCGTCTGCTCGCGTCCCTGGAACACCACCGAGAAATCACTGATCTGTTCGTCGCTCTTCGTCAGCGGCAGGAATCGTCCCGGGTCGCGCCCGATGTTGACCGTCGGCAGGACCTCGCGCATGTGGCTGAAGGTCCAGCGGTTGTAAGGCCCGAACTGAAACTGGGCCAGCGGGATGTTCTCCGGCCTGCCGCTCTTCTCGGCCATGCTCGCGGACGCCATCAATACACCGACCAAAAGTACTGCGGCTTTGAAAATTGTCTTCACGATGAGTACTCCACGGCAGACCGGCTCAGGCCTGCGTAACTCTTTGAATTACAGGGGATTAACCTCCGAGTGAGGGTGACCCCTTACGCCAGGTCCGCCATTCAGGATCGGTTTTCGCGGAATTCTGCGAATGTGATTGCATTGCTGGCCACATTGACACGCCGTACAGGGTCAACTATGCGATTGCGGAAATCCGACGAACTGATATTGGCCTGCTCTTGCCGCGTGAGCAACATATTGTGCTGTTCCGACGCCATTTCCCCCGGAAAGGTCCGGCTACAGGTCGGATCTGGGCGGCGACGGAACACAGGCCCGGACGAAATCCGTATCGCCAGCAAGCAATGCGGCGTATAGTGGTGCGGTTAGTTCATCCGCCTATCGAGCTTACGGGCAGCAGCTGCCCATATCCTCCTTTTTCGGTAATGAATACCCTGGGAGGATCCATGAGCACTAGATTGCATGTAGGCAATATTCCATCGGTAACTGCAGAGCACGAACTCAGGGCGACCTTCAGCCAATTCGGCCACGTCGATACGATTGAAATCGCCACGGACCCGGTCACCGGCAAAAACAAGGGGTTTGCTATCGTATCCATGCTTCATGAAGTGGACGCCCAGGCTGCAATCCAGAGCCTCAACTTCTCTCAATACTCCGGTCGAACAATCGGCGTCAGCAAGGCCCGCGCAAGTCGCGGCTGAGTCCAATATGCTTTTAAAGAATCCCGGCAGTATTGCCCTGTGAAAGAAGACTACGAGATTTTGTCGGTCGAGCCGGCGGAGGCTCCCTGTAATCTTGACGGGGCGAATTGGTACCGATACGTAATCGTGCAGGGCGACAACAAGATATCCGGTTACCGACAGGGCAACCTGCACTCCATTACCAGGTCGGTCGAGGAAATCGTCTTGAGGCTTAACGAAAGGCGTATTGGTAAAGGTGGTCGCGTTCACATTGTCATGACGAAAAACAGCAAAACTGCGGATTCGGAATGATTGTGAGAAACCATTCCTGTTATCCGCGCAATAGTCTGTTATAGTCCGCGCTGTCCTGGCGCACATCGGTCTGCGCCAATCACTCTACCCCGCGCTCCTGCGGCTGGTGGAGCAATCCTGGAATCCAGCCTGGATCGAAACTTTCGCGGCCTCGTGTCGCCATCGTGTCGGGCGGATTCGGAGTAAGAAATCAGTGTCTTTCAATCACCTTGGCCTCACGGCCGAATTGTTGCGCGCGGTCGAAGAGCAGGGTTACCAAGTTCCCACTCCGATTCAGCAACAGGCTATTCCAGTCATTCTCGAAGGCGGCGATGTCCTCGCCGGCGCCCAGACGGGCACCGGCAAAACGGCCGGCTTCACGCTACCGCTCTTGCAGCGCCTGCAGCTGGGCACAACCAACCGGCGGCGTATACGCGCACTCGTACTGACGCCCACCCGGGAACTCGCGGCGCAAGTCGGCGACAGTATTCGCGACTATGGTCGCCACCTGCCTTTTCGCACTGCTGTTATTTACGGTGGTGTCAGTATCAACACGCAAATCGCGAAACTTCGCAAGGGCGTGGATACCGTAGTTGCGACGCCAGGTCGGCTGCTTGACCATTTGCAGCAGCGGACGATCGATCTCGATGCAGTTGAATTGCTCGTGCTCGATGAGGCCGATCGAATGCTCGACATGGGCTTCATCCGCGATATCCGCAAGGTTATGAAGGCATTGCCGGACCAGCGGCAAACTCTGCTGTTCTCCGCCACCTTCTCGCCGGAAATACGTCGCCTGGCTTCGGATCTGCTCACTGAGCCCGTCGAGATCCAGGTGGCCGTCAACGGCAAACCGGCAGATGGTATCGATCAGGTCGTTTACCCGGTCGACAGGAATCGCAAACGCGAATTACTGGCGCACAAGATCGGCGCTGAGAACTGGCAGCAGGTACTCGTATTTACGAGAACGAAGCACGGTGCAAACCGGCTGGCTACGCAGCTCGAAGCCGACGGCCTGAGTTGTTCTGCGATACACGGCAACAAGTCGCAGTCAGCCAGGCTCCGTGCCCTCAACGACTTCAAGTCGGGAAGGGTCAGAGTGCTGGTCGCGACTGACCTGGCAGCACGCGGACTCGATATCGAGCGCCTCCCGCACGTCGTCAACTACGAGTTGCCGCATGTGGCGGAAGACTATGTGCATCGGATCGGCCGCACGGCACGCGCCGGCAACCAGGGGCATGCAATCTCGCTTGTTTGCGTCGATGAGCACAAGTTGCTCAGCGGCATCGAGAAATTGCTGCAGGCAAAAATCCGCAAGGAAACAGTTCCAGGCTATGCGCCGGATCCGGGCATCAAGGCAGAGCCGATCACGCAGGGCCGCGCACAGCGCGGCTCAGGAAAGCGCAATAACGGAAGTTCGAAAAAGCGCAATACGGCGTCGCGACGCGGCGGACAGAACCGTCGCCGGGCATTCGCCTGACCGCATTTGTCGCAGGTCCGACCCCGGAGCATTAATCGTGGTCGGACCGGTTTCGCGTGGCGCTGCCGATTCTCGCTGCTATTGATTCGGCTTGAGGAACTCCCACAGCACCAGCGCCGTCATGCCGCCAACAAGGCCGCTGAGATAGCTCGGTATGCGGGCATCGAAGGTTGCACGCCAGAACAGCCCCACGACCAGGCTGGCGAGGACCATGCCAACGACGGTCAACAGCAGGCGTTTCCAGGTGGGTTTCATTGGTTCTCTAGAATCAAGATACTGCGGCAAAGGGACGTACGATGCACACTGTCGATGCCTACGATAGCCTAATCCCGGCGCGCCGGCCTTAGGTAGATTCGCTTACAAACGAGCTAATCTGACTCGACCGGCCGGCTATAAACGACCTCCCCGCCAATTACGGTCAAGTCCGGAGTGATCCTCCAGATATCCTCGGCCGGTATGCTCATATAGTCCACAGGTATGACGACGAAGTCGGCCAGCTTGCCGATCTCGATTGATCCCAGGACGTCTTCGGCATGCATCGTGTAGGCGCCGGCCATCGTCGCCGCATACAGCGCTTCTTCACGAGTCATCGCCTCTTCCGGGTGCCAGCCGCCGGGCGGGTTGTTGTTTCGATCCTGGCGGGTCACGGCGGCATGCAGCGTGTAGAACGGGTTGTAAGGCGATACCGAATAGTCGGTACCAGTGGCCACCACGATGCCGTTATCCAGCAGCGTGCTCCAGGCGTATGCGCCCTTCATTCGCTCCTTCCCAAGCCGTGCTTCCGCGAAGTGCATGTCCTCAGTTGCATGCAGGGGCTGCATCGAGGCGATCACGCCGAGTTCGGCGAGCCGCGGAATGTCTTCAGGCGTAATCACCTGCGCGTGTTCGAGTGCGAAACGCACATCATTGCCGTTCTTGCCTGTCTGCCGCAGTGCCGCCTCGAAGGCATTGAGCGCAATTCGATTGGCCGCGTCGCCGATTGTATGGATGCGCATGTTGAAGCCGATCTTCAAAAGATCGATCGCGGTCTGCGTCGTTTCGTCCTCGTTCGACCGCGGCTCGCCATGAAAATCCGGATAGTCGGTGTACTCCTCGAGAAAATGCGCACCGCGGGAGCCCAGCGCGCCGTCCAGCAGTGTCTTGACGGATTGCACGAAGAGCCGGTTCTCGTAATTCAGTGGGCCGCCCATTTGCTTTGCGGCTTCGACACTGACCATCTGGTTGATCCGAACCCGTAGCAGGCCCACTTCATACAGCTTCAATTCGCGCAGGACGTCGTCGTAGCTCGTACCGCTGCTCGCGCCGTGCAGCGTCGTGATGCCCGACGCCAGCGCAAGCTGCGTGCCCTCGACGAGGTTGCGCGAGAGCTCGTAATTCGTCAGCGGCGGCAGCGGCGGGATGAGGCTCAGGAGCTGCGGCGGCGCTCGCTCGACGAATTCGCCAGTGGGCTCGCCGCCCTCGTCCTTCTTTATGTGCCCGCCCTCGGGGTCGGGCGTGTTGCGGTCAATGCCCGCGAGCTCGAGCGCCTTCGAATTTGCTGCGCTGCCGTGCGTGTACCGAATGATATACACCGGGTTGTCGGGCGCCACGGCATCGATAAGTTCCTTGCGCCACATTGGTGGCTCCCAGACATCCGACATCCAGCCGCGCAGGACCACCCAGCGAGGCTCCGGACCGGGCCGCATCCCAGCACCGGTTTCGAGTGCGCGTCGGACCACTTCCTGCATGCGTTCGACGGAGGCCCACTCTCCGAGATTCTCGCGGATGTCCGGGATGCGCGGGTAGAGCTCCCGTTCTCCGAACCGGATGTGTATGTGGGCGTCGTGCAGCCCCGGGATGACAGTTCTGCCGTCGAGGTCGACGACGAAGGTGAGAGGGCCAGTGTGCTCGCGTGCACCCGCATCGTCACCGACGTAGATGAACGAACCGTCCTTGATGGCAAACGCCGAGGCCTTGCTGAATCTGTCATCGACCGTGTAGACATTGCCGTTGACGTACACCGTGTCTGCTTCCTGCGCGGCAACGGTTGCCGAAGCGACGATCAGCAGCGCTGATGCGAGCAAGCCTGCGCGAAGTGGATTTAAATCGATCATTGCCTGCGTCTCCCTCGATCAATAACTGTCAGGCCGCTTTGATTCTAGCAGCGAAAGCACACGCTGACGCGTGCTTTCCAGGTTCAGCTGGCCTGTAAATCAGCGTCTGGTTGCCTGCCCGGAGTCCAGCCTGCTCGCCGCTGCGTCGGCATCGATCAATCGTCCGATATGCTCCCTGGCGGCTACCAATCCATCCGCAAGCTCCTGGCGACTGTCCCTGAACAGCCGGTGATGATTTTCTCTCCTATACTGAATGGATACTGGCCACCAGTCAGTCTCATCTACCGAGGAGAGAACATGAAGAAGAAAGTAACCTTGCTTATCGCCAGTGCAGCGTTGGCGCTATGCGGTTCGAGCGTCGTCCTGGCTCAGGGGAGTCCCCCGTGGGTCGTGGTGCCCGTCGACATGTGGGCTTGTAGTTTCAATGACCGGCAGGACATGGGGGATTTCGACGAGTGGGTCGACAAATTCAATGCGTGGGCAGACGGGCAGGAAGATAACACCTACGCCGCATGGACCCTGACGCCGATGTATTACGGGCCGAACCAGCAGTTCGACTTTCTCTGGCTCGGCGTTTGGACGGACGGCAACGCCATGGGCCAGGGTTGGGATCTCTGGAATGCGACCAACGACGGCTTGATGAACGAATTCCAGTCGATAGTGAGCTGCGCCGCGCACACGAATTTCGGTTCGGCTGCCTACCGGTTGCCGCAGGGCACCGGTACACCCCAAAATGCGGTATTGGCAATCAGCGATTGCAAGCGGAACCATGGTGTGGAGGGCGCAGCTGTCGACCGCGCCACACGCGACTGGGTCGAAGTCCTCGATGAAGCCGGCTCGAAGGCCGCCATCTATCACTGGTACCCGATCTTTGGCGGTGGTGGAGAGGAATTCAACTACAAGGCAGTCATGGCTTTTGCCAACTACTCCGATATGGGCGCTCATTACGAGTTGATGACCAATGGCAGGCTGTTCCAGCAAAGCTCGAGTCTGCTTGGGCACCTGCAGGATTGCGATTCGGCGCGTGTTTACAACGCCCAGAGTCGACGGTTCGTCGACGTCCGGGCAGGACAGTAAGACAACTTCCAGGATATGCGCCACGCAAAGGGCGGCAACGATCGTTGCCGCCCTTTTCTGTTCGGAACCTGGCGTCTCTTGCCGCAATCGACGGCGCGACGTTCCTAGTCGATGTCGAACGCTTCCTCGCCCAGCAGCACGACCTGCATATCGTCGGGTCGAATGTATTTCTGCGCGGCCTTCAGCACGTCCTGTTTCGTCACCGCCCGAACCCTTGATACGTAGGTTGCCGATCGCTCGTGATTGCCGTAGCGCAGCCGTTCCAGCGCAAAGCTGCGCGTCAATGCATAGCCGTCGAGGTAGCGGACCTGGAATGCACCGTCGGACAACGCGCCTTTGGCGACGAACAGCTCCCGTTCGGATACATCTTCTTCCCGCGTGCGGATCAGTTCTCCCATGATGTTCCTGTAGATATTCTCGATAACCTCCGGCCGGCTGTAGGATCGGAAAGTGTATCCGCCCGGCCCATACCAGCGATCCTCGGCGAAGCTGCTGGCGTCGTTCGTGTAGCCGTACTTGTAGCGGGTCTCACGAATCAGGCGCGTGTTCATGTGGTACTCGCCGACGATGTAGTTCATGACGTCGAAGGCGGCCTGCTCCTCGATGGGTATCGGCGGCAGGTCGTGACCGATGATCAGCCAGCTCTGCAATTTATCCGACGGGAAGTGGTGCAGTGTCGCCCTGCTCCTCGTTGCCGCGGGCTGCGGCTTCACCGCGGGGACCTCGGCCGCTGGCCAGTCGCCGAATGTCTCGACCAGTTCCGCATTGACGGCCTCTAAGTCGATGTCGCCGGCGACGGCGATGGTGAGGTTGCCCGGCACGAAGTAACGTGCGTGAAAGTCCGCGACGTCCTCGACGCGCAGCTTGTCGAACTCGTCGCGCGTCGGCCGGCGGCCGAAGGGATGGTTTGCGTAGATGATCTCGTAGAAATGCCCGACGGCCGCGTTCATCGAGCCTTCGTAGAGCGCGGCGCCGGATTCGCCGCCAAGGTCCCGGGCCGCGGGCTCTGCATGGCGGGCGGCGCGCTCTATGCTTTCGCCTGCAATTTCAGGGCTTCTCAACAACCCTGCAAAGATCTCCAGTGCCTCGTCAACATCCTCCGTCGGCACGTTCAGCGAGATTTCCGTCCACTCGTCGTGCATCGCGACGTTGAAGTCCGCGGTCATCGCCCTGAGGCGGCGCTTAAAGTTGCCAGCGCCCACTCCCGCCGGCCCGGCATCCTTGAGCGCAGCCAGGAGTGCTTCCGCTGCACCTTGAGTTTCGTCGTTGACCAGTCCCGCGCGGACGAAGGCGCTCAGCGTGACCAGCGGAACCTGGTCGGCCACCGCGACGTAAGCGATCAGCCCGTTCTCGAGCGCGAGTTCGTGTTCTGCCGGGTCGGGTCGCTCGTAGTCGCCCTGGGGCAGGCCCATCTCCAGCGGGTGTGTCAGGTCCTGCGCCAGGGATGACGTCGTGACCAACAGTGTCAACAGGAGTGTCGTTCTCATCAGTCGTCCTCCCCGGGCAAGACCACCCCGATCGAGCGGTTATTCGCGATGAAGTACCTGGCGGCCAGCCGTTGCAGATCGTCGGGCGTCGCCGCATCCCTGGCCTCCAGATAAGGCTCCAGCGTTCGCCAGCTGTCCATGACCTGGAAGTGCCCGATCTCGAAGGCGAGCTGATTCGGATCCATGGCGGTGCGGTACCACTCGGTACGCAGTTTCTTTTGGGCGTAGGCGACGTCGTCCATCGGGAGCGGCTCCTTGCCGAGCCTGCCGAGCTCTGCAAGGAGGGTGCGTTCGGCCTTCTCGACCTGCGACGGGTCGCTGGTGACCAGCTCGACGTTGATCGATGCCGGCAGGCCGAAACGTGAGGTATGCACGACACGCGTGTTGATATCGACCGTGCCGCCGATGCCGGCGTCGCTGACGACCGTTTGCAGACGAGCCTCGAACGCCTCGGCGAGCACGTCGAAAAGCGGCCGGTCGGGGTGGCCGACCCCGGGGATCTGGTAGCGGATCTCGATGCGCGGTGCCAGCGTGTCGCTGCGCCAGTTGAGGCGCTTCTCGCCGGTGGGCAGCGGCTCGCGTCCCTGGTAGCGAGCCGGTTCCGGGGCGCGCTCCATGTGCCCGAAGTATTTCTCGACCTTCGGGATCATCTCCTCGAGCGTGACGCCGCCGATGAAGATCAGCGTCGTGTTGTTGGCTACGAAGTAGGTCTCGTACAGCTCGCGCTCGTAGCGCCGCGTGTACTGTTCGAAGTCGTTCGCATAGCCCTCTGGGACGTAGACCATCGAGGCGCGGCCAACCAGCGAGTTCATCGCCTCGCGAAAGTCCGTTTCCGCCCGGTTCAGGTCACCGAGACGCTGCTCGACGAGCACCATGCGTTCCGCTTCGAAATTGCGGAACACAGAATTCTGCATGCGGTCCGCCTCCACGCGCAGGAACAGCTCGACTCTGTCGGCCGGCAGGTCGAGGTCGAACTTCATGTATTCCTGCTCGGTCGTTGCCGTCAGGCGCGATCCGCCGTAGGCCTGGTACCAGATCTTCATCGGACCTTCGTCGGCGAGTTCCTGGGCCTGAGCGTTCAGCGAGTCGATCAGCGCCCTGAGTTCCTCGATCCTCGGCGTCGTTTCCCGGTGCTGGTGATCGTGGAACACGCCACGCTCGCGGAGATCGTTGCGCGACCGGTTGAGTTCCTCGATCAACGCATCTTCGGCGGCACGAATCTGTTCGTGCAATTCGCTCTCGCGCTCCCAGTCCAGGGAACCCAGGGTCGGCGTACCCTTGAACATCAGGTGTTCGAGAAAATGAGCGGCGCCGTACTGGCCGGGCGTCTCGTTGAGAGCCCCCATGTCGGTGAAGATCTTGCTGACGACCCGATCCTCGCCGGGCCTTTCGATGACCAGCAGCCGTAGCCCGTTGTCGAATATGTGTTCGAGAATTGGTAGGTCGTATTGCTGGGCGTTTACCGTCGTAAAGCACAGAGCAACCAGCAGCGTCCCTGTTTTTCGAAGTACTCGCATTGATCCCCCTTTGTCGGACACCGCGTATCGGGTCCGCATAGCTGGTGACAGTTTATCGAGAATTGGAGGTCAGTTCTCTTCGATAAGAACGCTAGAATAGAAAGACTGGTTACGACAGGAGACCCCAATGTCGAGACTGCTCGCCGTCATCCTTCTATTGCTCGGAACCGCGTTCGCGGAAGAGAGGCAGCCGACCCCGATTCGCCAGAATCCCAATATCGACAGGCCGATCACCAACGAAGGCACGACCAGCCCTTTGGTCGACGCCCTGCAGAAACTGGTCGCCGTCTACGGCCCCATCGCCTACGGCAACGACCGGCCCAACCCCTACGCACGTATCGAGCCCTGGGGAGAGCCGCCGGCCGGAAACAACGGCGAGTGGGCCGCGGTCATCGGCGCTGAAGGCGGGCCCGACGGCCTGCTGTACGTTCTGCACCGCTGCCGTTCGAACAGCTGTGTCGGACGTTCGGAGCCGCCGCTGGTCAAGCTCGACCCGCGCACCGGTGAGCGCCTTGGCACTTTCGGCGAGGGGCTGATGGCCTTCCCGCACGGGTTTCACGTCGACTTCGAGGGCAACGTGTGGACGACCGATACCGGCGCCGGCGATTCACCCGGAGGCCACCTCGTGCGCAAGTTTGCGCCCGACGGAACGCTATTGATGACGCTGGGTCGGTCCGGCGTCCCAGGGGACGAGGACGGCCTGTTTCGCGAACCGACTGACGTCGTCGTCGCACGCGATGGCACGATCTTCGTGACCGAGGGACACGTGAAAAACGGCCCCAGCTCGCGCCTCAGCAAGCTGGCGCCGGACGGAACGCTGATCGCGCGCTACGGAATGACGGGGCAGGGGCACCTGCAGTTAAGTGCGCCGCACGCGATTGCGCTGGATACCGAGGGGCGCCTGTTCATCGCCGATCGCGACAACAACCGCATCATGATCTGGGACCAGGACGGCAACTATATCGACCAGTGGACGCAGTTCGGCAGGCCGAGCGGAATCTACATCGACCACACCGACACGATCTACGTTGCTGACTCGGAATCCTGGGGGCCGGAGAACCCGGGCTGGAAGAAGGGCATCCGCATTGGCAGCGCCAGGACCGGCCAGGTCCATTACTTCCTCGAGGACATCGAGTCGCGCGACTTCGAGCACAGCGGCGCCGAGGGCGTCGGCGTGGACGGGCTCGGCAACGTCTACGGTGGCGTCGTGAGGCGCCAGATGCTCGAGCGGCACGAGCCGCAGGCCGAGCAGCCTACGCGGGGCGCGACCTGGGACTGATCCGCGATCACTCTTCCGGATCTTGCTCGGCTTCTTCCTCGGCCTGGGTCGCGTCGAGATACTGCTGCTGGTCGCCATAGTAGTCGTCCACGGCATGCTCGGACGACAGGGGGCTCAGGTAGTGAACGGCGGTCAGCCCCTTCCGGTTCATCGCAAGACCGACCAGGCAGGCTTTCATGATATGCACGCTGTTGAGTGTCGTCCGGTAGGTCGGATCCAGCGATGGGTGCAACTCGACGAGGTCGAAGCCGACTACGTTGCTCTCGGCACATAGCCGGCGGACGATCGTGATGGCTTCGCGCATGTCGAGACCGCCCGGGACTGGCGTGCCCGTTCCGGTCGTGAAGGCGGGGTCGAGCACGTCGATATCGAAAGAGACATGAATCTTGCGGCCTTCCTCGCTGGCCTCCGCTACGACTCTGTCGAGGACGGCATCCCAGCCGCGGGCCTCGACTTCCGCCATGTTGTGATAGCGCATGCCGATTTCGCGCATCCACTTGAAGGCGGTTTTGTCGAGTCCTCCCGAGCGCAGACCCACCTGGATGTAGTCGGCGCCGCGCACGTGGCCCTCGTTGATCAGGCGATAGACGGGGTAGCCATGGTTGATCAGGTGCGGTTCGTCGCCCCACCAGGCGTCGTAGTGCGAATCGAAATGGATGACGGAAACCTTTTCCTTGCCATAGACGTCGGCGAGGGCGGCGACGTTCGGGTATTCGAGTGAGTGGTCGCCGCCGACGACCATCGGAATGGCTCCGGTTTCGGCAATCTCACGGACGACCTCGCGTACGTGACGCATCGAACGCTCCGTGCTGTCGTTGTCTACGGCGACGTCGCCGTAGTCGACGATGTTCAATTCTCGTGCCGCGCTGATCAGCGCGTACTGGTCGGAGCCGGCCATGTAGTATCCGTACCGACGAAGCTCAGCGGTGGCCCGCCTGCCGGAATCACGCCAGCCCGAACCCATGTTGAGCGGGGCGCCCAGGATGGCGACGTCGACTTCCGCCGCTTTCAGGTCTTCCATCGTCAGTGCCAGCGGAAAGCCGCCGAAGGTCGGCGGTCCGCCAGAGCCGCGATAGCCCCCGTAACGCCCGAGTGGCACCGCGCCCGGTTCGCGCGGCGGGTCCATGGATGGCGGCCGCTTCAGTCGCCAGGCATTGAACGTCGGTGACTCGGTATTGAATGGAATGTTGGCCAGGTCGCGCCCTTCGACGTAACGGATCGCCGCTAACGTCTCCTGCATGGCACCAACCCACGCTTTGACTTCTTCTGGTGAGCGCTCATCGAGCGCTTCGAGCGTATCGTCGAGTGAGCCGGTGAACTGCCGCGCATCGCCGCTCTCCAGGAACTCGCGTTCTTCCGCCGTCAGCAACGCAAGTTTTGCCTGGATGCTTTCGGGCAGTTCGATGGGGTCTCCTGCCTCGATTCTCGGATCACGCGTGTCGAACGGGTAGATCTGCTCGCCGACAGCGTGTTCCGGTGTGTCGATAGCCCCTTGCTGGGCTCCGGCCCAGGCCCAGGGAAGCAGCGTGGTCGCCAGCAGCGTGACGCGAATATCGATGGAAAGAAATCTCATCAGCAAAATCCCAAGGGGCCGCCGCCGTAGCATGTCAGCGCTGCCCATGATCGAGCGCCAGCGGATGGATATAGTCGGCGTCGAGGCCTGACCGGCGCACGGCAATGCCCGAGAGGCAGGCGTTAAGCGCCGCGTTCGCGTGCATTACCGACAGCGAAGAGAAGTCGAGCATCGGGGCGAGATCGGTGATCTCGAAGCCGACGATCTCCTTGGACGCACACACGTGACGGATCGCCCGCGTCACCTCCTGGAGGCTAAGGCCGTTTGCCGTCGCGCGCCCGGCCGCAATCATCTCCGCCGGGTCGATGACGCTGACGTCAATGGATACGAAGAGCGCATCCGGACCGCGGTCGACTTCGCGCAATACTCTTTTCAACACGCGCTCGAATCCGCGCTGTCGGATCTCCGCCATCGTGTGATAGCGCACGCCCTGGTCGCGCAGCCACGTAAGCGTATCGACCGTCAGCGCCGGCCCGCGCAGTCCGACCTGCACGGTTTCGTTTCCGGCTATGATCTCCTGGTCCAGCAGCCGGTAGAGCGCCTGCCGATCCGAGATGACGTGGTCGCCGAAACGATCGACGTCCGGATGGGCACTCAGGTGCAACAGGCCGAAGCTGACCGTGCCGTGCACCTCCGCGACACCTTTTACTCCGGGGTAGAGCATGGATGTATCGCCACCGACCAGCATCGGGATCGCACCGGTGCCGGCGGTCTCGGCCACCATCTTCGTGATGTGGTCGACGGTCTTCTCCGTGCTCATGTAATCGATGGCGAAATTTCCGTAGTCGACGACGGTGAGCGCGTCGAACGGGTTGATCAGCGACTGCCCATCGGGAGTCGCGATCGTGTCCAGGATGCGCATGGCATTCGGGCCGCTGCCGGAATCACGCGCGCCGCTGCTCATGTTCGCGGGTACGCCGATGATCGCGACGTCGACATTGCCGGCGACCAGGTCCTCTGGCCATACGGCGACCTTCGCGCCGCCGAACGTCGGCACTCCGGACTGCGGGAACAGGTAGCGGTGCACGCTGAACGGGCCGGGCTCGCGCTGGAGCTCGCGCAGCGGCGCCGCTACCGGTGTGGGACCGTTGAAGAACTCGGCGTGCAGGTTCAAGGGCGCCGCCCCCATGTCACGATCCGGGTCGTAGACCATCTGCGCGGAGAGCGACATCAGGTCGTCCAGGAAGCGGGCGAGGGCATCGGCGTCGCGGGTGGCGAGTTCGTGCTCCAGCTGGCGCTCCGGAATGAAGTCGAGCACGGCGCCCGAGGTGATGAACTCGACCTGTTCTGCGGACAGCATGCCGACAGCCGGCTGCAATTCGTCAGGTGGCGTGTATTGGCCCAGTGCCAGTGCGGCACAGGAGAGCAACGCGGTGCCCAGCATCGTGGAAGCCAGGTGCGCAGGGAACAGTCTCAATCGCATTGGTTCTTCTCGATAACTCTGCCGGTCAGATTGAAGGTGGGACGTAGGCCGGTCCCCGGATGGTACGTCCTGGCAGCGCACGTGTGAATTCGCCGTCATCGAGGACGGCGACGCCGTTGACGAACACGTAACGCATGCCGACGGGATAATGGAACGGATCGGCGAACGTCGCCCTGTCTTCGATGGTCGCCGGGTCGAATATGACGATGTCCGCGATATTTCCCTCGGTCAGTGTGCCGCGGTCATCGAGCCCGAGGATGTCCGCGGGCAGGGACGTGAGCTTGCGAATGGCCTCTTCCCAGCTCAGCAGGCCCTCGTCGCGAACATAGGTGCCGAGGAGTCGCGGAACGGTTCCGATGTGTCGTGGATGCACCAGCGGTGGCAGGTTCTCGGAGTCGAGGTCGAGCGAGCTGCCGTCGGTGCCGCCGGCGACATAGGGCTGGGCCAGGACCTGGCGCAGCGTGTCTTCCTCGTTGTTCCAGTCGATGACGATACCGCGTCCTTCCTGGTCGAGCACGACGTCCATGAATACTTCTTCCGGGGCGCGCTCGGTGAGTGCTGCAACTTCGGAGACCAGCTTGCCGTTGACTTCCGGGTCATTCACCCCCAGGCGAACGTGATGCCAGCCGATATTTGCCAGGTAGGGCGGCTCGGTGACGAAACCGGCCGCGATGCGTTCGCGTTCGACGGGGTCGCGGAGTCGCTCGAGCAGTGCCTGCACACCACCCTCCTGTGCCCAGGCCGGAATATAGTCGCGCAGCCCTGTAATACCCCATGTGTAGGTGTAGCTGTCGCCGGTGACCCTGATGCCACGCGCCCGCGCTTCGTCAATCAGACCCAGAAACGTGTCTGCTTCGGTGGATGATGTGGAATTGAGATGAAAGAAGTGAATCGGTGCGCCCGCCTTTTCTCCAACCGCGATTGCCTCGCTGATCGCCTCGGGATCGGTGCCATTCATCGTGCGGGCATGGTTGGCAAAGATGCCGCCCATCTCGGCCCCGGCCTGGACGACGGCAGCCAATTCGTTGGTCGTCATATAGATGTTGGGCACGTAGCTCATGCCGGCGGAAACGCCCATTGCTCCCTCGCGCATGGCTTGCCGCACCATCTCTCGCATCCTTTCGAGTTCGTCAGCGGTGGGTGGCCGGTCATCGTAGCCCATGACGTTCGCGCGGATGCCGCCGGATCCGACATAGGAGGCGACATTGATCGAGATGCCGACCTCTTCCATGTAGTCGAGGAACTCGCCGAACGTCTCCCACTTGCCCAGCAACTCATCCGGCAATTCGTTTTCCCTCATTCCGCCGAGCGGGCCCATCGATTCGGTTTCGCCGTAGACCTCGGTGGTGAAGCCCTGCATTGCGAACGAAGGGCCGTGGCCACCGTTCAGGAGTCGAAAGGTTTCCGAGTGGCTGTGCATGTCAATGAAGCCGGGGCTGACGTACAGACCGTTTGCATCCACCGTTTTCGAGGCGTTGCCACTTACCTCGCCAATGGTGACGATTCGATCACCGCGAATAGCGACGTCGGCTTTTACGCCCGGGGATCCGCTGCCGTCGAAAATCGTGCCGTTACGGATTACCAGGTCGTAGTCCGGCGTCTGTGACTGGCCGCAGCTGGCAACCAGACCGGCGACCAGCAGAAGATATATCGGTTGTCTTACAGGCATTGCGCTCCCCCTTGCTCCGACCCAGCGGGGGATTCTACAGTAACTTTACGCGCTGGATTGCCGGGCATTGCCCGGACCGGCAATCCTCGTCAAACTTGCAGACATGCTAAAGGTGCAAGCTTGAAGACCGAGAGTTCAACAACCGGCCCGACACCGGGCGAAGACGAGGACGCGGCGCAAGAGGCCATCATTGCCGTCGAACGCGCCGAGGCCGCCCGCGGTGACGCGCGAGTCATCGGCGACCTG
>Ga0224502_10000228_pt1 | contig 17765 bp, 8 predicted proteins | sample SF_Oct11_sed_USG_5_FD_169104 | JGI IMG/M metagenome (GOLD analysis project Ga0224502, IMG submission 169104) | Sediment microbial communities from San Francisco Bay, California, United States - SF_Oct11_sed_USGS_13 | ecosystem: Environmental > Aquatic > Marine > Sediment | place: USA: California... | reverse complement strand
AGCTCGCGGTTTTCCTCGAAAAGGGCCAGCGTCGACAGGGCCGGGGCAAATTCACTGTCGAGTTCGACCGCGGTGTCGATCGCCTGCCTGGCACGGGCTTCCAGGGCTTGTCGTTCCGCCTCGGGGAGACCCTTGAGAAACAGGTACCAGTTGATCGCGTCCGCAAGCGCAACATGCGCATTGACGAAACCCGGATCAGTGTCGATAGCCCGCTGAAAGTCCTCGATGGCCAGCTCCAGGTCATCAATGACGTCGGTGCGCGATTTACCGAGCAGGAAGGCGTCATAAGCTTCCGCGTTGTCGGTCCCGGCGAATTTCTGCCGCGACATCATTGGCAACGACATGGTATGCAGCACGCCGGCGGCGATATCGGAACCGATATCCATGATCTCTGCCGGGTCCCAGGCAAACGTCGTCGACCAGCTCACCTTCCCCTGGCCGACGTCGAAGAGCCGCATTTCCACCCGGGAACCCGAGGCAGTCTGGACAATGCTGCCGACAAGCAGGGACGCGACCCTGAATTCCCTGGCAAAGCCGAGCAGGTCTTGTGGCCTGGTTTTCGGCCTGAGGCGTACCTGGGTCAATTCGCGGGATCCGTTCAGCCCGTTGAGCAGGGCGGCGTAAAGCGTATCGGCGATGGTTCGCTGATAGGGCGTCGAATCGGGATCCGCCATGGGCAGTATGGCCAGCGAATTCGGGATCGGGTCGTAGCCCGGCGCGTCGTCGATCCGCGGCAGGATCAGCCAGGCCAGGCCGGCCACTGCTACGAGGCCGAGCGCCACCGCGGCGGCAACGGTTCTGCCCTGCCCTGCGGACGAATCGAGGTATCGCCTGCCGTCCGGACCAATCTGTATCGTCCAGGCCAGCACGACCGCGACCGGGAAACCGACGATGAAGACGATCGCCAGCAGGCGCGTGCTCCAGCCCGGTGCATCGGCCTGCCCGAGCAGGAAACTCGCGATCTCGGTGACGAGCAAGGCGATTGCGATGTAGGCGCCGGCGACGGGCAGCACGCGCCGACGGCGGAGTTCGGCGAGAAAACCGCCGGTGCTCATGTCGGCAGGTCCGGGGCCGGCGGTATCTCGCCATTGCGTTCCAGTTCACGCAGTCTTCTCAGCGCGCCCTGGCGGTCGAGCTGCGGAGCCCCCTCCAGGATTGCCTGGAATTCGGGATCATCCCTGAGGAAACCAAATTCCGGGCGCGTCAGAAGCATGGCGTCTTCTTCGAGGATAGGGTTGCTTCCGTCAACCGTTGATTGCAGTACTTCGAGGACCTCGTCTCTCCGCCCGAGCAGTGCGTAGGCCAGGACACGGTAGTAGGGGTCGGTCTGTAGCCCATCAGAATTCTTCTGCAGCAGGTGGTCCAGCAACTCGTGCGCCCATCCCGTCTCGCCGGCCTGCAAGAGGTTTACCGCGAGATCGATGACGATACGGTGGTTCGACATATCGACCGTCTCGACCTCACGGGTCGCGATCGACGGATGACTCACCTGCCAGAGGCGCAGTGCCGCTTCGGCATTTCCGGCGGCGATCTGCATCGCCCCCAATTCCCTGAGCGCGAAGCGATTGCCCGGATCCAGCTCGAGAGCCCTCTTCGCGTAGTTCATCGCCAGGTCGGTTTCCTCGATGTCGATCAGCGCGAACATCGAGCCCGACCAGGCCCACGGATCGGTCGGGCTGGCCTCGGTCGCAACCCGTGCCCAGGCGAGGGTTTCTTCTTTTGCCCCGAGTGTGGCGTATTCCTGGCTGATTTGCGCCGCGGTCATGCCGCGTCCCGGATCCAGTTCGAATGCCTTTCGCAGCAACCTGATCCTCTCGACCGGGTCTGACGACATGTTGGCGAACTTGACGTAATTGCCAACATGCCTCGGGTTATTGGCGATGGCGCGATTTATTTCCGCCACCGCTTCCTCTCTGCGCCCTTGCTGAAATAGCAGCCATGCCAGGTCGCCTCGCTGGTTGCCGCTCATCGGGTAATACTCGAGGGCTTTTCGGATCAATCGCTCTGCCTCCGGCAGGTTTCCCTCCCCCCACATCAGCATGCCGAGGCGGAAGTAGGTCATGCCGAAATGAGGATCGAGATCGAGTGCGCGCCTGTAGGCCTGGATCTTCAGGGCCGTGTTCTGTTCCCACAAGCCCGCCATGGAAATGGCATAGGCCGACTGATCATCCAGTTGCAGGGCCGTGTCGATAGCATCGAGGGCACGCCGTCTCAATACTTCGCGCTCCTCCTCGGGAGGACCGCTGTAAAAGTAGATGTAGATCGTTTGCGCGAGCCCCACGTAGGCCCGCAGGTACCGCGGGTCGAGCTCGATCGCTCGCTGGAAGGCCTCGATTGCCAGCAGCTGGTCCTGCGACGCCATGCTGCCTTGCAGTTCGAAGCCCTCGAGCAGCGCATCGTATGCCTCGCGGTTGGCCGTGCCCGCAAATTCGTCCTCCGAGATCGCCGCGAATCCCATCGCCTCCAGAACGCCGTTGGCGATCGTGGTGCCCGTCTCACGGATACGGGTGGAATCCCACTGGAACGACCGCGACCAGCTCACGCGGTCCCGGCCGACATCCAATAGCTGCATGTCGATCTGCAGGCCGCCGGCCACCTGGACGATACGGCCCACCAGCAGCGATGCCACCCTGAAATCCCTGCCGAAAGCTGCGAGGTCGACCGGCCGATCGTCGAAGGTCAGCGTGACCTGGTTGACCTGGCGTGACTGGGCGAGACCTTCTTTCAGGGCAATCAGCATCGTTTCGCCGACAGTCCGTACGTTGGGCGTGGCGTCATCGCCGGCGAGCGGCAGGATCGCGACCGAGTTGGGGATCGGCTCGTAGTCCGGCGCGTCGTCGATCCGCGGCAGGATCAGCCAGGACAGGCCAGCCGTCGCAATGACGCCCAGGAGAATCGCTCCGAGCACCGCATTGCGTTGCCCCCTCGAGGAATCGATGTGTCGCCTGCCGTCCGGCCCCACCTGGACGACCCACGCCAGCACGACCGCGACGGGGAAGGCGACGATGAAAACGATCGCCAGCAGGCGGGTGCTCCAGCCTGGTGCGCCGGCCTGCCCGAGCAGGAAGCTCGCGATCTCGATGACCAGCCAGGCGATCGCGATGTAGGCGCCGGCCACGGGCAGCACGCGGCGGCGGCGAAGTTCGGCGAGGAACCCGACCGACGATCCGTCATTGCCCTTCGCCATGCCGGCACCCGTTCAGAACTCCGCCCGCAGCGTCAGGAAATAGCTGCGGCCGAAGATGTCGTACATGCCGGTGTCGGTATTGTTCGACAAAACGGCGTCCGCCATCATCGGCGGAGTGTTGTCGAGCAGGTTGTTGACGCCGATTCTGGCGGTGATCATCTCGCCGAACCGGTAAGACATGCCGAGATCGAGGTAGTGCTCGTCATCGACGTAGGGGATTGCCAGGTCCGGATCGGGGATGCCCCAGATGTAGGATCCTTTAGGCGCGGCGTTATCCATGCCTTCGATCCACCGCCAACTCAGGTGCGCGGCGAAGGCACCGGACGCGTAATGGAAGTTGCTGGTCACGCGGTTTTCGGGGTAGGTGACGAAGCCGGCGGCACGGTCACAGGGCCAGCCGTAGAAACCGGCACACTCGCGGACTTCAGTTACGGGGTTGTCCTGCACTTCGTAGCTCAGGAGGTGGGTCCAGTAGATATTCACGCCCAGATCCGCGCCGGCGTTGCCGAGCGCAAGAGCATCGGGTAGTGCTGCCTGAAAATCGATACGCGTGTCGATGCCGCTCGTCGCCTGCATTCCGAGGTTGGTCGTCAGGTCGATAACCTGGGAGACATTGCCGGTGATATCGCGTTCGATGTTGTCACACATCACGTACCCCGTATTGACCGGATCGAAACATACGTCCATCGATGCCGCCCAGCCGATCGTGTCGGTAATCTCCATCTCGAAGTAGTCGACGCTTAACGACCAGTTGGGGATCGCTGTCGGTTCGATTACGGCACCAACGGTCAGGGTCCGGCCCTCTTCCGGCTCCAGGTTCGGGTTGCCACCATAGATGAAGTCGACCGGGTAGCGCTCACTTGCCTCGAATACGCCGACCTGGTCCTCGGGCAGCCCCTGCATGACGCACTTCTCAGCATTGCCGTTGGCGACGGGGCCCTCGGATGCCGAGCAGGGATCGGGCCGCGACAGGGCCCAGGTTTCCACGGACTGCTCTTCGAACAGCTCGAACGTGTTCGGCGCCCTCGCGCTTTGCTGGTACATCGCCCTCAGCCTCAGGCTATCGATGGGCTGCCATTCACCTCCGGCCTTGTAGGTCCACACGCCGCCGGCCAGGTCGTAATCGGAGTAACGCGCACCGACCTCGAGGCCGAGGTACTCGGCCCAGGCGCTGTCGGATATCAGCGGCATAACGGCTTCCGCATAAATCTCGATGACCTCCTCGGTCCCGACCGAAGGCGCGTAGACGCCGTAACCCAGGGCGTCGTTCGAGTACAGGTTCGGATCGGGGTTGTCGTCGAATGCATCGCTGCGCCATTCAAGCCCGAACGCGACGTCGAGCGCCCCGGCCCAGGTATCGACCGGCGAGCCCGAGACGAAGAAGCTGGCAATCTTTTGCGTTCTTTCCCACACGTTCTCGAAGTCGGGCAGACGAATGAATGCCGCGCCCTCCTGCGAGAGGTTGCTTTCGCCGAACAGGTTCAGCGGCACGCAGCCGTTGCCCGGGTCGTAACACTCGCCGGTAAGCGGATCGATGAACAGACCCTGCTGCATGCGGGATGCCGAGATCACGTTGCGCCAGTACTCGGTCACGTTCGTTTCCGTGTACATGACCCAGCCGTCGTAGTTCCAGCCATCTCCGAACTCGCCCCTGACGCCGGCCACCAACCGTGTCGTGTCCCGCTCGGACTCTTTGACGCGCGGGCCCATCTCCAGCATGCGCCTGCCCATCACGAAGCAGGCCGTGTCGGGCGCGCAGGCATAGTTGTCGGTGAATACCTGCCGCGCTTCGGGCGTCAGCACGGGATTGTCGAGATTGGTCTCCAGGTAAAGCTGCGCCGGCACCGGCGCGAGATTCTGGGCGGGGTCGTTACGAGAGAACGTTGCCTCGAAGTAGCCGCCGAGTCCCTTGACGAAGTCGTAGTGCCCGAACAGACCGATCGTGTTTCGCTCCAGCGGCACCTGGAGGTAATTGACCGGCGCATAGTTGTAGAGGTCGTCCGGATCGACGAACTCGCGCGGCGTGCCGTCCGGGTTGAATATTACCTGCACGGGACCCTCGCCGAGATCGGCATAGGGCCAGTAAATGATGCCCTGGGGCACACGCGTACTCCCGCTCTCGACGAGATTCCCTTCCCAGTCGTCAAAGTAGGGTACACGCGTGAAGTCCCGGTCGTCGGCAAGCAGCTCATTGCGCTCGTAGTGATTGGCGAACAGCGTGAGATTGCCGCGGCCATTTGCCAGGTTGTGACCGAAGGCGACGTTGAAGTCGTAAGTCTCGGCATCGCCGGGCTCCGCCGCGGTCATGGTGGCTTCCAGGGTGAATCCGTCGAAGTCGTCTTTCGCGATGAAGTTGACGACGCCCGCGATCGCGTCCGAGCCGTAGACGGCGGACGCGCCGCCCGTGATGATCTCCACGCGGTCCACCAGGAACTGCGGGATCGTGTTGAGGTCCGTGAAGTTCCATCCGCCCGACGGCGCCACGCGTCGGCCATTGAACAGCACCAGCGTTCGCGCCGGGCCCAGGCCGCGGAGATCCACGGTGGCTTCGCCGTTGCCCGGGTTGTTCGAGGTTCGGCCGAGGCTCGGGAAGACCTGCGGCATCTGGTTGAGTGTCTCCTCGAGCATCGACTGCCCGGTGAAGTCGATATCGTCCCGGTCAAGCGTCGTCAATGGGCTAGGGGTGACGAAGTCGCGCCGCATGATGCGCGTTCCAGTCACGACGATCTCTTCCAGGGGCTCGTCGTCCTCGACGAACGACGTGCCGTCCTGTGCGAGCGCATGAGGACCGGATGCCAGCCCTGTGGCGAAGACCATCAGCGAAGCCGCTCTCGAAATTGTAGAAACTTGTGAGCTACACGGGCACAGGCATGTGCCCATCGGGGAGTTTCGTTCGACCTTCATTTTCGCACCTCCCTTATGGGCTTCCCTGTTCGGGACGCCCATTCCCCCGGAGGAACGGTCGAAGGTTTGAAGCGCCGGATGCCCGAGCACTGGTACCAGTCAGACACTAGCTCTCAGCAACGGCTGTTACCTCCTCGTAAGGAGATGTTTCCGCCTGGAAAAGATAATGGCAATACGGATTATCCGAGAATTGACCGCCGGCAGATTCCGTTCTCGGACTAAGGGTTACTCAGCGGGAATGTAGTCACTTGCCACGGCAGATAACAACTTGCCTTCGAGCTGCTCGCCCAGGTCGAGCGCCAGGGATGTCTGCCGCTGCCTTTCCCCGGCCTCAAGACTGACGTCGTCACGCTCCAGCTGGCTCAGCAGACGGTCGAGAGCGACCCGCAGCATCAGATAATTGCGGCCGGAAAGCGCCTGCGCCTCGTCGAGCTGGCCGGCTATCCATGACAACTGCACGTCGGTGCCGTCCGAGGCACCGCGGCTATCGAGCCACAGCGCCGGCTCGGCCAGGATCTCTCTCTGGATATAGCCGAAGTAGTGGCGGTCCTCGAACACGCGCAGGAACTCCAGCGAAGCACTCGCGCCGTCTTCGAGGTCGTTGAGCAACACGAACAATTGTTCGAGGCTGCCGACCCGTTCCCCGTTGACCTTGTATATCAGGTCGAACCACTTCAGGTCCTGGCCGCTGGCTCGCGAGCCTGCCGCAATACTGAACACGCCGATATCGTGCCCGGCCGGCGTAATCGATCGATCCCTGAAGTTGAACGGCGCCAACACGATGCCGGCGAATTCGATACCGCGCCTGATCCGGAGCGGCGGTACCGTGCCGCTGACGGTCAGCTCCTGGCCGTCCCGGACGACCTTCAGCCGAGCCTCATCGAGGTTGCCGCGCAGCGCATTCACCAGGTGATGCTTGTGTTTCACCGGTTCGAGGTCCGGTCCCGCAGCCACTATCTTGTCGTAAGCCTGCAGGCCGATCGAACCCCGCGGGTCGAAGACTCGTGCAACGACGACCGATCCTCCGTCCTCCACGTCGAACATCGCGACAGGCAGGTCTGGCGGCGACGGGTCTTTGCCTTGTTTCAGCAAAGCCAGGATACGGCATACATCCTCGATCGGCACGGCGAAATTGGTGTTCTCGGCTTTTTCGTCGTTATAGCTCGAGGTGTTGACGCCTACGACATCGCCGCTTCGCATGCTGATCAGCGGCCCGCCGCTGTTGCCGGAGTTGATCGGTGCGTCCGTCTGCAGCATTACCTTTTGCCACTTCGTCGTGCGGCCGGAGATGACTCCTTGCGTGCCCGTGTATTCGAATCCCCAGGGGTGGCCGTAAGCGCCTACCGGGTGACCGGTGCCGGGGGCGGATTGATCGCAGGCAAGATCCGCGTCGTTGCCGCCTTCGAGCCTGGTCTCCAGTATGGCGATATCGATGAATGGATCGACATACAGTTTGGTCGCGTCCTGAAACGTGGCGTCACGACGCGCTACCTGCACTTCCGATGGTGACTCGCCGACCACGTGACGATTGGTCACGATCCAGCCGCGATCGGCGTCTACTATGAAACCCGTGCCGCTGAAGACACCGGCCTCATCGTCCCCGAAGGCATGCTCGATCCGCGCCTTCACGCGTACCGTGTAATTCGATGCGTCTTCGAAGACGTCTTCCGGGGTCGCGTCGCCGCAGATGGCCGCCGCGGGCAATATCCCCGCCAGACCGACGATACCTGTCAGCAATCTTATGTTCATCGGTTCCAGACTATTGATTGCCGGGCACGATTGGCGTGATCTGCGTCTCACCGGTCGCGATAGACGTCACGCGCCCCTCGGGCGAAGCCAGGCTTCACCGGCAGAGGAAACGATGACGATCCCGAGAGAACGGGCGTTCAGTGCGGTGCACAGGCCATCCGCAGGCGCCGGCAGATGTCGATGAACCGCGGGTCCTCCCGGATCGCGTCCCAATCCGGGTAGTCGAGGTTGAAAATGAAGCTGTCGTAAGCAGCGATAGCCTCTTCCAGCAGCTCGACCGCCCGGTCGGCATCGCCCAGGTTCGCAAAAACGGCCGCCGTCCCGCCTGGCGAGACGAAGACATCGGCCGATGCACGTCCAGCATCCTCCACGATCATGCGCGCCTGTCGATCTTCACCGACCATCGCATAGGCCACGGCGGCGATGAGCTTGTCGTTGATCGACGCTCGTGGGTCGTTCGATACCTGGTCGGCGCAGAGGATCGCTTCGCCCCGGCGGCCGGTCAGCGCGAATAACTGCCCGCGCCACGCCACCGTGAGGGGGTCGCCCGGCTCGGTCTCCAGCAGGCGGTCGACCTGTTTCATTGCGAGCTCATAGTCACGCATCTTGTAGGCGATCTCGCCGATGGTGCTGTGTGTCCACGCCGAGTGCGGGTCGAGCCGATAGCCGGCATCTGCAACATGCATCGCCTCCTCGTAGCGTCCCGTGATCTGCAGCGGCCAGGCCAGTCCGTGGTGAGCGGCTGCATTTCCCGGCGCTAGTTCGATCGCCCGGCGGAAGTGTGCTTCGGCATCCGCCCAGTCGCGATCGTAGCTGATCGCGACCCAGCCGAGCGCAACCTGTGGCGCGGCCAGCGTGTCGTCGATTGCCTCTGCTTCGAGCGCGTGCCTGCGCGCTCGGGGAAACACGTCGGCGGGGGCTTTCATCCGGTAGTTGCCCATCGTAACCAGCGATAGGGCAAGCCAGGCGTGTGCGTCGGCGTACATCGGATCTTTGCGGATCGCGGCGCGGAACAGTTCGCCGGCCCTGGCTACGGTGTCCGGCGTCGGCGTGAGGCGAAAGACGTGCATGCCTCGGAGGTAAAGGTCGTGCGCCTCTTCGCTGACGGTCGGCCTGGGCCGGTCACGGATGCCGTCGAGACTCACCCGGAGCTCCCGGGAGATCGCGCCCGCGATGTCGTCCTGCACGGCGAAGATGTCGGTGAGCTCGCGATCGTAGGTCGCCGACCACAGGTGCGTGTCGCTCGCCGCATCGATCAGCTGGGCCGTTACACGCACCTTGTCTGCCTGGCGCCGGACACTGCCCTCGAGGATATGGCGCACGCCGAGGTCGCGCGCGATCTCGCTCAGCGGGACGTCCTTCTCCGCGAAGTAGAACGACGAGGTGCGCGACGAGACGTGCAGTCCGGGGATACGCGTCAGCAGGTTCAGCAATTCCTCGGCAATGCCGTGCGCGAAGTAGATGCTGTCGGGATTCGCGCTCATGTTGACGAACGGCAGGACTGCGATCGACTTCGGATCGACATCGACGAGCGATGGCCGCGGATACTCGGAGGAATCTCGGGTCAGCGCGATGCGCTGGCCGAGTTCTGTCATGCTCACCGCGATGACGATGGCGAGCGCCGACAGGATAACGTAGTCGGCGCGACCGATGGACAAGTCGGCATGACCCTCGCTGTCCTGCGTGCGCCGTATCCGGCCGCCGGCGATGTCGTAGCGCCAGGCGAGAATCAGTGCGATGGGGAGCCCGAGCGCGGCGCCGATCCATACGTACCGGATCGCGGACTCGTCGATGCCGAGCCCCGGGAACGCGAGGTCGGCGACCTGCAGCGCCGCCCAGGCGCCGACTATATACAGGCCCGCCGCGCGGAATACCTGCCGTCGCCGCGCTTCTTTCAGGAATGCCTTCGCGTCGAAACCCGTCAAATAGCCGCCGATACGCTCCCGTCCATGACGACCCTATCGCGCCGCGCGCCGGCAGGTCATTCGGGATTGCCCCTACTTTTTCAGCCTGTCCAAAGCGTTGCGGCATCCGGCTGTGCGCTGGCCGGTCAGCAGTCGCTCAGTGAACAGGACCAGTCAGGACCCCCCGTTGGAAAATATAGTTGTTTCGGCCTATTCTAGGTGACGAGCGTATAAGAAGAATCCCAGGGGGGGATGCCCATGATCCGCTGCTTTGTTTTCGTGCGCGCGGCAGTTGCCGCGCTTGGTATGACCGTGTTCGCGACGTCAGCGGGCGCATTTCCGCAAACACTTGACGCCTGGCAAGAGCGTTACGGGGCGACGTCGGACTCCGGCAGCAACGCTGCCTGCCAGCTGTGTCACGTCAATACCAACGGCGGTAGCCCATGGAACGGTTACGGTTGGGACATCCGGGATGCGCTCGAAGACGCTGGCTGCGACCTGAATCAGAATGGGGTCGTCTCCAACGCCGAAGCATTCTTCTGCGTCGAACTCGACAACTCGGACGGCGACGGTAGCGGCGTCGATAACATCACCGAGATCGGGCTCGGCACCCAACCCGGCTGGACCGAGGGTCCTTTCAACACCCACTACTCGCGCACCGGGACGACAGAGGGCAACCTGCCGCCGGACGGCATCGGGCCCATCGATCCCGACGGCACCGAGCCGCCGCCACCCGAGCCGCCCCTGCCGCCGGATGACGATGCCGACCTGCCGCCGGGGCAACTGGTACGGAACACGATCGTCGTGCGTCCGGGTGATTCAATCCAGGCGGCAATAGACCGCGCGAAGCCCGGCACGCGCATCTACATCCTCGCCGGCACCTACAAAGAGGTACAGAACCCGACAAACGGCCTGACGATCACCAAGAACGGCCTGACGATCATCGGCCAGACAACGAAGAAGAAGCGGGTCGTTCTCGAGAATGCCGGCAGTCAGCGCAACGGTATCGTCGTGGTGCCGGAAGACCGCACCGACTGCATGGGGTGTCATACGGACCTTGCACCTCCGTTCCCGGTGCACCCGGGCACACCCATGGGGCTCAAGATGCGCGATCCCATGATGCACGGCATCGAAATCCGCGGCATCACGATACAGGGGTTCCGTAACAACGGACTGTTCACGGAGAATGTCGACGGTTTCAGGATCATCGACGTGGAGTCGATCGATAACCGCAACTACGGCATCTTCCCGACCCTGTCGAAGAACGGGCTGATCAGCCACAGCAAGGCCATCGGCTCGTCCCTCGACAGCGGCATCTGGGTCGAGACCTCGGAAAACGTCACTGTGCAGCACAGCTTTGTCTCCGGCAACGTCAACGGTTTCGAGGTATCGAACAGTGACGATATCCTGCTCGCGCATAACGAGGCCACCGGGAACACGGTGGGCGCCGCCATACTGCTGTTGCCGGATATCTTCGACGACCGACCGGGGGCAAAGCGAATCGATCTCCGCAATAACTGGATACACGACAACAACAAGGAGAACTCGGCTCGCCCGGGCTCGATCCTGGAGCTGGTCCCTTCCGGCACCGGAATACTGTATCTCGGTGTCGACCAGTCGACGATCGCCAACAACGTCGTCGAGAACAACGGTTTCACCGGCATCGCGATCGCCGATTACTGCCTGACCGTGTTGAATACGCCGTTCGACTGCTTCACTGGCTCGGATCCGACAATCACACCGGAATTCATCGCGGACCAGGCGGCAAGCGAGAATGCCGTGCTCAATAACAGGCTGATAAACAATGGCAATGACGTCGACCCGGGCAATCCCTTCGGTTTCGCGGCTGCGGACCTGACCCTGCTGTCGACCGAGCTCAGCAACTGCTATGCGGGCAATTCGTTCCTGACCGCATTTTCGATCATCGGAATATTGCCACCCTGCCCGTGAGGCGTTAACGTGCTCCTGGCGATCGAGGGCTGCCTCCGGGCGGCCCTCGCCTCGCCGGACCCGCGTCCCTGCGGGCCCGGACAGTCGGAACCGATTCCGGCTTTTGCGGACAGGCTATAGCGCGCCAAGGGTTTGCCGCTATGGCAGTATGTGCTGCCTTCCCTGAGCATTCGCGAACCGAACTACACAAGGAGCCATTGATGACAAAGCTCGTCTATTCCTTCGCCGAAGGCGACGGCAAGAACAAGAAACTGCTGGGCGGCAAGGGCGCCAATCTCTGCGAGATGACGCAGATCGGAATCAACGTGCCGCCGGGATTCGTCATCACGACGGAGGCCTGCCTCGAGTATCTCGATGGCGACCGCCTCCCCGGGGAACTGATGGACGAGGTCCGTTCACAATTGGCCGCCCTCGAAGAGGCGACCGGCAAGACCTTCGGCAAAGGGCCGGACCCGCTGCTCGTCTCCGTCCGTTCCGGCTCGGCACTGTCGATGCCGGGGATGATGGACACGATCCTCAACCTCGGCCTGAACCCCGAGACCCTGCAGTGCCTGATCGAGCAGACCGGCGACGAACGCTTCGCTTACGACGCCTACCGCCGCTTCATCCAGCTGTTCGGCAAGGTCGCGCTGGGCATCGACGACGAGCATTTCGACGAACACTTCGGCGCCGTGAAACAGCGCGTCGGTGTAAAGGCCGATATCGGCCTCGACGCGGAGAACCTGAAAGAGATCAGCGCCCTCTTCCTCGGGGTCGTTCGCGAACAGGCGGGCCGGGAGTTCCCGGAAGACGTCATCGAGCAGCTGCAGCTCGCCATCGAGGCCGTGTTCCGGTCCTGGATGGGCAAGCGCGCCGTCGACTACCGGCGCGAGTTCAACATCACGCCCGACATGGCGAACGGCACCGCGGTCAACGTCTGCACGATGGTGTTCGGCAACAAGGGCGACGATTGCGCGACCGGCGTCGGCTTCACCCGCAATCCGGGCACCGGCGAAAACGAGATGTTCGGCGAGTACCTGACCAATGCCCAGGGCGAGGACGTCGTCGCTGGCATCCGGACGCCGAAACCGATTGCAGACCTGGAAGACGAGATGCCGGAGCAGTATGCACAGCTCGTGGATCTCCGCAACACGCTCGAGGCACATTACAAGGAAGTGCAGGACTACGAGTTCACGATCGAAAAAGGCACGCTGTACTGCCTGCAAACCCGTAACGGCAAGATGAATGCCGCGGCAACCGTACGGACCTCGGTCGAGATGTTCCGCGAGGAACTCCTTTCCCGTGACGAGGCGCTGTTGCGGGTGCCCCCGGAACTCCTGGAGCAGTTGCTGCATCCGCGCCTCGATCCGTCGGTCGACGCAAAGGCGATCGCGTTCGGATTGCCGGCGTCACCGGGCGCCGCTTTCGGCAAGTGCGTATTCGACGCCGATACCGCCGAAAAACTCGGCAACGATGGGGAAGAGATCATCCTCGTCCGCGAGGAGACGCGGCCCGAGGACATCCACGGATTCTTCGCGGCGCAAGGCATACTGACGAGCCGCGGCGGGAAGACCTCGCACGCCGCCGTCGTGGCGCGCGGCATGGGCAAGCCCTGCGTCGCAGGTGCCGAAGGCATCGTCGTCGACGTCGCGGCCCGCCTGGCCTATGTCGGCGAGCACATCATCCACGAAGGCGACGTCATCACGCTCGACGGCGCGACGGGCGAAGTGTACCTCGGCGCCATCCCGACGATTCCCGCACATTTCTCGGACTACCTTGCGGAATTACTGCAGTGGGCCGACGAGACGGCAGATCTCGCAGTCATGGCAAACGCGGATACGCCCGAAGCCGCACGGCAGGCGCGCGAGTATGGCGCCGCAGGCATCGGCCTGTGCCGCACCGAGCGCATGTTCAATGCCAGCGATCGCTTGCCGATCGTCATCGACATGATCCTTGCCAACAACGAGACCGACCGCAAGGCGGCGCTCGACCGCCTGCTGCCGATTCAACGTGGCGACTTCGTGCAACTGTTCACCGAAATGGCGCCGCACCCGGTGACCGTGCGCCTGCTCGACCCGCCGATGCACGAATTCCTGCCGACCGAGCACGACCTGCTCGAACACATAGGGGACCTGAAGACGTATCGGAAGATCGTGCGCGGACGGCAGACCGCGCTGGCGATGCTCGATCACGTGGTCGAACTTCCGGAGGCCCTCGAAGAACTTAGCGAGGAACACGTCAACGATGCGCTAGTGCGCAAGGAACGCATGCTGCGCAAAGTACGGGAACTCCAGGAAGTGAACCCGATGCTCGGCCACCGCGGCGTACGCCTCGGTATCACCTATCCCGAAATCTACGCGATGCAGATTCGCGCGATTCTCGAAGCGGCCATGCACTGCGCCGAGGACGGTATCGACGTGCATCCCGAGATCATGGTCCCGCAGGTCATCACGCTGCAGGAGCTCATGCACGTGAAGCGGACCGCCGACGAGATCGTGGCGCGGCTGGAGCAGGAGCATGACAAGAAGCTCCACTTCAAGTTCGGCACGATGATCGAGACCGTGCGGGCCTGCACGCGCGCCTGGCACCTGGCCGAAATCGCAGAGTTCTTCTCCTTCGGCACCAACGACCTTACGCAGGCCACATTCTCGTTCTCACGCGAAGACGCCGAGAACAAGTTCCTGCCGATGTACAACGAGACCGGCGTCCTCCAGGACAACCCGTTCGAAGTACTCGACACCAAGGGCGTCGGCAAGCTGATCAAGATGGCGGTCAAGGGCGGCCGCGAACAGCGCCCTGACCTGAAGATCGGCATTTGCGGCGAACAGGGCGGCCACCCCGAGTCGATCCGCTTCTGCCACGACGTCGGCCTCAATTACGTGTCCTGCTCGGGCCCTCGCGTACCGGTCGCGAGGCTGGCGGCTGCGCAGGCCGCGCTACTTGGCCGGAGCGATGCGCGCAGACGCTGACCGGGCACGTGAGCGACTGCGGGTGATCGGGGGCGACAGGCCGAACACCACCTGATCAGGCTTATAAGCGGACAAAAGGGAACGAGTATTCAATGGAATTCCTGCTGATCTTCGCGCAGACGGTTGCCGCTATCTTGGTGATTACGCTGGTAGCGCGCTTCGCCAACAAGCGGCTGGTGACGCACTTCGAAGGCAAACCGCACCTTGCCTTTCGGCGGCAGCTCATCCAGCTCGCGGGCGTCCTTGGCGTCATCCTGACGTTGATCCTTTTCCTGCCCCTCGATGCCACTCTTCGCGGGCAGCTGCTCAGCCTGTACGGTATCGTCCTCAGCGCGACCATCGCGTTGTCATCCACGACGCTCGTCGGCAACGTCATGGCCGGGATCATGCTGAAGACCATCAAGAGCTGCCGGCCAGGCTACTACATCACGGTGGGCGATCATTTCGGGCGCATCACCACGATGGACCTGCTGCATACGGAGATACAGACGGAAGAGCGCGACCTCACGACGTTGCCGAACCTGTACCTCATCAACAACCCGGTGCGGGTGATGCGAACGTCAGGCACCGTAATATTCGTCGAGGTATCACTAGGCTACGACGTCCCGCGCCACGTGATCGAAAAGCGGTTGCTCGCAGCGGCGACGGATACCGGTCTCGAATCTCCGTTTGTGCAGATTCGCGAACTCGGCGACTTCTCCGTCACCTACCGGGTCTCCGGCCTGTTGACGGAAGTGAACCGTTTGCTCGACAAGCGGCGCGAGCTTCGCGCCCGCACAATGGACTCGCTGCACGCAGCGGATATCGAAATCGTTTCGCCGAACTTCATGAACACGCGCAACTTCGACACGGGTGAGCGCTTCATTCCGGAGGTCGAAGCGGTGACGGAGCCCGTCGATGCCGGGGGCTCGACGGACGCGCTGGTATTCGACAAGGCCGAAGAGGCCGAGTCCGTGACGAAGCTCCGCGAGAAACTGCAGGCTGCCCTCGAACGTATCAAGGCCTGCAAAGAAGTGGCTGGCGACACGGGCAAGCCGGATGCGGCCGCTGCCGCCGCAGCCGAAATCGCGTCGCTCGAGAAGAAGGTCGAGCGGCTGACGACGCTGATCAACCGCAAGGAAGCGAAGATCTCGGAGGAGTAAACGGGCATCGCTGCCCGATGGCGAGCTTATTGTACTGACGGCGGTGGCGCGAAAAGGTCGAGTTCCGGCCGCTGCGGGCTGGCGGTCAGGGAGACCATCTCGTAACGCACGAGCCCGTTGCTGGTTGTCGCCCAGTTCGGCACTTTCAGATTACCGAAGCGCGCCAGCGGCCCGAATACGTAGATGTATTGCGTCGTCGCCCAGATGACCGGCTCCTTGCGGGCATTGACGACGATCCAGCCGTGCGCCTCGCCGTCAGGGTCCGCGAACTCAAGCGTGGGAAAGTCGGGCAGACCGTCGCGGGTACCGTAGCGGACTTCGAGGTTATTGTCGTCGCGTGCCAGGCTGCGTGCGACCCTGTAGATACTGTAGGGAGCTCGTTCCATGGCGTTGGCCAGCGATTCCTCACTGCCCCGGGCGAACTCGCCATTCGTGATGCTCCAGTAACCGTGCTCCGGGCTGTACGCACGGGTCCGCGAGTAGATCTCGCTGTCCATGGTAACGTAAGAGCGAGGCCCTGTGAGATCGAGGATCTCGTGCTCGAGGTAGCGGTCCGGCCGGTTGGCAATATCCCACTCGTGCACGAAGTGCACGGACTCGACACCCCGCCAGATATCGAGGCCGCCCATGGTCCCGACCATGGCCTTTGCGTCCTTGATAGCGGCCGGATCACCCCTGAGACCTTGCTGCTCTTCGGCAAATGCGTCGAGTGCCGATACGAGCAAGAAGCCGGCGATCGCCAGTGAGACCGAATTGTGTGCGAGTTTATGCATGACAGTTAACTCAGCCGTATCGGCAATTCCCGGATGCGTTTGCCCGTCGCCGCGAAGATCGCGTTCGTGATCGCTGGCGCAACGGGCGGAAGTGGTCCCTCTCCAAGCCCTCTCGGCGCGTCACGACTTTCCACCAGGTGAACGTCGATGACGGGGATTTCGCGCATGCGACAAAACCGGTAGTCGTCGAAATTGCCCTCCTGCACGATACCGTCGCGGACCGTGATCCTGCCATGCAGGGCAGCGGACAAGCCCTCGACGATCGCACCTTCGACCTGGTTGTGCGCACCTTGCGGGTTGATCACCCGGCCGCAGTCGATAGCGCATACGATCCGGTCGACGGAGAAGTCGTCGCCTGTCACCGTTACCTCGGCGACTTCCGCCACCCAGGCGCCCTGGTTGTAGCTCGCGGCAATACCGCGGCCCCTGCCCTCCGCTAATGGTGTGCCCCAGGCAGACATGTCGGCGGCCAGCTTGACGACATTCCTTAGCCGGGACGCGTCGAAACGGAAGTCCTCGCGTACCTGCACATACTGCTCATCGCCGATGAGCGTGAGCCAGAATTCCAGCGGATCGAAGCCGTGCGCATGTGCCAGCTCGTCGATCGCGCTCGAAACGACGAACACGTTGCCCGAGTGCTCGGTTGCGCGCCACTGGCCGAGCGGAATGCGCGCCGGCACCGACGTGTATTCGAACAGCAGGTTCGGAACGAATCCTGCCGGGAACTCGAAATTGTGGATCTCGGCAGGCGAGCCGTCGCGCTCCAGGTAAATCTCCCGGGGATGGCTCACGACCTTCTGGCGCCACTGGCTGACCCGGCCGTCCTTCGCCGACGCGCGCACCCGCTGCAGGTTGGCGGGCCGGAAGTAATCGTGGCGAATGTCCTGTTCCCTGCTCCAGACAACCTTGACCGGGCGCCCGAACCGTCTCGCCAGCAACACGGTATCCATGATGAAGTCGGCATAGTAGCGCCGGCCGAAAGCGCCGCCCGAGCGCATCACGTGAATAGTGACTTGCTCCTGAGGGATACCCAGCACCTTGGCAGCGGCTTCAGCGGCCAGCGGCGGATTCTGTGTCGGCGCCCAGACCTCGGCACTGTCTTCGTCCACCCTTGCCGTGCAGTTCATCGGTTCCATCGGCACGTGCGCGAGATAGGGTAGCCTGTAGACGGTATCGATATCGGTATCGGCATCGACGTCTCCGCCATC
>Ga0224502_10000227_pt1 | contig 17784 bp, 23 predicted proteins | sample SF_Oct11_sed_USG_5_FD_169104 | JGI IMG/M metagenome (GOLD analysis project Ga0224502, IMG submission 169104) | Sediment microbial communities from San Francisco Bay, California, United States - SF_Oct11_sed_USGS_13 | ecosystem: Environmental > Aquatic > Marine > Sediment | place: USA... | reverse complement strand
AGCGTGAAGCCAGTACCTACGCCTACGGGAAAGTATGTACGGAAGTCTGGCACCAAGAAGTCTGAACCACTTGAGCCAAAAGTTGTACCTATGACAGAGTACAGGTCAGAGTACGTAGAAGCACTGTATGCAGACCCGTCGCATAGAAGCCAATCGTTCACACCACTGATCGTCTGTGTAGTCGGTGTAGAAGCCGACGACCACATTATTATCATACCGGTTTGGAAACCAAGTTTGTTCAACTGTGCTGCGGTTGGTCTGGCAGCAGTGGTTCCAAGGTTAGGAAACTGTGACTGCAAGACACTCTTAATCAGCCGAAGATGGTCGTCACCTTCGGAGATATTGTCACTTGCTGCGGGTTGTGCTGTATTTAGCTGACTGATATACGTAGCAGATTCTACGGTCATGCTTTTCTCCCAGAGCTTCTAGCTCTAGTTTTGTTTATTTTAACATTTTTATTTAATAATGTCAACTTGTCCAGGGTAGTCCAGACTCTGTTTGATTTACTGGAACAAGTTGAGCGTTTAATTGTGCAAGAAGTTTATCTTCAATCTTTGTAGCTAAACGATCTGTAAGTTGTACTTTTACCCAAGCTATAAGTTGTGCTTCGGTTAAATCTTCAAACGCGGTAAAATTTGACAAATCGTCTAGTTGAGGATGAGACGAACCTTCGTGATTAACAGATATACCTGTGTCTGGATCTGTTTGTGTACAAGTCCAGTGTACGTTGTAGACAACTTTATCGTGACCGTCTTTTTCTACGTAGTAATCTAATTTTCGGATTGACCATATAGCAGACATTTGTTTCTCCTTAATGGCCTATTGCTATGTAAGCAACATAAGCAGGACCACTATCCCATGTTAAATCAAAATGGTCTAGACTTGATGTGTAATCTGTGTCAATTGTCATATTTTGATAATTTGCTGCATTGTCTATCTGTGCAAGCGTTATGCTATAAACTTTAGTACTAAAAGCTGACGGATAAGTAATTACCATGTCTGTACCCGTGTCTGCCACACGTCCCCAATTTAATTTTAAACCATTTGGTAGTAGTGTATACCCAGTGTCTGTTCCAAAACTAGAAGTAAGTGCTGTCCCGTCTTCTTTTAAACTACCAGAGAAATTCAAATCTGTTGCGTTTACGGTAGTTATATTGCCTGTAGTTCCTGCAACAGTAGTAGCATACATTGAACCTGGTATAGACACACCCCACGAAGCTGTTTCTAATTGTAAATTATTATCGTAATACAATCTAACAGCACTATCTTGATCTATGACTATACTATTGTCTGTTGAACTCGTCCGAAAAATTATACTTCCACCAGTGCTTAATATATATAAATTACCTGTACCTTGTTCTACAATATTAGTATTTGCACCGTCGTGAAAAATTTCTAAATCGTTAGAAGTTCCCCAACTTGCCTTGGCGTTGTCTCCAAACTCTAGCCGGTTATCAGACGCGTCCCAGACCATATCATAAGTGCTATTGAAAGTAACATCGTTGTTAAACGTTGCTGTTCCAGATTGAGTTGTTGTAGCAAACGTCGAAGTACCACTGGAAGCAATGTTGCCTGTTACGTCCCCGGTGTAGCCACTGCTTGCACTTAGCGTGGTAAACGCACCCGTGCTAGGCGATGTTGCTCCGATTGTGGTTCCGTCAATAGCACCAGCGTTGATGTCAACTGTGCTCAGCGTTGAAGTACCAGTAGCTGTCAGCGTGGTAAACGCAGCCGTGCTTGGAGAAGACGAACCAATTGTAGTACCATCGATAGCACCACCGTTGATGTCTACTGTGCTCAGAGTAGAGGTACCAGTAGCTGACAAGGTGGTAGTACCTACGCTAGTCAGACCACTAGCAGAACCGCCTGTAACAGATATAGCATTAGAGTTTTGCGTAGCTATTGAGCCTAGGCCAAGGTTAGTACGGGCTTCGCTAGCGGTGATACCGCCCGTACCACCCTTGTTTACAGGCACAGTTCCTAGCGTAAGCACGACTGCGCCTGTAGAGGCGTTGGTGGACAATGGTGAGCCAGCGGCCATAGAGGTTACACCAGAGATAGCTACCTCAAAAGCGTCCTTGCGGATCTTGTAGGTCTTGTTCTGGCTAACGTCTACTATGGCTAGTACGTCGTCGTCGGCAACGGTGATCGAACTAATTTCGTCCAGATCTGTAATTTTTTTGTTGCTAGCCACTGGCTACCTCCTTGGTTTCTAACGATGCCTTAAGCATATTAAAGAAAGCTGCGCGACCTACGTCTAGTTGATCCAGGTTAAACTTAGCACTGGCTAATTTTCGGTCTAGGTCTGCAATGTGATTAAGCATTGCTTGTTCTTCTGCGGTAAGATCTTCTAAATTGTACTCGGTGCCATCGATAGTAACGGGGGTCTTTTTATCTTTTCCCATTGTATCATCCTTTAGTTATGCGGCGGTCAGGAAGCCCACGGAGTGCCGCTACCTTCTGTGGGATTTTCTATGAGATTAAGTTGAGCAGTTACGCCTGCCTCTATTGTTGCAACTTGTTCTGCGCCAAGCGCGTCCTTGGTCCACTGAAGAGCTTGTGCTTCGGTAATATCGGCATAGGGGGTGAAGCTGGACAGATCGTCGGTGGGAATGCCTACAGTGCCATACGACCTTGCCTGGTTTCCTGCATCGTCTACGTCAATGCACTGCCAGTGCGCGTTGTTTACCACGTCCGTGTGACCGTCTTGGGACAATGCGTAGTCAAGTTGTATAATAGACCATGTGATTGTCATTTACAAGTCCTATTCGTTAGCAGCTATAGCCGCATTTGCAGCGGTCATATCTTCGTCGGTCCAGAAGTCCTTACCGACCATGATCTGTAGGTGACGCACGTTACGATCAACGCAATCCGCCCATTCAGTATCGTCCATGTCTGCGGGTTGACCAGCGTTAAGCAGGTCTACGCTATCACCCATAGCTTTGTAATGTTGAGCGATTTGCTCTGCGGTGATTTCGTCCATTATGGGGTCTCCAGTTGAGCTATACGAGCTTCAAGTGCATCGTTCTTTGCTGAAAGTTCTTGAAGTGCTTTAACCAGCATAGGTACAAGCACAGTTGTTTTAACGGTTTTTGTTATTGTTCCAAGATCGTTTCCGTGTTCGTCATGGTCTTCAGTATCTTCAACCATGCCGGGGAATACTTGTTCTATTTCTTGTGCAACAAAACCTAAAAGTTTAGTTTTGTTTTCATCAGCTATTAAATTGAAATTCCTAACTTGTAACCTTAACAGGTCATCAAGTTTAGGCGTAGCATCAACTATATTCTCTTTTAATTTTTCATCAGAAATAGTTCCATAAGTACCACTTGTATTATAAGTCTGGCCTCCAGAGGTGACGTACATTCTTATAGTACCGCCACCATCCATCCAACCAAATGTATTGCTGGATGTTACACCTACGCCCCAGTTGTACGGTGTGGTTTTGTACTGGTATATTACTTGTGAGCCGCTATTACCATTGGTGATGACACAAGTATCAGTTCCGCCTGTACTGCCGTTTGGAACACCACCTATAAATGTTTTACCATTTCCGTCGATGTAAAACCTAGGTGTCCCATCACCGTTCGATAACACAATGTTCGCAGAGCCTGTGCGGATGTCGAGACCGCCTTGGTTGCCGTTGTAGCGACCGAGGATGGTGTTTCTGGAGCCTGTGGTAACCAACTCGCCAGACTGTTGACCAATAAAAGTATTTTGCGATCCAGTGCTGTTTGAAAACGCACATTGAGTTCCAAGGAATGTGTTTGCTGTCCCCGTAGTATTACTATACCCAGCCTGATAACCAACCGCTGTATTGTTGTTTGCGGTGGTGTTGGAATTAAGGGCTTGATACCCCAAACCTACGTTATTAGCGCCAGTTGTGTTTAAGTATAAAGCTCGACGGCCTACAGCTACGTTATCACTTGCAGTTGTATTTGAGTACAAAGCCTCACGGCCAATGGCTGTATTTTCGTCTCCTGTTGTGTGGCTATATAACGCTAAAGAACCAAGCGCAGTATTTGATACACCAATTGTATTATTATACCCCGCCTGATAACCTACCGCTGTGTTGTTGTTTGCGGTGGTGTTGGAGAATAATGATTGATGACCAACAGAAGTGTTATACGATCCTGTAGTATTTGTTTCTAATGACAATGATCCAAAAGCAGCGTTCCGTGTACCTGTGGTAGTTCCACCCATACTATTAGAACCAAAAGCAGAATTATACACTCCAGTAGTATTCGCTGTTAATGCAATTCTTCCAAACGCAGCGTTTTGATAGCCTTCAGTATTTGCTGTTAAAGCCTCATGACCAACCGCAGTATTATATCCACCCGTAGTCAAACTATCTAATGCAGTATCACCCAATGCTACGTTAGCCGTACCAACAGGATAATTCCCATCGAGCTTGATTGTGCCGTTCACATCGAGAGTTGCACTCGGGCTCGAGGTCCCAATGCCCACCCGACCGCTGCTGTCGATACGCATGCGTTCTGTGCCAAAAGTAGAAAACGCAAGTGTATTAGACACTGGCTTAAATAAACCTGTGTCATCATCCCCACCAAATATCAAAGAAGGTGAAGCTGCTGACCCAACATTTTTAATATCAATTACACCGCTGCTGTCGATGCGGAGGCGTTCTGTGCCGGCTGTCTGAAAACCTATAAAGTTAGTTGTACCATTACCATAAATACAATTGTTAAAACCACCATTATCATAACCAAACGCTATGCCTTCACCGTTGGTTCCAACAGCAATACTTTTACCACTACCGCTTAAATGTAATCCTGTGGTTGGCGACGAAGTTCCGATACCTACCCGCCCACTGCTGTCGATGCGCATGCGTTCTGAGCCGCCAGTTAAAATACGCAATGGGTTATTGTTGCCGACTAAAATATTAGCATTAGACGCGCCGCCATAAATTAGAAATTCATCACTTGTGCCAGCATTAAGATTAATAGCTGGAACAGTACCATATATTTCAAGACCAATTGCAGAACCACTTGCTGTTGCTAAACTGGGCGAAGTCGTACCAATGCCGACATTGCCGCTGCTGGCAATACGCATGCGTTCTGCTGTTGAACCGCTGTTTCTCGTATAGAAAGCAAGTTCCCCAGAGTTAGAACCATTCGACAAACCATAGATTTGTCCAAACACTCTGTTGGTTGAACCACTGTCTAGGCCCTGAAACTGAATGTATGGCCCAGTGCCAGCAGAGTATGCACTACTATCACGCAGTGTAATAACTGGAGTATCGCCTTCCACATGCAGCAAGGACGCAGGCGAACTCGTCCCAATACCCAAACTTGATGCACTAGCGTCCCAAAACAGACCTTCGCTTGCACTGGTATTGTAGAAGCTAATGTCGCCTGTGGAGTTGTTAATTTTTATTCTATCAGCAACTAAAGCATTAGCATCAGTAATTGTAGAGTAATAAAATGAACCGCCCGAAAGCATTAATCTACTGTCGAGATCGGTTGTGTCTGTTTCTTTTATATATAAAATCGGTTGAGTTGACTGTGAAAGAGTTGCACTACCATCCACCGTCAGCCCATCAGCCGTGACCGTGCCTGTTACGTCAATGCCTGTAGAAGTAGTTTTGAATTTTTCGCTGGCAGTAGAACCTGATGTAATATGACTAATCTTTACGCCATATTCACCTAAACCATAACCAGTGTTAGTGTTTTCAAAGTATGTGGCTGCTCCTGTAGCGGTCATTTTGGTATCATAACCAAGAATAATTAAAGACCCTGTACCGTTTTCTTGAATATAACTATTAGAACCAGTATGATAAATCTGTAGATCGCTACCAGCGCCAAAGATAGCTTTAGAGTTATCTGCAAAGGTAATGTCATCGCCGGTAGACACCGCAATGTCGTATCCGCTGGTTGTGTTACCGTACGACAATACCGCTGAAAGCACCGCTGCACCACCAGAGGAAAACTGCGCGTCTACATAGGCTTTGATAGATTGCTGCGTGGCTAGCTTAGTAGCGCTGTTAGACGCCATGTTGTCTTCGTCTACGATACCGTCTATAGCCGTAGAACTACCTACGTTTAAACCCGCAGTTGCAGTGGTTCCTGTAGCTGTAACACCACCGTCTTTTAACGTTACACCGTCGATTACTACACCATTTGCCAAAGTAGTTTCAGAAATGGTATCAGTTGTAATGGATTGTCCTGCGGTGACAATGATATTGTTAGAACCAGTTGTGTTACCGTTTGCCAGTATTTCAGACAATGTGTCTGCGGTAGCTACTTGGCTATCAACGTATGCTTTGATTGATTGCTGCGTAGCTAGCTTGGTAGCGCTATCTGAGATCATATTGTCTTCGTCAAGCACACCGGTAATAGCCGTAGAACTACCTACGTTTAGGCTAGTACTAGCCGTGAGCGTGCTAAAGGCACCTGTGCTGGCAGATGTAGATCCAATAGGTGTACCGTCTATAGCACCGCCGTTAATGTCAACAGTTGTGAATGTTGAAGTACCTGTTGACGTTATGTTTCCTGTAACATTACCAGTTACATTACCGGTTACATTACCTGTTACGTTACCTGTTACATCACCGGTAAGATCTCCAGTTACATCACCGGTTACGTTACCAGTAACATTACCGGTTACGTTACCTGTAAGATTACCAGTTACTGCACTGTCTTTCAGAAGTACGCCGTCTACTGTTACACCTACGCCTATGTTTGTTTCAGAGATAGTATCAGTTGTTATACTATCCCCAGAACTTACAACTATGTTTGTACCACCGGTTGTGTTACCCAGGGCAAGTACTTCCGAGAGTGTATCTGCTGTGGCTACTTGGCTATCAACATAGGCCTTTATTGATTCAGAAGTGGACAATGTTGTAGCCGAAGCTGTAGTCATTGTGTCATCGTCTATGACACCGTCTACCGTGGTAGAACTACCTACGTTCAGGCTAGTGCTGGCTGTTAGAGTAGTAAAGGCACCGGTGCTGGCAGACGTAGAACCAATGGTTGTACCGTCGATGGTACCACCGTTTATGTCTACGTTAGAAAACGGCGTATTAAGCAGAGCCTGCTTTGTTATTTTTTTAGTAGCTTGATCTGATACATCGACAATTGCAATTTCATCATTGTCGTCTACATCAGCCGTGAGAAGCTGCGGGAGCTGGGATATTTTAACGCCGTCTACCATAGTTTAACCTTCTAGCCAATCTATGAATACATACGCAGTTCCGCTGGACACAATAGCTGCAATTTTGTCACCGTCGCCTGCACCTGGTGAACTGTCCGGTGTAAGAGAAACAAAATTTAAATCGTTTTCGTGTATGTACGAAGACGTACCGTCGGTTAGCGCTGTAGGATTTTTACCTATTTTAAAATAAGTCAAAGGAGCACCACTGGTGCCGTGTGCTGTTATACGAGCTACGTTACAGCCGAACGGCGTAGTACCGCTCTGGGCAGAGGTGGTGGATACATCTATGCGTTCGCTAGAGTTTATCCGGTAGGCGTATACGTTTTGCCTAGCCATCGACTAGCCTTCCAGCCAGGTCACGTTTACCGTAGCTGTACCTATAGATGCCACTTTTTCACCGTCGGTTTCGCCAACGTCGCTTGCTGGTTTAACTACAAAGTAGCTAGGTGCACCGGCCTCAATCAAAGTGCCAGCAGCAGTAGCTGTTGGATTAGACCCGATTACGATGTTTACGCTAGCCGAGGTAGCTATGCGCGCTACTCTTGCACCGAACGGAGCTGTGCCGCTTTGCGCCGAGGTGCCGGTTGATGTAATGTTTTCGCTGGATATGATCCGCGAAGCAAGATGGTTCTGCATGTTTTAAGCCCTTACGTTTTCGCCAGAGGTCATTTCGTAGCCAAGCTCGATGCCCTTGAGCTTGAGTTCTTCGCGCTTGATCTGCAAAGTCTCTTCTATTTCCATACGTTCTAGCTCGACCTTGGCAGCTTTGATCTGTAGCTCTTGAGCCTTGACCTGCGCTTCTTGTTGAGCTGCCTGTGCAACCATGAGCTGAGCCTGTGCCTGAGCTTGTGCAATCTGCTCCTGCACCGATGGACCTTCTGGCTGCGGTGGTGGCGGTGGTGAGACAAAGCGATCTACGTTCTTGATACCTAGCTCTTCGGCTAGTTCGCGCGTCATGTTGTAGATGTTCTCTGCTGTTACTATGCCTTGGGTCTGCGTTGCGACCTTTTCGATCACGGTGGTAAACGTGGACAAATTGTTCAGCTTTACGTCTTGATCACCGTAGCCTAGACCTACCTCGATGCGTACGTCTAGGTCTTCGCGCCAGCTAGCAGGATCTATTGGTACGTATTTGTTCCGTAGGCGTACGATGCGCTTCCGGTTCTCGTAGCGCTGTACCAAGTTGTAGATCGCCTTGAACATATCGCGCACACCGGTCTCGGCGAAGATGCGCGCTACTAGCTCAATGCGACCCTGGGCGTTTGTTAGCGCGCCGGTTATTGCACCCGCTGTTACGTGCGACTTGAGCACATCAGCGGGGAGGCCCTGTGTAGCGGGGTTTACCCCGGTGCGGCCTGATTTGATCTTGTCCCAGTACTCCAGCATCTGGAACGCGTAGTTCTGGAGCGCTGGTGTCTGTATAGGTTGTAGAGCGTTTAGCGATCTGGTGCGTACGATGCCGCCCGGTCTATTGGTCAGAAGGTCGTCTATGTTGACTTGCCCTTCGACTACCTGGAACCTACCGTTGTTGGACAAGTACATATTGTCGAGCAAGTTACGGGTCAGAGTACTGCGTATGAGCTGTACGTCTTGGATGAGTTCCGCGATAGACAGACCGTAGAACTTGTGGGGAATAGGGAGCGGGCAGATAGCGCTGAACGGTTTGTAGTCTATTGGCTCGATGTCTAGGATTTCGTTACCACTGTGCGTGATCTTGTGCAGCACCGCGATCTCGGAATCGTCCATCTCCAAGTTCATATACGACTCGTAGATCTCTACAAGTTGATCGTGCTCTGCTGCCGACTGTTGCGGAGACACTTGGCTTGAGTCGTACGAGTGACGCGCCATGTACTCTGGGCTTGTGGTGATGTCGTTTGCACCGGAGCTGTAGGCCGGTAGGCTTTCTATAAGATCCTCGTCAAAGCCCATGCGGATCAGGTCGTTGCGGCTCTTGGTAGACCGGTGGCAAATAAAGCGCGCGTCTTTGATGGTCTTTGCGCCGCGATTGATCAAGAACTCTTCCGGCGGTACGTTTTCTACCGTGACCTTGCCCTGTACAGATCTGCGAATAAAGACCGCGTCGTGCACGGTTTCTTCGACTTGGATCACTTCGCCGCTAGCTGGATCTATGGCTTGACGGTACTCTACGCTCTCGGTGTGCTGGTCTAGCTCTAGCTCGTCGTCTTGGAGCAATAGGTTGTATTCTTGGTCTGTAAGGTTCTGGTAACTTTCGCTAGTTACGTCTTCTAGCTCTTCCCAGTAGTGCTTGACCACGCCTGTCTTCTGAATAAGCGCGTCCATGAACATATTGTACAAGACCATAAAACCATTGTTCTGGTTGTAGAACACATGGTTAACGTAGTTCGTCGCCTGCTCTGCTACGTCTTCGTCTTCTGGACCCTCTGGCTCGAAACGGACAACGTTGTCACCGGCTGTGAAGACGCGCATCAGGCTAGGCATCATCCACATAATGGTGTCTTGTACGTCGGTTACAACTACTTGAGAACGCCCGTCTTCCTCGTTGCCAAAGGGTTCCCCGTAGAAATACTCCATCGCTTTTTCGCGCTGATTGGCGATCTCGGAGTCAAGATACGACGTGCTGCCGTTGATCTCTGAGTCTACAAGGGAAAGAATTTCCTCGTCCGACATTTCAAGAGCCATTATTTCTTCCCCTTGCGCTTATAACCGCTGGCGTATGCAGCGCGTTCCTGCGCTCGTGCTTTGGCTTTAGTCGTGTAGACCTTGCCCTTGCTGCCCCATTTATAACCACCTTTGACCTTGCGTACAGGCATTAGACAATTCCTGCGTTTGAGTACTGGATTGGCTTATCAAATTCGTACCGACGGTAGTGCGTTTTGTTCTTAGACTTTTCTCCAAAGCGTTCCACAGAGAGAACAGCGTAGCGCATGGCGCTAAGCAGGTCGTCTTTTATCGGAACGATTTTACCGTTTTTACGATGGTATAGCCTAAGTTCCTCAAGCGTTTCTTGACATGAGCTAAAAATCTGGAGACGGCCCGTCTCGAATCGTTGTAGGATTTCGCTAATGCCAGCCTCAACTGAGTTATTCCCATTCTTTGCTCCATTGACCGGTGGGTTTGAAAAATGCTCTGGGAGCATGTACACGCCCAGGTCTCTGTATTGCTGTGCTAACTGTATCCCACTGCCCTTGTCGTGCTGTAGACCGTCGTGAGGGAACGCTACGGGCATTCCAGGCGTTCTGGAGTTTAGCACAGCAGCGTGAGTTAGCGGTGTCTCCTTACTTCTACGATATTCGTCGTACACATAGATCACGTCATCGTCTGGATCAAAGGCGACCCAGCTTATGGCCGTGGGGTGATCATATCCAAAATCAATAGCCGCCAAGCACCTGAAGTGGCTAGGCAGCTCAAAATCGTCACAGACAATGTCCTCTTCGCTGACAGGGAAGACAAGTCCTGAACCGAATACAGGGATACCTTTGGAGCGCATATCGCGCTCTGCGGGGCTATAGACGGCTAGAAGTTGCTCCTTTGTCTTTTCGTCAAGGTGCTCTACATCGTCCCAAGTCGCAGTAATTAAGCTCTGACCTGGTTTAAGATCGTTCATAAACGAGGAGACAACGCTCGTCATGCCTCGTTCTGGTGTAAATGTCATATAGACTATGCCGCTTGTGTCGGCGGTTCTTGTTATGCACTGACTAAAAATTTCGTGCCTTGGTTCCTCGTCTAGCCATACAACGTCTATGGCTTCACCCATAAACTTTTCGAAGCCTTGTTCGTACGCCTTGAAACTTATCTGCGAATTACCACCCGATTTATGCTTGACCAAGGCTGCGCTAAACGCGTTAGGTACACCTGGCTTACGTATGGTGTCTATTATGTTCTTGAGCGGTACTGCGCCGTGACCTAGCTGGCTGGGGTCCTGCGGCTGACCGAAAAGTTCCTTCTGTATAATATCTCTGGTTGTGTCGTTCGACTCGCCTGCGGCCCAGACACGAACTGGACGGTTGAATCTGTGCCCCTCCCACCAATCTGGATACTCGCCTGTCATGTGGTAGGCGGTTTCCGCTGCTCCACAAAAGGTTTTTCCTACCCGGTTTGCTGCCATGAGAATACGCTGTGGGCAATCTTGGCCCTCTGCGTGGAACCTACGTTGGTACGCGTAGGGCTCATATTGGGCAATACGGGTTGTAAGTACTCTACGCTTTTTTTCTTCTAAAAGTTTTAACGCTTGTGTCTTGGACTTCATTTGCGTTTCTTAATTGGTACAACTTTGTCGTCGGTCATCAGGTTTGCAATCGCTTTGTCTAGCTCTTGGTCTGACATCTCTGAGACTTCTTTGATCGTGGTCTCTTGTTTGACCATATGGACCGCGTCGTACCCAGCGCGGCTTAGTAGGTCTCTTGCTGCGTTTAGCTTTACGTTTTCCGACTCCGCTGTACGCATTAGATCTTCAAGGACGTTGAGAGCTAACGTAGTAGTTTCAGAAATACGGGATTGGATACGCTTTTCAATATGTCTCCAGAGGTAACGCTGGAGCATGAGAGCACGGGGACGACGCTTATTAGAATTATCGGTATAGCCAGCCGCGTCAAACGCCGCTTCAGGCTCAAGTTTTTGGTCAATCAGGGCCTCGACAAACGCTTGTTCACGCTCTGTTAGATCGTCTTCCAGTTCTTTAGGATTACGGTAGTTGGCCCAAAGGTTAGCCTGCTTCCTAGCCATACAGAAACTCCTGGTAATTACTTTTATTATACTATGGATAGACAATAGTGTCAACAAGGGTGGGCGGATTTTTCATTTTTCCCCCAGAATGGACCCAAAGGACATAATAATTATTTTTTATACAAGGGGGTTTTTATGTTTCAAAATTGTCAACCTATTGAAAACAAACAAAAAAAGTTACAAAATTGATTCAATTTTGTTCCAATTGTAAGCTAAGCAACAATTGATCAATGGTGGATCAATGGTGATGCAATGGTGATGCAATGGTGATGCAATGGTGTTGCAATGGTGTTGCGTTTTTGAAAAATTTTTAGAGAAGGAGAGAGTGAGCGGAAGGGATATGATTTACAAGTGTTATATTATAACAATCTATTGGAACCATTAGAAACTCGTCGATTCCTGGAGCTATGCAATAGACGCATATCAGGTATGCAATAGAGCTATAGCTCCAGGTTAACTTATAGTGCATAGTGTACATATTGAAACGAAAGGAAACCAAGTTATGAGTCATAAAGACATTACCGAATTAACAGACATGGTTAACACATGCCACAGGATAGGAAGCGAAGTATTGTTAGACTATGCCGACTATTTATTAGATCGTATCTGCTATTTAAGGCTTTCGTTAAACCAAGAGCCTTTACAGCATGAATGGGACGGTAGGAAGGCTTGGAACGAAAAATACAATTGATGTTGAACGCTGGACAATGCTGATCGGTATTGTCCAGAATTGAACACCAAACCAAACGCGGGAGATTACGCAATGAGAATAACAGAGAAAGTCCTACAATCTAGATTAGACATAATTAATCGACGTCTAAAAACTGAGCTAGTTCTTAACAATGCGCCTTGTTATGGTGGATATAATCTCACGTCGGAACGTGGAACCGTACGTCATAGAGTACCACCTAGAGAGATGCTTAATTTTCTAGACGGGTTTTTATTAGGTTTAGATATAGAGAGGAAAGAATACTGATGACAACAGAAAATATTCTCTTTGTTTATGGTCTAGCTACACCAGAAGAAAAGCGAGACGGCATAGTATGGTATGCTAAAGCTCTTGCTGATTGCCTGTGGATAGCAGAAGAAACAGAGGTTCCATTGCATATTGTCGTTGGCGTATGCGCCGCGCTGTCACCTAACAATAAATGGGACAGAAACATAGACAATACGCTCAGCTTAATCAGAGCCTTTTTAAACGGCGACGACGTAGAGACTGTTAAGGTTTCTACTTATCACACAATGAAGCGTAAGGCTTGGAGCATACTTGAGGCAATGCCGGATCAAGACGAAGTCATAAAGATCTTAAACGGCCAAAAGATTGTGTCTTTCTTCAGCAACATCATAGGCGAAGACACTTGCACGGTAGACGGCCATGCTAAAAACATCTTCTATGGTGAGCGTCACGGGTTAACCTCTGACAAGAGCAACATAGGCAAAAAAGAATACGCCACTATTCAGGAAGCCTACGTTAACGCTGGAAAGCAAGTACGGTTTAACGGTAGACCGCTCAAGGCTTTCGAGATGCAAGCGATCACATGGGTAACATGGCGCAGAATACATGGGATTAAATAGGAGCTAAAACAATGTTAAAACTAAACAAAGATCCGTTAAGAAATATAGACGGATGGATAAACGTTATGGATATGACGGATCCAATGGATAGACCTAATATGGTCTGGAAAATAGACACAGCATATATGGGACTTGAGCTTTATTATGACTTTGACCGGGAAAAATACGAGCTTTATTTAGTAGAGACGCCGCAAGGCGATACTAATAAGTTAATATTTTCCGGTTATAATTTCTCTTTTGACCAATTGTTACACTTCACGAAAACATAGGTAGACAATGATAGAAAGTAATACATTCATTTGGCTCTCAATTGTCGCAATGCTGTTCTCCAGCTTCGTGCTCGGCGCTTGTGTCTCAGCACTGCTTGCGATATGGTTACACGTTAGATCGAAAGGGAAAGACAATGCTGATTGACGATTTAATCCGCGACGCACAATTGTTTGTAGAGAATTATCAGGAAGTGATGGGATCTGACATCTTACCAGAAAGGGAAATAGAGAAGCAATTCTTGAAATACGCCTACCAAGAGATAGACTGCCCGCATATCTTGGCAGAACTTTGGCTAGAAGACACAAACCTTGGCCTAGTGTCGGAATCCACCGGCTCCAGACGCTATCCAGACGTCTATACAATCCTGCACCGCAACGCCGCTGGAAAAATATGCGATGCAATGGTGCGGCACAGGGAGGATATACTCCATGTCCACGTTTGAACTCTTACTGCTCTGCGCTATCATCTTTGCCCTAGTTATGGGCGTTCTGTTCTACTTCGAGGGGAAAGACTAATGGCAGACGCAATCGAAACTCTGGCCACTCAAGTGCGCCTCCACGGTGCCACATTAGACGTTGGCCGAGACGCAGACAACGAATCCTGGACCATAACCATAAACCAGAGCCACTACTTTTGTGGTCACCGTGGTCAAAAGTTGTCAGCTCTAGCCAACGCCGTAAACGGAAGCCTAAAACTTTCTGAAACACTTAGGCCCAAGAGCGCTAAGACACCAGTAGAGGTTGATTAAAATTGTCGCACCAACATTGGTCACTATTGCACAATGCTGTTCTTTCTGTTACCCTATACAATATTGTATACAAGGTTGTTACTAAGAGTCTACTTTCTGACTCTTAAAGCATAGTATAAACACTAAGTACAATACTGGAACATATATGCGCGTCATGCTCGAACTTGAGAACGATTGGACAGACGAGATTGTCCTAGAGAAACTATGCGATGACCTGATGTTTGTCGTAGAGGAAACATATGGGGAACAAAGGGTCGCATTGATTCGATCTTTTCTCCAAGTGATCAAGTGGTACTGTGATCCAGAAAACTACACAGAATTGGCCGGGGCCTTTTCTGAGGAGTGTCTTAAAGTGCTGCCCGACAATGACCCGCTGTTCAAGTTTTTGTACTCAGAGTGCTGGAAGTGACATGAGGTGTGCTATTTGTGACGTTAAGCTAACTAAGAACGACTACTCAGACATTTGCGCCGTTTGCCAGTGGCACATAAAGGACGCACTGAACGAAGGAGGTATCGACCAGTGGACATCAGACGATGCCCCACACCTTTATTCAAAATTGTATCAAGATTGGGGCTTTAAGGATGACTAATCTACAATGGTGGGCCAATGCTGTTCAGGAAGGGGACGATGGTGATCCGGTCAACAAACCAGGTCACTACCGCACGGGCAGCATTGAGTGCATTGAATACATAAAGGACATGATGAGCCCAGAGGCGTACCGAGGGTATCTGCTGGGCAATATCACAAAGTACTTGCACCGCTACAGGTTCAAGGGTAAACCACAGGAGGATCTAAACAAGGCCCAGTGGTATCTTAATCAACTCCAGCAAGAGGTATCGAACAATGAAAATTGAGTATAAAGTGTCTCTCAACGACGCACAGACAGACGAGATAACCGTTAATACCCTGATTTCAGACTACAGGCAGACGGGTATCGATGGACTACAAGAAGTGCAGAAAGCTATTCGCACTTTGTTGTCTATGTGGTACATGACACCAGAAGAAACTAAAAAAGTTCTCGACGACGAATGACACAATTTTGCCACAATTGTACTAGCTATGCAAAAAACGCATAGCTAAATGCAAAATACCACAATTTTGCCACATTCTGGCCCTAGCTGCGTCACATTTGTTTGCGAAACTCTTTTTGTCAGTAAAAGAAGACTGATCGAGCACAGCTCGTTTCGTTGTTGGACAAAAAGGAAAATTAAAATGAGCTTGAAGTTTTTAGATGAACTTCTCGGACCACTGATTGTGCCTCCAAGATCGAAGCCTAAGAAAAAAGATAGGTATGGTCAGAAAGAGTACGGCCAGTTCCGTAGACTTATGAAAAAGCTAGGAGCAACGTATCGGGTCAGTGATGACCACTACGTTGATATAGCTCCCTTCGAGGGCTACCCTCGTGGAATACACACGTATCACTACGATTGGATTAGCACTCTAGGAAGAATTGAATTGGCTTTAGAAAACTCAAAACTACTAGATACAGACGGTTTTATTTCTGAGTAGTTTTACAACCTTGGCCCCTGGTCTTCGGATCAGGGGTCTAACTTTGGAGGAATAACGTGGAGAGCCAAGCGGTTCTAACACATCAGCCTTGCGAGGACTGCGGTAGCTCTGACGCACTGAGCATGTACGACGATGGTCATACTTATTGCTTTAGCTGTCAGAAATACCGCTCCGAGCACGAAGGCCAACCTAGACCGGAGCCAGACATCTACGTCGCTCCATCCAAATTCAGCCTCTGGGCCGAAAGAGGCATCGCTAAAATCGTGATGGACTTCTACGGCGTGACCATGGCCTATACGCAGCCACCTAGGGCACACGGTGAAGTCATAACCTTCCCGTACTACACAGGCTCTGAGCAGGTAGCTACCAAGGTACGCAACCCGGATAAAACATTTATTACCAACGGTGCCTTTCGAGATTGCGATCTGTTCGGGGCACATACGTTCCTGAAGGCTAGCAAGACCAAGTCTAGCATAGCCGTGATCACCGAGGGCGAATCAGACGCACTAGCCGCCTTCCAGATGATCAACCGTATCCCCTATGAAGCAAAGTCGGTCAACGATGGTTCAACCAAGTCACTAGTACCCGTCTTCTCTATCAAGAGCGGCGCGGCTGGTGCAGAGCGAGACGTTCGGAACAACCTTGAACTACTTGAGAGCTTCGAGCGCGTCTATATTATCTTCGACAACGACATACCTGGTCAGTCAGCGGCAGAAAATTCAGCTCGTCTGCTCAAACCGGGCAAGGCGTACATGGTTAAGCTAGAGCGGAAGGACGCTTGCGAATACTTAGCCAACGACGCCCAGCTAGAGTTCATGGCGCACGTAAAGAGCGCACAGATCTACACACCTAGTGGCATAGTCAACGCTGCCGACGCTTTCGAGGCTCTCTGGGCAGACCAAAACCTACAGAGCTACCCCTTCCCGTGGCACGATCTGCACGAGCGCACCCTTGGTGTACGCGCCAGAGAGATCGTAACGTGGGCAGCAGGTACAGGCGTAGGTAAATCGTCTATCCTGCGAGAACTCCAGCACTACTACCTACGCAGTACCAAGATCAACATTGGCATCATTGCGCTGGAAGAGAGCATCGACCGTACCAAGCGCGGCATCTTGGCCGTGGAGGCTAACGACCGCCTGCACTTGAACGAAGTATTCAGCAAGTATTCCAAAGAACAAATACGCAAATACTTTGACTCTACTCTAGGTACAGGGCGTGTTTACTTGTACGACCACTTTGGCTCGATGGACATGGACGATCTGCTGAGCCGGGTACGATATATGGTAGTAGGTCTTGGTTGTAAGATCATCTTCATAGATCATCTTAGCATACTGGTCAGTGGCCTAGATGTAACCGACGAACGCAAAGCCATAGACCGTACCATGACGTTGCTCCGACAGCTCACCGAGGAGACAGGTTGTACTATACACTTGGTTACACACCTGCGCCGTACGCATTCAGACAAGAGCCACGAATCTGGAGAAGAAATAAACCTTGGACATCTTCGAGGCTCTCATGGTATTGCTCAGATCAGCGATACTGTCATAGCAATGGAACGTAACATGCGCTCGGACGACCCAGTGGAAAGCAATACAACTTTGCTCCGGGTGCTCAAGTGTCGCTACACTGGCGACGTGGGCGAGGCAGGTAAGTTGTTCTATCAAAAGCAGACAGGACGCATGGAAGTTCTGTACGAGGAGTTCTAATGGCTAAAAAACACATACAGGTCTTCCAGCCTAAGAAACCTACACGCCGTCGCAGCCGGTTACATCCACAGGCGCACAGCAAACGTTTAAATAAGCACAATCCA
>Ga0224502_10000225_pt1 | contig 17920 bp, 14 predicted proteins | sample SF_Oct11_sed_USG_5_FD_169104 | JGI IMG/M metagenome (GOLD analysis project Ga0224502, IMG submission 169104) | Sediment microbial communities from San Francisco Bay, California, United States - SF_Oct11_sed_USGS_13 | ecosystem: Environmental > Aquatic > Marine > Sediment | place: USA... | reverse complement strand
CTGAAGCATTTTCGCGCCGTTTTATGGCAGTGTCGCTTTTGAAAATGCACCAAATCTTCATGCTGGCCTTTACGGGGCTAAGAGTGGAAGGAGAGGGGGCTCAGGTGCTCGTTGTTTCGCAGCCTCCCCCGTTGGCCTTTCCTGGTGTTTCTGCTGAGTGACCAGGCCGGAGCCTTGGAACGACAGAAGAAACACCAGGAAGACATTTTCATTTCCAAATGAGACCTCAACTCGGCAATAGCTTCAATGTATAAACTTCAAGCATCCATTTTGGGGGTAACTCCCGAGTAGGTACAAGAAAAGGTTTTCTCTTGGCATTGACAGCGTTATTCTTCACTATCTAAGGTTATCTGAGCTCAGCGGGAGGATTATGTGGTTGCAGAGACGCAAAAAAAGAGATGGCTGAGTGCTCGTGAGCTGAGCTTGGTGGCTCTATTTGCCGCCTTCACTGGCATTGGTGGCTTCATTCGGGTTCCCATTCCTTTTGTGCCGCTTACCTTGCAGACGCTGATGGTCATGTTTTCCGGGGTGATTTTGGGGGGACGGCTGGCCGCTCTCAGTCAGCTAGTCTACATCCTGGTAGGGTTGATGGGCATCCCCATTTTTGCCCATGGGGGTGGACCTGGCTATGTGCTACAACCCACCTTTGGTTACCTGTTGGGTTTTGTCTGTGGAGCCTATGTCATAGGCCGTTTCACTGAAAAGCGAAACCCCTTGACTCGCTCTTTCCTCTGTGTGGCCTTGGTGATAGGCACCATAGCAATCTACATTCCGGGAGTAAGCGTACTCTATCTCAATTTGAACTTTATTCAACAAAAGGCTGTTTCGCTCAGTACAGCGTTGAACATAGGATGTCTTGTGGTTCTGCCCGGAGACTTGATCAAGATTGGCGTAGTGCTCTACTTCGGCCCTCTCCTGCGCCAAAAGATCCAGATGTCTAGCCCGGATATTTCATGAATTACTTGCTCCGACCACGGATATGGCCGTCCTTCCTGGCGTCCTCGGGTGTTGGCCCCTGCGACGTACCGTTCAGGTACGCCTCGGAACCAATACCCTGCGGTTGCCCGGTGGCACGCCCATCTTTGTGGTCTCGCGACAGCAATTCATGAAATATCCGGGCTAAGATGAAACTTCCTGGTTGACTGGCCCTTGGACTCCATAAGACGTGGAACTCCCAAAAATCCTTGCTATTTCAGCACGTTTGTAGTAGTAGAGTGCCAACTCTCTGAGCGAGATCCCGGTTGCCGGTTACACTCTTGCGACCATAAATTCTGTCGTCGGTCACCGGGGAGAGTCTCAACCACAGAGGACACAAAGATCACAAAGAAGATTGATTTATATCTGGAGTGGAGACAAAGCTTATATCAACTTCATTCCTCTTTATGTTCTTGGTGCTCTTTGTGGTTCAATTTGATACCCTTGTAGCCACTGATTTTAGCTGAATCTCCGAGGGTTGATCATCATGCAAGATTCGGACAACAAGGAAATGCTGCGTTCTCTACCGGCGGTTGACGAATTATTGCGTCAAGAAGTTATCAGTGAGGCAGTGGAGACCTATCCTCGCACGCTGGTGGTGCGAGCGGTACGGAACGTTCTGGACCGGAATAGGCAAGCCATCCTGAACGGAAAGGCCGCCTTTGACTCGCAGGGATTCGAGCAGGCTAACTTGGTGAAAGAGATTCTCGCGGAAATACAGCACCTGGACTCTTTTACCCTACGTCGGGTTATTAATGGCACAGGCATCATCGTCCATACCAATTTGGGCCGTTCACTTCTTTGTCAGGACGCCTTGGACAGGCTGCAGCTCATCGGTAGCGGCTACTCCAACTTGGAGTACGATCTGGAGGTGGGGAGAAGGGGTTCTCGCTATGTCCATGCCGAGGCCATATTGTGTGAGATAACCGGCGCAGAGGCTGCTCTCGTAGTCAATAATAATGCGGGCGCAGTGGTGCTTGTCCTCAACACCTTGGCTCAAGGCAAGGAAGTTGTGGTGTCGAGAGGACAGTTGGTTGAGATCGGCGGCTCATTCCGGATCCCCGACATCATGGCTCGGAGCGGCGCCCGTCTCAGGGAAGTGGGCTGCACCAATAGGACCCACTTTTCTGACTATGAAGGTGCTATCGGTCCGGAAACCGCACTCCTACTAGATGTGCACGCCAGTAACTATCAGATCGTCGGATTCACTGCTGAAGTTGGTCTCGAGGAACTGGTGGAACTGGGGCGCAAACATGCAGTCCCTGTCATGCAGGATCTGGGCAGCGGCTGCTTTGTGGATGTCACTCCTTTTGGGCTCCAGGGAGAACCACTGGTCCAAGACACAGTCCGCTCTGGTGCGGATATAATTACCTTTAGTGGTGATAAACTATTGGGAGGTACGCAGGCGGGAATTATTTTGGGGAAGAGAGAGCTCATTGCGGAACTGAGACGAAATCCGCTCACCCGTGCCTTTCGAGTTGACAAGTTGACCCTGGCGGCTCTAGAGGCCACCCTCAGGCTCTATCGAGACCAAGATACTGCCATCCAGACCATCCCCACCCTTAGAATGATTGCCACCGACCAGAAAACTCTGGTAGATCGAGCCCAGGTTTTGGCAAAAGCTTTGCGGGCCAACATCCCTGAGTCAATTGAAGTGACAATAATGGATGGCTCCTCGATGGTAGGCGGTGGAGCCCTGCCGACTCAGACACTTCCTAGCAAACTGGTGGCCATCAGCTCCAAAGAAGCATCAGCGGCCCGCTTGGAGGCTCACTTTCGAAGATATGTGCCGCCCATTATAGGCCGGGTGGAACAGGAGCTCTTCTTGCTGGATGTAAGGACTTTGCAGCCAGGCGATGAGGAGGCCATCGTTGCTGCAGCTGCCAAGCTGGAGAGCGTCAGTTGATTGTTGTCCGTGGTCCGTCGTCGAATTTGGGTAGATCTTGGCAGACAGCATCTTGAACAGCAGAATATCGAACAAGGAATTTTGAATATCGAAGTGATCATTATACCTTTCTGCGGTTCCTTATTCTGATGTTCGATGTTCAATATTGGAGCATTTTCAATCGAGGTTTACATGAACCTCGTCAGTTAACGCCTATTCCCGAAGGGTGGAGAGCCGGGGGACAATTTCAAGATTCGGATTTCGGATTTGATCAGATTAGATATTTGCTGCTAGAGTTTTGTAAACCCGAACCTGCAACGTCTGATCCTATTCTTATTACCCTCGGTCCGCAGTGTCGAATGAAATTATGGGAACTATGCTACGAGGATTGCCATGGGACTCTACTCAATTGAGTTGACTCCGGCGGATATGATGGACCAACAAAGTGTTTTCCAACAAGAGATGGCTGATCTGCTGGGCTGCCGGCAACTCACCATTCTTCCTCCTTTCCCTGACTACAGTCTTCTGAGCCAGAACCATTCTCCGAAAGCTCTGTTGAAGGTAGTCAATGAAGTGATTCTCAGCCGGCGACCTTCCTATGAAAAGGAACTCGGCTGGCTTCTGCTTCCCCTGGTTCGAGGTGAGGGAGTGGTGGGAGTTCTCTTTGCTGAAGAGGTAGACCAGAAGTGCGCGGATGCTGAAAACCTGGTGCTTCTGGAGCGACTTGCTCGCCTCTGTATTGACAGATTGCAATGGGAAAAAAGAGGTTGGAGAGATGGTGAAACTTCACTGTGGCGGCGAGAGGTGTTGATGAAGGAAGTAAGCCGGGTGATTGACCTGGCAGAGAATGGTGGCAGTTTGGCTCCCAGACGATTGCTTGGCGACGGCCCCAGGGTAGCGCAATTTACCTTCATCTGTTTTACTGTCACCCCAGCCCCGGAGCCGTGGGCTGGAGCCGGGCCAATCTGGAAGCAACTGGGTCCGCAACTGGCGGAGTCCCTGCCAAATGAGGTTCTGGCGGCACACCTGGGCGGTGGCTATGTTGGAATCTATTGGCCCAAGGCAAATGCAAGAGATGCTCACCTTTGGGCTGAGCGGCTGCACCAAACCCTGTGTGGCAGTGACAGGGAGACAGAGAGAGGTGGCGAGGACTGGGACCTGGCGGCTGGAGTAGTACGTTTCCCTGAGGATTTTTACGACGATGGACCCTCACTCCCCTGGGAAAAGAGCGATCTCGGCGTGGAATTGACCGCAGCCGAGGAAGTGATTCGACGGGCAACCCTGGCGGCGGAGACGGCAAAGAAGAAGGATGAGAAAATATTGGCTTACCAAGCACTTCGTGAACGAGGGTTGGTAAAATTAGAGTCAGCCATTGAAAAGCGGCTATCCTCTTTGGTTGCCGACGACGAACCGGGTGCTCTCCTGTTGGTCAAGCTAGACGATTGGGAGGTATGGCAGAGGCAACATGGCTCAAAAGGGGCTGCACATCGGGCTAAACGTGTCCTGGCGGTGAGTGAAGGTGAGTGTCCTGTAGACGCTGTAGTGGATTGGGCGGGACCAGATCGGTTCGGGGTGTTTTTGCCCGGCGCAGATGCTGATTCTGCCCAAGAACGGGGGAGGGCTATTCGTCATCGAGTAAAGTCGGCGTTGAGCACCACGGTGCAGATGGGTATCAGCTTTTATCCCTGTCTGGGTTTTGCCAAGCAGGACATGCTGGACAACGGCCGCAAGGCACTGATCCATACAGGGTTCTTCGGGCCCAATACCCAGACTCTCTTTGACGCGACCAGCATGAATATCAGTGGAGATCGGTTTTATGAAAGCGGGCGGCTGGAAGAGGCAGTGCAGGAGTTTCAAAGTGCCCTGACCTTGGATCCCGATAATGTGAATGTCCACAATAGCCTTGGGGTTTGCTACGCGAACATGGGTAAGCTCGAGGAAGCAGTTGCTGAATTTTTCCGGGTAACCGAATTGGAACCCAACGATTTCATGGCTCATTACAATCTGGGCTGCGCCCTGCTGAGCCTAGCACGCAAGGGCGAGGCTGAGAACGCCTTCAGTCTGGCTGCCGAATTGGAACCTGATAATGCTGCCGTCCATTTCCAGCTGGCAAAGCTGTGCAGAAAGCAAGATAGGCTGGAAGAGGCCCTGACTCACCTTGGGCGCACCGTAGATCTGAACCCCAATTGGGCTAAGGCTTGGCGATTGTTTGGTGAGTGTTTCCTAGAGCAGGGGAACCACGAAGAGGCCATGGATGCTTTCAAGAAGGTTCTCAAGATCAATGGGAAAGATGGGGCTGCACTGAGCGGTCTCGCTCTTTTGTATGGACGTACGGAGGCAAACCTGGAGGTGGCCCTTTCTCTAGCCCGTCGCAGTGTTGAACTGAATCCTGCCAGTGCTTTGTTTGCCCAGAGATTGGTAGAGCTACTGATACAAAACCGAGAATTAGAGGAAGCCCTGACACAATGCGAGCGAGCTGTGGCAATGGCCCCACAGGACGAGCAGCTTCATCGACTACAGGAAAAGATCACTGCAGCTCAGCGGGTATCAACCTCATAGCCGTTGGCACTCAGCGCGTTCAGCAGTTCTTCAATGTGGTCCGCGCCCCTGGTTTCCACCTCCAACTCTACTCTACTTAATTCCACAGGCAGATGCCGCCCCAAGCGATCGTGGTAGACGTGAAGAATGTTGCCACGGCAGTCAGCTACCACCTTGATAAGGTTAGCGAGGGCACCAGGGGCATCCCTCAGTTGCACTGAGAACCTCATGATTCGATGGCTCTTGAATAACCCTTTCCGGAGAATTCTTGCCAGCAAATGAGTGTCCACGTTGCCGCCGCTGATAACAAGAACCACCGCCCGTCCGCGCAGATTGCTGAGGTGCTTGCCCGTGAGTGCTGCCAGCGGGACTGCGCCACTTCCTTCGGCCAAAATCTTTTTGCGTTCCAGCAACTCGAGCATGGCGGTGGCGATCTCTTCCTCCTCCACGGACACCATATCGTCGACCAACCGCTGTATAATGGCAAAAGCACGTTGTCCTATTTTTTTGACGCTGATACCGTCTGCAATGGAATACTTGGCTGGAACATTGACAGGTTTACCCAGCCTGAGAGCAGCTATGGCCGAAGCGCAAGCAGCTGCCTGCACGCCGATAATTGATGTTTGCGGGCGAAGGGATTTTACCGCAGTGGCAATTCCGGCAATGAGGCCACCACCGCCAACTGGAATCAGGATTGTTTCCACCTCGGGTAACTGAGAGACAATCTCCAAACCAATGGTCCCCTGGCCGGCCATGATATCTTCGTCGTCATAAGGGTGAATGAAGGTTTGACCTTCTGCTTCTAAGGTGCGGGCCTGGTCCAAACTCTCTGTCAGGCTGTTGCCGGCTAGGATCACTTGGCCACCGTAAGATCGGGTGGCAATCTGTTTGCTGATGGAGGCCCATTCGGGCATGACGATCGAGGAGGGTATGGACATCAGGTGCGCAGCATGGGCTACTCCCTGCGCATGGTTACCTGCTGAGGCTGCCACAACGCCCTTCGGACCAAGGGTGTCGCGTATTCTTGTTAGCTTGTGGTAAGCCCCACGGAACTTGAATGAACCGGTCCTTTGGAGATTCTCCAGTTTGAGATAGACTCTGGCATCAAAACGACTGCTGAGGTAATTGGAATAAACTAGCGGGGTTTCGAAGGCGATGCCTGCCAGGATCGCTGAGGCTTGGTTGATTTCTTCAAGGCGAAGCATGGTTTTATTCCTCAGGATGTTCGATTGTGAGAAGTCGGCAATAGCCAGTGAAAGAAAAATGCAAAAATCTGACACCTTAGCCTAATAACAAAACAGGGATTGACCGTCAACTCTGCCATGTATTATCAGAGTTTTCATTATTGTTAGAGCCCGGATATTTCATGAATTACTTGCTGCGACCGCGGATATGGCCGTCCTTCCTGGCGTCCTCGGGTGTCGGCCCCTGCGACGTACCGTTTAGGTACGCCTCGGAACCAACACCCAGCTGTTGCCCGGTGGCACGCCCATCTTCGTGGTCTCGCGACAGCAATTCATGAAATATCCGGGCTAGCAGAGCGTGATCCTATGATTGTGGAAGAGCAAGAAGTTTTGTCCCAATATGAACCGGAAGGAGATGGACATGAAAGTAAGGAAAGAGCGAAGGGGTGGTTTGGTGGTTTTATATCTGGCAACGGCCCTGTTCTGCGTGAGCGCATCCGGATGCGCCTTTGTTAATGTAACCCTTTATCAGCCAGCACTGCCGTTACAGGAGAAGGTTATTGAAGGGGAAGGACCGGGCAAAGTACTGGTAATGGATATAAGCGGAGTCCTAACCTACGAAGAGGAGAAGAAGGGCGGCAGTTTCAAAGAACAGGTAAACCTGGTTGCTAGAGTGAAGGAGGAACTGGGAAAGGCGGCCCAGGACAATGAGGTAAAAGCTCTCGTTCTTCGCATCAATACACCGGGAGGAACAGTCAGTGCCAGTGATTTGCTGCACCACGAGATTATGCAGTTCAAGAAAGGAAGAAATGTCAAGGTTGTTGCCTGTTTCCTCGGAATGGCCACATCAGGAGGTTATTATGTTGCCAGTGCGGCCGACCATATTGTGGCCCAGCCAACTACCTTGACCGGCAGTATCGGCACGATAGCACTTAAATTCAATGTTCAGGGATTAATGGAAAAGGTAGGCGTTGAGGAAGAGACGGTGAAGTCAGGAAATAAAAAGGACATGTGGTCTCCCTTCCGGCCAGCAACGAGTGAGGAAAAAGTGATTTTTCAACGAATCATCGACGAGTACCAGAGTAAATTTCTAGAGGTGGTTCAAGCGGGAAGAAAGAACATGACTGACTCGGACCTGAGCACGGTGAAAGACGGGCGAGTCTTCACCGGAACCCAGGCGTTCAGACTGCATTTAGTAGATGAGTTGGGTTACCTTAACGATGCGGTACAGTGGGCAAAAGCTGCGGTGGGGGTGCCGAAAGCTCAGGTGATTATATACTATCGGCCTGGAACTTATGTAGACAATATCTATTCCAAATCACAAGGAGAGGCATTGAGCTGGGCGGACCGGTTGCAGCAGGGAGAACTGCTGTCCCAGAGGCCGGAACCACGCTTTATGTATATTTGGCTGCCTTGAGGCCCCCCGGGATTTCCGATTGGGGAAGGCATAGGGCATAGAGCATGGAGCATAGAGTAAAAAACCAGTAGCGATTCACACTATTCTCTCTGTGCTAGGCGAGAAATAACTTTAGACATTTAGGAATGTGGATTGCGGATTTGCCATTTGTCATTTCGTATCTTCCATGAACTGATCAACCGAACTAAGAAAATGGGTTAAGGAAAGATTGACGGAATGAGCGGGATTTTCTATGGTAGAGGTCTTATAGCTGGGAGAGTGTGAAAATAAGTCAGAGGAGTAAATTATGACGTTACCCCATCTGGGTTTGGAGGACTGCCAGCGTCTGGCAGAGGATTGGGTCAAGCCCTATCATCAGAACTATCTAGCCATGTATAGTAGTGTTCTGGGGGGCGTGGTCACCGACCCTTTTCTTATGACCATCCCTGTGGACGATCACATGGTTCACCGCGGGGATGGAATTTTCGAGGCCTTTAAGTGCGTCAACGGTAATATTTATAATCTCACAGCTCATCTGGAACGCTTGGAGCGATCGGCTCGGGCGGTATACCTGACGTTACCAGCAAGCTTGGAGCACATCACCGATCTCGTGATTGGGACAATACGCATAGCCGGAACCCGGGACTGTCTGATTCGGCTTTTCGTCTCTCGTGGCCCGGGAGGCTTCACCACCAATCCCTATGAGTGCCCGTCCTCCCAGATCTATATCGTTGCATGTAATCCCAGTGTATACCCGGAAGAGCAGTCAACAGAAGGTGTCTTTATAAAAAGCAGTAGTATTCCGGTGAAAAAGTCCTACTTTGCCACCATCAAGAGTTGTAACTACCTCCCCAACGTACTCATGAAGAAGGAGGCGGTGGATGCGGGGGTGCAGTACACTGTTTCCATAGATGAAAACGGCTTTCTGGGTGAGGGATCCACTGAAAACATCGGCTTGGTGACGCCGGACCGTACTCTCAAGTTTCCCCGGTTTGCCAGAATTCTCAAGGGTACCACCGTAACCCGGGTTGCAGAATTGGCCGAGTCTCTGGTTGCAAACGGCAAGCTTGAACAAGTGGTGTTCGAGGACATAACATTGAACGAGGCCTACAGCGGTGCTGAGATTCTGCTTTTTGGAACCACTTTTGATATCTTGGCAGCGGTGATTTTTGACGGCCATGCCATCGGGTCCGGCAGGCCCGGCGAGATTTACCAGTTGCTGCTGGAATTGTTGACGCGGGACATTGAGAACAACTCGGCTCTCCATACTCCGGTGTTTGAAACAGCATAGTATCAGGCGCATAGCGCAAAGAGCATAGCGCCCTGCGTTTGGCACTATGCCTAGCAGATTGACAAGCATAGGTTGCTGATATAGAAGGGGCGAAAGCTCCGAAAGGAAACCCAGGTGCGGCCATGGAGGATATGAAAACTATTGTTGATCGCAGTTTCGAGGAAAGTATAGAGGCAAAGCGGAGATGCATGGAGCAGAACCAGGAGTCATTGATCAGAGCCGCCACCATGATTGTGGACGCCTTTAACAATGAAAACAAGTTGATGCTTTTCGGGAATGGTGGTTCTGCTGCGGACGCGCAGCACATTGCGGCGGAATTTGTTAACCGCTTTATGATCGAACGCCCACCGCTGCCGGCCATGGCGTTAACCACAGATACCTCTATTCTCACGAGCGTGGGAAACGATTATACTTTTGACGACGTTTTCAGCAAACAGATAAAGGCGCTGGGGATGGAAGGTGATGTGGCCTGGGGCCTGAGCACAAGTGGAAATTCGGTCAATGTAGTGGAAGCATTGATCGTGGCCAGAGAACGGGGACTGCGCACCATCTGTATGACTGGTGCCAACACCGGTAAAATGGCAGAGGTGGCGCAGGTGCTGCTCAGGGTAGATGCAGAAAATACCGCCCGCATTCAAGAGTGTCACATCACCATGGCTCATATCATCTGCCAACTGGTAGATTACCAACTTTTCCAGAGGCTTTCATCACCATGAGTAAAGACATTCACAAAAGCAAGCCCATATCCCTTGAAGGAATTCGCACCTCCTCTCTTGGCGAAAGAAAAAGTAAGGTTTCATTGGAAGACATTGGACAAACGTGGGAAAAAGGGCAGTCCCTCAGCGAGTTTCTGAAGCGGCTTCCTTCCCTCCTGGGGGCGGTTGACTTTAGGGAAGTGGTGCAGAGGATATGCAAAGCGCGGGAGCAGAACCGGCCTGTACTGCTTGGCATGGGAGCCCACCCAATCAAAGTCGGACTCAGTCCCATCATAATCGACCTCATGGAGAGGGGCGTGCTGAGCGGCGTGGCCATGAACGGCGCCGGAATAATCCACGATGCCGAGATGGCGTTGGTGGGAGGGACTTCGGAGGATGTGGCTACATCTCTAGCAGAAGGCGATTTTGGCATGAGCCACGAGACTGCTGATTTTTTGAACAGAGCCATAGCCCAGGCAAAGGAACCGGATCTGGGGCTGGGCGCGGCGGTGGGGGAGGCACTGCTGCAGGCCACCGTCCCTCACGTGGAGCACAGCATCCTCGCTGCAGGTGTTAGACTCTCCATTCCGGTCACAGTGCATGTTGCCCTGGGCACCGATGTTATCCACATTCACCCGAGCGTAGATCCGGCAGCGACCGGGAGCGCTACTCACCTGGATTTTCGGATTTTCGCTGGGCTCGTGGCTTCCCTGGAAGGTGGTGTTTATGTGAACCTGGGTTCGGCGGTACTGTTACCAGAAATCTTTCTTAAGGCCGTTACTCTTGTGAGGAATCTAGGTCACCAGCTTAAGAATTTTACCACTGTTAACATGGATTTCAATCGCCACTATCGGCCCCTGGTTAACGTGGTGGAGCGACCGACCCAGGCAGGCGGTAGAGGTTTCGAACTTGTCGGGCACCACGAGATCATGTTTCCGCTGCTAGCAGCGGCGGTTATCGAGTCGCTCGACGCAGAGCGCAAAGCGCCTGGTGCCTAGCGTCAAAAAAAATCGCCAAAAAGTGTATTTACTGATGCGCTGCAGGATCTAAGTATCTTAAATGGCGGGTTCTGGGTAGAAACTTTTCAGGAAGCACATGGAAGGCAGTGGAGCAGTCGAGTCTTGGTCTATTGTCAGTCGTTAGTGGTACTGGTATTATACATACTTTATGGTGCCTGGTTGCAACATTTGTGTGGTCAACTATGGCGCAACACCTTTAACTGCTAACCCGGATGTTTCATGAATTGATGTCGCGAGACCGTGGAGATGGATGTGCCACCGGGCAACCGCAGGGAGTTGGATCCGAGGCGTACCTGAACGGTACGTCGCAGGGTCCGACACCCGAGGACGCCCGGAAGGACAGTCATATCCGCGGTCGCAGCAGGCAACTCGTGAAATATCCGGGCTAAGGTCCAGCTGGCCAATGAGCACACGTTTACAATTCTACAGGAGTGGTTGATGCCCATTTACGAATATTACTGCGAAAGTTGTGATGACCAGTTCGAGATCCTGGTGTTTCGGTCTTCAGATCCAGTGGGCTGCCCCACCTGCAATACAGAGAAGGTCAAACGCGTGCTTTCAGTCTTCGGTTTCAAAAGTGGTGGAGACAAAGGTGCAGCCAGCAGTAGGATGGGAAGTGGCGCCAGCGGCTGCAGCGGCTGTGTCGCCACTAATTGCAGCAGCTGCCACTGATTGGAAATATTACCATGAACGAACAGACACAGCTGCGTATTGGCACTCGGGGAAGTGCTTTAGCCCTGTGGCAAGCGGAGTGGGTAAAAGCTCAACTGCTGGCAGCGCATGAAGAACTGGCAGTAGAGCTGCTGGTCATCAAGACCACGGGCGACAAGATCCTTGACGTGCCCCTAGCTAAAGTGGGCGGCAAGGGCCTCTTTGTCAAAGAGATCGAGGAGGCCCTGTTAGACGGTAAGGCAGACCTGGCCGTTCATAGCGTTAAGGATATGCCAGCCGAACTCCCCGAGGGGCTGCACTTAGCGGTAATGCCTCCCAGAGAAGATCCGCGGGATGCGCTCATCAGTAGAAACGGGGCAGGTCTTGAGGCGCTGCCACACGGTGCTCGAGTGGGTACGAGTAGTCTGCGACGCGCTGCCCAGCTTCTTCACCTCAGGCCTGATCTGCGCATTGAAACCTTGAGGGGTAATGTGGATACCCGGTTGCGTAAGTTGGAAAGTGAAGGTTTCGATGCCATTGTACTGGCTGCTGCGGGGCTCAAGCGCATGGAATTGAGCCATGTGGTTTCCGAGTACCTTGAGCCGGAGCGGATGCTGCCGGCGGTTGGACAAGGGGCACTTGGAATAGAGACGAGAACGGGCGATACCTTCACGAACGAGATGGTGGCAAGCCTTGTCCACCCACAAACCATGACCATAGTTAGTGCGGAGCGTGCTTTTCTCAAGCGCTTGGAAGGTGGCTGCCAGGTGCCCATCGGCGCTCACGCAACCATGGAAGGTGAGACCCTGATCCTCACTGGAATGGTGGCCGATTTAGAGGGTGTCCGGTTGATCCGCAAGGAACTACGCGGAGATGCCCAACAGCCAGAAGTTGTCGGAGAGAGGTTGGCGGAAGTGATTTTGGAATCAGGCGGGGCTGAGATTCTGGCGGAGTTTTATGACAATCAGTAGATTCTCAGTCCCTTTTGGACTAGATATCTCAACCAAGAAAGGGTGATCAGACTTTGGACCTACAGCAAGGAAGGGTATATTTGGTTGGGGCCGGACCTGGTGATCCGGCCCTTGCTACTATAAAAGCAACAGAGTGTCTTCAGCAGGCAGAGGTAATTATCTATGATTACCTGGCCAACGAGAAACTGCTGGAATTCGCGCCCCCTGAAGCAGAGCGGCTCTACGTAGGCAAGAAAGCCGGGGATCACGCCATGAGTCAGGAGCAAATCAATGCTCTGTTGGTGGAGAAAGGGCGCCATTCGGTTGTGGTTCGTCTAAAAGGGGGAGACCCTTTCATCTTTGGTCGTGGCGGAGAAGAGGCGCTTGCCCTAAGGGAAGCTGGCATCCGTTTTGAGGTCGTACCAGGGGTTACCTCAGCGATCGCTGTGCCGGCTTATGCAGGTATTTCTTTGACCCACAGAGGATTGTCTGCCTCGGTGGCCTTTGTTACCGGGCATGAAATGCCAGGAAAGGAGGAGTCCGACATCCACTGGGACCGACTGGCCACCGGTGTGGGCACCCTGGTCTTTCTCATGGGAGTGAGAAACCTGGAGTTCATCAGTTCTCAATTGATGGAGCACGGCAGGGCAGCGGAAACCCCAGTGGCAGTCATTCGTTGGGGTACGACTGCAGAACAGCAAACAGTCACCGGGACGCTTGGCAGTATTGCCCAGGTCGCCGGTGAAGCTGGGATCAAGCCCCCCGCCATCATCGTGGTTGGGGAAGTCGCAGGGTTGCGCCAACATCTCAACTGGTTCGAAGAACGACCATTGTTTGGCAAAACAGTGGTGGTAACTCGGGCGCGAGAGCAGGCCAGTGCTTTCCGTATCCTGCTAGAAGGGAAAGGGGCCCAGTGTCTGGAGTTCCCCACTATTGAAGTAGTTCCTCCCGCCAGTTGGGGACCTCTGGATGAGGCTATTCGCAACCTTGGGCTCTATAACTGGTTGATCTTTACCAGCGTCAATGGAGTGCGCTTCTTTTTTCAACGCCTCCAAGAGCACGGTGAAGATGTGCGGGCTCTCCACGGAATCCGCCTTGGTGCCATAGGCCCTAAAACTGCGGCAAAGCTTACGGAAAGAGGTCTACGGCTCGATCTTGTACCATCAGAATATCGAGCCGAGGCGGTGATTGAGGAACTGGGTGAACAAGAGGTGCGTGGGAAAAGGTTTCTCCTGCCGAGAGCTGCCAAGGCACGGGAAATTCTTCCGGAAAAACTAGAAGAAATGGGCGGGCAGATAGATGTGGTGACAGCCTATGAGACTATTCGTCCAGCTGGGAAAAGTGAAGAGGTTAGAAGTCTCTTGCAGAAAGGTGCTATCTCTTGCATTACTTTTACTAGTTCCTCCACGGTGGAGAACTTCGCTGCCATGTTTCCTGGCGACGACCTGCCATCCCTTTTGGATAAGGCCGCCATTGCCTGCATAGGGCCAATCACCGCCCAGACAGCACGTGAGCATGGCTTAGAGGTGGACATTATGCCGGCGGAATACACGGTCGAAGCTTTAACAGCCGAGGTTGTAGAATACTTCAGCCGAGATTGAATAAAGGAAACAACCAAGCCGATACTCCTGTAAATCGCCCCTGCTCCTCAGGCAATGAGCCCACTTGAGGGTTTGATCCTTACTGATTGCGCATGACAAATAGACGTATCGATTATGAAAGTGAGCTCAATAGCGCCCAGTACCAAGCAGTAACTGCAGGCGACGGACCCATACTGGTCGTTGCAGGTGCAGGAAGCGGGAAGACACGAACCTTAGTCTATCGGGTTGCCTGGCTGGTGGAGCAAGGGATAGCCCCGGGATCCATCTTGCTGCTCACTTTCACCCGGAGAGCAGCCGGGGAAATGATCGCCCGAGCCGCCTCTATGCTTGATCATCGCTGCCAAGAGGTGGTGGGGGGTACCTTCCATTGGCTGGCAAACAGGGTGCTCCACCGCTATCACAAATACCTTTCCTTAGAGCCAGATTTCGGCATCATCGATCGTTCGGACAGTGAACAGATAATAAACGTACTGGTCGGGAATCTTGGCTTCCGAGATCAACACCGACGTTTTCCCAAGAAAAGGACTATTGTTGAGATCTTTAGTAAAGCAGTGAATCGGGCCGAAACTCTTGAGCAAATGCTTTCTCGTGAATACGGCCAGTTCCTCCAGTACCAGGGGCAACTATCAAAGCTCTGGGAACAATATGCCACTTACAAGCGTCAACATCATATGATGGACTTTGACGACTTGCTTGTCTATCTCAACCAGCTTTTGCGGGAACACAGGGATGTGAGCTTGGAACTCTCCTCACAGTACAACTACGTTCTGGTGGACGAATACCAGGACACCAACCTGGTGCAAGCAGAGATAGTTCAAGCTCTGGCTTCTTTCCATCAGAACGTCATGGTTGTGGGTGATGACAGCCAGTCGATCTATTCTTTTCGCGGTGCTCACTTCCGCAATATTTTAGACTTCCCCAAGCTGTTTCCTGAGACCAAGCTTTTCAAACTCGAGGAAAACTATAGAAGTCCCCAACCTATACTCGATCTGGCCAATGGCATCATAGAATTGGCACGAGAGAAGTATACCAAGTGCCTTTATACCCGCAAGACTGAGGGACCACGCCCCCTGTTAGTCAGACCCGCAGACGAAGGTGGTCAGTCTGAGTTTGTTTGCCAGAAAGTCAAGGAATTGCAGCTTCAAGGGATACCTTTGCGGGAGATGGCAGTGCTTTTCAGGGCAAGTTACTATTCCTTTGATCTGGAGGTCGCCCTGACCAGGCTAGGCATACCTTTTGTCAAGTATGGTGGGTTCAAGTTCATTGAGTCAGCCCATGTCAAGGATGTATTGGCCCACTTACGAGCCTGGAAAAACCCCCGGGATCGAATCAGCTGGAATCGGCTACTACTCCTGGTTAGCCAAGTGGGAAATAAACGTAGTCAGGAAATCATGAACTACCTTGGCCAGAACAAGCAGAGCTTCAGGAGGTTGGCCTCTTACGCCAAGAAGCTTCCGACAAAACACGGTCTTCACCGACTGGTGGATCTCTTTGAGGAGCTTGCCAAACCGGGCCTTACCGTAAGTCAGCAAGTGCGGGCGGTGCGTAGTTACTATGAGCCCATTTTAATGACCAAGTTCGACGACTATCCCAAACGACTTCGAGAGCTGGATTATTTGCAGGACTGGACCTTGAAGTACGAGAGGCTGACAGAGTTCCTGGCAGATGTTGCTTTGGAACCACCCAGTAACAACGTACCACAAGACCATCCGGACTCAGCCAGGGACCACCTGGTGCTCTCTACCATCCATTCGGCAAAGGGACTGGAATGGCGAGCGGTCTTTTTGATTTCGGCTGTGGAAGGGCGAATGCCTTCCAGCCAAGCCTACGCTGATGATGAGGCGCTGGAAGAGGAGCGAAGGTTGGTCTATGTTGCAGTTACGAGAGCCAAGGAGTTCCTGTATCTCTGCAGTCCAAATAGAGTTTTTGATCGCGGCACAGGTTTTCGATCTGTCCCCCTTTCGCTATTTCTGAAACACCTCCCCCCTGGGAGATATTTTCATTATGAAGAAAAAGTGGCAGCTACTGGTGGCGCAGATTCTGGCCCTGAGTTGCATGAAGAAGCGAGTCTCAGTCCCGGAGATGCGGTGCGGCATCCATTTTTTGGCAGGGGGAAGGTTGTTGCTGTCCCTGACAGTCTAAAAGTACAGATTCGGTTTGAGGATGGGCGTACCAGATTGCTCCATCTCGACTATGCGCCTTTGGAGCGCGTCGGCTCCATATACTGAAGGAAACCCTAACGTTGCATACCCAAACCGGTAAAAATAGCTACGCTCGCGTGATAGTCCCGCCTGTGGCGGGACGAGTGTGTTCGCCTCGGACAGGATCTCACGTACGGTCAAGTACTGTTCATCCTGTCCCAGTCTGCGCGCTCTCACATTTGGCGTACTCTGACGCGTTTTTCCCACGCGGCGCAAGCGCCTGCGCTGCGCGTCGGCGTGGGTATGCAACATTAGGGTAAACACCCTGAACGAGCAGGGTGAGCCACCACCTAAACGGAGGAACGCCGTAAAGTGGGAGGACAAAACTACGATCAGACCCTGAGCTATCTCTACGACCTGCAGAAATATGGCATCAAGTTCGGCCTTTCCAGTACCAGCAGCTTATTAGAAAGGATCGGAAATCCCCAGGCAGGGTTGAAGACAATCCACATTGCCGGTACCAACGGTAAAGGGTCCACTGCAGCCATGCTTTCCTCTATTCTGGTGCGGGCAGGCTTCAAGGTTGGCTTGTATACCTCGCCTCATCTGGTCAGATTCAATGAGCGCTTTCGCCTGAACGAGCAAGATATTGGGGACGAGGAGATTCTGGATGTCTTCAAGGCAGTGAGGGCTGTAGTGGATGAACGCGAGCCGCCCACCTTTTTTGAGATGACCACAGCCATGGCACTCAGCCTTTTTGCGGAAAAGGGGGTGGATTGGGCTATCTTGGAAGTAGGTATGGGAGGGCGTCTTGATGCCACCAACGTGGTCCAACCACAACTCACAATCATCAACAACGTATCTTTTGACCATCAGGAGTTTCTCGGCTCCACCCTGAGTCGAATCGCCCGGGAAAAAGCGGGGATTATTAAGAAGCAAGTACCACTGATAACCGCAGTGAAACAACCAGTTGCCCTAGCGGTTATTAAAACCAGGTGTGCGGCCCTCAATGCTCCCTGTTACCGTCTTGGTCGGCAGATCAAGGTCCGGACTCTGGGTGAACAGCGCTTTTCCTACAGCGGCTTGGGATGGCGACTGGAAAATCTACATTTGCCCCTTGCCGGTCGCCACCAGGTGGTGAATGCTGCCACTGCCTTGGGGGGTCTTGAGGTTTTGGAGCGATGGGGCTACTATAATTTGGACGCAGAGCAAATCAGAGAAGGGTTGGTCAAAACCCGCTGGCCCGGAAGACTGGAATTGCTTGGCAAGAAGCCGCCAGTTCTTTTGGATGGGGCCCACAACTGCGCTGGGATAGTGGCTCTCCGTCAGGCCTTGCAGGAAGAGTATACCTATAGAAGACTCATCTTGGTGCTGGGGATTATGGCAGACAAGGATCTTCGCGGTATGTTCCTCAGACTGGCCCCGTTGGCAGAGCATATCATTCTCACCCGGCCCACATATGAAAGGGCAGCAGAGCCGGAGTCCCTCCGGGCAGTGGCAGGGGAATTTGCCGAACGAACTGAGCTCATTAGACCTGTTGGAGAAGCGCTCGAGAGGGCTATGGGGTTGGCCACTTCCGAAGATCTGGTACTGG
>Ga0224502_10000223_pt1 | contig 17969 bp, 18 predicted proteins | sample SF_Oct11_sed_USG_5_FD_169104 | JGI IMG/M metagenome (GOLD analysis project Ga0224502, IMG submission 169104) | Sediment microbial communities from San Francisco Bay, California, United States - SF_Oct11_sed_USGS_13 | ecosystem: Environmental > Aquatic > Marine > Sediment | place: USA... | reverse complement strand
TCGCGAGATCGGGATCCGCATCGCGCTTCTCGCGCGACGTCAGCTCCTGGAGCGCGGCCGTGAGCACGCTGATCTTCATCGGCCTGGGTTCGAACTGCGCAATCTTGCTGGACATCGGTGTCGCCCTCGTTCGGTGCATGTCGGTACATCGCAATCCTACTGACTCGACTGCCCGGGCACAAAGCGGAGGAGGTGCAATCCGCTTAAGTCTTCCTTAAGCCAGTCCGAGCAGAATACCGGCTCCACACTGGGGAGTACGGGCCATCAAATTTCTACCGGGCAAGCAGGAACTCCTGGTATTCGGCGTCAGCGCCTGGATGGTTCTGACGTGCAACGCCGGATACTGGTCGCTGATCGTCGGCGCCATAGCCGAGGACCCCGACCTTGCGTGGCTCCACCTGGCCAATTTCGCCTTGCTCACCTACGGTCTGATGAGCCTGATACTGCTCATCCTCGCAGTCGGGCCGCTCGCGCGCCTGGTTCTTGCCGTCCTGCTGCCGGTGGCAGCAGCGGCCGGGTATTTCACCAGCCACTACGGCACGCTGATCGACAACACCATGCTCACGAACGTGATCGAGACCAATGCGACCGAAGCCGTCGAGTTGGTATCGTTTCCGCTACTCGCCACCATCATCATCGTCGGCATCATCCCCGCGATCGCCGTCTGCAGATACCGGCTCCCGGCCCGCTCGCTTCCTGAAGCACTCGCTCAGCGAGTCGTCGGCCTCTTCATTGCGGCGCTGCTGATCGGAGTTCCACTCCTGGACGACCAGCGGGAAATATTTTCGCTGGCGCGGAACCACCGCGAGCTCCGCCACATGATCGCCCCCCTGGACGCAATCGCCGCGACGGTCGATTACGTCGACGATCGGCTGGATTCGCCGCATGAGCACGCAGCGATCGCCCTCGACGCGCGTCATGCCGAGGCTGATGAAGGAAGTCTACCGATCGTCCATGTGATCGTCATTGGCGAAACGGCACGGGCCGCCAACTTCAGCTTGAATGGATACTCGCGCGCGACCAATCCCGAACTTGCCACCCATGCGCTCTACAGCTTCCTGGAGGCCTCGAGTTGCGGCACGGCTACGGCGCAGTCCGTGCCCTGCATGTTCTCGATTCAGACGATGAAGGAATTCGACAGCGATCAGAGTAGGTTCCAGGACAACCTGCTCGATATCGCCGCGAGGGCCGGGTACGACGTCCGCTGGATAGACAATGGCAACAGCTGCAAGGGGGTCTGTGCCCGCGTTGCGGCGCGGGATCTGTCAGATTCCGCCGTCGCGCCGCTGTGTGCCGAGGGGCACTGCTACGACGAGATCCTGGTCGAGGAGTTGCGCCGGATCCTGCAAACCGCGGACCACGATACGCTGATTGTCCTGCATCAGCTTGGCAGCCACGGGCCCGCCTATTACCGCAGGTACCCGGAGACATTTCGGCACTTTACGCCCGACTGTCGTTCGGACGACCTCGGTCAGTGCACGAGCGAAGAGATCGTCAACTCCTACGACAACACGATCCTCTATACCGACCACGTCGTGGCCCAGGCAATCGATGCGCTCGAAGAGGTTTCCGATCGGCTGAGCACGTCGCTGGTGTTCGTTTCCGACCACGGCGAGTCATTGGGCGAGCACAATCTTTACCTGCACGGAATGCCGCGCGCCCTGGCGCCAGACGAGCAAATCCGGATACCGCTGCTCTCGTGGTTCAGCCGAAGCGCCCTGACCAGCGAACGGCTGCTGGACACTTGTAATGGCAACATTGATGCCCCCTCACACGACAACCTTTTTCATACCGAACTGCGACTGCTGGGAATCGATACCGCTGTCTACCGGCCGGATCTGGACCTGTTCGCAGGCTGCCGGATGCCGGAGCGATCAGCACAAAACGGCATATCGACTTCCTGAACCGATCTACGCCCGTTCCTAAGGTTTCCTTAAGACAAGGTCTCTAGCATGCGGGTCAACGGTCTGGTGACCGGGGAACCAGTGATGGAATTCAATCAGACAAGGAAACGCGACGGGGCCACCTGGCGACAGGGCCTTCCGGAACTGAGCCTGGAATCGGCGGGATCAGCCGGCCGTGACGCCGTCGAAAATCTCGTGGCGGAGCGTTTCGCGCGGCAACACAATGCCCGGATCACACATTTTCTCCCCCTCCTGCTCGGCCTTCGCACCGGCGATCGATATGCTGCAGTGGCAGGCCTGAGGCCTGCCGGAAACGACGAATTGTTCGTCGAACAGTATTTCGATCGCCTGGCTGAGCAGGAAATTAGTCTTGCGTTCCGGGCGCCCGTCCACCGGGGACAGGTCGTCGAGATCGGTAATCTCGTCGCCACCGAGGCCGGTGCTGGCTACCTGATGTTCGCTTGCCTGGCGCCGCTACTGCACCTCGCCGGCTTTCGCTGGGTGATCTGCACGGCGACGCCCCAGGTCGAAAACATGCTGCAGAAAATGGGCTTCGATCCGCTTCGCCTGTGCACAGCGGATCCGGATCGCCTTGCAGGAGGGCTTGCCGACTGGGGCCGTTACTACGACACACGCCCGAATGTTATTGCCGGGGATGTTCGCCGTGCAGGCCAGTTCATCGACGGGTCCCTGCTCCCTGCCCCATTTCGGCACGAACTCTCGAACCTGGCATCGCAACTGCAACAAATTCGCAAGTCAGCCTCATGATTGAATCTGTATATGACGAACTGCGGCTCTCGCCGCGGGCCACCTTCCGCGTCGGCGACGGCTCGGCAACGGATGTCCCCGCCGAGGTTCTGCTCCGCAACGCCAACGCGCTCGCCGACGACCTGCGGACCCGTGGCTCGACAACGGTCGCGCTGCATGCCGACAATGGCGTCGACTGGATCGTGGCCGACCTGGCCTGCGACCGGGCCGGCATCGCGATCGTGCCCCTGCCGCCTTTCTTTTCGCCCGACCAGGTCCGCTCCGTGCTGTCGAGCAGCGGCGTCGACACGCTGCTGACCGATCGCGCCGAGTGGTTCGAAGCCAATTTCGACTTCACAGGTCCCGCCAATCCCGCCGCCGGCACCCGCGCCCTTAACCTGTGTCGACTGCGAGGCGATGCCGCCGGCTTGTTGCCAGCCGGAACGAGCAAGATCACCTACACGTCCGGCACGACCGGCAGCCCGAAAGGCGTCTGCCTGTCGGCCGGGAACCAATTGAACGTCGCCCGCTCGCTGATCGAGGCAACCGGCCTGGCCGAGCCGCGGCATCTGTGTACGTTGCCGCTCGCCACGCTGCTTGAAAACATTGCCGGCGTCTACGCGCCCCTCCTGGCCGGCGGTACCGTCATTGCGCCATCACTGGCGACGCTCGGCTTCAACGGTTCCTCGCAGCTCGACCTGCCGCGATTCCTGCAGGTGATCAGCGACGTTCGCCCCGACAGCCTGATCCTGGTACCGGAAATGCTCAGGATGCTCGTGCTGGCCGTGCATAGCGGCTGGCAGCCACCGGACTCGCTGCGCTTCGTCGCCGTTGGCGGTGGCAAAGTTGCCGCCGCATTGATTCATGAGGCCCGCAGCTCCGGCCTGCCGGTCTACGAAGGTTACGGCCTGTCGGAGTGCGGTTCGGTAGTCAGTCTGAACTCGGCTGCAGGCGACCTGCCGGGCAGCGTCGGCCGGCCACTGCCGCACCTTTCCCTGCGGATCGAGGACGACGAAATCGTCGTCGAAGGCGCCAGCCATCTGGGTTACGTGGGCGAGCCGGAGAGCTGGGGCGAAGACGTTGTGCACACCGGCGATATCGGTCACGTCGATGAGGAAGGTCGGCTGTTTATCGACGGCCGTCGCAAGAACGTCCTGATCTCCAGTTACGGCCGCAACATCTCGCCCGAATGGGTCGAGGGCGAACTCCTGGCCGGATTCATGCTGCGCCATGCCTGGGTTTTCGGCGATGCGGAGCCTTTCTGCGTTGCGCTGATCGTGCCGGCTAGCCCGTCAGTAACGGACCGGCATATCGAAACCTGGCTTTCGACGGTGAACTCGCAACTGCCGAATTACGCGTGCATCGCGAAGTGGCATCGTCTAGACCCGGATGTCGATGACCTGTCGAACCTGCTGACGGCGAACGGCCGGCCTCGGCGCGACCTGATTGCAACCCGTTTTCAACCCGTGCTGGACGCTATGTTTCAGCCCATCAGAAAGGAATCCATGTAATGAGTTTCTTCGTACGCCTGCAGGCGGAAACTGCGACCGAGCGGCAGTACCTGCTCGAATCGCCCATCATTCACCGTTGCATGCGCGGTGACGTCGCTATCGACGACTATGTCGCATTCCTGACGGAAGCGTACCACCACGTCAAACATACCGTTCCGCTGCTGATGGCGGCCGGCGCTCGCATTCCCGGCGACCGGGAATGGCTGCGCGAAGCCGTGGCCGAATACATCGAAGAGGAAATCGGTCACCAGGAATGGATCCTGAACGATATCGAGGCCTGCGGATTCGATAAAGAAGCCGTACGCCGTTCCATGCCTTCGATTGCAACGGAACTGATGGTCGCCTACGCCTACGACACGATTTCCCGCGTCAGCCCCCTGGGCTTTTTCGGCATGGTCCACGTACTCGAAGGTACGAGCGTTACGACGGCCGACCGGGCAGCGGACGCCATCCAGGTCGCACTGAACCTGCCGAAAAAGGCCTTCAGCTACCTGCGCTCACACGGTGCACTCGACCAGGAACACGTCAAGTTCTTCGAGGACCTGATGGATCGCATCACCGATGCGGACGAACAGGCGCTGATCATCCATTCCGCCCGCGTTTTCTACCAGCTGTACGCCAACATCTTCCGGACGCTGCCCACCGAAATGGCACGGGCGGCCTGAAGCCATGGACATACAGGGCAAAACGATCGTACTGACCGGCGCCAGCGGCGGCATAGGCCGCGCCGTTGCGGTGGCACTCGACAAGTTCGGTGCGAGACTCGTGCTGGTGGGCCGGTCTCAGGCCAGGCTGGATGCAGTGACCGACGGCCTGCAAGGCCGGCATCACCGGACCGTCGTTGCCGATCTTACAAGCAACGCGGGGCGCGCAAACCTGCGGCAGGTATTCGCGGGAGACGACTCGACCGAAGGGCCGGACGTTCTCGTCAACTGCCTCGGCGTCAACGCACTGAAGCTCTTTCATGAACAGAGCGCAGACGATATCGAAAGCCAGGTCACGACAAACCTGTTGTCGCCGATGCTCGTTTGTCATGACCTCCTCCCGGCCATGGTGCGGAAACCCGAGGCGCTGATTCTCAATATCGGCTCAACCTTCGGCAGCATCGGCTACCCGGGCTTCAGCAGCTACTGCGCCAGTAAATTCGGCCTCCGGGGCTTCACCGAGGCGTTGCGCCGCGAACTGGCGGATACGCCTGTACGGGTGTCGTACGTTGCACCGCGGGCTACTCGCACCGACCTGAATTCGCCCGAGATAAATGCGATGAACGATGCGTTGGGCACGAGTACCGATGACCCCATCGCCGTTGCCGGTGCGATTGTCGACATGATTCGCGGCACTCCCAGGGCGAGCAGGTTCCTGGGCTGGCCCGAAAAACTGTTCGTAAGGGTCAACGCGCTATTGCCGCAACTGGTCGACAAGGCCCTTCGTAAACAACTTCCACTGATTCGCCGTTTTGCGCAATCAACTTCCAATTGAGGATAACTCCATGAAACTGACCATGAGCAAACTTCTCTTTTTGTTCATCCTGACTTTGAGCCAGCAGGTTCTTGCTTCACCGGCCGACGATGCGTTGCTGGAATTGCAACATGACTGGGCCGTGGCGAACTACGACCAGAAAGGCGACGCGCAGGTTGCCGCCTTTGAAAGGCTCGTCGAAAAATCCCAGCAAGCGACCAGTGCCTACCCGGATGCCGCCGGCATCTGGATCTGGGACGGCATTATTCGTTCCAGCTTCGCCGGCGTTCGTGGCGGCCTGGGCGCGCTGTCGCTCGCCAAGGAGTCGCGCGCCAGTCTCGAAAAGGCGATGGAACTCGATGCCAATGCTTTGGACGGATCGGCTTACACCAGTCTCGGCACGCTGTATTTCAAGGTTCCGGGCTGGCCGGTTGGATTCGGCAGCGACAAGAAGGCGGCGAGCCTGCTCGAGCAGGCGCTGGCTATCAATCCTGACGGAATCGACCCCAACTATTTCTACGCGGATTACCTGATCTCGAAGAAGGACTACGACGAGGCCGAGCGCTTTCTGTTGAAGGCGCAGCAGGCCACGCCGCGCGCCGGCAGGGAGCGCGCAGATGCCGGACGGCAGGCAGAGATCAGCGACGCCCTGGCGTCGGTAAGGGAGAAGCTCGGCCGCGCGTCCAGCTAAGCACGCGCACCGGGGGTCGCCCGCATTGGCGTACTCGCTAGCGGAATCGAGATGAGTTTAAATAGGCCGGATGCAGATTCTCTTCGTCGAAGACGATCGTTCCCTGGCCGCCGGACTGAGCAAAGCCCTCCGGAGCGAGGGCTTTGTCGTCAATCACGTCGACAGCGGTAAGGACGCCCTGCACGTCGTTGCCGTCGAGGCGCCGGACATCATCGTACTCGACCTCGGGCTGCCGGACATGGACGGCCTCGAGGTGCTGCGGCGCCTGCGCCAGTCGGGCTCGGTGACGCCGGTCCTGGTCCTGACCGCGAGGTCGAGCATCGACGCCCGCGTTGCCGGGCTCGATCTCGGCGCCGACGATTACCTTCCGAAACCCTTCGAGATTCCTGAGCTGCTGGCCCGCCTGCGGGTTATCGAGCGCCGGCTGAGCAGCGTCCAGGACAGCACGATACGACTCGGCGAGGTCGAACTGGACACGCTCTCCCGCGAGGTCCGGCGCAGCGGCGAGACCGTGGACCTCGCCCGGCGCGAGTACATGCTGCTCAAGGCCCTGATGGAAAACGCGGGCAAGATCCAGGCGCGTGAAAATCTCGAGAATCAGCTTTATGCCTGGGGCGAGGAAATAGCGAGCAACGCCCTCGAGGTGCACGTCCATCACCTGCGGAAGAAACTCGGCAACGATTTCATCAAGACCGTGCGCGGTGTCGGCTACGTCGTTCGCAAGCCGTGAAGTCGATCCGTGTATTTCTGATCGCCGCACTGCTGTCGGCCGTGTCGCTGGGCATTTTCCTCGCTGTGGTGCAGGGGTATCGCGCTGGCACCGCCAATGCGCAGGCGCTCCTCGACACACAGCTCGCCGACTTCGCCGCCATACTCGCCGACCCGGGACGGTCGCGGGCCGATGACGTTGTACCGCAACCATCCGAACGGCTCGCCTTCCAGATCTGGACGGTCGATCGAGAACTTGTGCAAAGAACGGCCAATACGCCTGCGGATGCCATCGCGCCTTTCGAGCAAGCGTACCGCGAGGAAAACTTCGCCGGGCACCGATGGCGAGTGTTGAGCCATAGGGACGCCCGCAACGGGCTTTGGGTGCTGGTCGGAGAGAGGATCGACGTTCGCATCGGCCTTGCAGACAGCGTCGTATTGAACTCGGTACTGCCCATTATCGTCAGCCTGCCGGTGATAGCAGGGATCGTATGGCTGGTCGTCGGCCGCGGCCTGTCGCTCGTCAGCGGGCTCGCAGACGAACTGGGCACGAAACGGGCTGACGACCTTTCCCGACTGCGGGCGGCAAAACCGCCCCGCGAACTGGCACCGGTTGTCGACGCGATCAACGAGCTTTTGCGACGCCTGGAAGAGTCAGTTCAACGGGAACGCCGTTTCTCGTCCGATGCCGCTCACGAATTGCGCACGCCAATCAGCGCGCTCAAGATTCACGTGCACAACCTCAAAAAGGCACTGCCCGATCAGCTACCGGTGCTGCAGTCACTGGATGACGACCTGGGGCGCCTGGGGCACATAATCGAACAGATGCTTACCCTCTACCGGACCTCGCCGGAACACTACCAGGCGAAGATGCGTAAGCTGGATCTTTATCCGCTGGCGCAGTCTGTCATAAGCGAGCTGTACGAGGGTATCGACCGGCGGGGGCAGTCGATTTCGCTGGAAGGCTCGCACCTGGAGATCAACGGCGATGACTCTTCGCTGCGCCTGTTGTTGAGCAACCTTATTCAGAACGCCAGCAAATACTCGCCGACCGGTGCCGAGATCACGGTATCGTTGCAGGAGGAAGAATTCGGCATCGCCTTGCAGGTCAGCGATACCGGCCCCGGAATTCCCCTGGCCGAGCTTAGCCGAGTGCTGGATCGATTCTATCGTGTCGGTGGTGACCGTCACTCGAGCAACTCGGAGGGCTGCGGCCTCGGCCTCTCTATCGCCCGACATATCGCCGACCTGCATCATGCCAACCTGACACTGAGTAACAATGATCCGGGCCCGGGGCTCACTGCCAGCGTGATTTTTCCTTATCATACAAGCGACTCGCACTCCGGAACGGGGCAATGAAGCACTCGTATCGTCATGCAGCCAGAGTCTCACTGCTGGTAACGCTCCTCGCGACGGCGCTGACCGTCGCCGCGGCTACTCCGGAATTCGTCATTGAGATACGAAACCACCTGTTCGAGCCGGACGTCATTCGCATACCGGCAGACACCAAGGTCAAGCTGATCATTTTCAACCGCGACCCTACGCCGGAGGAGTTCGAAAGCTACGAACTCAACCGCGAAAAGGTCATCATGGGCGGACGCAAGGCGGTCGTATTCATCGGACCGCTCTCGGCCGGCGAGTATCCCTTCTTTGGGGAGTTCAACCCACAGACAGCCCTCGGCAAGATTATCGTCGAGGAGGGCGCCGGTGCTGCTGAATAGCGTCGTCATCGTCCTTCGCGAAGCGCTGGAAGCGGCGCTGATGATCAGCATACTGCTGGCGCTGTCGCGAATTCTTGATATGCGGGTGCGCTGGGTTGCCGTGGCACTCGTCCTGGGGCTCTTGTCGGCGGCGCTTTACGGCTCCAGCCTGTCAACTATTTCAGACCTGTTCGACGGCGTCGGCCAGGAAGTCACCAACGCCACGATGCAGTACCTGGTGTTCGCCCTGCTGGTGTATTGCCTGTATCGGCTCAGCCGCAACGGGCAAGCGGGCACCGTCACTCTGACGGTGGCCATGGCACTCGCCGTCATGCTGGCCATCGCCAGGGAGGGCTCGGAAATACTCGTCTACGTCTCGGGCTTCCTGCATAGCGAGGATTTTTTTACGTCCGTTGCTATCGGGTCGACCATTGGTGCAATTATCGGCATCAGCGTAGGCGTCCTTTTCTATTACCTACTGCTCGCGCTGCCACCCGGGCGCGCGCTGCCGACCGCGGGCATTCTCCTCGCACTGGTTGGCGCCGGCATGTGCGCTCAGGCCACTCGCCTGCTTATCCAGGCCGACTGGCTCGCCGCCAGCGGACCATTGTGGGACACCTCCGGCTGGCTGCCGGAGCAGTCGACCGTCGGCCAGCTTTTGTATGCGCTGGTCGGGTACGAGGCCACGCCGACGGCCGCCGAGGTCATTGCCCATGCCGGCAGCCTGATGACTATGGGGCTGATATTCGTTGCAGGCCGGCATCTCAATCGTCGGCGGCCCGGGGGGCTGACCTGATGGCCGGTCGCAGTCCTGCGAGGCATTGGCGCCACATCGGCGTACTCGGCCTCGTATGCCTGGGGGAAACGGCGATTGCCGATGGCCTGATTGTCGACAAGATCTACGATCCCTACGTGCAACCGCTCGAAAAAGAACTCGAGTTGCGCAACCTGTTCCAGTACGACGACGACCTGCCCGATGTGCAGCGGCACAGCCTTGGATTCGGCAGCGCACTGGGCGAACGCTGGTTTGCGGAAGTTTATGCCATCGCATTGAAGACAAGCGGTGAAAGCCTGCACATCGACACCTACGAACTCGAACTCAAGCGCCAGCTGACGGAGCAGGGAGAGTTCTTCTTCGACTGGGGACTGCTCTTCGAACTGGAGCGGGAAGCCGACGTCGACGTCTGGGAGTTTTCGACCAGCGTGCTTATCGCCCGCGAAATTGGCGACTGGACCGCGACGGCCAACGTCGACTTCATCTATGAATGGGGCAGCCCGATCAATGACGAATTCGAAACGGCGCTGCACACACAGTTGCGCTATCGCTGGCGGGAAAGCCTGGAACCCGGCCTGGAAATTCATGTCGGCCAGGACACCACGGCCATCGGCCCAGCTTTTTCAGGGCTGCGCCGGCTGAACGTCGGCAGCAAACTGCGATGGGAAGTCGGCTATTTCACGGGTCTTGACGACGCCACGGCGGACCACATACTGAGGCTGTCAATCGAATACGAGTTTCTGTGAGTTGAGGCGAGTTTCTTTCAGAAGCTCTTCTTTGTCTCAATGACGAGCTGAACGTTACTGATATCGCTGCCACCGTCGAGTGGAAACGCGAGATCGATGTGCGTCATGCGGCTCATGCCGCTTCGCGGTTTGCCGATGCGCAATCCGAAGCCGATGTCGCGCAGCGTTCCTTCGTCGTGAAAATTGACGTTGGTGCTACCCCAGGCTTTTCCGATGTCCATGAACACCGCGCCGCCGATGCGGAACAGACGAAACGGGTACCAGTCAGTGAAGTAGCGCTGCTCCAGAGTCAGCAGCGCATAACGATCGCCACCCTGGTAACGCAGTGGATAACCGCGCAGTCCGCTGTCACCGCCGAGCTGCATGTAGTTGTCAGCATCGAGTTCATGCCCCAGCGAGCCGCTGAGACTGGCATACAGCAGCCGGTGTTCCGACTGGCGGCGATAGTAGCGGGCGCTTAAGTCGAGCACCAGGTTCCTCGGGTCCCCCTGCTCGAGGCGTGTCGACAGGCCTGATGAAAGCAGCAATATCTGCTTGTTGGAGTCGCCAATGCTGGTTTCGCCATTCAGGCCCAATATCCAGGCATCGCGATCGGAGCCGAATGCCTCCGCGGCGTACCCCAATCGCGCTGTCAGGCGAGAGCCAACAAAGCGATCCTCGGTTTGACTGATTTGATCCAGGTTTTGGGTCTTCTCGAAACGATCCTGCAACAGTTCCATTTCGATGAACGGGTAAACCAGTCGACGATCCTGCGGGGCCTCGACCAGAAATCCGTCGCCGTAGTCGATCTCGGAAAACAGGTCCTGATCGTATCCCAGGCCGGCCCGGAATCGCCTGACCCAGCCGTCCTGCAGGCCCTTGGACCAGCCACCGTAGAGTTCGTAGTGCTCTTTGCTGTGGCGGTAGGAGGCGCCGATCTCGCCCCTGTCGTAGATACGGTCGATTTCGTCGCTGTCCCACAGCGAGATGCCGTTCGTGCTGGTACTGTCCAGGGCATAGAACGGCTTGCCGAACTCCAGTCCCATCTCATGGCCGTCACTGGCGGCGGCGTAGACGCCCGCCAGTCTGTACCAGCTGTCGCCCAGGTGATTATCGGCAAATCTGAAGATCTTCGAATCGCGGTCCACGTCGGACTTGTAGAGCGCCTCGATCTCGATGCCGGTACCCAGCAGGTTCATCTCCTTGAACCCGATGCCCGCGCTGTTTTCGCCGCCGGAGCGGGACGCAGAGATATGCGGCTCCAGAGTCCAGACATCCACGGTTTCTACGGCAAGGTCGACCACGCCATCCTGGACCGAAACCGGATGAATGCTGGCGTCATGAAGGTACCGGTTTGCGCGCAGGATGCGCTCGGACTCCTGCAATTCGCGTGAGGAAAAAACGTCGCCGGACTCGAACAGCAACTGCTGACGAATCACCTCTTCTCGCGTCTCGACATGCAGTCGGTTCGCCCACCTGTAAAGGAAGCCGTCTTCGTCCGGATCTTCGAGGTCGAAAATGCTGTGCGGCTGGATCCAGATTTTGCCAATTACCGCGCCGCTACCGTCCAGCAAGGGCGGTCGGGCCAACGCCGCCGCGGCGAGCGGGGGACTGTCGGGCTCAGGATCTACCGCCCTGGCGAGGGGCGCGAAGCCGAGCAGCACGACGCTCGCCATCAGTAGCGGTCCGATGCCGTGCGCGGTCAGGCGACGGAATTGTTCTATGAGTGCAGCCATTGGCGATCCTGCCTGCGCTACGCTCCCGGCGAGCCTTCGGGCAACGCCTGCGTAGTCGAATGTCTGTTTGAGGCGATTACAGCGAAAATCCTTCGCCGCAAATAAAGATCTTTCGCCCGCACGGGCTGCCGGCAGCGAAATTACTATGGTCGGCGTTGCAGCGTTGACCCGTCCGGATCGATGGTTCACCATCCATGCTGGTTCGCCCTTGCATCAGGAACTCCCTTGATCGCATACCCATTTGTCGGCCTGTTGCTCGGACTGATTACCCTGGGCGTTGCCGGGCTGATGATGGTGCCCTGCATCGTCGCGTGGAAACTGGGTTCTCCGGATCGGACTGCATTCCTGATCAGTAACGTCGCAACGGCCCTTTTCGCGATCTCGCTGATCGTGGTCAATCGAAATGCGCCGCACAAATTGAATGTGCGCGAAGTATTCCTGCTTACCGTTTCCGCCTGGCTCACCGTGTGCCTGTTCGGCGCACTGCCGTTCGTTCTTTCCCATACGGTGGGGGATTTTTCGGATGCGGCATTCGAGAGCGTTTCCGCGGTAACGACGACAGGAGCCACCGTGCTGACGGGTCTCGACTCGTTGCCGCCGGACATCCTGCTCTGGCGCTCGATGATGCAGTGGGTCGGCGGTCTCGGCATCGTCGCGCTGGGCGCAGCCGTACTGCCATTCCTCCGGATCGGCGGCATGCGACTCTTTCGTGCGGAATCCTCCGATTTTTCGGAGAAGGTACTGCCGCAAACGCGGCGCTTCCTGATGCAGTTGCTCCTGGTCTATCTCGCGATCTCGGTCGCCTGCATGCTCGCCTATATGGCCGCTGGTATGAGCGCCTTCGATGCCGTCAATCACGCGATGACCACCGTCTCTACCGGTGGGTTCTCGACGCACGACGCTTCCATCGCCTGGTTCGACTCGACAGCCGTTGAGGCTGTTGCCGTTATTTTCATGCTGATTGCATCGGCTCCGTTCGTGCTTTACCTGCCTATCCTGGCGGGGCGCATATTGTCTATTCGGCCGGACGGACAGGTGACAAGCATGTTGCGTGCTTACCTGGCGGTTTCGGTGATTCTCGTCGTCTGGCTCGTCGCTTCGGATCATTCAGGTTTCAGTGAGGCTGCGCGACAGGCAGTTTTCAATGTCGTTTCCATCGGCACGACAACAGGCTACGTCAGTACTGACTACACAGCCTGGGGTCATTTCGCCGTTACGGTCTTCTTTTTCCTGACCTTCGTCGGCGGCTGCTCGGGATCGACCAGCGGTGGCATCAAGATATTCCGGTTCAAGATCGCCTACATCATGTTCCGGGAAACGACGCAGCGCCTGCTGCACCCGAACGCCGTTTTTTCCCGCTCGATGGACGGCAGACCTGTTAACGATGACACCGTTGCATCGGTTGCGGCCTTCGCGTTGGCATTTGCCTGCACGGTAGGCCTTGCGACGATCTTACTCGGTGCGGCCGGCAATGATTTCGTGACCAGCTTCAGCGCCGCAGCGACCGCGACAGCGAACGTCGGGCCGGGGATTGGCGACGTTGTCGGCCCCGTATCCAACTTTGCCGCAATCAACGATGCGTCCAAATGGATCATCTGTGTCGCGATGCTGTTGGGTCGACTCGAGATTTTCACCCTGCTGATCGTTCTGATGCCGAATTTCTGGACGTCATGAGTGTCTGAGCTAATCTATAATGGCGTACGCCCACCAAATTAAGGCATAGATGGCAAATGGCTGAGAAACGCCATTGGAAAAGCAGCGCCGGGCTGAGCACGCTCGGAACGCTGGAGGAACCGGCCAATGCCGGCGTACGGCGACGCATGGCGACACCGATTGTCGCCATGCTGCTGCTACTGGTCGTGCTGTGGCTGGCGCTTCGCCCGGACTCGGAAACGCTGGATGTATACCGGACGATTGCAGAAATCGAGATAGCCGACCCGGCTCTGCGGAGCTGTATCAGGGAAACGGCCGAAACGCACGGCTGGACGGAGGCCGGGCAATTCACGGGGTTGCGCTGCAACAATCCGACAGGCGGCGGCGTCGAACGGCTCGAAGGCATCGAGCATTTCGTGGTTCTTCGGCAGCTTAACCTGGCGTTCAACAACATTGAGGATGTTTCCGCACTGGCCAGCCTGTCCCGACTGACGGATCTGCAGCTCAGCCATAACCGGATAAGAAACCTGCCCGTCATCGCTTCCGCGACCAGCCTCAGACGGCTCGAACTCAACCATAACCAGATCGATTCCCTGGACTGGCTGACGGCGGAGCATTTCCTCGTGCTGGAATACCTGGCCATCGCCCACAATCGCATCGGGGATGCGACGCCGCTCCGTGTTTTGACCGATCTTCGCGAATTGGACATCCGCAGCAATCGTTTACGCGAGCTGGCCTCGGTTCTGGAGCTCAGCAAGCTCGACGTGCTGGACGTCGGCGGCAATTATATTTCTGACCTGGGCGGCATCGGTACGCTCGGCGCTCTACGGCGGCTGTTTCTGGACAAGAACACGCTGTCGGATATTTCGGGTATTCAGGCGCTTCATGAACTCGAGCAGCTGGATGTTGGCTATAACCCGATTACATCGATCAGCGGCCTGTCCGAGCTCCTGCGACTGCGGCGACTCGATTTGCGCTATACGGCGATCGACGACCTCGATCCTTTGCTGACGCTCGGTGACATCGAACAGCTTGATTTATCCGGGATTTCCGGCCTGGATTGCGCCGCTATCGGCAGAGCGATCGAAGAGTTTGGCTCATCGGCTGTATTATTCGATCAGGATTGCCCGGCGAGCTCGCAGGATGACTGAGGCTCACCCGGCATGCGCACAAGGCGGAATGATTGAATATTGAAGACATCCAGGGCTTTCTGCTCGAATATTTCGAGCTCGCGCTGAACTATTTCAGCCAGTCGGCCGTCCTGATCCAGCTTGGGCTGATCGTCGCACTGTTCCCGATTGCCTGGTTCCTGTCGCAGCGCGTCGAACCGCCGCTCGAGGAAAGGGCCCGCAACATCAAGGGCATGCCGGGACTGCTGCGTATCATCATTGCCTTCCTGCGGCGTTTCGAGTGGTTATTCTTCGTCCTGCTGCTGCTGGTCGCCTACGCCATCATGCTGGCTCTGGAGTGGCCGGAAAGCACCACCCTGATCCGCATGGCGCTGCTGTTGTCGAGTGCCTGGCTGCTGATATCCGTTGTCTCACATACGATCCGCAGCCAGACCGTGCGCAAACTGTTTGCCTGGTTTGCCTGGCTTTACGTGGCCGCACTGACCCTCGGCATCGTCGACGACGTCGCCAGCCTGCTCGACGGCGTAGGCTTCAGCGCCGGGAATATTCGCTTCTCGATCCTCACTGCGGTACAGGCCGCGCTATTGCTCGGCATCGTCCTCTGGGTTTCGCTCAGCCTGGGCAACTTCCTGGATCGCAAGATCCAGACCGTCGAGGAGCTGACACCGTCGCTGCGGGTTCTGCTCGGCAAGATCGCCAGGATTACCCTGCTCGTCATTGCGGCACTTATCGCGATATCCGGTCTTGGCATCGACCTTACCGCACTGACCGTGCTGTCCGGCGCCGTCGGTGTCGGTATTGGTTTCGGCCTGCAGAAAGTCGTATCGAACTTCATCTCGGGCATCATTATCCTGATGGACCAGTCCATCAAACCGGGCGACACGATATCGCTTGGAGAGACGTTCGGCTGGATCCGCGAGCTGAGAGCCCGGTTCGTATCGGTCGTCACACGCGACGGTCGCGAATTCCTCATACCAAACGAGGACTTCATCACCCGGGAGGTGATCAACTGGTCTTTCTCTGACAAGTACGTGCGCCTCGATGTGCCTTTCGGCGTGTCCTACGATTCGGATCCCCACGAAGTGACCCGGATTGCTATTGAAGCCGCACAGTCCGTCGATCGGGTCGATTCGGTTATCAAGGCGCCGGTCTGCTGGATGACCGAGTTCGGGGATTCATCGATCAACTTCCTGTTGCGTTTCTGGATTTCCGACCCGCAGGAGGGCCTGACAAATATTCGCGGCAAGGTATTGCTGGCACTGTGGGATGCCTTCAAGGCGAGCGGCATCAGCATTCCATTCCCGCACCGGGAAGTCATTTTCAAGACGCCAATTACTTTCGAGAAAAAACAGGACTGAGCGCCGACGCGTAGCGGTGTGGCGCGCGGGAAGTCCGGCAAATGGGGGACTGACGACCAATGAGCGACAAGAAGATTGATAACCGCGTCTACGACCTGTACGACGACTACTGCCACGGATACATCGACCGCCGCCAGTTTTTCGAACGCGCGGCCGCGCTGACCGTCAGCGGCGTTTCGGCGCTGACCATGGCCGAGGCTCTGTTGCCCAACTATGCCGAAGCGCAGGAGGTCCACTTTACGGACGAGCGCATCAAGGCCAACTACGTCGAGTACCCGTCGCCAGGAGGCACATCCGGCACGATGCGCGGCTACCTGGTAAGGCCGGCCGGTGAAGGGCGGTTTCCCGGCGTGGTCGTTATCCATGAGAACCGCGGCCTGAACCCTTACATCGAGGACGTGGCCCGACGCGCCGCCGTCGCCGGGTTCCTCGCGCTGGCGCCTGACGGCCTGTCACCGATTGGTGGTTATCCAGGAAACGACGATGACGGCCGTGAGATGCAGCGAACGCTCGAGCAGGAGAAGCTCCTGCAAGACATGGTCAACAGCGCGTTGTTCCTCAAAGACCATGAGCTCTGCACCGGTAAAATCGGCGCGACCGGATTCTGCTGGGGCGGCGGTGCGACCAATCACCTGGCCGTCACGCTGGGAGACGGCCTCCAGGCCGGCGTGCCGTTTTACGGGCGGGCAGCGGACAGCGAAGATGTCGGCAGGATCAAGGCTGCCATGATGGTCCAGTACGCCGAGGACGACGAGCGCGTCAACGCGATGCGTGCCGACTACGAGGCGGCACTCGAGGCCAACGGCGTTCGCTACCAGATGCATACTTACCCCGGCACCCGGCACGGCTTTCACAACTATTCCACACCGCGCTACGACGAGGAAGCCGCCAAACTGGCCTGGGATCGCACGATCGAGTTCTTCCGAACTCACCTGGCGGCTGACTGAAAGCGCATCGGCCTGTAAATCCTGTCCCCTGAATTCTGGCAATCGACCGGTTATCTGCTAGAACTTAAGTGGCCACTTCAGCGACACGGATAAATGCGTCGCCGGTGGGAAAATAACCACATAAGAATAATGGGGAGAACATCATGGGTCAGGAACGCCTTTACGTTATCGCGTTGATCGTCGTTGCCATTCTCGCATCGATACCGCAAATACCGATCGAAGCGAACATCTGGGGACTCATTCTTGTCGTCGTCGGCATCGTCGGCGGCGTCATGGTGAACTACACAGACTTGTCGCAGCGGATACTGATTTACGTCGTCGCCGTATCTCTGCCGATGATCGACAACTCGCTCGACAACATTCCGGCCATCGGCGCCTGGTTGAACACGATGTTCGACAACATGGCAATCGGCATACAGGGCATGGCGCTGGGACTGCTGGTCATGGGGCTGGTTGCCCGCGCCAAGAGCTAGACTTCACCGGGCATCGCCGCAGCGATGCCCGGTTTTTTTCAGCCGCCGGAAATGGCGCCGACGATCATGAACGGTAAATCACCGGTACGGATCGCCGCCGGCAATTCCGCATCGGGAGGCTCGAACGTGACGTCCCTGCCATCGGCGAAGAAACGTACCCGGGACCGGCGTTTCAGGGTGTCGTGCTCGCGCACGGTACCGCGCAGCATCGGGTAGCGGCACTCGAGCGCATCGAGAACGCTCTCTTGGCTCACCCTGCCGACGATCTCGAGTTCGACCTCGCGTTCACAGCCGGCCAGCGTCTGCAGGTGCAGCGGTAGCAACACGCGAATCATTCGAGGGTCTGCGTTTCGACGGACAGTACCGCAGGCAGGTCGCGGACGACGGCTTCCCAGCTGTCACCGCCATCAGCGGAGGCATAGACCTGTCCGCCGGTCGTGCCGAAATACACGC
>Ga0224502_10000221_pt1 | contig 18087 bp, 20 predicted proteins | sample SF_Oct11_sed_USG_5_FD_169104 | JGI IMG/M metagenome (GOLD analysis project Ga0224502, IMG submission 169104) | Sediment microbial communities from San Francisco Bay, California, United States - SF_Oct11_sed_USGS_13 | ecosystem: Environmental > Aquatic > Marine > Sediment | place: USA... | reverse complement strand
AGACATTACTTGATTATGAGCATAATAGAGGCGATGACTTTTCTTACACTATAAAAAGGGCGAAGACTAAAATAGAGTATGGGGTGGAATTGAGAAGTATTGAAAGTGGTAAACCTGTTGGGGCTATTTTTAATTTAAAAAACAATTTTAAACGCTGGAATGATAAGTCTGAACTTGAGTTAGGCGGCTCACTATCAGAAGTACCGCAGGCACAGATTAATGTTATAAGTACTAAAGTTCATAAGGACAATAATATTGAAAAATAGAATACTTGAATTTTATATAGACTACGCAAAACTTTGCATTAAGCATCGTATTGCAGTAGTTAGTGATTGCCAATACCAAGTTTTAGATATATGCGAAAGCAGTAAGGATGCTATGAATCATTTTAAAGATTTGGTTCAGAGTACTAATAAATACACAAAATACCCTAATGTTGGTTTAAGTGATATTGAGAATTATATTAACGATTTAATAAAAATAGAAAATGAAAAAAATTAGCATAGATTTAATAGATGAGTTTTTGCCTCTGTATACCGATAGATACCGTTATAAGATTTATTACGGTGGGAGATGTTCTGGCAAATCTACTTCTTTTGCACAAGCGTTGCTCTTATTAGCGAGGCAAAGAAACATAAGGGTATTATGCACTCGTGAAATACAGAATACCATTAAAGATAGCGTCCATAAGCTTTTGAAGGATTTAATTTTTAAGTATGAATTTACAGACTTTAAGGTAACTGCAGATAGCATAATAAATGTGTTAACCGGTTCAGAATTTATATTTAAAGGGCTTAAAATGAACACTAATGAAATAAAGTCCATAGAGGGAATAAATATTTGTTGGGTAGAAGAGGCGCAAGCGGTATCATATTCAAGCTGGAGTACTTTATCCCCGACCATAAGAAAGGGCAGAAACAAAATAAGTGAGATATGGGTTAGCTTTAATAGGTTTAGGGAAAGAGACCCAGTTTATGAAAAATTTGTTATGAATCCTTTACCTAATTCATTAGTTAAAAAAGTAAATTACGACGTTTTGGAACGTGCGGGTCTGCTCACTGATGTTATCAAGGAAGAGATTGAATATGACAAAGTTAATAACCCAGACCTATATCAACATAAATGGTTAGGAGAACCACTTAGTCAAAGCGATAACGCAATACTTAACCGTACAGATGTATTAGCTTCAATGGAAAGGCGGGTTAGTGATGAGGGTGCTATTGAAGTAGGTGTGGACGTGGCAAGACTTGGGGATGACAGGACCTGTTTTTATAAACGAAAGGGGTTAAAAATAATTGATTGGAAAGAGTTTAAAAATAAAAGAACAACTGAAACGGTAGATTTATTAAAGAATTTTATTAACTTCGATAAAAAGATTTTGTTGAAAGTGGATGATACAGGGGTCGGTGGAGGGGTTACTGACCAGTTACTTAATGAACAATACAATGTTATCGCTATAAATTTTGGAAGTTCGGCAAATGATAAAGATAAATATCCTAATTGTATAGCGGAGATGTGGTTTAATTTTAGGGATATGTTGTCTAAGGTCCAGATACCATACGATAAAGATTTATTAATGGAGCTTACAAGTCGAGAATGGAAGATGGATATTAAAGGTCGACGTTGCGTAGAGAGTAAAGATAACTATAAGAAACGTGGATTTAGAAGCCCTGATAAAGCAGATGCGCTATTATTAGCTTTTTATAGTCCACCTCATATTAACCTTGATGTTTTTTGAGATAAATAATGCTTAAATTTTTACAAAAATATTTTAAAAAAAGTAACTCCGTAAGTAGATACTCATCTGCATTAATTAATGATTATTTAAGAGGTATTGGGTCTTGTGATGGATATTACGAAACTGTGATATCAGAACAAAGTACTTTATATAAAAATGTTGCCCCTTTGGCTACTGCTATCGATAAGATATCAAATGAGTTTAAAGGTATAAATCCATATTTAGAGAATTTAATAACGGGTGAATTTACATCAGATTCTCCTATAATAAATTTACTTAAAAACCCAAATGTAGATACCACTCAAAAAGAGTTAATGCGTCAGATATCATCTTTATTTGAAATACATGGTAATGTTTATTTGGTTGCAAGTGCCTTAAACGAAGTGTCTGAACCAAAAGAATTAACTGTTATAAGCCCTATTGATATAACAATTCATGAGAATCAAACAGACGGATATCCTGATTACTATAATTATAATTCGTGTGCGGGAGTGTTAACTTTTTATAGGAGAGAATTTAAGGACAAATTTAGATATTTTACTATAGATGGTATGCGTGAACTTTGGCATATAAAGAATTTTGGCGTTGATAACATTAAGCTAGAAGGATTTAGCAAAATAAATTCAATTTATTATAAATGCAGACAGTGGTTACTTGGCGGCATGCACAATATGTCCATGTTAGAACGTGGGGCTAGAATATCACTTTTAGTTAGTATGGATGGGAATATAAGCTCTGACCAGAGAGAAAAAATTAAAGCAGAACTTAATAATAAATATACTGGTGCAGAAAACTCTGGCAAAATGATGCTCTTAACTGGCGGCACAATGAATGTCAAAGAAATGAGCCAAAGCAATAAGGATATGGATTTCATTAACTTAGAATTACAGTCAGAAAAATCTATTTATTCAAAATATGAAATACCTTTACCCTTGGTACAAACAGATAAGCAAACGTTTGATAATTACAGGCAAGCTGTAAATGTATTCTACAATAGCGTTATTTTACCACTTGCAGATAAAATTTATGAAGAGTTAAGTATATTTCTATTTCCTAGATATAAGATTGACGTTAGTAAGTTTTCTTTAGGATATAATAAATCAGAAATATCTGGGTTGGAAACTCAAACTTTATCCAATTTAAAAATTCTTAAAGATACTGATATTTTAACTAGGGACGAATTACGTTCTTTAGTTGGTTATGGGAAGACCACAGACGGTGATGTGTTATATATTCCTGCTAATTTAATACCTGCGGGAACTACTATCCCTGATTCGCAGAAAAAAATAAGGGAATATTTGAGTAGGCAAAAAAACGTTGATGGCAGCAAATCATTTTCTGATGAAGATATAGAAGATGCGATAGAACGGAGCAATGATGCCCTTAGCAAATAACGATTCGGAAAGAAAAAGGCAAGGCGCTATAGATACCGCTAAGAAAATGCGGTTAGAAGTACCTTTTGCTAAAGATATCAGGCGTATTGTTAAAGGGATATCAGATGACTTTTATAATGAATACATACGCAGTGGCGTTATTATAGACGTAAATGCTTATTATGATGACATTAATGCTGCACTAAAGAAAAACTATAGAAACATAGCAAATAAATTTAAGCGAAATTTGAGAACAGATAAAACTTCGGATTATGACAATAAAGGCGTAAATGAAAATATAGATGCAAGATTAAAGCAGTACATAGATAATCATTCTGTTAATCAAACTGAATTAATATTAAATACCACAGATGAATTATTGAAAAATGATTTAGCAGACAGCATTACTGTTTTATCAGAAAGCGGTCAATCGCTTACAAATGAAAATGTGGCTGATTTGACATGGAAAAAGAACTCTGCACGTGCTGCTGGCAGAGCTAATATAATATCTGAAACGGAAACTCAAAATATGGCTGAAACAACAAAGCAGACCGAGGCCGAGGAATCATCAGTAGCAGGTATAATTTTAAGCGGTATTGCTATAACAGCAGCGGTACTCAAGAAAAGATGGAACTCTTTTTTGGATGAGAAAACACGTATTAATCATGCAATTTCGGATGGTCAAGTTAGAAAAATAACAGAACCTTTTATGGTTAATAATCAATTGCTTATGTACCCTGGAGATAGTTCTTTGGGTTCAAGTGCTGGAAACGTTATTAATTGTAGGTGTTGGACGACTTACGAAGTCTAATTTTTTGGAGATGATATATGGATATGCAAAGAAAAACATGGACGATACAAGATTTTAAAGCAGTAAATGAAAACGGAAAATTAATTATAAGTGGATATGCCAATACAAAAAATAAGTCCGACAGGTATGGAGATGTCCCAACGGTATTAACGGAAAAACGAAATTTTGTTTATGATTTAGCAGAATTTAAAAAAAATCCAGTAATGCTTTTAAATCATAATAATAAAGTTGAAAGTATTGCAGGTAGTTTTTCAGATGTATGGGAAGATGACAAAGGTTTATTTGTAAAAGGCGTTTTCTCTGACAGTGGTTTAGCTGAAATAAAACATGCAAGACAGGTTTATAGTGAAGGCCATGCTAAAGCATTGTCTATAGCTGGTAGATTCTTTTTTGAAGATAAAGAAAACCCTAATAATTTAACTTTGGCAGAAATATTTGAAATATCACTTGTAGCTATTCCTGCAGATAGTGATGCTTTAGTTAGTGCCGAAAGAAAATGTTTGGAAAATTTACAAAAGAGAGGTGTTGTAAAAGATTGTTCAACTGTAAAGGAAAATTTGACTGTTGAAAATTCAAATAAAACAGTACCTTCTTACCAAAATTTCGCGTTATCCGAACGTGATAAAGAATGGGACGCGTCTGAAGCCGCTAAAAGAATAAGACAGTTTACTGATAGCGTAGACTCCCCTTCTGAAAGCTATAAAAAAGCATTTTTTTATTATGATGCTGAAAATCCAGATAAGTTTGGAGCATACAAACTACCTTATGCAGATATTGTAAACGGTAAAATGGTCGCAGTATTTAGAGCTTTGGCTGCAGTATCAGGACGGCTTAATCAAACGCAGATACCACAATCAGATAAGGATAAAATAATAAGCCAAGTGAATAAGTATTATGTAAAAGCACGTCAGCAGTACGATGACCCTAATATCGAAAGTCCTTTTGAACGTGAAATGACTCCTCAAAATTACAAAGAGCTAAATATAATATTAAAAGATAAATTTGACTTAGGTAGAAAAAGAAGGGAGCAAGTAATAGCAGTAGTTAAAAAAGCTTTGTTAAATGATGATACTTTTTATAAAGAATTGCTTAATGAAAGGTATCCGAATCTAATGGAAGACATTAAAAAAATAAAAAATGTTTTAGAAAAGATTGGTTAGTGAGTAACCAGTCTTAACGGTATAACTTCTAAAACTAAAATTAAATTGGAGATAATAAAATGGAAGAAAAAGAAAAGCAAAATATTGAAGTTAAAGAAAAGGACGTTAACGGGCTTGTAAAGGAAGTTCGTGAACTTGCCGAAAAAAAAGAAAAAGACGTTTTAGACAAGGAAAAAGAGGCAAAACTTGATGTTGCTTTAGATAAGTATGAAAAGAAAAGCGAGCAGTTATCCAAACAAATCCTTGATGAAAAGGAAAAAAATGAGAAGCTTGCCGAAAAAGTAGAAATATTTGAAAAACAACTTTGCCGATTGCCTGCGTCTGGTAAAAATGGATTAAAATTGGACGAAGGTAAAAAAGCATTTAGTCATTTTGTTAAAACTGGTGAAATTACTGAAGTTGGTAAAAAATATCTTCGCACTGACAGCAATCCTGATGGTGGAGCATTGATAGAATATGAGGCAATACCCGACCTTATAAAAGATATTACAGAGATATCTCCAGTCAGGCAGGTTGCACGAATAGACCGCACTTCAAACATTGGGGTAAATAGATATCAGCGTACCTCTTTAGTCAGTGTATCTATTCCTGGCGAAGGAAACGCAGCAGTCGAAAGCAATTCTAAATATAAGAACCTTGCAATTCCTTTATTCGAAATAATGGGTGAAGTTAAAATAACCAATGCCGCTGCAATGCAATCTGGATTCGACTTCGAAATGGAAGCCCGTAATGACCTTGTGGAAGCTTTTGCACAGTTTGAAGGTGAAAAGTTTGTAAAAGGAAATGGAAGTAATGAACCGCAGGGTTTTATGACTTCCAGTTTGGTTACATCTAGAAATACCGGTGTGGCAGATGACCTTACTTATGACAACATAATTGACCTGACTGGCGACATCAAGACTGGATATAGTCCTGTTTTTGGATTCAATAGGACAACAAGAGCTAGAATAAGAAAACTCAATGACGGACACGGTAATTATCTTTGGGTTGCCGGAAATTTAGCTGCTGGTATTCCTAATCAAATTGAAGGATATAATTATTTTGAAATGCCTGATATGGATAATATCGGTGCGGGACTTTATCCTGTTGTCTTCGGTGATTTTAGACGTGGATATAACATAGTCGAAGGGTTACAGATGAAGGTACAACGTAACCCATTCAGGACAAGCGGTTTTATCATAATTGAAATAAGCCGTTTTGTAGGCGGTAATGTTCAGACTGGCGAAGCACTGAAAAAATTAAAATGCTCTGTCTAATAAATTAAATAATGGCGAGGTGATTAATTTTGCCTCGCCATAGAAAGTAACTTTAAGGAGATTTAAAATGGCGAAAAAAGATAGCAAGACAAAGTTTGATTCAAAAGTAGCTCTTAATACTCAAGCGATATCCAGTGATACTACTACTAACGGGGTGAAACTTGACTTGGCTGGTTATTTAGGTGTTACGTTTGCAATGACTGCAGGTGCGGTATCCGCAGGAGACGTTACCATTCTAATTGAAGATAGTGCAGATAACGTTAACTTTGCAGCGGTTGTAGACCAATTCCTAATAAGTACGGAAGGGACTTTGGACACTGCCAATACTATTACTTCCGTCGGTTATGTAGGCAAGAAAAGATATGTTAGGGCAAGTGTCGTAACTGCAAACTCCGCAAACTTAACAGTCGGTGTAACTGCATTTATGGAGCGCATGCGCACTGATGATTTAGTCTAAGCAGGTGATAATAATGATTAAATTACTTAAATTCCAAAGATGGAATATTAAAGGCACAATCACCGAGTTTAATGAAGGACAGGTGTTATCAGAGGATAGTTTACCTGAACGAACCGTGTCCGATATGTTAAGACTTGGGTATGCCGTAAAAGTCAATGAAAAATTAGAGGTGTCTGAATCTAAGAAAGTTGAAGATGTTGACAATAAAATTGTTAATAAAGATGATATTTCTAATAAAAAACTTGGCAAAAAGGGCAGACCTAAAAAAGGAGTTAAATAATGGCAAATGTAAAGAATTACTTTCAGCAGCCACGGGGTACTAACGAAACTGATAACGTTGCCCAGTTTGGGGGTACTGTTCATTTCACTGGAACTGTTACATCCACCGTACCAACACAGTCTTCAGTAACCCCTAATGCCCAAATAGTTACGGCTACTTTAGCTGAAATAAATGCAGGCAAGGAACTTATCCCTGCCATCACTGGTAAGAAGATAAGAATACTTGATATAGATGCAAAAGTAAGCGGAAACTTCGCTACGGGGACATCGGTTGAGGTAGAGGATAGTAACGGTACTCCTGTCGTGGCATTGCAATATGCGGTAGCGGCATTGACAGATGGTGCTTTTCTGGAAGCTGACACCGCTAACGTAACCATAGGCGCAGGTTATATGGCTGACCTTACGATAAGTAAATCGTTGAGAATTGAAAAGACTGGCAGTGATTTTACTGGCGGGACTAGCATTACTTTAATGATTTCTTATCAGTATGTTTAATTAAATTAATGGGAGTGTGGTATGTTTTATAACTGTTTAAAATATAAAGATTATCAATACAAGACGCTTGCGAGACCTTCTACGCTCCCATTATCTTTATCTAATGTTAAAAGTTTTTTAAAGGTAACAACTAATACGCAGGATGATTTGATTTCTACAATGATTCATAGCGTTGTTAATTATGCTGAAAATTTTACGCATAGGGAATTTATAGTAAAACAATTTAGGACATTCAGGGATTGCTTATATTTTCCTGTTGAATTAAGAAAATCTCCTTTAGTACAAATAGACAGTATACAATATTTAGACGAAGATAATGTTTTACAGACTTTTACTAACACAAATTATTACAGTGATTTCAATAACTTTTATTCACAGATTTATTTAGAGGAATCAGCCAATATTTCAGGCATAACATTGTCCAGTAAATTGGATAATGTGCAAATAGATTTCTGGGCGGGTTTTGGAGTTCCTGTGGAAAGTTTATCTGGGAATGGAACAATAGTAACAGTAACTACAGAAGATAATCATTATTTCAGCACAAATGACGTAATAAATATAAGCTATGCGACAAATGCAGTATTTAATGGAAACTACAAAATAACAGTTACAGGCGATAAGACGTTTACGTATGAGAATACTACGAATGCAAGTGAAACGGCTAATAATGTTTTTGCAAGTTTTATTCCAGATGATTTGAAATTGGCAATGTATAACCACATTAACAGAATCTATCTTAACCGTGGGGATTGTGAAGCAGGTAATAAATCGGCATGTGATTGCAGTAGTCAAATGAATTTACCTGCAGAAACAGTACAGATATACAACATGTACAAAATAATAGAGGTAGGTATATAATGCCTCAATGTATAAAAATTAAAACAAAAAAACGTCAGCTTTGTACAGGTGATTTTGAGCATGAAATAACTTTATATGACCGTACCATAAGCACTGATAATGACGGTGATGTCGATTATGAATTGACTTTTGAAAATGGAATTTTTGCATGGGCAGCTATAGATACTTTGGCTAAAGGTTTAGACGTATTTGATGGAGCTAATTTAGTAGGTGTAGCTACTCATATATTTTACATTCAGCATATAGACGGACTAACATCTGAAAAATGGATTCAGTTTGATAGCAGAAATTTTGACATTTTGAGCGTGGAAAATTTAGACGAACGTAAAGAATTTCAAGCTTTATATTGTAATGAACGTGGCAATAACTCTTACAAGACTAATTTTAAAGGAAATCAATAATGTCGTTTGAATCAAAAGGTTTAAAATATTTATCAGCTTTATCTGGATTAGATAAAGAAATTAGCACAGGAATAAGATTCGGCCTTTATAATTTTGGAACTAAACTAAGAAAAGATATAAAAGCTGCTATTTTGAAAAAAAATAAGACTGGAAGAATTTACAATATTAGACGTGGAAATAGAAGGATAAGGCACAGAGCATCTGCTAAAGGTGAAGCACCTGCAAATTTATCCGGCAATTTAAGAGCTTCGGTAGGTTTTGAAGTCAAAGGCGTAGATTTGAAAATTGGATATAGGGACAAATCTTCTAAAGGAAATCCTGTGGATTATGGTAAAAGGTTGGAAGTAGATTTAGAACGAAATGCAATAGAACAGGCAATAAATGGTAACGCATCAGATTTTAAGGATTTTATTTTAAAAGGAATACACGGGAAAGTATTTAGAAAAATACAACAGGGAAGAAAATGAAAGCTGAAGAAATAATACAACAACTTAGGAAGACTCTACCGTTTTTAACTGATAGTTTTACAGACAATATCAGCATAAACAGCTTAACAAGAAGCGGTAGTACTGTAACTGCGGTGTCTGCATCTAATCATGGTTTAGATACTGGGGATTATGTATTTATTAAGGGGGCTTATAACCCTGTTTCAATAAGTTCAGCCACAAGAACAGGAACACAGGTCGTATGCACAACTTCTACGGAGCATGATTTAACACAAGGATTTAATTATGAAGTTTTAATAAGTGGATTTAATGAAACTGAATATAACGGAACAAAGAAATTAATTTCTGTAACAGATAGAAATACTTTTACTTACGAAGTGCAAAGTGGACTAAGTAATCAGCCAACTAGTAGTGGAATACTAAACGAAAATTTAAGCATATATTATTCAGATAGCTTAAATATTGGTTATAACGGTTATAAGCAAATAACAAAAGTAAACGATACTACATTTACGTACGTAATAGATAACACCCTTAATAGCCCTGCAACGGGTACTATCGTAGGAGCTATTAACCCGAGGATAAGCGGTGCAATAACTTTGGAAGTTGCAAAAGCAAGTTACGAAAAGCAAAGCAATGGTGATTTATGGGCTTTTGTTGTTGTTGAAGACGGCGTTGCGGGCAAGGACCGCCACACAGATAGCGATACTTCATACATAAACGAAAGAACAAATTTCTATCTTCAAGATTACGCACAGTCGTTTAGTATATATATATTCACTCCATGTAAAAATGAATATTCTGCAAGGGCTTCAAGAGATTTGATGACAGATATTAGAGCTAACTTATATAAATCGTTACTAACTTATAAAGCAAATACTGGATTTTCAGATTCAGAAAGATATGGCATAACCGCAGTAAGTGATAATTTTTCAGAATACAATCAATCTCATTATATACATAGATTCCAATTCGAGATGATGAGTTCTGTTTTAATTAGTGATTCATTTAACAGGTATAGTGTTGCACTTAGTAATATAACGGTTAAGACAAAGAATGATAATGACGTAGATGTAAAAATAGATGTTAAGGATTTTTAGGAGATAACATGCGAATAAGAATAAATAAAAGACTAAAAAACTATGCAATAGGGCAAGTAATAAATATTAACCCAAGTGATACATATTGGGTTAATAGATTAAAAGATGCCGAAATAGATAATTGCATAGAAGTACTAAAAAATAATGAAAGTAAATTTAAAAGCGAGGTAAAACATGGCAAATCAACAAATAAATAAGCCCACAATTACTAACTCATTGCTGGGTGCAGATTTAACACCTTCACTCGGGGAGCAGAAGGTATTGTTAGTAGGTCAACAATCTGCCTCTACTGTTCTAGAGAAAACACTAATAGAAAATTTACAAAGTGTGGCAGAAGTTGAATCCACTTTTGGAGTCCGTTCAGAATTGGCTGCAATGTATAGAGCTTTTAGGGCTATAAATACGGTTACCCAGGTAGATGCTATCGCTTTGGATAATAGTGGTACTGGGGTGGCTTCGGTTGGGACAGTTGCGTTTTCTGGGACTGCAGGGGCAAATGGGACTTATACTTTTATAGTCGGTTCTGCAGCGAATCATACATATACAATCAACGTAACCAGTGGAGACACTGCCACGGTAATAGGTGAAGCATTGGCAACGGCTATTAACGCTGATTTAGCTAATCCTGTTGGAGCGGTTAATTCTACCGGAACGGTTACGCTAACTTGGGTAAATAAAGGTACTATTGGAAACGATACTCATTTATCTTATGAAGGCATCGTAGATAGTGTAACTGTTGCCTTGACTGCTTTTGCATCTGGAGCAAATGACCCTACGGTAACAGGACTATATTCTGTAATTGGGGAAAAACGCTATCAAACCATTATAGCACCTGAATATGCGCAGTCAGAAACTTTAACTTTACTTGATGGAAGATGGAATATCGACAATAAAGTTCTTGACGGGATAATGATTTATGGTGCGACAGATACATTGGCAAATCTTAAAACAAAGCTTTCTAGTGTCAACTCTCAAAACCTTATAGTATTTGGTAATAAACTTGGAACTGCTAGTGATTTTAAGGGTTCAGAAACAGCAGAATTGGACCATGTAATAGCAGCTTCATTTGGAGCAATAAGGTCTTTAAGATTTACCGATGGGGCTAATTTGAGCGATATAGTATCTGGTAATGTTGGTGTTTTAGATAGAACTGGCGGTATACAGTCAGCATCTTTGCCTTATTTCAATTCCCCATTATCAAATATTTCACCTATAAAACCTTCAAAAGGTTTTACAGAAACTGAAATAGGTGAACTAAGAGATGCCCGTATATCTGTTATAGGTAATGACAGAGCGGATACTAGTGTTTTAGTCGGGGAATTAGTAACCGCATATAAAACTGATAGCGGCGGTAATCCAGACGACAGTTTTAAATTCCTTAACTTTAGGGATACGTATTCGGTAGCCGCAGAATATCAATTTAATAATCTTAAAGTTGATTACGCTCAAAGCAGGTTAACTCCTGGCGATTTGGTGGCAGGATTGACTCTTGCTAATGATGGCAGTTTTAGAGCTTCGATGATAAGATATTATAAAGATTTAACATCTTTTGGGATAACTCCAGCAGGAGCATCTTATCTTAACTTTTACGATACAAATCTTAGCATAAGTTTAGATTTGGCATTGCGAAAAGTTACTGCAGAACAAAAGATTCCTATAGTAACTCAATTAGGTACTATATCGATTACATCACGACTTTCATTTAATGTTGGTTAATAAGGAGAAATAAATATGGCGAGAGAAAATATAATTTCGTTGTCAACACCACAGGTTATTTTAAATAACAAGGTTTTAAATATAGTTCCAAATACTTTTAAATTTACCACTGGTAGAGGTGAATATACGCATAGAAGAGCTTCTACTGGCGGCAATGGAACAGTGGCCGTAATAAGCAAGAATGCGGAAACGTTTAAATCTATGCCTAAGTTTGAATTATTTCCTACAAAGGAAGACTTTGATACGATAGACGCTGCGAAATTAAACGTTGCAAATAATACGCTTAGTGCTTACGAAAATGGAAAGACATTCGTATTCACTAATTTCACCATAACAAATGACCCAGAATTTAATACTGGAAATGATGCGACCGTATCAGTTGAAGCAGAAGCAGACCCGATAAACGAATAGTGTGATGGGGAGATTATCCTCCAGTCTCCCCTAGCACAAAGGAGATAGCATGGTTGAGCAGATAAAAAGCGAAATAAAATATAAGTTAAAAGTTCCGTTTAAATATAGTACTGGCGGTTCTCAAAAGGATGCAAAGGAATTAGTAATAAAAGCTCCAAACAATGAAGTGGAAGATGAAATAATAAAGATAGAAGAATATCTTGGGAAAATAGACAATAAAATGCAGGAGTTGATTTTTTCAAAAATTGATATTTCTAAAATAGAAGATGTACAGAAGAAATTAACTGAAAAAAAGAAAAGCCATGATTTAAATATTGAAAAAATGCCTGAAGAAGAAAAAGTTAAGGGGGTTGTTAATTCCCTTAGAACAGCAGAGGGATTGAAGGATTGTTTAATTGCTTTTCGTAGAATACTTGAAAAAACATGCAAAGTTGACAACATAGAGCAATTCACTGATTACATGTACACACAGATAAATCCATCTGAAACAAGATATTTATTGGGGAAATATATTGTAAATTTTATTGGTGCTTCCCTGCAGGACTAAAAGCAGGGGGGCTAAATTTGCAAAGACTAAAGTTAGAAATTGTTGTTGCTAGCGAAGGCGGAATAGGTCTAGAGTATTTGGACAGAATGTCTATTCCTAAAATAATTGAAATTGCTAATACACTTGATTTGGTTTTAGAGGCCATAAATAGAAAGTTAAAAAAGGATTAATAGATGCCAGGTAATTTTAATGTAGCGTATACAGTTACTCTTATAGATAGATTTAGTTCTGCTGCAAAAAAAATGAATAGAACATCTATTCTTCTAAGACGTAATATCCGAGAAGCCGGCCAAAGTATTAAAAAATTTGGAAAAAGTACATATAGCGTTGGCAGAAGTTTAAGGAATAATGTAACACTTCCGTTGATGGGATTAGGTGCTTTGTCTGGGGTAGTATTATTTAAGTTTGAAACACAAATGAACAATGTTAAAGCCATAACTGAAAGCACAGGCGAGCAATTTTTAAAACTTAGAAATCAGGCAAGATTAATGGGGCGGACTACAAGATTTACTGCATCAGAGGCCGCTGCCGCACAAGCTTTCTTAGCCAAAGCAGGATTTAAGGTTAATCAAATATATTCTGCCATGCCGGATACGCTACAATTAGCAGCGGCTGCTAATTTAGATATAGCCACTTCTGCTGATATAGTTTCAAACGTAATGAAGGGATACCGTCTTAGGAATCAGGAAGTCTCAAAAGCTGTTGATGTTTTAACTAAGACTTTTGTATCTTCAAACACAGACCTGTCAATGTTGGGAGAAGCTTTTAAATATGCCGGACCTGTTGCTAAAGGATTCGGATTGAGCATTCAAGAAACGACAGCATTTTTAGGTCTACTAGGTAATGCAGGTATACAAGCTTCCATGGCTGGAACTACTCTTAGGGGCGCATTATCAAAGCTTGCTAGCCCGTCTAAAAAAGCTGCAAAAATGCTTGAGTATGCTGGCATTAAGGTATTCGATTCAAGTGGTAAAATGATGAAATTACATCATATTTTAGCAAAATTATCAAAAGCAGGAGCAAAAGCATCTCATATAATGGAAATATTTGGGTTAAGGGCAGGTCCAGGAATGATAGCTTTAGGTGCAGAAAGCACTAAAAGCATAGAAAAATTTATAAAAACTCTTGAAAAAAGTTCAGGTACAGCAAAAAGAATAGCAAAGACTCAATTGGAAGGATTACCTGGAGCAATGCTTCTAACTAAATCTGCAATAGAAGATTTAATTATCGCTTTAGGAGATGCAGGGTTAACCAGTGTAATCATTAAGTTTGCTAATTGGATTACAAAATCAGCTAATTATTTCAGCCAACTGCCACCAAAAACTAAAAAGATTATATTAGTTTTAACAGGGTTAGCTGCAATATTAGGTCCACTTATAATGCTTTTTGGTGCATTGGTGACATCACTTGGTATTGCTACTATTGGGTTTACAATATTTTGGGCTGCAGTTACTGCCCCAATAAGTTTAATCATTGGTGGAATAATGGCATTAATAGGATTAGGTGTATATCTTTATAAAAAATACAAACCTTTTAGGGATTTAATGGATAAGATAGCAAGTGTAATTTCTAAATTAGCAAAATTTAGCCCTTTAGGAATATTTAAAGGTAAGGGATTACCTGGGTTAGTTGGAACAGAGGAGCAAGGTAAAGCTCCTACTGGGTTAGCAGAAAAAGCTAAAGCGGATAAATCTATATTTCAAGGAAGATTAGATATCTTTGGCGCACCAAAAGGCAGTGTGTTGCAATCATTTACTAAGGGAAATATGCCTATGAACGTAGGTTTAAATATGGAAGGTGCATATTAATGTCATTTTTAAATATAAAAGATTTACAACAGGGGTCATTTAAAGGTGTTCCTTTTTTATTTGTATCTAGTACAGAAACAGGTGGAAGAAAAAATGTTTTCTATGAGTACCCGAATACCGATAAAAGAGGTGTTTCTGATTTAGGGTTAGACCTAGAAAGTTTTACTTTAACTGTTTATACTGCTGGTAGCACAAATTCTGATTATCAACAGAATAAGGATAGACTAAAATCAGCTTTAAGGAGTAAAGGCCCTGGTTTATTGGTGCATCCATTTGTAGGAAACATTAATTGTGCCGTAGAAAGTTATTCGCTAAACGAAAACTTGGAACATCTTAATAGGGCAGATTTTACTATAAGTTTTAAAAGGGTATCTGAACCGATAAAACCTGCTGCCACCAAAAACAACGTTCCAAAAATAGAAAATATTGCAGTTGATACAACAGAGAAAGTAAGCGAAGATATTGAAAATAACTATAGTGTATCTAATAATAATTTCACAAATTTTGAAGTAGCTAAACAAAAAGCTCAATCTATAGTTACTAAATTTGAGGAAATATCATCCAAAGTAGAGCAAAGAACAGAGGTATTCAATGATTTTGTAGTTACATTGCAAGAATTTAATGCACAGATAAATTCAATTATAGTTAAACCAACAATATACGCAAGTAAATTTAAGAATTTATTTGATAGTTTGAGGTTAATAGCTTCTGACCCTTCGGAGAGATTTTTAATGTTCACAAAATTATTTCAGTTTGGGGCAGAAGATGAAGTTATAGATACTAATACGACTTTTCAGGTGGAAAGAAAAGCAAATAATGACATTATTAATAATGCAGTTAATGCAGACTCAATATCTTATGCTTATGCCACTTTAAAAGAGGTGTCTTTTAGCAACGAAAGTGAGTTTGACAGATTTAACGAATTATTGAACGACCAGTGGGAGTACATGCAGGAGCAGGATTTGAATTTAGATGTAAGAGAAAATATTTTAACCTTACGTGGTGAAGCCAGTAAATACATAGATACGCTTAATTTACCTGAATTAGTTAGTATTAATACCATAGAAACTTCACCAACTTTATTGAGTTATCAATATTATGGAAGCACTGAAAGAGATAATGAAATATCAACACTTAATTCTCTAAAAGATTTTGGCATAATTTCTGGAGACATTACGATACAGGGTGATTTTACATGAATAAAATTTTTATAGAGGTAGATGGTGTTATATACGAAAATATCGTAGATATAAGAGTCCGCAGAAGTATGACTGAATTTTGCGGGGCATTTACTATGTCTGCGACAAACGAATCTACTAGCATTTCAGAGTTGCGAAATTTCCCTATAAAACCTAAAAGTAGGATTAGGATATATATAGACGATACCCCTGTTTTAACTGGATATATAGATAGTATTACCATTAAAGTGAGTGCGTCTGGTGGTTATGAATTGTCAATTAATGGAAGAGATATAACCCAAGACCTATTCGATAGTTCTTTGCAAGGAAATATTGAATTTAAAAATAGCATAAGTTTTAAAAAAATTATCGAAAGAGTATTAACCAATTTAGGTGCAACTGATATTAAGGTTATTGATAATGTCGGTAATTTGGATGATTTCAAAACTTCCGAATTGGTTAGTGGGAGTATAGACGAAACAGCATTTGAATTTTTAAATAAATTAGCAAAGAAAAGACAGGTCTTAATATCTACAAATGGGGAAGGTAATATAACCATATCGAGGTCTAGCACAGATAATGTAGGCGGCGAATTAAGGTTAACATTGGGTGATAATGAAAACAACATAATAGATGCCAGTAATCCTATTGATAATACAGGAAGATTTAATAAATATAATATTTTCTCTCAAGATAATATAAGTTCGGGGTTTGGTGATTTTCAAGATGTGGTTAATAAAGAGGCGAGTTCGACAGATGAAGAGATACGAGCTACAAGGATAATCAATATTATACCAGAGAATAGTTGTAATACCAAAGATTGCCAAAACAGGGCAATATGGGAAAGGAATTTTAGGAAAGCTAAATCAAATTCTGTTTCATGTACCGTAAAAGATTTTTATGCAGATGAAGAAAATAAAAAATTGTGGGAAGTAAATAAATTAGTTAATACTAAGATAGATTTGTTAGGCATATACACTGATTTTCTTATTAAAACTGTGGAATTTTCGCAAGGAAATAATGAGATAATTACCAGTTTAGAACTGGTAGATAAAAATGCGTACACTTTAGAATCTAATTTAGAGAAATTAAATATATTGCAAAGTGAGCAAAAGGATAGTTTATTCTAATGGCACTTGAACAGGTATTAAAACAAGAAATTAAGCAATTAAAATCTGCCCTTAAAAATGGAGTTAAAAGGGGTAAGATTAGTCTTGCTAGTAGTGATGACTCTAAGTTCCAATTATCCCAAATGCAATATTTTAAAAATAAGGTTAAAAATACACATATCGTTTTTCCTTATGGCATGGCAGCTAATCCTCCAGAAGGCGAAGATGCATTAATGTTTAATGTCATGGGACAGGAAGAAAATACCGCAGCGATTCCTTATGCGACTAAAAACAGATTTAAAGGATTGCAAAAAAAAGAAGTCCAGTATGGAAATCCATTTAGTAATGCAAACATGCTTTTCAGAAATGATGGTGTTGCTGCAATTAATGGAAGCTCTTTTGGTGGGCTGGTTAAGGTTATAGATTTGACTACTAAATTAAATAAATTAGTAACTGAATATAATGCACATACACATCCCGAGACCGGAAGTACTACCGGAGTGCCTACCACACCTGCCACATCTTTTTCTAAATCAGATTATGAAAATCAGAATGTTGTTCATGGAAGCGAGGGTACAGGTACTACTGGAGGTTCAAGTGGTGCAGGGGGCGGGGTGTCAGACCATTCGCTTTTAACAAAATTAGATTATGCAAGTTCTGGACATACGGGTTTCGAAAAATCATTGACATTCGGGAGTGGTTTAACCAGAGTAGGAGATAACATAAGTGTAAATCCTGCCGGAGTGGACCATGATTCACTGCTTAACTTTGTTGCCAATGAACATATAGACCATAGCGGTGTAAATATAAATACAACAGCTCCTTTAACTGGAGGGGGTGATATAGCATCGACACGTACTATATCAATACCAAAGGCCACAGGAAGCGTAGATGGGTATTTAGATAGTGCAGACTGGAATACATTTAACAGTAAACTAAGTGTT
>Ga0224502_10000219_pt1 | contig 18126 bp, 18 predicted proteins | sample SF_Oct11_sed_USG_5_FD_169104 | JGI IMG/M metagenome (GOLD analysis project Ga0224502, IMG submission 169104) | Sediment microbial communities from San Francisco Bay, California, United States - SF_Oct11_sed_USGS_13 | ecosystem: Environmental > Aquatic > Marine > Sediment | place: USA... | reverse complement strand
GAATACATGCGAAACAGGTCACCGGCAAATATCGCGGCTTCGTCACCGCCCGTTCCTGCCCGGATTTCCAGGTAGACGTTGCTTTCGTCGTAAGGGTCCGGCGGTATCAGGGCCTTTTGTAAATCGATCAGCAGTTGCTCGCGGCGCTCTTCAAGTCCGGCCAGTTCCTCCTGGCCCATCTCGCGGACTTCTGCGTCCGTGTCGTTCGCCATCTCCTCGGCGGCAGCAATGTCGGCGAGAATGCCCTCGTATTGCTGAAACGACTGCACGACGGGTTCGACGCGTGCGTATTCCTTCGACAGGTTACGGAACTGGTTCTGGTCGGCGATGACATCCGGATCGGCGAGCAGGCCTGCTATCTCCTCGAAACGATCACGCACGGATTCCAGCTTGAAGCGAATGGATTCTTTCATTGGCGTGCTGTTTTATTCGCCGTCGAGATCAAAAAGACGTCGTGCTGACTCGATCAGCGCGATATCGGATGCCTCGCCCGCCTGTCGCAGCACTACGCTTGGCTTGTGCAATATCTTTTTCATCAGTGATGCGGTTGCAAACTCGATGGCATCCTCAGCGGACTCGCCTCGGCGCATACGTTTGCGGGCCTTCTTCGCGATCTGTTTGCGGATTTCCTCATGGCTTTCGCGCAACTCGGCGATGATTGGGGCTACCTGCTTGGAGCGCTCGATGGCTGCATATCGCCGAATCTCATCATCGAGAAGTCGATGTGCCTCGATGGCCGCGGCTTCTCGATTACCCTGGCCCTCGAGAATGACCTTGTCCAGGTCGTCAATCGTATACAGGTAAAAATCGTCAAGTTCGCCGGCACTCGCTTCGATATCGCGCGGCACGGCAATGTCACAGGCAAAGATGGGCTTGCGCTTGCGCGCCTTGATCGCTGCTTCAATTTGTTTAGTGGTGACGACCGGCTCGGTTGCGGCCGTCGACGTAATCAGAATGTCGGCCTCTGGCAAAGTGCCTTCGATTTCCGACAGCGGCACGGCAAACCCACCAAACTGCCCGGCGAGGTCCTGCGCGCGTTCAAGGCTGCGGTTCGCGACAAACAGCCGACCGATCTCGCGGCTGACCAGGTGCTTGGCGACAAGTTCGATGGTCACACCGGCACCGACAAGCAACGCCGTGTGTTTCTTGAAGCCTGCGAAGAACTGCTGCGCCAGGTTTACTGCCGCCGAGGCAACGGAAACGGGGCTCGCGCCAATTTCGGTATCGGTACGGATTTTCTTCGCGACGGCAAATGTGTGCTGAAACAAGCGGCTCAGATTGCTGCCAAGCGTGTCGGCCTGCTGGGCGTAGCGAAACGCGTCCTTCAGCTGGCCGAGAATCTGCGGTTCGCCAAGCACCATCGAGTCGAGGCCACAGGCGACGCGGAAGATGTGCTTTATGGCCTCCTCATCGTCTTTCGTAAACAGGGAATCAGCAAAGCCGTCATCCAGCCTGCGATCGTCATGCAGCCACTGTTCCAGTCGCGCACGACCGCCGTCCTGACCGATGATGTAAAACTCGGTGCGGTTGCAGGTCGACAACAGGACCGCTTCATCCACCCCATCCAGGGCAGCCAGGCGCTCAAGGGCCCGCGGGATTTCGTCTCCGGCAAAGACGAGCTGCTCGCGTATTTCGAGAGGTGCCGTGTTATGGTTCAGACCGAGTATTTGCAGCGGCATACGTTCATTAATGGTGCCCAGCGGGCACTCGAGAAAATCGAAGTGCGTATGATAAGCGAACTGAACGGCGAGTTCCTTGTCTGTTTGGAAGCGGACTCAAATATATTCGTGCCCGCGAAGCGCTTTTTTAGAGATCGCTTCTGATATACGGACGACAATTTATGCAAGAAATTCGACGATGGCTGGCAGCGGCCGCGCTGTGTACGCTAATCGCCTTCACCAGTTCGCCCGCGATTGCGGGCGAAAAAGACAACTCGGAAGTCGATGCCTACATTCTGCAGGCCGAAATGGCATTGCAGCGAAATGACTACCTCATGGCGGCCGAGGAGTATCGCAAAGCGGCCGAACTGAGCGAAAACCCGGAGGTTGCGCGACAGGCTGCGCGCGTCGGCATGATCTACGGGTTTGATCGTGAGGCCCTGGCTGCGGCCAAGCGCTGGTACAAGCTGGATCGGGACAGCGACGAAGCGCACCTGTACCTCGCACAATTGAGTTTTCGTGTTGGCGATATCAGAACGGCCAAACGCCATTTCTCTTACCTGATTGAAAATGGCAACGAGGAACCCGGCGAAATACTGCTCAAGCTCGCCGACTACCTCTCGGATGAGGATGACCCGGAGAAGGGGGACAAGCTGATGCGCTCGCTTGCCCGCCCGTATTCGGACTCAGCTCTCGCCAACCATGCAGTGGCCACGATGGCGCTCAGGGCCGGTGAAACCGACTACGCGCTCGAGCGTGCCGCCAAGGCAATCGAACTCGATCCTGAGAGATTGCGGTCACGGCTGCTGTACGCACGAATACTGCTGGCCAGCGGCGACGTAGACAAAGCGATCGAGTACACGGCACTGATTATCGGTGACGACCCGGACCCGGACCCGGATGCCAGGATGGAACTGGCCATCATGTACATGATGGCGGATCGCGAAGACGATGCGCTGAGCCAGGTCAACCAGGTGTTGCTCGAGCAGTCCGGTCGCATGGATGCACTGCGCCTCATGGCAATCATCAATTTTCACAAGGGCCATTTGGACGCTGCATGGGACGATTTCAACGATCTGCTCGCGAGCGGGCAGTATCGTATGGACGCGCTTTTCTATCTTGGCCGGATCGCGGATTATCGTGAGGACACCGACCGCGCCATCCGCCTTTATAGTGAAGTCCTGAACGGCCCGAATGCCGTGTCCTCCCAGACACGTGCCGCCGCCTTACTCGCACACGAGAAAGACGACGTGCAGGGCGCATTGCGTTTACTTGAGGAATTTGCCGAGGCCTCTCCGTCCAATGCCGTCGACGCTTTGGCTGGCAAGGCGCAGCTGTTGGCATCCGTCGAGAAGTACGACGAAGCTCTGAAGCTTTACGACAAGGTGATTTCCTACCATCCCGACGACGAACGCGCAGCGCTCAGTCGCGGTGAGTTGTTGTTGCGGATGGGCCGTCTCGACGAGGCGCTCGATAGTTATGCCGACGTCGCGAAGCGCTGGCCCAAGAGCGCGATGGCGCTGAATGCCTACGGTTATACGCTGGCCGATCGGACGGACCGCTATCGTGAAGCAGAAAAGCTGATTCGCAAGGCGCTGCGATATGACCCTACTAGTCCGGCGATCATCGATAGCCTGGGGTGGGTGTTATTCAAGCTCGAGCGGTACGAGGAAGCGCTGGTCGAGCTCGAGCGCGCCTATGAGGGCATGCAGGATCATGAAGTGGCCGCCCACATCGTCGAGACGCTGGTTGCGCTGGATCGCAAGAACGACGCGATGGAATGGCTGCTTAAAGCGGAAGAATTGAAGCCTGACAGCCCGTTACTCAAGGATGTGCGGGACCGCCTGTTTAGCGATGATCCCTGATTTCCGTTCGCTGGGGCTGCTGTTGGCACTGCTGGTGCTGGCGGGCTGCGCCACGACGCGGCAAAGCGTCGATCTCCCTGTGCTGAACACCTGGGAGACCCGCAACGAAGCCCTCGCGAAGCTTCGCGACTGGGAGTTCAAGGGGCGTATCGCGGTCAAGGCGGGCGACGACGGATTCAATGGAAAATTCAACTGGACCCAGCGGGATGAGGCGTTCAGCGCGACTGTCGGCGGCCCTCTCGGCATAGGTACCGTGCTCATCGACGGAGACGACCGGTCGGTGACGCTGACGGACAAGGACGGCGTCAGGACGGTTCTGAAGGACGCTGAACAGGAGCTGCGCTGGCGCTATGGCTGGACGATTCCGGTGAGTAGCCTGCGTTACTGGGCCTTGGGCATCCCGGACCCCGAGGTGGCGGCCGCCGTAACCGAGCTGGACGAAAATGGTCGTCTTGTGCGTCTCGAACAAGGTGGCTGGATCGTCGAGATATCCCGTTACAGCGAAGGCGGTGGACAGCAAATGCCGCGAATTTTGGCGGCGACAAACCCCGATACCCGCGTGCGTATGGTGATTGACCGCTGGTTGTTCTTCCGTCGTTGACAGTCAGGGGACCTCACCGCACAATTGCGCCGCAACGCGGAAATCAGCTTATTGGGGCGTAGCCAAGTGGTAAGGCATCGGGTTTTGATCCCGTGTACCGCAGGTTCGAATCCTGCCGCCCCAGCCATTTCATCATCTAGGGAGTCATCGTGGAACTGGGAACAATGGCGGTCTTTTCGGGTAACGCCCACCCGCAACTCGCGCAGGACATCGCCCGTTACCTCCGCATCCCACTCGCTCGCGCCCAGGTTGGCCGCTTTTCCGATGGCGAAATCAATGTAGAGATTCTCGAGAACATCCGCGGTCGCGAGGTGTTCATCATCCAGCCAACTTGTCCGCCGGCTTCCGAAAATCTGATGGAACTCCTCGTCATGGTTGATGCGGCCAGGCGCGCTTCGGCTGCGCGTATCACTGCCGTAATCCCGTATTTCGGTTTTGCGCGGCAGGATCGCCGACCACGCTCTTCGCGTGTACCGATTACCGCGAAGCTCGTCGCCAAGCTGATCGCAACGGCCGGTGTTGACCGGGTACTGACCGTGGATCTTCACGCTGACCAGATCCAGGGCTTTTTTGATATCGCTGTTGATAATGTCTATGCCTCGCCAATCCTGCTGGCGGACGTGTGGAAGCAAAAGTACAGCGACATGGTCGTCGTATCGCCGGACGTGGGTGGTGTGGTTCGCGCCCGCGCACTTGCCAAGCGATTGGGTGATGCCGATCTGGCCATCATCGACAAACGCCGCGCCAAGGCAAATCAGTCCGAGGTCATGAACATCATCGGTGAGGTCGAAGGCAAGAACTGCGTGATGATCGACGACATGGTGGATACGGCAGGCACGCTGTGCCACGCAGCTGGCGCTCTCAAGGAACACGGAGCTGTCAGCGTGGCGGCCTATATCACGCACCCGGTGCTCTCGGGTCCGGCCGTTTCTCGTATCAACGATTCGGAGCTCGACGAAATGGTCGTCACCGATACGATTCCGCTGAATGGAGAGGCCAGGGCCTGCGAGAAGATACGCCAGCTGTCAGTCGCCGAGATGCTGGCTGAGACGATGCGGCGTATCAGCACGGAAGAGTCTGTCAGCTCGCTCTACGTGGACTAGTATTTAAAGGGCCGAATAAATCGGTTCGACCCCTATTATTACTACTATCCATCGGTTAATATGCGCGCCCTTGCGCAGGTTGGTCGCGATCTGCGTATTTTCAAACGCTGGTAAAAAACCAGCACAATCAATCAGTTATGGAGATTAGTCATGAATGACGATTTCGACCTGATTGCGGAAATTCGTGAGGACCAGGGGAAGGGTGCGAGCCGCCGCCTGCGTCATCAGGGAAAAGTACCCGCAATCATCTACGGTGCAGGGCGTCCGCCCCGCGCACTGGTTTTTGATCACAACCGAGTAATTCAGCAGCTCGAGAACGAGTCGTTCTACTCGAGTGTCCTCAACATCAAGGTTGGGGAAAAGAGCCAGGCTGTGATTCTCAAGGATGTCCAGCGTCATCCAGCCAGGCCTGTCGTTATGCACATGGACTTCCAGCGCATTGTTGAGGACCAGGAAATCAGGATGAGCGTTCCGCTCCACTTCATCGGCGAAGATGTCGCCCCGGGTGTGAAGCAAGCCGGTGGTGCGATCTCACATCTCATGAACGAGGTCGACATTGTCTGCCTGCCGAGGCACCTGCCGGAGTTCATTGATGTGGATGTCTCGGAGCTGGAGCTTGACGAGATGCTGAGCATGTCGGACATCAAGCTGCCGGAAGGCGTTTCGATTCCTGCTTTGGCGCAGGGTCCGGAACAGGATCGTCCGATCGTCTCTATCCACGTCATCAAGGAAGTGGTCATCGAGGAAGAGGAAGAGCTCGAGCCAAGCGCAGTGCCTGTTGCTGGCGAGGAAGAAGACGCCGCTTCGGAATCAAGCGACGATTCTGGCGACGACGACTCCGACAAGGATTAATCCTGTTTCCAGGCTTAGCGAAAAGACCGCCTCCTGGCGGTCTTTTTGTTTAAGATTGCCACGCCATGCCCAAACCGATACGCATAATCGCCGGCCTCGGTAATCCAGAGGACAGGTACAAGAGAACCCTGCACAACGCGGGATTCTGGTTTGTTGACGCCCTCGCTCGCAAGTACGGTGGCAGCTTCAAGTATGAGAAGAAATTTGATGCGGAATCTTGCCGCGTCAAACTGCACGGTGAAGATGTGTGGCTGGTCAAGCCACAGAGCTACATGAATCATAGTGGCCAGCCGATTCGTGGCTTGCTCGACTACTACCGCCTGAGCGTTACGGAACTGCTCGTCGCGCATGATGAGATTGATCTGCCGCCGGGTACGGTGCGCCTCAAGGAAGGTGGCGGCCATGGCGGTCACAATGGCCTGCGGGATATCGTCAGGCAGTGCGGAGCAGATTTCCTGCGCCTGCGCTTGGGCGTTGGCCACCCGGGCGACAAAGACGAGGTCACAAATTACGTGCTCAAGCGTGCTTCGAGTGATGTCGAAGCGGCGATTGAAGGAAACATCGATGACGCAATGGTCGTCATGCCCGAGCTTGTCGACGGCGACATCAATGCGGCAATGAAAAAACTACACACAAAAGACTAATCTGATGGCAATTACCTGTGGCATCGTTGGCTTGCCCAATGTCGGCAAATCAACATTGTTCAATGCGCTTACTGCGGCGGAAATCGCGGCGGAGAATTATCCGTTTTGCACGATCGAGCCTAACGTTGGCGTCGTACCCGTGCCGGATCCGCGCCTCCAGGTCCTGGCCGACATCGTGAAACCGCAGAAGATCCTGCCGACGACGATGGAGTTCGTGGACATAGCGGGTCTTGTCGCCGGGGCATCGAAAGGCGAGGGTCTTGGCAACCAGTTCCTCGCAAATATTCGCGAGACCAACGCGATCGCTCATGTCGTGCGCTGTTTTGAGAACGATGACGTTACGCACGTCTCGGGCGCGATCAATCCGATCGATGACATCGAGACGATCAATACGGAGCTTGCGCTCGCGGACCTGGAGTCGGTCGAGAAGCAATACGACAAAGCCGTACGCAACGCCAAGACGGGCAAGAAAGAGGACATCGCCCATCGCGATGCCCTGGCCGGCATCAAGGCGCACCTGGACGAGGGCTTGCCCGTTCGGTCGATGGACACGACGGAGCTGCAGAAAGAGATACTGCGAAGCGTGCATCTGATCACGGCGAAGCCGGTCATGTATGTCGCCAACGTCGATGAGGATGGGTTCGTTGACAATCCACATCTAACGGCTGTCGAAGAGTATGCAGCGAGCGAAGGCTCCGAGGTTGTCGCGATCTGCGCGGCTATCGAGGCTGAGATCGCCGTGCTCGATGAAGAAGACAAAGCGGAATTCCTGGCTGATTTCGGCGCCTCGGAGCCGGGTTTGAATCGTGTGATTCGCCACGCTTATCACCTGCTCGGCTTGCAGACTTTCTTCACCGCTGGCCCGAAAGAAGTACGTGCCTGGACGACGAAGATCGGCGCCACGGCGCCCCAGGCAGCCGGCGAGATTCACACAGATTTCGAGAAAGGCTTTATTCGTGCGGAGGTCATCGCCTACGACGACTATGTCGCTGGTAACGGTGAGCACGGAGCGAAGGAGGCCGGGCGTCTGCGCCTCGAAGGCAAGGAGTACATTGTTCAGGAAGGCGACGTCATGCACTTCCGATTCAATGTATGATTTGAACACCTGGACCCATCAAACAGACGAGAAGACGATATGGCAACGTACGAATGTGAAAAATGTGGCATGACTGTCAATGCGACCTGTGGCAAATGCGATGCGCCGCTGGAGAATGACATGCTGGAAATTGGCGACGGTAAGGAAGTACAGATTTCCAAGTGCCCGAACGGTCACGGCAAGATCAAGTCGCCGCTGTGCTGCGGCCAGGACATGAGCTGCTCGCTGGGCTAGAGTTTTCGAGACCCGAAAGAGGGCAGGGACCAGTCATAGATGATTGCCAGGCCGCGTACAGCGAGCCCGGTGAGCACGCCTATGGTCAGTGAAGCGGTGTCGCCCAGTGCCATGCGGTCTGCGACAACGTAGGCCAGGCTCGAGACGAATGCGGCTGTTGCGTAGATCTCTCGTGAGAGGATCAGCGGTATCTCATTACAGATGACGTCGCGAATCATGCCGCCGGTTACCGCAGTGGTGACACCGAGCATGACTGCGACGAGTGGCCCGGTATTGTGCTGCAGACAGATTTCGGTCCCCAGCGCGGCAAACAGGGCAAGGCCCAGGGCATCGGCCCAGACCAACAGCCGCTGCCGCGAACCGGGACCCCGATAAGGTGCGAAGAATACGACCAGTGCCGCGATGATGGCGACAGCCACGTAACGATTGTCGCTGACCCAGAATACTGGCACGCGATCGATGACGATGTCCCTGATCGTGCCGCCCCCGACGGCGGGCATCAGTGCGAGGACGCAGAAGCCGAAGATATCCATGCGCTTGCGGGATGCGGCCAAGGCGCCGCTGACGGCAAAAGCCGCGGTTCCCAGCATTTCGAGGCTGTAAACGAAGCTCATCGCGGCACTGTACCGGAAACAGCTTTCGGGGCGTAGAATATCTTGACAGTCAGGAGCCGCATCGGGACAATCTGCGGCCCTCGCGGACTTCGGTCCCGACCGAATAATTGGTGATGTAGCTCAGATGGTTAGAGCGACGGACTCATAACCCGTAGGTCGGTGGTTCAATTCCACCCATCACCACCAAAAAACATAGGGGCCCGTTTGGGCCCCTATTTTTTTGCCGGCAATGCGTGATTGAACCACCGAAGGTGGTTCATCCGAGCGCGGCGTAGCCCGCGACAGGCCGACCGTAGGGAGGCCCATTCCACCCATCACCACCAAACTCAAATCCAGAGCCGTCCTAGACGGCTCTTTTTTTTCTGAAATACCTATGTATATGGGTATTTATCGTCCAGCGTTGTCCCTGATGATCCATTGACATCCGGGGACAGCTGGGGGGCAACAGTGGGGGCAAGTTCAGGTTTTGTCAGAGAGTTGCCCCCGCAAATGAAGCTGACAGTCACAGCAGTCAAGAACGCTAAGCCTTCCACCAAGACTCGAAGATTGTTTGATGGTGGCGGCTTATACCTTGAAGTTACGCCCAAAGGCGGCAAATGGAGGCGTCTGAAGTATCGTTTCAACAGTAAAGAAAAGCGGATTTCTCTCGGTGTTTACCCCGAGATTTCACTGAAAGTCGCCCGTGAACGCAGAGACGAAGCAAAGAGGCTGTTAGCAAACGGCATTGATCCCAGTGAACACAGAAAGGCGCTAAAGGCTCAGGCTGTCCGTCTTCAAACAAATGGAACAGACGTAGCGATTGTTTGAAGACGGACAAGTAGCTTAGTAGGCAGATCGCAGATTGGTAATGAGAAAGACCCCGCCCTAGAGGCGGGGTCTTTCTTGGGTCCGCTAATGGCCGTTAGCAGACCCTCAAACTCGATCGTTTATGAAGAATTGAATGACCGCTTTCGATGAAAGCAGACGTTCATCCAGGCACTACCGACAATCTCCGGGTGAGTGACGGCTTTACCTCTGGAAGCAGACATTCAGCTATTATTAGTGAAATGGTCGGCTTGTGACCAAAAACGGACACTAGATACGTCATTGAATTTTTTCGTTTCAGGAAAATGTAGGACTGTTGATCGATGCTGTTAAAGTTGCGGAAAAATCTTGCTGAAGCAAACTACAATGCCCTCGGGCTAGAGATGATTGTCGTTATCGCAGGGATTTTGATTGCATTTCAGATCGATCGCTGGGCGGAGGAACGGCGTGAACGCGAGCAGGAATATCAGTACCTGGTGCGGCTAAAAGACGATCTACAATTCGAAATCGGCCTGCTACGAGCGGGAATCGACTATGCAGAAAAACGTGTCATAGCTGCCCTCCTCCTTGAGGAGGCCACCGATAATCCAAAGGTCGCCGCCGCTAACCCGAATACCTTTGTGCAGGCTGTGGAAAGGGTGACATGGCGTTCATTTCCAAACATAAACGGATTCGTATACACGGAATTACAGAGTACGGGCAATCTATCTCTAATCCGATCGGATGCACTACGACAAGGCCTGGCTGAATATTACTCTTACATCAGTTTAGAGTCGGGCATTGGTCTCGATCTTGAAATACAGAATGAATTCACGCGTCTGACGGCGGGAGTTTTGTCGTCTACCGAACTAGTGGACATTCAGGAAGACGCTTTCGTCAAGCGACAGGTCGAAATACTCCCAGAGCGGGCACTCGAAATCACGAGAGACATCGCATCCAGGCAAGACGCTGTCAATCTGCTACCAAGCATTATTCAGCACCATACCTTCAACAAGGGTGCAATAAACGTCAGCCTCGACAAAGCAAAGCTGTTGATCTCGACCATTGGTGAACTGATTGAAGAATTCGATACCAGCCATGCAGGCTGAATCACTCACACTGACTGCCTCTGATCCAGTGGTCTTGCCTACGTTTCGTGGACACTTGAGTTAAGTCTTAATATCCGGTTTTGGCCGTTAGCTGCCGCTCAATTTCATTGATTTTGGCCTGAACGAACGTCCGCTATCGGTAAGACCGGACATTTAGCCTGGTCGAGTGTCCGCTTTACGCTCCGAACCCGACATTAGGCTATCATTGGCCTAAAGGGCAGCTACTGACCCAAAGGAGACTCTCAATCTTGCTTCGTGATATGGCAACACAGCCATTAGAATGGCGCTAACGTGTCGACTTTCGAATTCATTGCGGTTCTGCTCTCGATAATTTTCGGCCTGGCAATCGCCAATCTTCTGTCCGGAATGGTGCAAGCATTTTTTCGGGGTGAACTAACGGACACGCGCCTGGCTTGGTCAATACTTGTTGGCAATCTACTTTTAGTCAATTGGTGGGTGTTTTTTCAGTGGAGTGATCATGCGAACTGGCGATTTCACGAGTTTCTGTACCTCGCTATGTGGGCAACCGTGCATTACCTGATGGCTGTGGCTCTCTACCCGTACAACGTCCAGGTTGACTATTCCGAAAAGCTGCAGCAGAAGTTCGTGCTCGTAGTGCTACTTGCGGCTGCCGCACTGGATGCCGGAGAGAAGATTATTCGCGGCGACTTCTTCGACCCATGGTATTTGCCATTATTCTTTTTGCACTTCGTTGTTTTCGTTACGCTTCCGTTGATATTTGCCAAGCCATGGATCATGCGGATCAGCGGCTGGACCCTGGCTATTTCAACGTTAGCTTGGTCCGTAGTCGCCAGGAGTGTTCTTACAAGTTGAACATGAGGCCGCTATTGGCCGTTAGCTGCCGTTGAAATTCATTGATTTTGGCCTGAACGAACGTCCGCTATTGGTGAAAGCAGACATTTACAACCGTTCCCCCGGACGACGAAATCTACCGCTCTAAATCCAGGCTCAGAATGTCCGCTAACCGCTCTAAAGCTGCCGTTGGTGAAAGTCGGGTTAGAATGTCGGCTTGTGACCCGAAGCGGACTCTCGACTCAAGGGCAAGTCTGGGTCAATGCTTACCATTAATTAGCTGCTTTCCAGATACAATCTCAACATTCGCCAAGGTTGCAGTAGTAGCTCAACTGCACTATCCCTACTAGTGAATTAGCCAACGGATCAGGTCTAGGCAAATGGACGCATTCGAATACATTTCGGTTCTCACGTCGATCATCATCGGTCTCGGCATGGCGCAGCTCCTGTTGGGTGTGAGCCGCATTATTCAGCATCCTGAGAACGCAAGGCCTTATTGGGTGCATTTGAGCTGGGTCCTGACCATATTCGTTTATTCGGTATTTTGGTGGTGGTGGGAATTTAACCTGAACGAAATCGAGGTCTGGACATTTGGCGCTTATCTACTTGTCATTCTGTATGCTTTTCTTGTTTTTCTCATGTGCGCTTTGTTGTCCCCGGTCAACCTGTCAGGCTATGACGGATTCGAGGAGTACTACTATGCGAAACGTATCTGGATCTTCGGGACGTTCCTGATAATGCAATTCGTCGATAGCGGCGTTGCCCTGATTAAGGGAACTGACTATTTCTTGGCGCTGGGTGTCACCTACTACGCAGGGCAGTCATTCATTGTTGTCTTATCAGCTATCGCGATGGCCACCCGCAACAAGAGTTTTCACGCAGCCTTTGTTCTTGCCCTGCTTTCATTCCTGACCATTCAGGGATTCCTGTTTTACGGGACCATCTAAAAAGGATCGGAATCTGCGAGGCATGGCTGACAAGTGGCAGATTCTGACTCCAGCTGGTTACTTGTGAACGTTTGCTTCTGGCCGTTAGCAGACCTGGTTTTCGGCTTGAATTGGTCTGATTTAATGTCCGCTATCGGTTGAATCAGCAGAGTAAAGCGGACATCACTGATTGCTAAGTGCTCGCCAACCAACAGCTTTGGCTTAGTCGCGCGACGCGCACGACGAAATGAGCCGGTTCCTGCGCTGGACCAGGGCCTCGATCTGTTCGATTGACAGCAGGCCGCCGAGCAGTGTTGTCAATCGATCGGCTTTTAGAGTGCGCAACTTGAACTCGAGGCCCGCATCCAGGGCACAGGGATCGAAACGAAACCCCTCGATTTCCGTCACCAGAAAGTCCTCGACGTCGGGATTGAGCGGAAAGCCTTTCGAGTTGTCCGCGACAAGAATCCGCCGCTCGGGTGGCAACAGCATCTTCGCGCCGTCGGCGCGGTCGCGCGTGCCGACTAGCGCGGTGAAGATTCTCGCGGTGCCAACACGGGACTCAAGTCCCCGCAGAAGCTGCCACTGGCCGTGGTCCCGGATGTAGGGCAAGTCGATCGCCGCCTCGGGCCAGATGGAGATCGCACCCTGTTTTCCGTCAATCTCGCGCAAGACGGTCACCGGTACAATGTCCAGCCCCAATTCGCGCGACAGCCGGTATGCGGCGACTTCGTGCTGGTAGCGTCGCGGGTTGACCGACTCCGGCGGTGCGCTCGTAGCCGGTTTTTCCTCCACGAACTGGAAGATGGCGCGGAGGTCCAGTCCGTCCGTGTGCAGCTCCAGCAAGCTGAAGTTCCGACTGCCACGCTGGAGGTCGTGACGCTTAACAACCTTGGCCTTGGTCAGAAACTTTTCCAGGAACTCATCCTCAAGCTCCGTATGGAACCCCGACCAGTGCTCGCCCTGTGGAGCTTCCAGCACTGGTCTCGACCGCACAGAGGTGGTCGGGTCAAAGACCAAGGGTTCCTCCTGCTCGAACACCAGAGCCTGTGGACGCGCACCGTAGGCCATGCCGACGTCGGTGCGGTAGAGCGTTCCGTTGAATCGCGAGGTGACGTGCCCTGATCCGGTCGGCGTATGCGCGACGACCAAGGCGCGTGCCTGGAGAGATTCGAGTACTTGCGCCAGCGGCACCCGCTCGATGCGTTCGTTCTGCAGGGAGTTACCCCGATACCACAGCGGTCCCTGATTCCAGTCGTTTGGCCTGGCCCCCGAGTGCAACGTGCGGTGCACCTCTTCGTTGATCCCGTTCAATCCCTTGGCCGCATATTTCGGCGTCAGTCCGCCGTGCACGAAGACGATCCCATTGATCTTGATCGCGGCGGGCTGCAAAAGCAGCCACGAGCCGTACTCACCGTCGGGTGCGAGAGCGTCCAGGCGGCCAAAATAACCCGGCGGGTGCTGCTCGTTGAATGCCCTCCGCAGTTGTAGTATCAGGTGTCTACCATACCCGCGCTTGAAAGCTGTCCAGGCTTTGGTGCGGTGTGACGGCTTCTCCAGGTCGGCGAACTCAGCGAAGCTTTCCTTGGAAACGTAACGCAGGTTTCCATCAAGATTCAGCGCCTCGTGATTACCCAGCACCACGTGCACCCGGCCACCTGCGGCCTCGGCCTCGGACTGGAGCCGTCGGACGAGATCCAGGACACCGCGATCACTCGACCCATTGTCGATCAGATCCCCGTTTAGCACGAGGTGGCTTGCACCTCCCGTCCACGCCAGGTTGCCGTCCAGCAGTCCAGAAGACTTCAGGATCAGGATTAGATTGTCCAGTGAACCGTGAACGTCACCCACGGAGACCACCCGTTCGACGCCGTCCCATTCCCAACGCGACGGCCCTTCCGTCGCAAAGGCTGGGCCCGCAATGCAGGCGACGGACAGGAAGACCACCAGGGTCCGGGTAATTATCGCGATTCGTCGCACGAGGGTTCGCTACATAAAAGAACCCAAGTCTAGCAGGTCATCTCGGGTGGTCGAGCCTCCCCCGCCCTTATAAATAGCTCTACAACAATGATAGCTCTCAGGAGTTATCCGGATGCGATGGATGTGGATCTCGCACGGACGATTCTGAGCTGCATGCAGAATGCGAAATTCGATCCAGCGCTTGGTAGCACCAATTCGTTGATTGCCTCAGGCGACCTAGGACTGATCGCCGACCCGGACATTCAAAGAGCACTTACCCAGTGGCCTACGCTCGCACAGGTGCTAATCGAGTGGCAGGAAATCGAGAGAAATCACGGCGAGGAACTGATTCTTGGTGAAACTTTCAAATATCTTTCTTGGCCCACGCTTCTCAGTTTTGTCGATGAGGGCTGGCAAGTTAGCCCGTTGGAAAACGACTTAAAAGGCCTTTTCTCGTCAAAACGCTTTGAAGGTCTGCTTACAAATCGCAGGTACAACACTCGTGCCTCCATCGACCGGATAGAAGGTCTGGAGGCAGCTACGCAAGAGCTTATCGATCGACTGGAAATACGGCTTTCAACTCTTGGGGCGGCTTGACCGTCGGCTTGTGGCCGTTAGCTGCCCTTAGCCTCACTCAATATTCGGAAGTCTAAGTGACCGCTTTCGGTGAAAGCAGACATTTAGCCTGGTCGAGGGTCCGCTAAGCGCCCTAAAGCTGTCGTTCCCTGGAATTGGGTTAAAATGTCGGCTAGTGACCCGAAGCAGCCATCCAACTTCTTTCCTTTTGGAGACAACATGCGGCTGAGTATTTCGTTTCTGGTTTTCTGGTCGACTGTGGCTATCTCGGTGACAACAGCGCTAGCCGATGAAACAGTCTCCGGATTTGTCGATGTTCAAGCGGAAGATGTGTCGTATGAGCCACACCCCGAGGTCCCGGAATTGGGCTACTCGGTTCTGTCCGGCAACCCGGCCGAGATGGGCGTGTATGTCATTCGACTAAGAATACCTCCTGGTCTGACGTTCCCGCCGCATTATCATGACCAGGACAGGCACATCACCGTGATTTCCGGTGTATGGGCATTCGGAAAAGGTCATTCGGGCAGTTGTGACGATACGGTTTCACTGACATCCGGAGCGTATGTTTTGCACCCGAAAGGAGGAGTTCATTTCGACGGCGCCTGCGGTGAAGAGCCTGTTGAAGTTCAGATCATTGGGCAAGGGCCGGTAAAGACTACATGGATAGAGGATCCCGGATAATTGCTCCCAGTGGACGCATGGCAGCAGCAATTCAAATTCGTCGACTGGCTGCTTGTTGCCGATAGCTGCCGTTGAAATGAGGGCTATTTCGCTAGGTTGAATGTCCGCCTTTGGGATAAGCGGACATTTAGCCTGGTCGGATGTCTGCTAACCGCCTCAAAGCTGCCGTTAACGTAAATTAGGCTAGAATGGCTGCTAATGACCCAATGCGGACCTGTCTGGTCCCACAATGCATCTGGTAAATATTGCGGATATGATTAGTCGGATGAGACCGAAGCGAAGTTGAGAGTTTTTCGACACCGGACGGGGGGAGATCTGCTTAGCCGCGCCGAGCCGTGGCTACTGGCAACAGAGGCTGAAAACAATCTTATTCTTGGTATCGCCGCCGCACACCATGATGTTGCAAAGACAAAGCAGGGCACTTGTTACTGGGCGACGATTGAAAAGGGTGGCGCAATAGTCGGCTGCGCATTCCGCACCCCGCCGCATCATCTTTCTCTGACGGTGATGCCGTCAGAAGCAGTCGTCTTGCTGGCGAGGGAGGTGCATGGCGTCTATGGGCAACATATTTCCGGCGTCGCAGGTCCGGTGCAAGAGGCAAGTCAGTTTGTCAAGTCCTGGCAGGCTCTGACAGGCGATGTCGGGCACGTTCATATTGAGCTGCGAGTACATAAGCTGACGGAAGTGCAGGTGCCCTCGGAAAAACCGGAAGGCACGTTACGTCAGTCGATTCCGGAAGAGATCGATCTCATCACCGACTGGCTGACAGGGTTCGTCAGCGAGACCGGGATGCCGAGACAGCCTCAGGAGCTTGCCCAAAGGATGCAAGCATCCGGCGGGGTTTATGTCTGGGACGATGGTTCTCCGCGCTGTATGGTTGCTGCCGCGCGGGAAACCCCGCGTGGTGCCTGTATCAATGCAGTCTACACGCCCACTGTCAACCGAGGACGAGGCTACGCATCCGCTGCCGTCGCAGCACTCAGTCAGGAGCTGCTTTTGCAAGGCAAGCATTTCTGCTGCCTGTACACTGATGTCGCTAACCCGACCACAAATTCCATTTATCGTAAGGTCGGTTTTATTCCGATTCGCGACGAAGTGCATATTGACTTCGTCCGTCCGGCCACAGGATAGCGAAAGCGTGAATGCCCCGGGTTAGAGTCATTGACCGCTTCTGGCCGTTTGCTGCCCTTTGATTTAACGGGTTTCGAGTGACCTGAACGTCTGCTATTGGTGAAAGCGGACATTTACAACTGTTCCCCTGGACGACGAAATCTACTGCTCGAAATCCAGGCTCAGAATGTCCGCTAAGCGCCCTAAAGCTGCCGTTTGTGCAGAATCGGCTAGAATGTCAGCTACTGACCCACAGGCGACATTAAGTACATCCCAGAATTGACGCTTTTCAGTGGGTTGCGATCATACTGATCTGTGGACACTCGGTGAGAAAGTGTGGCCGCGAGATTACGTATTCCGTTTGTTGTGCTAGTTCTGGCACTGAGTGGCTGTGTACTTCCTAATCGACTAGCTGAGAAAGACCCATTTCGCCAAGATGTCATCGGGTTCATCGAGCCCGGGATTACTGTGAGAACCGAAATTGAGGGTCGACTAGGAACCCATCACCTGGATTCCTCCAATGGCCAGTGGTGGGTCTTTCCTGCAGACCGCAGAATGATGGAGTGGTTCTGGATAATATGCGCACAGGGTGGCTGTGGCGGAGCCGAGTTCGGCGGTGACACTCATCGGTATTACCTTATAATTGAATTTGATAATGACGACTTAGTTGGAAGAGCGGTCGTCACAACGGATCAAAAACCGTGCATTGACGACCAGTCCATCTGTTTCGATGATGATGAACTGATTGTCATCGAAAACGAAAACACTCTGTTTTTTGCTCTTGAGTACAACATAGCCAAAAATCCCTGTGCATTTCTGCGACGCGACATAGGGTATGCGAGCGATGGCTTTCTCGGCGACCTCTTAGCCTCGCCTGGCGTCGAATGTCACCCACCTCTTATTATGCGCAGTAATCTGACCTACGCTATCGAGGCAACCGAACCGTATACGGGCAGACTAACTGTTTCCGGTATTGACGAAGGTGTGCGGCTGGAGCGTTCATACGAACGCGGGAAATTAAGCGGTACCGAGACCGCTTGGTCCGAGAGTGGTGAGAAACTGTACCAAGCCAATTACCGGGATAATCTGCTGCATGGTCCGGTGACATTTTGGAAGCCAGATGGCGCAACTATCCTCGAGCTTTGCTTCCGGAACGGCGAAGTGACTTACCGAAACACGGATGACTGCGACTGATAAGGTCCGGTTATGGCCGAAAGCGGACCTCGATTTCGGCTTGATTTGGACTGAATGAATGTCCGCTATTGGTGAGAGCTGACATTCGTCTCCAGGCTTCGGCAATCAGCTCCAGCGATGGTCCGCTAACCGCCCTAAAGCTGTCGTTCCCTGGAATTGGGTTAAAATGTCGGCTAGTGACCCATAGCGGACTGTTCTACATTGCGTAAGGCGAAACATCTATGCGTAAAACGAGCCTGAAGAACTGGGCCGCGATTGCCGAAATCGTCGGCACTGTGGCGATTATTGTGTCTTTGATTTTTGTTGTG
>Ga0224502_10000218_pt1 | contig 18143 bp, 10 predicted proteins | sample SF_Oct11_sed_USG_5_FD_169104 | JGI IMG/M metagenome (GOLD analysis project Ga0224502, IMG submission 169104) | Sediment microbial communities from San Francisco Bay, California, United States - SF_Oct11_sed_USGS_13 | ecosystem: Environmental > Aquatic > Marine > Sediment | place: USA... | reverse complement strand
GAATAGTACTCCCGCTCCTGCCGGTATTCGGCTGCCTCTTCGCCCAGTTCGTACAAGGCCTCACGACGGTCGTCATCCCAGAGCTGAACACCGGCTGACCAGCGTGCGTCGAGTTCGTGAAATGGACGGACGGCGGATATTCCATTTGAGTGTCCGTCCGAGTTGTCCGCGTAACGGATCACCGCAGACACCCAGCTATTGCCGACATGTTTGTCGGAAATCTCGAAAATAGTCTGGTCGCGGTCGACATCCTCGTCTCTCATAAATCGGACCCTGGTGCCGCTGCCGAGCAAGTTAGATTCGTCCAGACCAACCGTGGTGCTGTTTTCACCACCCTGGCGAGAAATCGAGAGTTCGGGCTGCAGCGACCACAGGTCGCGCGTTTTGACGGAGAGGTCGACTATGCCGTTCTCATAACGAACGGGTGTTATTTGTGCATCGAATAGATACTGGTTTTGTCGCAGGACGCGTTCTGATTCATCTGCAACGCGCTTGGAGTAGGCGTCACCGCTCTTGAAAAGCAACTGCTTGCGAATGACCTTGTCCTTGGTAACAACGTGGAAAAGGTTCGCGAGCCGATAAAAAGCGTTGTTTTCCGCCGGATCGTTGAGGTCAAACACATTGGCCTTGTCGAGCACGATATCGCCAATGATTGCGCCTTCCGCTTCCAGTTTGGCGGCATTGTAAGGATCGTCAGCGTATGAACTCGCCGCCCACAGGCCGCCGAGGGCGACGAAAGCGAACGCAAAACGACCAATTGTCGAGGCCTTGCAAGCCATTAATCGCAATCTAACACAACTGCAGTATGGCGTTGCGAAGGCCCTGGAATCGAGTAATCCGCGTTCAGGCGGTGCGGATTCCTTTGCAGCGCCTGCTGCAATTTGCGGTTTAGGTCACAGATTGATTTGTGAAATTGCACAACACTTGCGGCTACTCGAGTTTCCGCGGCGAGTAGCTTTTCTGCTGTGGGACGAATGGATTATGTAAAAATGGAGGGATCGAGAGATGTCTTGTCTCACCCGAACACTACTGATAGTGCTGTTGGCTGTCGCCCCGCTGACAAATAGTCTGGCGCAGGACCTCACGGCCGGCGACATGAAGAGCCTCGACGGACAGGTCCAGGAAATCAAATCGGACGTCCTCGGAATTGCCTCCGAGTTGAGCAATCTCGAGGAAAGGCTGCTTTACCCCTCCAACACACAGGTGTCCGTCTTTGTTGCGTTGGCTGAGGAAGAAGATTTCCGGCTCGATTCGGTGCAGATCGAAATCAACGGCGAACTGGCGACGCACCATATTTACAGTTTCAAGGAACTCGAAGCACTGCAAAAGGGCGGTGTGCAGCGGATCTACACGGGCAACATGACGACGGGAGAGCATCAGCTCAACGTCACTATCATGGGCAAACTAAAGAGTGGCAAGGACTTCAGTGAGTCGGACAGTTTCGTGTTTTCCAAGGGAATCGAACCGAAGGCCCTTGGGCTGACACTGTCTGGTCCTGGAATTCAGGTTGGAAGCTGGTAGGCAATGCGCAGGTTATCGGCATCTGTAGTTGCGGTTTTGCTGGGCGCCTCCCTTGGGGCGAGTCCTGCTCAATGTGATGAACTGAAAGACCTGCACTTTGGCGAGGCACTCTACTATGCACACCAGTCCGACTACTTCTCAGCCCTTGAGCGGCTCGATTCGGAAGTGATTCAGCATGCTGAGCTCGACCAGCCCGAGCTTGGCACGCTGCAATACCACATCAATGATGCGGAGTTTTCGCTCGGCGATTTCGAGCTTCGCTACCGTATGCATCACCGTGCCGGCCGGGCAATAACGGCCGTACTTGAAGGTGCAGTTGACGAAAGAGTCCGCAACGATGCCGCCTACCGCCTGGCACGGATTCACTTCCAGAAAAACCAGATTGATGACGCCATGCGGGCACTCAATCGAATCGATGGTGAAGTCCCGAAGCCGATTCGTGACGACGTCGAATTTCTCCGCGCCAACATCTACCTGGCGCAGGACAAGCCCGAAGAGGCGATGAAAGCCTTTGAAAGGCTTCAGGATTCAGATAGTTACGGTGGATTCGCTGCGTACAACCTGGGGATCGCGTACCTGCAGGACGGGCAACGTTCGCTGGCACTCGAGCAGCTTGATCGGGCGGGGCAGATCACGACCGATGATCCTGCCGAACTCGCGATCAGGGACAAGTCCAATCTTGTCGCGGGCACAATCTACCTGGAGAGCGGCGAGCAGGAACGGGCCTTGCCCTATCTGAATCGCGTGCGCCTCGATGGCCCGTTCTCGAACCAGGCTTTGCTCAGTGCAGGCTGGGCAAGCATGGCGACCGAGCAGTTCGATCGTGCGGTCGTGCCATGGAGCATTCTGGTTGAACGCGAGGTCACGGATCGTGCCACGCAAGAGGCAATGCTTGCGCTGCCGTACGCGTACGGCAAGCTCGACATTCACGGTCGCGCCGCTGTCTATTACGGTCGGGCGCTCGACGCCTTCGGCGCGGAAGTGGACAAGCTGAACAAGTCGATCGACAGCATCAGGGAAGGCAAGTTTCTCGAGGCGCTGATTCGCGAGGAAATTCGCAAGAGCGAGGACTGGGTTATTCGCCTGCGTTCGCTGCCTGAAACGCCCGAAACGTATTACATGATGGAGCTGCTCGCTTCGCATGATTTCCAGACCGGCCTGCAAAACTACCTGGATCTTGCCGACCTGCGCCGCAAGCTGCTTGCCTGGGAAGCCAGCTTCGACTCTTTTGACGAGATGGTAGCGATTCGTCAAGAACACTATGAACCACTGCTTCCCGATGTAGACACCTATTTTCGTGAGCTCGATTCGAAATTGCGCCTGCGTCGCGAGCAGCACATGATGCTTGTGAAGCGCCGCGATGACCTGCTCACAACGCCGCGCCCCGAGTTTCTGGCAACACCCGAGGAGCAGGCAGTTCTGAAGCGCATCGAGTACATCGAGTCACAGATGGCGAACGCCGACATCGCCTTCAGCGATAGCTTTGCGGCACGCCTGAAACGGCTTAAAGGCAGACTGACGTGGACGCTCGAAACCGAGTACCACGCCCGCCTCACCGAGTTCGATCGCAATCTGCGCAGCCTCGATGAGGCCATGGCCGTAGCCCAGGCGGAATACGATCAGTACGTCCGCTCGCGTCAGGCGGCAACCCATAGCTACGTCGGTTATGAGGCACCGATCGAGCGCCTGCGCACAAAGGCTCGTGAATCGGTATCAAAGGTGGAGCTGTTGATGGCACGCCAGGGACGCTCGCTCGAGGTGGTCGCCATTGAAGAGCTGATGGCGCGTCGCTCTCATCTCGAGAACTACGGAGATAAGGCAAGATTTGCGCTTGCTGATAGCTATGACCGCGCGACGCAAGCGCAGGCTAAGGTGAACGGCGAATGATGAAACGTCACGCGCTTATCATTGCACTCGCATCGACCGGGCTTTTCGCCTGTGCGACCACCAGCGAGAACGGCACACTCTCAGAGCTGCAGCAGGTGCGGCCGGACGTGAAGGATGTCTACCTCGAAGACAGTCTCGAGCGCGCCGCACAAAGCTACCGCCGTTATCTCGAGGAGACCTCGGAGAGCGCGCGCACGCCGGAGGCGATGCGTCGCCTCGCTGATCTGCAGGTTGAACAGGCCTATGGTGTTCTCGGCAGCGGTGAAATTGTCGAGATGGCTGCTCCGGATGCAGCGAGCGAAATCGAGACAATCGCAACGGCCAGCTCCGCGCCGAAGCACTCCGAAGCAACGGAATCCGAGCTGGAATTCGAACGGCGTGCCACGCAGCGGGAAGCGTTGCTAACCGCCGATGTGGACCGCGATACGGAGTTCTTCGGCGAGCAGGGCGAACCCATTCCGGCTGGGCCGCGCGAAGCAATCGAGACCTACAAGAAGATTCTCGAGACGTATCCAAACTATGAGCGCAATGACAAGGTCCTGTACCAGATGTCGCGGGCTTATGATGAAATAGGGCAACCCGACGAAGCGATGGAGGTCATGGATCGACTGGTCGTTCGTTATCCTTACTCCAAGTATGTCGACGAGGTTCAATTCCGCCGAGGAGAGTACTTCTTCATCCGCAAGCAGTACCTGGATGCGGAAGACGCCTATGGCTCTATCGTCAAGATGGGCTCAACGTCAGCGTATTACGAGCTCGCGCTGTACAAGCAGGGGTGGTCGCTATACAAGCAGGAATTCTACGAGGAGGCCCTGCACAACTACGTGGCACTACTCGATTACAGAAATTCGATTGGCTACGACTTCGATCAGAATTTCGAGGAGAATGACGAGCATCGCATAGCGGATACCTTCCGCGTGATCAGCCTGAGTTTCTCGAACCTCGGTGATCCGGAAGTCGTTAACGAATACTTCGCGGCTAGTGGGCACCGTACTTATGCGGACAAAATTTACGGCAACCTGGGCGAATTCTATTTCGACAAGCTCCGGTACGACGATGCCACCTCCGTCTACAAGTCATTCATCGCCCTGAATCCGTTTCATTCAGTATCTCCACATTTCGGCATGCGCATTATCGAGATCTACGGTGAGGCGGGATTTCCATTGCTCGTCGTTGAGTCGAAAAGAGAGTTCGCGACGACTTACGCCCTTGATGCGGAATACTGGCAGCATTTCGACGTGCAGGAATCGCCGGACGTCATCGCTTTTCTCAAGACAAACCTGACCGATCTCGCAGGGCATTATCACGCGTTGTACCAGGATGAAAACCTGGTTGATGATCAAGGCGGTAATTTCAGCGAGGCGCAACGCTGGTACAGGCAGTTGCTGGCTTCCTTCCCGACAGATCCCGAGACACCGCAGGTTAATTACCAGCTTGCCGACCTGTTGCTCGAGAACGAAGACTTCGATGAAGCAGCGAGAGAGTACGAGCGCACGGCCTATGACTATGCCGATCACGAAAAGGCATCTGCGGCTGGTTATGCGGCAGTCTACGCGTACCGTAAGAGCCTGGAGGTTGCGACGGGAGCGCGGCAACGCGAAGTCAAGATGCTGACGGCCGAAAGCTCACTGAGATTCGCAGATACATTCGTTTCGCACGAGCAGGCACCGATGGTTCTCGCCGCGGCCGCAGACGACCTTTACGAAATGAAAGACTTCGCGCTGGCGATTGAGTCCGCACACAAGCTGATCGATCGCTATCCGGGAACGGAGGAGGCCCTGCTGCGCTCGGCCTGGGCCGTAGTCGCGCACTCGTCGATTGATATCACGGAATACCAAGATGCCGAGCATGCGTACACGAATGTTCTGGCATTAACGCCGCCCGATGACGAATCTCGCGCTGCGATTATCGACGGTCTGGCCGCGTCCATCTACAAACAGGCGGAGCAGGCAAACCTGCTCGAGGATTACCGGGCCGCTGCGAATCACTTTCTGAGGATCAAGGATGTGGCGCCAACTTCGAATATTCGCGCTGCCGCCGAATACGATGCTGCTGCTGCACTAATGAAGCTGCAGGATTGGGAGATGTCAGCCCGTGTGCTGGAAGATTTCCGGGTAGACAATCCGGATCATGAGCTCAATGCCGATGCAACGAAACAGCTTGCTTTCGTTTATCACGAAAATGGTCAGGTCGAACGTGCGGCAAGAGAACACGAAAGAATTTCGCTTGAGGCTACAGACCCCGAGCTGAAGCGAGAGGCGCTGCTTACGGCCGGCGAACTTTACGACAAGGTCGACGCAGTGGAAGACGCAATACGCGTGTATGAGATCTACGTGGCGGACTACCCGCTTCCCATGGATATCGCCATGGAAACACGTTCGCGTCTCGCCGAGATATTCAAGCTGCGACTCGACTACAACCGCTACTACGAAGAGCTTGGCGATATCGTTGCCGCTGATGGTGAGGCCGGTATCGAGCGTACTGATCGAAGCCGCTATCTCGCGTCGAAAGCAGCACTGGTGCTTGCAGAGCGTACCTACGAGCGATTTGCAGATCTGCAGCTGACACAACCGTTCGAGGAGAGTCTGAGCGAAAAGCAGAACCGCATGGATGTTGCGACTGCGGCATTCGAAGCGCTCGTTAGTTACGAGGTCGCGGACGTCACATCGGCGGCGACCTATTACATTGCCCGGATATACCTGGATTTCAGCGTGGCGCTCCTGGAATCGGAGCGACCGGCCGGCCTCAGCGAAGCTGAAAAAGTCGACTATGAAATGGTTCTGGAGGAAGAGGCGTTTCCGTTTGAAGAGCGTGCGATCGAAATTCACGAAGAGAACTTCGAACTGCTTGCCGCGGGCACCTACAACGAGTGGGTGCAGCAGAGCCTCGATGAGCTGGCGGCACTCATGCCGGGGCGCTATGCGAAGAACGAGACCAGCGAGGGCCATCTTGGGTCGATCGACTCGTATGCCTATCGCATGCCCATAGTTCCCGAAGTCGCGGTGGCCCCAGGCGCGGCCGCCGAGTCGCCTGACGGCTTCGTCAGCAGCCAGGAGCCCTGATAATGATCAATTTTTATTCTCATAAACAGTGGCTTGTGCGCGCGTCGATCCTGATCCTGGCGACGGTGCTCAGTGCCTGTGCGACAACCGGTAACACGTCGCGGCCAGCCGCGAAAATCGCGGTACAGGATGAAGTCGGCTTTACGATCACCGAAGCCGTACCGGTCGACAACAATGTCAGGACGGAGTACATCGAGGCGTTGGGTCATCTCGAACGCGCACAGCATGAAGAGGGGTTGGCAATGTTGCAGAACGTCGCCAGAAATGCTCCCGACCTTAGCGCACCGAGGATCGAGATGGGAATTGCTTACCATGCGATTGGCGACCTGGATGCGGCAGAAGAAAACCTGTTGGCTGCGCTGCAGCTCAATCCCGATCATCCGATTGCCCATAATGAGCTCGGCATCGTGTATCGCAAGACTGGCCGGTTTTCAGAGGCGCGCAGAAGCTATGAAACTGCGCTTGCAGTTTATCCCGGATACCATCACGCACGGCGAAATCTCGGCATCTTATGCGACCTTTATCTTGCGGATCTGGATTGCGCGCTGGAGAACTACGAGGCGTATATGAAGACAGTTCCCGGGGACGATCAGGCAGCAATGTGGATTGCTGATATTCGCGGCCGGCTGGGCCAATAGGAGGCAATATGCACGCGAAATTCATGACATTGGCGGCCTTCCTGCTGTTTCTCTCGCCGCTCGTGCTCGCCGAGGAATCCGAGGATACCGAGGCGACTAACGCCCAAACCCCTCCGGCAGCAGACAGCACTGACCGCAGCGACGAGCCATCATCCGGACCAAGAAAACTGTCAGGCATGTCGGTGCTCGGCAACGAAGAAGCACCAAAGTCCCTGGTCATAATTCCGTGGAAATCGTCTGAGCTTGGCGATGACATCAGTCTCTCCGACACACTTGATGATCGCGCTCGTCCGGTCGACAAGGAAGTCTTCATGCGCGAGTTGAATTTCTACGAAATACGCGCTGGCGAATAATCTCGCACGGCTGAACCGGCAACTTTCGAACAATAAATTCCCGATACTCGCGCGTTCGCGTGAGGCAGTTCATAACTCTGCAATCAAACTTAATCCAACGTGTCCGAATGTGCGCTTCGTCACATTCAACAGAGTGATCCCCGTCTAGAGTTTCACCTACTCGCGGGTGAACCCGAGATATTAAGTTAAAGAGGATTTCGAAATGGATTTTTTCTACTCAATAGTGGGCTTCTTCGCAACGGGCGGCGTATTCATGTACCCGATACTGCTGGTATTCGCTTTCGGTGTCGCAATTGCGGTCGAGCGTTACATTACGTTGTCGAAGGTTACTAACAAAAACCAGGATGTCTGGGCGAAAGTGCAGCCTTTGCTGACGAACGGCGAATTCGACGAAGCTCGCGAAATGACGAGCAATGACGAATCCACCATTTCTCAGGTCCTGAATATGGGGCTGTCGTTGCAGGGTGCGGTTCGACGTCGCGAAGACATCGAGATCGCAATGGAAGAAAGTATGATGGACATCGTGCCGCGTCTCGAGAAAAGGACGCCGTATGTCGCCCTCGCTTCCAGTATTGCTACCTTGCTGGGCCTGCTCGGTACGATCATGGGCCTGATCCAGGCGTTCACGGCCGTAGCCAACGCTAACCCGGCAGAAAAAGCAGATCTGCTGTCAGCCAGTATTTCGGTCGCCATGAACACCACGGCTTTCGGACTCATGGTGGCTATCCCGTTGCTGGTCGTTCACGCCATTCTGACCAGTAAGACAGGCGATATCGTAGACAGCCTTGAGATGGCGACGGTGAAAGCGTTGAACGTCTTCTCCAGAAGGGCCAAGCGCGTAGCAGAGGCCTGAGCGTCGTGGCCAGAAAACATCACTACAAGCGCCGCACCAAAGCTGACGCGCACGAGATCGACGTAACCACCTTTCTTAACCTGATGGTGGTGCTGGTCCCGTTCCTGCTGATAACGGCCGTATTTTCGCGACTGACTATTGTTGAGCTGGATCTGCCGAGCGCGGCATCCGGACCGAACAACACGCCGGACACGTTTCGTGTGGAGGTGGTCGTGCGGGAAGAAGGTATAGAGATCAGTAACGGATCGGCGGTCATCGCGACGATTCCGAAGAAAGAAGACGAATTCGATCTGGAAACGCTCTCGGACTTCATGGTGATGCTGAAGCGGCAATACCCTTCGCATGACGCGGCGTCCGTGTTGATGGAACCACAGATTCCATACGACTACCTGATCCAGGTCATGGATGTCGTGAGGAGTGTCGAGCTGCCAGTGCAGGGCCAGGAAGCGCCCGACGTGCAGGCAGCTGTCGACGCCGATGAAGTGGTCGATGGTCAGGAAGTTGTTGACGGTCAGGAGCAGATGCAGTTGTACGCGCTGTTTTCCGAGATTTCCGTTGGAGATGCACCGTGAGAAATTCTCGCCGAATAAAACGCATGTCACGCAACCGGGTGAAAATTACGAAGATGAACCTGACGTCCCTGATGGACGTGTTTACCATCCTCGTTTTCTTCCTGCTCGTGAATTCCGGCTCTGTCGAAATCCTCGAGGCGCCAAAAAACGTCTTGTTGCCGGAATCCAAGGTCGAATCGAAACCCCGCGAGACCGTAGTCATTTCCGTTAGCCCGGAGGAGATCATGGTGCAGGGGCAGCTTGTAGCGATGGTTGCGGACCTCATGGAGGGACAGCCGGGTGCGATTGATCCAATTACTGCGCGCCTGTCGCAACTCAAGAACAACATAGTTGGTCCCAATACGCGGGTAGTGGCTGCCAGCCAGGAAGTCACGATCCTGGCAGACCGGTCCGTACCGTTCGCCGTGGTCAAGAAAATCATGTCGACTTGTACCGGCGAGGGATTTGAGAACGTGTCTCTGGCAGTAATTCAAAAACCGTCGCAGATGGCCGCGAACTAGCTGTCACCACAGGGATGAAGGTGGAATTGTGAATCCAGAGTTTTCGGAAAAAGAACAGTCGATACGCGAACAGGTTGAAAAATCTGAATTCGTGCTCAGCGACTTGAACCGTGAGCTTCAGGGCTTCGAAGAGAAGCTGGAGAAACTGGCCAGTCTTGATCAGCAATACGTCTTGCTGGGTGAGGCATGTCGCTCACTTGAACAGCTCGACAGTCTGGGCGCCACGCATCTGTTTTGGGATGATCGGCTCAGTCCGGATGATTCGGCGCAACGCGTCAGTGATGCGCGCAGCAAGATCGACAAACACTGCGAAGAAATCGTACGCGTCGAGAAACAACGCTATGCGCTAATCGAAAAGATCGGGGCTCAGAACCTGACGCTGGACTGCCTGCACTACGACCTCACCGATCTCATGGCACTCGAAGAGGAGCGCCAGAACGAGTGGCGCGTCGAACGAGAGTCGGCCGAGGTGCCACAGTATGAGCAGGTCATGCCTTGGTCGAGGGGTTACGAAGAAGACCAGCGATTCCGCAAGTCACTCGGTATGTCGGTGGCTGCTTCGATTGCCCTGGCGATACTCTTCAGTACCGTGGCGTTGCCGATCATCGATCGCAGCACCGAGATCGTCGTGCCCGAGCGGGTTGCGAAGCTGGTGCAGGAAATACCGAAGCCGAGGGAACCGGAACCCGTCATAGAGCAACCGTTGCCGGAAGAGGAAATACCCGAGCCCGAAGAGAAGCTTGTTGAAGAGCTTCCCGACAAGATCGTACCTGAGGTTCCCGAGGAACCAGCCCTGGCTGCGGCCGAAAAGCCCGATACCAAGGAGCAGGTCAAGACCAAAGGCATTCTCGCGTTTCGCGACAGTTTTGCGAACCGCGCATCCATACGTCCCACGGCTAGTCTCGGGTCGCAGGCACGCATCAGCAACGCCGGTGAAAACGCCGTCGGTCGCCCGTCACGATCCATGGTTAGCACGAATGCGCCTGGGTCCAGTGGTGGCATCAACCTGGCCGATATCAGTCGTGATGTCGGAGGTGGCGGAGGTGGCGGCATGGAAGGCGTCGCCGTCAGCCGCGTAGCCAGCTCAATTGGCGGCGGTGGAGGCACAGGCGACCGGCCGACAGCAGGGGGCGGCGCAATGGCCGGGCGTACCGACGAAGAAATCCAGATCGTGTTCGATCGCTACAAGGCATCGCTGTATCGACTTTATAACCGCGAGCTTCGCAAGGATCCGACACTGCGTGGGCAGATGGTCATTCGCTTGACTATCGAGCCGGACGGCACCGTTTCGATGTGCGAGCTGCAATCCACGGACATGAATTCCGAGTTGCTGTCACAGCAGGTGGTGGGCCGCATCGGCACGTTTAACTTCGGCGCCAAGGAAGATATCGCTGCCGTAACGATCATTTACCCAATCGACTTCCTACCTGCGGCTTGATTCACGGACGTTATGTCCACGAATTCAGAAGGCAGCGGAAACTGTAAAGACTAGATGGAACCAGTTAACACAAACAGAGCAGGGACGCGCGGCGGCAAGTTGATTGCCCGGTTGTTTGCGGTCGTCTGCCTGTTGGGCATGGCGGCAACGGCGCAGGGCCAGGCCGTCGATTGCTCCGAATTCCCAAACGCCACGATCGACGGATTTGTTAATCCGGATCCGCCGTCGAACATCAACATTGACACGACCTGCCGGGTTCTCAATTTCCCTGCGAGTAATCCGCTGACGACCAACTTCGCGTTCTTCACCAGTCCGGGACAGAACGACGAGCGCTGGTTGGTCGTTTTCGACAACGTTGTGCACACGGGCCAGATGGCCTGTAACGCAGTCGCCGGCCACAAGATCTGGTTCACGAACGGTTCATCGACCACGATCCAGGAAGGATGCCAGAATTACCTGATCCCGGTTGAGAAGATAGATAAGCGTAACCCGCCCGGCACGACGACGGCTGCAATTGGTGTTCCATTCACCTACACGCTGACGATACCGGTGCTGTTCGATCCTGCAATAGACCCCAACACGGGCGACGCCACCGGCGTAATCGACTGGCAGGGTTCGGTTAATGATCTGCACAGCATCATACTTACTGACGACCTGAATGCGACCGGCGTGGATCTCACGTACTTGAGTCACACGATGTATTGGAGAGACTCCGGCACCCCGGTGAGCCATACGTTTACCAACAATGGCGGACAGCTCCGCTACGTTCTCGATCCGATTATTCCGGCAACGGAACAAATCGTCATCGAACTTACTGTCGTGCTTGAGGATACGCCCTTGAATGCGCCGGGGACCCAGTTCGTCAACACCGCGAAGTGGAGCTTTGGGCGGCTGATTGACGGCGAATTTTTCGAGCCACTACCCGGTGAGTGGGGCATTACCCAACCGCTGACAATTGCGGCACCGGAACTCGTGATGACGAAGACCGGCCCGGCGACGCTCAACCGCACGCTTAACCTCGGCGAGTGGGGCGAGTTCGGGCTCGATGTACAGAACATAGGTCTGAGCGATGCCTGGGATATCACGATCCGGGACCTGCTGCCGAATGGACCGACTGGCGGCATGTGTAATGTCACACCGGAAATCCTCAGTGCACAGGTATTTGCCGCGGACGGCACCACGCCGGTACCTGGCAAAGGACCGCTCACCGAAGGGGTCGACTACGCGCTGGATTACAGCGGTGCTCCCGGCTGCGAGCTGACGCTCACGCTGTTGACCGACCAAGGCGTGATTGCTGCGGGCGAACGACTGATCATCTCGTATCAGACGCAGCTGGATTCCGACAGCCAGGATGGCGCGCTGCTGACGAATATCGCGGGTGTTACGCGGTGGTTCAACGGTGATGCGAGCAATGTCGATCGCATTGCTTTCAATCGCACGTTGACCGACGGTACACCGGGGACGCTCGATCACGAAGACGAGCACACGGTTGAAGTAGGCCTCTTTGGCTGGTTCTTTGAGAAGACGGTCGAGAACCTGACGACGGGCGATTACCCGGCGACGATAGCCTCACCGGGCGATGTTCTACGGTACTCGCTCCGTCTGCAGACGACAGACGGCGCGCTGAGTAACTTCCAGTTTCTTGACGATCTGGGTGCCCTGAATTCCAGCGCAACTTTCGAACCGGGAACGCTGACCCTTGTTGCCGGGACCGTTCCTGCCGGTGCCAATACGTCTGGCACCGACCCCTTCGGTGGCAGCAACGGTGATGGCCTCGTCGATGTCGGCAGTCTCGACTTGCCGGCCTCGAGTGAGGTTACGATCCAGTACGACGTAACCATCGCGTCGAACGTTATCGACGGGACGGTCATTACCAACCAGGCGGGGCTGTATGGACCTGCTTGGCTGGCTGACAGTGACGACCCGTTTGTCAACGGGCAGGCTGATCCTACTGTTCAGGGCGATGAAGACCCGACACGAGTCCTGATCGAAGCCGAACCGCCGCAGCCGCTGACCAAGGCGAATACCCAGTCGACGGCGACGATCGGGGAAGAGTTCAGCTACCTGGTTACGGTGCCTTCGGTCGCGCACACAGCTGACATTTACGACGTTCGTATCATTGATGACCTGACCGCATCGGCTGCTGACCTGCAGTTTGTGGATGCAACATTCGTATCCGGCAACGGCAACCTGGTCAATTCGGGCAGCGACACGAATCTCGTCATCGAAGGTAATGGCAACGGCATCGATATTCCGGCTGGTGAACAGGCCGTCATCGAGATCACGGTGCGCCTGCTCGATACCAGCACCAATGTAGCTGGTTTGGCATTCACAAATACTGCCGCATACACCTACAACCTGGTCAACAATGACGCAGGTACGCAGCGACTTGGTGACCCGGGTACGACGCAGCCCATGACCATTGTCGAGCCGGACCTGACGCTTGAAAAGACAGGTCCGTTGCGGACGCGGCAGGGTGTTCCCGCGACATTCACACTGAATGTTCACAACGCCGGCGATTCACTGGCGTGGAACGTTACGATAGACGATCTGCTGCCGAACCTGGCCGACGGCGGTATGTGCGATGCTGCGCCGCAGAACATCACGGCACAGGTTTTCGAGGCCGACGGCGTGACGCCTGTATCAGGCCCGCTCGTCGAAGGAACCGATTTCACGGCAACGTTCGCTGGTGATCCGGTTTGTACGATGACCTTGTCGATGCTGACCAGCGCGACGGGAATCGGTGTCGACCAGCGACTCATCGTCAACTATGACGCTGAACTCGATGCGGGCAGTCTCGAGAACACGGCCTTGACCAACGTTGCGGGTGCAACTGAATGGTTTGGCCTCGATGTGTCGGACGCAGCGCTGCAGCCCTATGCCCGGACCTACACGCGCGTGATTACCGATGGCACGGTCGGCATACTCGATCACGAGGACGCACATACAACCGCAGTCTTCACGCCGACACTGATCTTCGAAAAATATCCCGTCAACGTGACAACGGGCGACAACCCGGCCGCAACAGCAACACCCGGCGACACGATTCGCTATGTGTTGTACGTCGAGAATGCCGGCGATACGCTGATCGACAATTTCAGTATTGTTGACGAACTCGACAACCTGAACGGGCTGCCGGCGTTCCAGGCGGGGACGCTCAACGTTGTTTCCATTCCGGATGGCGCGGACGCAAGCAGCTCGGATCCGAATGGTGGGGCGAGTGGCACAGGCTTGCTCGATGTTCGCGATCTGAGTCTCAACGGCCTCGGGGACAGCCTCCAGGTAGAGTTCGAAGTCGTTCTCGCGCCCGTCATTGCCAACGATACGATTGTGCTCAACCAGTCCACGGCGATGTACTCCGGTTTTGCTATCGCCCTCAGTGACGACCCGAATATCGATGGTGCAGCCGACCCGAACGTTGACGGGGATGAGAATCCGACCGAACTGCTGATCCAGTCCGCACCCTATTTCGATGTCGACAAGGTATCCAGTTACCTGACCGGGGACCCGAGTGTCCTGCTGGCGGGCGAGACGCTGCGTTACACGATTACGGTGCAGAACACTGGAACCGATAATGCCATTAACGTTGAACTTGCCGACCAGGTGCCTGCAAACACGACTTACGTCGCAGGCAGCACGACGCTCAACGGTGCTGCCGTGCCGGATTCGGCAAATGGTGGTTCGCCGCTGATCGACGGCATACTGATTAATGCGCCCGAAGACCCGACACCGGGTGTCCTGAACACAGGCATGGCGGATAACATCGCAACGATTACGTTCGATGTCGTTGTCTACCCGAATGTGCCCGATGGCACGATCATTTCAAACCAGGCATTCGTCAGCGCGGTCGACGTTAACCTTGCCGATGTGCCGTCGGATGATCCGCGCACCGACGTGCCCGATGATCCGACGCGCGATGTCGTGGGCAACTTCCCACTGCTGTTCGCCGAAAAATCCGCAGCCCTGCAAGTAGATAACGGCTCGCCAGGCATCGTGGATCCTCTTGACGTTATTCGCTACACGATTACCGTTTACAACAACGGCAGCGTCCCGGCGACGATGGTTGAGCTGTTCGACAACGTGCCGGCTGATGTGACCTATGTTGCCGATTCAACAACCCTGAACGGACTGCCGGTCGGGCAGCCCGACGGTGGCGTGTTCCCGCTGGAAGCGCGACTGCCGATCAGTTCTGCGGATCTCACGCCACCACTGCCTGGTGTCGATGAAGGCGTCCTGTCGCCTGGCGAATCAGCTGTCGTTCAGTTCGACATGCAGGTCAATGACGCCACGCCGCGTGGCACGCTGATCACCAACCAGGCAACTGTGTACAGTGATGAGGTCGAAAACCTGCTGACCGACGGGGACGGTAACCCGACAACCGGTCCGGAGCCCACCGTCGTTGTCGTCGGTGACGCTCAGCTTGTGACAATCGCCAAGGAAGTCTCGGTCGTCGATGGCGGTCCGGCGATTCCGGGCGCCACGCTCGAATACGTTGTCACCGTGCAGAACGTCGGCACCGTTCCGGCCTTGTACGTCACGCTTCGGGACGATCTCGAGGAGGTCAGCCCGGGCTACCTGGCCTACGTCGACCAATCAGCGACCCTGAACGGGCTGACGGCCGGCGTGGCTGTAGATGCCACCAATACGGTCATCACGGCGGACTATTTCACGGAATATGGCGCGCTTCCTCCCGGGGAATTTGCAGTATTGCGCTTCCGCGCGGTCATTGCGCCAACCCTCGTGGAAGGCACGACGATCGTGAACACCGGCCGAGTCTACTGGGACGACCCACAGCAGCAGGCCGAGGCGACTGTCATGATCGACGTGGGCGCGATGCCTGATGCGGGCATGCTCAGTGGGTACGTCTGGCATGATGCGGACCATGACGATGTGCCCGGTGGGCTGGAAACACCGCTTGCGGGATGGGCCGTAGAGCTGTTGCTCAACGATCAACCTGTTCGCGCGATGATCACTGACGTCGACGGTTACTACCTGTTCACCAACGTGACTCCAAACTACACGGCCGGAGAGTTCTACTCGCTGCGCTTCAGTGCGCCAGGTGCCGGGGCCACGACGGCTGTGATGGGCGATACCGATTCCGATTTTACGGACGGTCCTCAGCGCATCGACGAAATCGATGTCCAGGAAGGCAGCAATCTCCTGGCCCTGAACATGCCGGTCGATCCGAACGGCGTTATTTATGACTCGATTACGCGCGGTCCGGTAAGCGGTGCGACGGTTACTTTGCTCGATGCCCGCAACAGCGCGCCGCTGCCGAGCAGCTGCTTTGATGATCCGAATCAACAGGGCCAGATAACGGTACCGAACGGCTACTACAAGTTCGATATCAACTTCTCCGATCCGGCCTGCCAGAGTGGCAACAGCGTACTGCTCCAGGTAACCGCCCCGGACTCGGTTTACGTTCCGGGTGTATCGCAGATGATACCGCCGACGTCGGATCTCTCGACGCTGCCATTCGATGTTCCTGGTTGTCCTGGCTCGGCGAACGATGCGGTTCTGACGACGGCGCAGCATTGCGAGGCACAGGTCTCCGAGTTTGCGCCGGCTGCGACGGTGCCGGCACAAAGTCCAGGTACCGCTTACCACCTGTTGCTGCGTGTCGATGGCACACAACCGCCGGGAACGAGCCAGTTGTTCAACAACCACGTACCACTGGATCCGCGTCTGGACGGCGCTGTGGCCGTAACCAAGACGACGCCGATGCTCAACGTCACGCGTGGCCAGTTGGTGCCGTACGTAATCACGGTAAGCAATTCGTTTGGCGCGGACCTGCGGGACGTAGTCGTTGTCGACCGTTTCCCGACCGGATTCCGCTATATCGAAGGCTCGGCGCGCTTCGATGGCGTGGAAAACGAGCCGGTCATCAGCGGTAACGAACTCGTCTGGTCGGATATTCTGCTTACCACCGACGGGACGCATGAAATCAAGCTGCTGCTCGCAGTTGGCGCCGGCGTTACCGAGGGTGAGTTCGTCAATCGTGCGCAAGCCATGAATGAGATTACGGGATCCGTAATGTCCGCGGAGGCGACGGCGACCGTTCGCATCGTCCCGGACCCGACGTTTGACTGCACCGATGTCAGCGGCAAGGTATTCAACGACTTCAACCGCAATGGCTACCAGGACGGCGATGAAATCGGTCTGCCAGGCGTCAGGCTGGTGACAGCCAGGGGTCTTGCAGCGACCACGGACAGCCAAGGCCGCTACCATATAACCTGCGCGATCGTTCCGAATGAAAGTCGCGGCAGCAATTTCGTTCTCAAGCTGGATGATCGCACTCTGCCAAGCGGATATCGTGCGTCCACCCGGCCGTTGCAGGTACAACGCGCGACACGTGGTAAAGCACTGCGCATCAACTTCGGCGCATCGATACACCGGGTCGTCGGGCTCGATATTGCCGATGCCGTTTTCGAGCCCGGGACGACCGTCATGCGCAGCCAGTGGCGCTCGCGCATCGGCATGTTACTCGATGAGCTGCAGAAGGGGCCCGCGATATTGCGCTTGTCCTATGTCGCGGACGTTGAAAGCGAATCGCTTGTCAATCAGCGTCTCGAACTCCTCAAGGGCCAGATCATGGGGGCCTGGGAGGAATTGAATTGCTGTTATGAGCTCGTTGTCGAGCCTGAAGTCTTTTGGCGTCTTGGCGGACCTCCGCCAAAACCGAGGGAGGCAGGGCAATGAGTGATGTGACGAGAAAACTTGGGTACATACTGGTTTCTTGCCTGGCGACCATCTCGCTACAGGTCGTCGCTGCCGATGTGGATGAGGCTCCGCTGGGCGAAGCCGTCGAGCGGCACTTGTCTGCGGACGTGCCGCCAATGCAATGGGTGCAGGACCCGGACCGGATTGAAGAGGAACTGGGTGATTCATTCGAGATGCGCGAGACGCTCGGCGACGAACTCGAAACGATCAAACTGAGTGGTCTCGTACCTTCGATTTACTTCGAATCGGGCGTCGCGAAGATTCCTGCATCAACTGTAGTTTCGCTGGGTGAGATTCTGCAGCGCATGCGTGACCGGATGAACGTTCGCCTGCACCTTATCGGCCATGCGGACAACCGGCCGTTGTCGCCAGCCCTGCAGGAAATCTATGGCGACAATGCAGGATTATCACGCGAGCGGGCCGGACAGGTAGCTGAGCACTTCCAGACATCACTCGGGTTACCGCCGGAAGCCATTTCCTACGAATGGGCCGGTGATCTGGACCCTGTTGCCTCGAACCTGACCGAGGCTGGTCGTGCCTTGAATCGCCGTGTGGAGGTCGAGGTCTGGTACGACGAAAGCAAAGAAAAGCTGACGCTT
>Ga0224502_10000214_pt1 | contig 18261 bp, 18 predicted proteins | sample SF_Oct11_sed_USG_5_FD_169104 | JGI IMG/M metagenome (GOLD analysis project Ga0224502, IMG submission 169104) | Sediment microbial communities from San Francisco Bay, California, United States - SF_Oct11_sed_USGS_13 | ecosystem: Environmental > Aquatic > Marine > Sediment | place: USA... | reverse complement strand
TCACCGTTTCCCAAGGAAATGAGCCGAGCGTAGTCTACAATTCGGACGGAACTGCCAGCCTTGCGGTTCTGCAGGACGGGCGGCACTATCAGTTTCGCGTTTATGCCGCCGTCAGCGACATAAATGAAGCAAGAGGCTACAGATTGCTGTCCTCTGGTGAAACACTCGACGGTATTTTCCGTGCGACGCCCTTATGACCGCGTTGAATTGCCGGGGCTTACGCACTGCTCACATCCTGAGTAGAGCTTCACGCTCCGAGTAATTAGACGCTCCGGCTGAGCGTCCTGGTCGACTACTCGACTGTCACCGACTTCGCGAGATTACGCGGTTGGTCGACGTCCGTGCCTTTGAGCACGGCGACGTGATAGGCGAGTAGTTGCAGTGGGATCGTATAGACGATCGGTGCAATAAGCCCATAGGCGTGCGGCATTTCGATTACCACCACACCGTCCTCGGCATCGATGCCCGTTTCCCGGTGCGCAAACACGTAAAGCTGCCCACCCCTCGCACGCACGACCTGCATATTCGACTTGAGTTTATCGAGCAGCTCGTTGTTTGGCGCCACGACGACGACCGGCATTTCTTCATCGATGAGCGCGAGTGGGCCATGCTTGAGTTCCCCCGCGGCGTATGCTTCTGCGTGGATGTACGAGATTTCCTTGAGTTTCAGCGCGCCCTCCATCGCAATCGGCCACATGGGCCCACGGCCGAGGAACAGCGTGTGCTCCTTCTCGGCGAAGTCCTCGGCAAGGTGGCTGAGCTCATCACTCATCTGCAGCGCATCTTCGACCGCGGCGGCGGCGTGGACGAGATGCGGCACGAACTCGGCCTCCTCTTCTGCACTCATGCCGCGCTGACGCGCGAGGATCAGCGTAACGATGAGCATGGAAAGCAGCTGGGTCGTAAACGCCTTGGTACTCGCGACACCGATCTCCGGGCCCGCCTGCGTCATCATGACCAGGTCCGATTCGCGGACCATCGAGCTGTGGGCACTGTTGCAGACCGTCAGCGACCCGACATAGCCCGAGCGCTTGGCGAGCCGCAGCGCCTCGAGCGTGTCGGCGGTTTCACCCGACTGCGACAGAGTGAGGAACAGCGTCTTGGCTGGCACCACGACATTCCGGTAGCGATACTCGCTCGCGATCTCGACCTGGCAGGTGATGCCGGCCAGCGACTCGATCCAGTACTTGGCAACGCAGCCCGCGTGATAGCTCGTGCCGCAGGCAACGATGTGGATGTTCTCGACCTCGGCGAGCATCTCGGCTGCCTGGGGCCCGAGGGAATCGGCTACCACTTTGCCGCCCTCGATGCGCCCGTAAAGCGTGTCGGCGAGGGCGCTGGGCTGCTCGAAGATCTCCTTGAGCATGAAGTGGCGATACGGGCCCTTCTCTGCGGAATCCGCGCTCCACTGCGTCTCGTGGATCTCGCGCTCCACCGCCTCGCCGTCGGCGCTGAAGATATTCACTGCGTCGCGGGTGATTTCCGCGATGTCTCCCTGCTCGAGGTAGACAAATCGCTGGGTTACCGGCAACAACGCGGGCACCCCGCTCGCGACGAAGTTCTCCCCGATACCGAGGCCTATAACCAGCGGGCTCGCGACCCGGCTGACTACGATACGGTCGGGATCCTCCGCGTCGACGACCAGCAGCGCGAAGGCGCCCTTGAAACGGGCAACCGCTTCCTGCACCGCCTCGGTGAGATTTCGTCCCTGCTGCAGTTGATCGTAAACGAGGTGCGCCGCCACCTCGGTGTCGGTTTCCGACGCAAACTCGTAGCCCTTCGCCTCGAGTTCATCCTTGATTTCCTGGAAATTCTCGATGATCCCGTTGTGGATGACAGCGACGCGATCACCGGATACGTGCGGATGCGCATTCGCCTCGGTTACCCCGCCGTGAGTCGCCCAGCGCGTATGCGCGACACCCAGCAGGCCGCGTAGCGGATTCGTCTCGAGCTTGTCCTCGAGTTCGGCGACCTTGCCGACGGTCTTGCACAAACCGATCCCCTGGTCGCTGCCAAGGACCGCGACGCCGGCCGAGTCGTAGCCGCGATACTCGAGGCGCCGGAGGCCCTCGATCAATATCGGGACGACGTTTCTTTCGGCGATTGCACCGACGATTCCGCACATAAACCGTTGCTCCTGTTTCCCTTAGGTCAGCTCTTTTTCGTCGGCCGCTTCCAGCCCTTTACCGTACATTGCTTGCTGCGCTCCAGCGTCAGTTGTCCGGCCGGCACGTCTTTCGTGATCGTCGACCCGGCACCGATCGTGGCGCCGCTGCCCACTTCGACCGGTGCGACGAGGTTCACGCTGGAGCCTATGAAGACACCATCGCCGATCTTGGTCCGGTGCTTATTGGCACCGTCATAATTGCAGGTTATCGTGCCGGCGCCGACGTTGACGTTGACACCGATCTCACTATCGCCGATGTAAGTGAGGTGGTTTACCTTGCTGCCTTCCGCGACCGTGCTCTTCTTGATTTCGACGAAATTGCCGACTTTCACGTTCGCGGCCAGCTCGGCGCCCGGTCGCAACCGCGAGAACGGACCGATCTCGCATTCATCACCCGCCACCGCGCTTTCTATATGGCAGTTCGGGTGTACGACAACACCCGCGCCGAGCTTGCTGTCCCGAATTACGTTGTTCGCCTCGATGCGCACGCCATCGCCCAGCGTGACCTCGCCCTCGAAGACCGCGTTGACGTCGATGAACACATCCTTGCCGCAATTGAGCTTGCCGCGAATATCGACGCGAGCCGGATCGGCAAAGCCCACGCCCTGGCTCATCAGTTCGTCGACCAGCCGTGATTGCAACGCACGCTCGGCTTCTGCGAGCTGTTTCTTGTCGTTGATGCCCATCACCTCCACCTGGCTTCTTGCCTTGACCCCGTGAACGGCGACCCCATCCGCCACCGCCATCGCGATCACGTCTGTCAGATAATACTCGCCCTGCGCGTTGTCGTTGCTCAGCCTGCCCAGCCATTCCTTCAGTCTCGCGGCCGGGCAGAGCATGACCCCGGTATTGATCTCGACGATCTTTTTCTGTTCGTCGTCCGCGTCTTTTTCCTCGACGATGCCGGTGACCGCGTCCCGATCGCGCATGATTCGGCCGTAGCCCGTCGGGTCCTCCATGTCCACGGTCAGGACCAGGACATCATCCTCGTTTCCCACCTCGAGCATGGATCGCAACGTCCTCGCTGTAAGGAGCGGCACGTCCCCGAACAGCACCAGCACCCGGTTGGCCTCGGGCGTGCCCGGCATGGCCTGCAGCATCGCGTGTCCGGTACCGAGCTGCTGTGCCTGCAGCGCCCAGCGAGTGCCGGATGAGGGAAATGCACCACGGACGGCTTCCGCCCCGTGGCCGTAGACAACGCAGACGTCGCTCGCATCGAGTTCACGGGCGCGATCCAGCACGTGCGCAAGCAGGGGCCGGCCTGCCAGCGGCTGCAGCACCTTCGGCAAATCCGACCGCATGCGGGTGCCCTGTCCCGCCGCCAGGATGATAACGCTCAGGCCCAGAACGGCTCCTCCATCAATGACGCCCGCGGATGATACCGCAAGTCAGGTCGGGACCGGCGGCTACCGCCAGCGATAGCCCAGCTGGTACACGTAGATCGGGCCGGACAGCCGTCCCGCGTCCTGCCCCAGCGTCGGGGGCAGCCGGCCTTCGTCGCGTACCGTGCCGAAGTCCACGAAATGGATCTTCAGGCTCATCATCATGCCGTTAGACCTGGACGGCTCGCCGCCGCGGAAGTCGATGGTTCCGCCGAGGTAGCCGCCTGCGGCGGCTTCTTCCCAGAGCTGTGTTTCCCCGTACAGGGGATAGTCCGAGATGACCTCGGTGATGTCCTGCAGGTAATAACCGATACCGGCGTCGAGGGAATAGCGGTGCTTTCGACCGAACATCCACTTCACGGAGGGCGCCAGGTAAGCGTTCCGTGCCGTAATCGACTCCGAGATAAAGCGAATATCGCTGTCGTTAGCGAGCAGGCCGAGATCGATGCCGGCCAGCAGTTCGGAGTCGCTCATCCGCTTGACTGGCCAGTGCGCCGCGAAACTGATGTTGAACCCGACCGCGTCGAATTCTCCGTGCCGGGCGGCGTCGAGGTCGGCGAGGCCGGGCCAGCTGTGTGCGCCAATGGCAATCTCGAAGCGCCCGCGATGCGTCGTCACCCACTCGACGTCCTCCGCGGGCGGCGACGCGCTTGCGGGCGCCGCCAGCGTGGCGGCGAGGCTCGCGAGAAAGAGCCATCCGCCTGGTCTGAATGTGTTCATCTGGATCTCCTCCATGGGGACTTCCCCACGTTGGAGACTACGCCCGGCAGACGAAAGCGCCGGATGGCGATATGAGGAGTGCCTGATGCTTCAGTGAGGCCGCTCTGCCGCAGGAACCAGGTAGCGTTCGCCCCGGTCGCACAGTACCGTGACCACGTTATGCCCGGGGCCGAGCTCGTCCGCGACCTGCTCCGCGGCGAGGGCATTGGCGCCGGAGGAGATTCCCACCAGCAGGCCCTCCTCGACACCGATTTGCTGCGCAGCAATGATCGCATGCTGCGTGGGCACTCTTACGATCTGATCGATTTCCTCTAGATTGACCAGAGCCGGGATAAAGCCGTCGGCAAGGCCCTGGATACCGTGCTTACCGGGCGGGTCGCCCGACATTACCGCGGACTCGTCCGGTTCCACCGCAACGATACGCGCCCGGCTGCCCGCCTTGCGAAGTGCGCGGCCGACGCCCATGACCGTACCGCCGGTTCCCACACCCATAACGAACGCATCGATTTCGCCATTGAGCTGCCTGAGTATTTCCGGGCCGGTTGTGGTCCGGTGGGTTTCGATATTATCCGGGTTCGCAAACTGGCGCGGCAGGAATATGTTGTCACGTGATGCGGCGAACTGCTCGGTACGCGCAATGGCATCCTGCATGTCGTCGATGTCTTCGAGCAACTCCAGTTCCGCGCCGAAGGACGTGATCATCCTGCGCCGCTCGACGCTGACTGTCTTCGGCATCACCACGACGACCTTGTAGCCGCGCATCGCACCGACCATCGCCAGCGCGATACCGGTATTGCCGGAAGTGACCTCCATGATGGTCGAACCGCGACCGAGTTCACCGCGCTTCTCGGACTCGAAGACGATGTAGCGTGCGATGCGGTCCTTGATGCTGCCGCCCGGGTTCATGAACTCGGCTTTCGCAAAAATATTGCAGCCCGTTCGCTTGCTTGCGCCCATGAGCCTGATTAGCGGCGTATGGCCAATGGAATCAACTACTTCCGAGGTGACCAGGCAGGTTGGCGTCTGGCGTGGGCAATAGACCAGGTGTTGCGGAGCATTCATGGCTTCGGTGCCGGTACCAAGGTGCCATTTTCAGTTGCCCACCGTCCGGGCCCCATACGTACTTGCCGCCATGTGCTGCTTATCCGCGAAACGCTCGCGGACATCGATCGAGGAACGAGCAGTTCTTTGTCGTGCCCGGACCCGGGCTTGCGGTTCGCGTGTAGGAGCGGGCCTCGGCCCGCGATTCGATCCGGGCCGGTTCGCGCTTCGGGAAGCTCTCCTACGGGTTATCCTCCCCGCCCCGCGCCCGGTCTTTGGATTCGATCGATTCGCCTGCAGGAGCGGGCCCCGGCCCGCGAACCGGTCGCGCACGGGTCAGAAGCGAACGACGAGGCCAGCCGACAGCAACGTCACGTCTTCGGTATCGGAGATGTCGAAGATCTCGTATTCGCCGCGAATCTCCACGGAACCAAGACTGAAGCGCAGGCCTACGCCGTAGGCCGGGTCGTTGCCGTCGTCATCGAAGTCGATGTCGCCGATGCTGCCCTTGACCTCCCAGTCGACGAAGCCGTATTTCGCAAACAGCCCGACGGGCCCGATGTCGACGCCCGCGGTGCCGTAGAGGTTCAGGCCGGTCGGATCCAGGCTGACCGGGACGGTGAGAACGTCGGCCGATGGGCTACCGAGATCGACGTAGCCGCCCTCGATGCCGAGGGAGAATACCTCGCTCAGTGCGAAATCGTAGCCGGCCAGGAATTTCCAGCCGAAATCGTCCTCGTCGAATACCGGCGCGGGATCCGGCAGCACGATGCCGTCGTTGACATTTGCTTCCACGGCGGCAGTGCCGACGCTGCCGCCCATGAAAAAGCCGCTTTCCGCGGCATCGGCATTGATTGCTGTCAGGGTAAAGAGTGCGGCGCCGGCGAGCAGCACCATCGGTGTCTGGATCGTCATGTTTTTGCCCTTTCTTGTTGCGAAGAATGTCGAACGGGCAAAAGCTTACGCAGGCCAACGTGAACGGCGGATTAACCGCCGTAGTGGGGACAGTGACTGTAATTGCGGGTCGAACTCGCCCGTAGCCCGGCTAGCGCCGGGCAATTAGGGTCACTGTCCCCTTTTTCTCGTCAGAAGCGCCAGACTACGCCGACGGACCACATGGACACGTCATCGACATCCGAGATGTCGAAGTATTCGTACTCGCCACGGATCTCGAGCGAAAACAGGTTGAATCGTGCGCCGATACCGTAAACGGGGTCGTTACCGTCGTCGCTGAAGCCTTCGCTGCCGACATCGACATCGACATCCCACCATGCGTAGCCGAGCTTTCCGAATATGCCTACCGGGCCGAGGTCGAAACCGAGCGTAGCGAAGAGGTCTATCGCGGTCGGCTCGATCTTTACGGGCAGAACGGACAAGACGGTATCGGACGGGCTGCCGAAGTTTACGTAGCCGCCTTCGATACCGAACCCGAAGGTCCTCGCGAACACCCAGTTATAGCCGCCGTACAGCTTCCAGGCAAAATCGGTCTCGTCGAAACTCCCGACATCGGGAAGGTCGGGGTCGGTGACGTCGGACTCGATCACGCCCGCTCCGATGCTGCCGCCGACGAACCAACCGTCTTGCACCGCATTGGCGCTGGCAAACGGGAAGGCAAGCAATATCGCGCTGCAGACCAGTGCAGAGAGAGTCCTGAATTTCATGGCATTTCCCCTTACTCTTGAGAAAACCGAATGCGGGTCAGGATAGGCCCCCGCCGTGACGCTTATGTTAAGCCCGGACCCATACTAAAGCGTCAGGAATAACCGAAACAAAGGGACAGTGACCTTAATTGCCTGGCGTCGCTGTCGGCGGACAGCCGAATGCCTGTCAATTAGGGTCACTGTCCCCGAATGGATTTAGCGCTTGCCCTTGAGTTTCTGCGCGGCGCGGTAGCGGGCCTCTGCCTCTGCCAGCTCCGCCTGCGCCTTGGCGACGTCGGTTTCCCCGGAGACTCCCTCGAGCGCCTTGGCCGCTTCGTCCCTGGCCGCGAGAGCCGCAGCCTCGTCGAGCTGGTCGCCCCTGAGGGCCGTGTCCGCGAGCACCATGACGGCGTGGGGCTGCACTTCGAGCATGCCGCCGGTAATGTAGAAGAAGTGTTCCTTGCCTTCCGTGTCCTGCACCCGGACCTCGCCGGGCTTCAGTGCCGTCAGCAATGGCGCGTGCCGCGGCGCGATACCGACCTCACCCATCTTCGCGGGCGCGAACACCATGGCTGCCTCGCCCGAGTAGATCTCGCCCTCTGCGGAGACGATGTCGACGTTGATTGTTGGCATCTGCTTTGACTCTGGTGTTTCTTCTTCGCGGGCCGAGGCCCGCTCCTACAGGAGATGTTCCTTCAGCTGGATCTCCCCCTACTGATAGTTCTTCGCGTTCTCGACCGCCTCGTCGATCGTGCCGACCATGTAGAAGGCCTGCTCCGGGATGTGGTCGTAGTCGCCGTTGACGATGCCGCTGAAGCCACGGATGGTCTCGGCGAGCGTTACGTACTTGCCCGGGGAGTTCGTAAACACCTCGGCGACGAAGAACGGCTGCGACAGGAAGCGCTGGATCTTGCGCGCGCGGTTGACCTGCAGCTTGTCGTCTTCGGAAAGCTCGTCCATGCCGAGAATCGCGATGATGTCCTGCAGTTCCTTGTAGCGCTGCAGCACCGCCTGCACGCCACGCGCACAGTCGTAATGTTCCTGCCCGATGATGTTCGGATCGAGGATACGCGAGGTCGAATCGAGCGGATCCACGGCCGGGTAGATGCCGAGCTCGGCGATCTGGCGCGACAATACGAGCGTCGCATCGAGGTGAGCGAAGGTCGTTGCCGGTGACGGGTCCGTCAAATCGTCCGCCGGCACATAGACGGCCTGGAACGACGTGATCGAGCCGGTCTTGGTCGATGCGATACGCTCCTGGAGCACGCCCATTTCCTCGGCGAGCGTCGGCTGATAGCCCACGGCCGACGGCATGCGGCCGAGTAGTGCGGATACCTCGGTGCCGGCCAGCGTGTAACGATAGATGTTGTCGATGAACATCAGGACGTCGCGGCCCTCGTCGCGAAACGCCTCGGCCATGGTCAGGCCCGTCAGCGCGACGCGCAGGCGGTTGCCCGGCGGCTCGTTCATCTGGCCATAGACCAGCGACACCTTGTCGATGACGCCCGACTCGGTCATCTCGTGGTAGAAGTCGTTACCTTCACGGGTACGCTCACCGACGCCCGCGAACACGGAGTAGCCCGAGTGCTCGTGCGCGATATTGCGAATCAGCTCCATCAGCGTCACGGTCTTGCCGACGCCCGCGCCACCGAACAGGCCGACCTTGCCGCCCTTGGCAATAGGCATGATCAGGTCGATGACCTTGATGCCCGTTTCCAGGATCTCCGTCGTCGCGGCCTGGTCTTCATAGCTCGGCGCCGGACGGTGAATCGGCATCCTTGTCTCGGCGCCGATGTCGCCGGCGTTGTCGATGGGATTGCCCAGCACGTCCATGATCCGGCCCAGCGTCTTTTCGCCGACCGGCACGGAAATCGGCTGGCCCGTATTGGTGACCGCCATGCCGCGCTTGAGACCTTCGGATGAGCCCATGGCAATCGTGCGCACGACGCCGTCGCCCAGCTGCTGCTGGACCTCGAGGGTGATCTCGGCGTCGTCGATGACGAGTGCGTCGTATATCTTGGGAATCTGGCCGGCGGGGAACTCCACGTCCACGACGGCGCCAATAACCTGCACAGTAGTTCCGGTGCTCATTCGTAAGGTCCTCTAACCTACACAGCGGCAATCCGCTGTTAGTCAAATTAATAGACTTTTCTAGCCTGAAACGGCAGCTGCGCCACCGACGATTTCTGAAATTTCCTGTGTGATCGCAGCCTGACGTGCCTTGTTATAGTCGAGCTGCAACTTCTCTATGATCTCGCCGGCGTTATCGGTGGCCGACTTCATCGCTACCATCTTTGCCGCCATTTCACAGGCGAAGTTTTCGACCGCACCGCGGTAGACCTGCGACTCGATGTAGCGCGTCAGCACCTCGTCGAGCAACTCTCCCGCGTCCGGCTCGTAGATATAGTCCCAATGCGCCTGCAACGACTCGTCGCCGAGGTCGATCTGGCTGACGGGCAGCAGCGTGGTGACTTCCGGCTTCTGGCTCATCGCACTCACGAACTCATTGTGCACCAGGAAGAGACGGTCGATCCTCCCTTCCTCGTAGGACTGCAGCATGATCGTGATCGCGCCAATCAGGTCGTTAACGCTCGGGCGGTCACCGAGGTGCGACGCGGTGCCGACGACGTTACCGCCCATACGGCGGAAGAACTGTACGGCCTTCGCGCCGACCAGCGCGAGGTCGACTTCCACGCCTTCGCCCTGCCACCTTGCGATCTCGCCGATCACGGTCTTGAACAGGTTCGCATTCAACCCGCCACAGAGGCCGCGATCCGTCGATATGACGATCAGGCCGACGCGCTTGGCGTCGCGCTCGATCAGGAACGGATGCCTGTAATCCGGGTTGGCGTAGGCGAGGTGGCCGATCACGCGGCGGATGCGCTGGGCATACGGACGCGACTCTTCCATCTGTTGCTGAGCCTTGCGGATCTTGCTCGCAGCCACTTTTTCCATCGCGCTCGTGATCTTCTGCATGTTTTTTACAGAAGCAATCTTTGAGCGGATTTCTTTCTCACCAGCCATGCTTTACCTCAAAGGTCTCGTCGCTACTGTGGGAGCGCGCCTCGGCGCGCGATCGCGGTTCGAGAACCGCTCCTACAGTTCTATTTGCGAAGCGAATCAATAAGCACCCTTCTCCGCGAAACCATCGCAAATGCTCTTCAGCGTCGCTTCGATCTCGTCGTTGTAATCGCCCGATGCGTTGATGGCGTCGAGCGCTTCCTGGTTGCTCGAGCGCGCGAAATCGTGCAGCTCCGTCTCGTAATCGACGATCTTGTCGACGGGGACCCCGTCGAGATAACCCTCGTTGACCGCGTACAGCGACAGCGCCATTTCAGCCACCGACAACGGCGTGTACTGCTTCTGCTTCATCAGCTCCGTGACGCGCTGGCCACGCTCCAGCTGCCTGCGGGTCGCGGCGTCGAGGTCGGAGGCAAACTGCGCGAATGCCGCCAGCTCGCGGTACTGTGCAAGTGCTAGACGAACGCCGCCGCCGAGCTTCTTGATGATCTTGGTCTGTGCCGCGCCGCCTACGCGCGATACCGACAGGCCGGCGTTGATGGCGGGGCGGATACCGGCGTTGAACAGGTCCGTCTCGAGGAAGATCTGCCCGTCCGTGATCGAGATGACGTTCGTCGGTACGAACGCAGACACGTCACCGGCCTGCGTTTCAATGATCGGCAGGGCCGTCAGAGATCCCGTCTTGCCCTTGATCTTGCCGCCGGATACCTGTTCCACGTGCTCCGCGTTGACGCGCGCCGCACGCTCGAGCAGGCGCGAATGCAGGTAGAAGACGTCACCCGGATAAGCTTCGCGGCCCGGCGGACGCCTGAGCAACAATGATACCTGGCGGTATGCCCAGGCCTGCTTGGTGAGGTCGTCGTAAATAATGAGTGCGTCTTCGCCGTTGTCGAGGAAGTACTCGCCCATAGAACAACCGGAGTACGGCGCGATGTACTGCATCGCCGGGCTGTCGGCGGCGGCCGCAGCCACGACGATCGTGTGCTCCATGGCGCCCTCTTCCTCGAGTTTGCGCACGACGCCCGCGATCGAGGAAGCCTTCTGGCCGATCGCGACATAGATGCACTTGATGCCCGTACCACGCTGGTTGATGATCGTGTCGACCGCGACGGCGGTCTTGCCCGTCTGGCGGTCGCCGATGATCAATTCGCGCTGGCCGCGCCCGATCGGCACCATCGAGTCGATCGACTTGAGGCCCGTCTGCACGGGCTGCGATACCGACTGGCGGGCAATAACGCCGGGTGCCACCTTCTCGATCGGCGCGGTGCCGTCGGCCTCGATCGGGCCCTTGCCGTCAATCGGGTTACCCAGCGAGTCGACGACGCGCCCGAGCAGCCCGCGCCCGACCGGTACCTCGAGGATGCGCCCGGTCGTCTTGACCGTGTGGCCTTCGGAGATGTGCTTGTAGTCACCGAGGACAACCGCGCCCACCGAGTCCTGCTCGAGGTTAAGTGCCATACCGAAGGTGTTACCGGGGAACTCGAGCATTTCGCCGTAGCGGGCGTCGGCGAGTCCGTGGATGCGGACGATACCGTCGGTAACCGCGATGACCGTACCGACGTCACGCGCCTCGGTCGTCACCTCGAAGTTCTCGATGCGTTCCTTAATCAGCTGGCTGATTTCAGAAGCTTTGAGTGCCATGTTGTTTTCCTCTTTACTTGGTCAGCGCGTTGGCCAGGCCTTCGAGCCCAGCGCGCAGCGAACCATCAATAACGACATCGCCGGCGCGAATCACCGCACCGCCAATGAGATTTTCGTCAATTTCGGTCGAGATCCTGACGTCACGCCCGAGCTTTGCTGCGAGCGAGCTCGCGATAGCCTGTTCCTGTGCGGCGCTCAGCGGTGCCGCAGCCGTGATGACGGCGTCGATGCTGTTCTCCACCTTCGCCTTCAGCGCCTCGAACTGCGCCGATATCTCCGGGAGCACGGCCACGCGACCGTTTTCCAGCAGCAGCTTCAGGAAGTTCGTGCCGTGCTGGCTGCCGCCCGCGAACACCGAGCTCTTGCCGACTGCCTCGGCGAACAGGCCCTGCAGGAACGCGAGGCGCTGATCGTCGTTCAGTGACGGCTGACCGAGGAAAGCCACGACCTGGCCGTCGCCGAGCAGCTCCCTGGCCGCTGCCAGCGACGCGGACAGCTCGTCCAGAGCAGCGTTCTCCCGGGCGACATCGAAGACCGCCTGGGCGTAGGGCCTTGCCACTGTGTTGTTGTCAGCCACGGCCTAGAGCTCCTGCGCAAGCTTGCCCAGGATATCCTCGTGTGCCTTGTCGTCGATCTCACGCTTCAGGATCTTCTCGGCGCTCGCGATCGCGATGGCCGACACCTGGCCCCGCAGTTCCTCGCGTGCCTTGTTGATTTCCTGCTCGATCTCGGCCTTGGCCGCCGTGAGCTGGCGCTCGCGCTCCCTGACGCCGTCCGATTTGCCCTCCGCCACGATCTCGTTCGCGCGGGCGTGAGCCTGGTCGAGGATCGAAGTCGCCTGCTTGCGAGCGTCCGAGACGATCTCCTCGGCTTCCGCCTGCGCCTGCAGGAGCTTGTCCTGGCCTTTTTCGGCGGCTGCCAGACCTTCGGCAATCTGCTCCTGGCGCTCTTCGATCGCATTGAGGATCGGCGGCCAAATGAACTTCATACAGAACCAGACAAACACGATCATCGCGATCGTCTGGCCGATGAGCGTTAGATTAATGTCCAAGGAATTCTCCTGACTATCCTGTTCGCGGTTCGAGAACCGCTCCTACGGCAATGGCGGTTCGAGAACCGCTCCTGGCAATAGGCATCGCTGGTGCTGTTAGCCGCCCGTGGCCGCCTGCAGCTGGCCGATGAACGGGTTGGCGAACGCGAAGAACAGCGCGATACCGACACCGATCATTGCAACGGCGTCGAGCAGTGCGACGACGATGAACATTTTCGTCTGCAGCATCGGTGCCAGTTCGGGCTGGCGTGCAGCGCCTTCGAGGAAGCGGCCGCCCAGAAGACCCATGCCGATGCCGACGCCGAGGGCGCCGAGACCGATCAGAAGTGCGACAGCGATCGCCGTGAAGCCAATAACAGTTTCCATCAGTTTCTCCTAAACAGGATCAAGTCCAACTTGTCGAAGTTAATAGTAGTTAATGCGATTCGGCTGCGAGGCTCAGGTACACGATGGTGAGCATCATGAAAATGAAGGCCTGCAGCGTCACGATCAGTATGTGAAACACCGCCCAGCCGAAATGCAGCGGCAGCTGCCACAGGCCGAGCAACGCGATCAGGATGAAGATGAGTTCGCCCGCGAACATGTTGCCGAACAATCGCAGGCTCAGCGAGACCGGCTTCGCGAGCAGCGCCACGCTCTCCAATATGAAATTGAAGGCGATGACGAACGGGGCCGCGACGAGACCGATGCCCTTGGTGGGCGGCGCAATCGGGTGCAGCGTCAGTTCCCCGATAAACCCGCCGATGCCCTTGAACTTGATCGTGTAGAAAATGATCAGCAAGAACACGGCGATCGACATGCCGAACGTGATGTTGACGTCAGTGGTCGGCACCACCTTCATGTATTCGATCCCGACCAGCGTCGACAGCCACGGAATCCAGTCGACCGGGACCAGGTCCATGAGGTTCATGAAGAAGATCCACACAAACAGGGTCAGCGCCAGCGGCGCGATCAGGCTGCTCTTGCCGTGGAAGGTGTCCTTGACGCTGCCGTCGACGAAGTCGACGACGATCTCGACGAATGCCTGCAGCTTGCCGGGTTTGCCGGCGGAAGTCTTCTTTGCCACCGAGCGGAACATGAAAATAAACACGAGGCCGAGGAACACCGACCAGAACATCGAGTCGACGTTGATCGCCATCGGGTTTCCAGCACAGTGGTTCCAGACCCACTCACCGGTCTCAGACTTGCAGACCTGCAGATTCTGCAAATGATGCGAAATGTATTCGCCGGACGTTTGCGGTCCGTGTCCGCCTTCACTCGCCATTCTTGTTGTCCGTTTCCAGTTCTTCTCGTCTCGCGTCGCGCAGCAGGAAGCCGGCAAAGGTCACCAGCTGCGCAGCGATGAATCCTGCGAACAGGGAACCGGCAGCCAGAGGCCTTACCGTGACGAAAACGATGCTGAACATCAACACCGTCAGCGCCAGCTTCCCCAGTTCGCCCGTGTAGGCCGCCCGGATGAGAGCGCGAGCCCCGGAATCCCGGCGTGCCAAAACAATCCGCGTTGCGAGAAAGGCGTTCGGAATGACGCAAGTCAGGCTACCGAGCAGCGCAGAGTAGCCCGCTACGCTTCCTGCCGTTCCCCAAAGCACCGCGGCCAGGGCCATCCCGACAACCAGCTGTCCTGCGAGTACCGTGACAATGACGTTGGAGCCACGGCCTCTGGCGGGCTCGTTCATTGGTGCTTGCCTCCGGCACTAAAAACGCCACATGCAGCGGTGCTCCCGGTGGCTTGTGGCGCTCGATTTTCGCGGTGTGTCAGGCGGGCCTGTTTTGGGCCCGCGCATTATAGTGGCAGCCTTTCCGCATCGCAACACGGTGAACATTCGACTTTAGGAGGCCCGTGCCGCTGTTTTTACCGGGAAAAACGCCCTTTTTGCGGATTCTCCACATTCGGACCTGCCGCACACCCGCCGCCCCGGGCAGCGATTACAGGAATTACTCTAAATGGTCCGGAATGAACAATGCTGCTGCTAGCAAGCAATCCGCTGCGGGGCACCAAGGACATCAGCGACACCGCCCGTGATCCGGTCCGGTACGATTCGCGCTTCGAAATGCTCTCCTGCCGGTTCTCCCCGCCGCCCGCGATCCGCTTCGGGACAATTCGCGCTTCGAGAAGCGCTCCTAGCGGATGTGCTTCAGGATGCCGTCGAGTTCGTCGAGGTCGTTGTAGCTGATCACCAGCTTGCCGGAACCTTTCTGCGAGTGCTGCAGGCTGACTTTGGCGCCGATCTTCTCCGAGACTTCGACTTCGAGGCGCCTGATATCAGCGTCTTGGCTGGCCGGCGGTTTCGCCGATGCCTTCCCGCCAGGGCCAGCCAGCATTCGCTTGACCAGCCGTTCCGTCTCGCGCACTGACAGCCCTTTGCGCGCCACCTGCCGCGCGGCGTCGTACTGCTGGACAGCATCGGTGATCGACAGCAGTGCCCGTGCATGGCCCATTTCGATCTGCCGGGCCTCGAGCATCGGCTTCACCTTGTCGGACAGGTCGAGGAGCCGCAGCAGGTTGCTGACCGAGGCACGCGAGCGTCCCACCGCCTCGGCGGCTTCGCCGTGCGTCAGGTCGAATTCGCGAATGAGCCGGTCCAGGGCGCGCGCCTCCTCGAGCGGGTTGAGATCCTCGCGCTGGATATTCTCGATCAGAGCCATGGCGATTGCCGCTTCGTCCGGAAGCTCGCGTACGACGGCGGGAATCGAGTCGAGCCCGGCCATCTGCGCCGCGCGCCAGCGGCGTTCGCCCGCCACGATCTCGTAGCGCTGGGAGTCGCCGGTCTTGCCGATGGGCCGCGCGACGATCGGCTGCACGACGCCCTGCGCCTTGATGGAGTTGGCGAGTTCCTCGAGCGAATCCTGGCGTATATCCAGCCGCGGCTGGTACTGGCCGCGCTGCAGCAGGTCGAGCGGAATTTCCTTGAGCGGACCGTCTTCCCTGCGCCCGGAGATTGCCGCGGTTTCCGTGACCGGCTTGGACAGCAGAGCATCCAGGCCCCGGCCGAGTCGTTTCTTCTTGGCTGTCATAGTCATTCCAACGATGTCCCTACACGGCCGTCGCGATTTTCGCGTCTTCCCGGCGGAGAATTTCGCCGGCCAGTGCGAGGTAGGCTATGGCGCCGCGCGACGAGCGGTCGTGCAGCAGCACCGGACGTCCGAAGCTCGGCGCCTCGGCGAGGCGGATGTTGCGCGGCACGCAGGTACGAAAGACCTTCTTGTCGAAGTGCTCGATCAGCTGCATCGAGACTTCGTTCGAGAGGTTGATGCGCGGATCGAACATGGTTCGGAGGATGCCGTAAACCTCGATTTCCGGGTTGACACTCTCCCGGACCTGCTCGACCGTATTCAGCAACGCACTGAGCCCTTCCAGCGCATAATACTCGCATTGCATTGGTATCAGTACGCCGTCGGCTGCGGTCAGCGCATTAATCGTCAGCATGTTGATCGAGGGCGGACAGTCGATGAATATAAAATCGTAGAGCCCGGCGACCGGCGCGAGCGCTTTCTTGAGTTTCATCTCGCGACCGATTTCCTGCAACAGCGACACCTCGGCGAGCGTCAGGTCTTCATTGCCCGGCAGAACGGCGAAGCCGCCTTCGGGCGCGGATACGATCGTGTCCGCGGCGGTCGCATCACCCAGCAACACGTCGCAGGCGGAATAGGCGACTTCGCGCTTGTCGACACCGCAACCCATGGTTGCGTTGCCCTGGGGATCCATGTCGACCAGCAGTACGCGCCTCTGGGTTGCGGCAAGCGACGCGGAAAGATTCACGCAAGTCGTGGTCTTGCCGACACCGCCTTTCTGATTTGCCACCGCAATGATGCGCGCCATGATCAAGCCCTTCGCAAAAGCACAGCGTGCCGCGAGCCCGGATCGAGCCCCGGCACCGAGAGTTCCTCAACAGTGTAGTCCCACCCGGCGGGAATCTGACGGAGTTCTTGCGCCGGGTAGCGCCCTTTGAGGGCAATGAACACCCCGCCCTCTCCAACGTGGTGTCCCGCAATCTCGAGGAGCCGCGGCAGCGAAGCCACCGCCCGCGCAATCACGGTATCAAAGCGGTAGCCGGGTGCATAGTCCTCGGCGCGCGCTTTTACTCCCTCGACGTTGTCGAGCCCCAGCGCGGCCGCGGCGTGCTGCACGAACTGCACCTTCTTGTTGTTACTGTCGAGCAGCACGAAGCGCCTGCGCGGCTCGACGATAGCCAGCGGCAGGCCGGGAAAGCCCGCGCCGGTACCGATGTCGAGCACCGTTTCTCCGTGCAGCAGTGGCGCGGCGGCGAGACTGTCCAGCAGGTGAATCGTGACCATCTCGTCACGGTCGCGGATTGCTGTCAGGTTGACCTTGCGGTTCCAGCGTTCGAGCAGGTCCAGCAGGACGGAGAACTTTCCGGCACTGCGCTCGTCGTATTGCTCGAGGCCCTTCAGCGCTTACTCCTTACCAACCCGGCGCGGCGGCGACCTGCCTGTCAGGCAACGAGCAGCGCCATGAAGTCATCGACCGCCGTCGCCGCCAGCTTGTCGCGATCTGCACATAATGCGTCAAGCGACTCCCATTGTCCCGCAGCCAGCTTCGGCGACACGCTGTCGACGAATTTCCGTTGCAGCGCGGGGATACCTTCCTTGCGGCGCTCGCGGTGACCGATCGGGACACCGACCTCGACGCGATGCGTGCTCGAGCCGTCCTTGAAAAAGACCTGCAACGCGTTGCCGACGTAGCGCTTCCGCGGATCGAAATAGTCCTTCGTGAACTGCTCGTTCTCCCTGACTTCCATCTTGTTGCGTAGCGCGTCGATGCGCGGGTCGGCGGCCACGTCGTCCTGGTAGTCCGACGCGGTCAAACGGCCGAAGATCAGAGGAATCGCCACCGCGTAGCGGATGCAGTGGTCGCGCTCGGCCGGGCTGCCGAGCGGGCCGGTCTTGTCGACGATGCGCATCCCCGCTTCCTGCGTCTCGATGACGATCCGTTCGACGTCGTCAATCCGGCGCCAGACCGCATCGTGCAGCGCCACTGCCGCCTCGACCGCCGTTTGTGCGTGGAATTCTGCGGGGAAGGAGGTCTTGAACAGGATGTTTTCCATCACGTAGCTGCCGTAGGGCCGCTGCAGCCTGAACGCTTTGCCCTTGAACAGCACGTCGTAGAAACCCCACGCCTTCGCGGACAGCGCGGCCGGGTACCCCGTCTCTCCGGCCATGCTGATCAGCGCCAGGCGCACCGCGCGGCTGGTTGCATCGCCGGCCGCCCAGCTCTTGCGCGACCCTGTATTCGGGGCCTGCCGATAGGTGCGCAACGCGCCGCCGTCGATCCACGCCTGCGACAGCGCATTCAGCACCTTGTCGCGATCGCCCCCGAGCATGCGCGTGACGACCGCGGTGGATGCCACCCGCACGAGCAGCACGTGATCCAGCCCGACGCGGTTGTAGCTGTTTTCGAGCCCCAGGCAGCCCTGGATTTCGTGCGCCCTGATCATCCCGGTCAGCACGTCTCTCATCGCGAGCGGGTCCCTGCCCGCGGCCCGATTCCCGCGGCTCAGGTAGTCAGCGACCGCGAGTATGCCGCCGAGATTGTCCGACGGATGGCCCCACTCGGCCGCGAGCCAGGTGTCGTTGAAG
>Ga0224502_10000213_pt1 | contig 18285 bp, 25 predicted proteins | sample SF_Oct11_sed_USG_5_FD_169104 | JGI IMG/M metagenome (GOLD analysis project Ga0224502, IMG submission 169104) | Sediment microbial communities from San Francisco Bay, California, United States - SF_Oct11_sed_USGS_13 | ecosystem: Environmental > Aquatic > Marine > Sediment | place: USA... | reverse complement strand
ACCCTTTGAGAGTCCATCAGTTAGCAACCTTGTTTTTGTTGGCCCAAGAAAGAATTTCAAATTCTGCCGCTGTTAACTGGGTTTCGGGCTCTTCTGCGCAAATAACCGGGTTTTCCTGCACAATAACTGCTTTTTCTTTCATTTCATGCGGCAGGGGTATTTTCATTCGGTTTGCGTAATCCAAAAAGAATTTATCTATTTTCTGGTCTTGGTCCGGCGTGTTTACCGGGTTTGGATCTGGCTCGTATCGAGGCGGCGGCGGAGATTCTTGCCGGCGGGGAGGTGGGGACTCTTTTCTTTTGGGAGGTGGCGATTCTTTTCGCTTGAGTGTCTCGTCAATTCTGTCTGCGGATTCTGCGAGCCAGGGCAGTAATTCAGCGCCGATTTTTTCCCGCATAGGTATGCCCATGGCTTGCCACCTTTCGGCTGTCCAGTAATCGAACGGCGGAACTTTTTTCATGATAGCACAAAGCGCGGCCTTTTGCATAAGCTCTCTAGTGGCCTTGCCCATGTGGAAGCACAGCACGCCTATTGTATATACTAAGGGATGATCCCATTCTGAAAATTCTTTCTTCTTGTTGGCATTCTTTTTGCTTAACTTGCTAGTTGTAACATCATAGGATCTAAGGGAATTATTAAAACCGGAAGTATCCGTAATTTCGTCAGCAGCGCAACTTGACCCATGTACGGAAGGGTAGGCAAACGTTCCACACGGCGGCTCTACAAATCGCCGGTTTCGCTTTATGTAGAAATTGAAGTGGGATACTTCAATATCGATATGCGATATATCACCGCGCCGGCATTTTCTGCGCTTTATGAATCCTTGTTGCTCGAGCTCGGCGAAGGATCTTTTAATTGTAGATATCGATTTCGTCTCTCCAAAGGCTAACCACTGGAGATGTGCGTGCGCTCCAAGTGGAGCTCTAACTTCCGTGAATCCCCTGGCAGCGAGCTCGGCAAACCAATGATAGGATCTCTTTGCTCGGGACTTTAGAGCGCCCGTGCCTCTGAGTTCCGGCCTTAACTGGCCTATCAGTGCTTCGAGATCGTTAATGTTTGCAGTGCGGCGACGGGGGGATTCTAGGATTCGGCGTGCTGTTGAGTGCATTTTACACCTTTTCTTGACAAAACACACATTTGAAGGGTATAAACGACCTGTAACCCCCAAATGCGAGAGAGTTGTTCACTAAATCCACTCTACTCGCATTTTTTTTTCGTTGCAAGATCTCTTCACAATGTTTAATTTGGTATGAGATTACCCTCTATAAACCGGGGACAAACCGAAAACGAGCCAGACACAAACCAAGATACCCGAAAGGCAACCAATGGAAGACAATAAAAAAAACGAAAAACAAACAGACGCACAATTGGACGAGATCACCAGGCAGGCAGAAGAAATGCAGAACTTGATCTCTCAAGTTCAGGGGCCTGGATACACTGCTTTACTGTGGAGGGTATCGCCGACTTGGTGTGAAGGATACTTAGAAGAAATCGAGATAGATCCCGATTCCGGCTTCGATATGAACTACATCATTCGCAAATGGGGCGGGAAGAAAATCAACGTGAAACTGAAAGACAAAGAGGGGAAATTCAGGAAACAAGCAACCTTGAAACTCAAGAGCTTTCCGCCTCGCCGGCATGGTGAGCTCATCGATCCTTATGACGAGCTTGGCGGATACGAACAGAATCAACCTTCTAGTCTTGGTAAGAACGCCAAACACAGACAAATGCCAGTGTTGCAGCCGTCTCCGCCGATTCAGCCACCGGCAAACCAATTCGACCCTAATAAAATGATGGAAATAATGGTCGGTATGGTGAAGGACATGCAGAAACAAACAGCCGATCCACAGCCGGCGCCACTCCTCGACGGTGCAAGGTCCGTACCGGACGATCCTTTTGGTCAATTAATGTCTGGATTGAAGACTTTCAAAGAAATGCAAAAAGTATTCGGTACCGGCGAACAGCTAATTGCACAGGCTAATCCAGAAGGAGAAAACGATTCGAACCTTTTTGGAGCTATTACGCAAATTTTGGGCATGATGACAAATCGTCAACAGGCGCCGCAACCTCCCCCACAGCCTGCTCCGCCGGCCCATGTACTACCACCAAGGGCGCCAGTGGTTAGAAACGACTTACAGAATCCGTCGGCGCCGGCGCCGGTCTCTGCGCCGGCACAAGCTCCCGACCTGGCCGGGGCTATTGCTTCCCTGAATCCCGCGCAAATAGGCGATATTATTGTGGCGGCGGCTTCCAGAATGGACCCAGAACAAAGAGAAAACGCCTTTGCAGAGGTTGCTACTAGACTCGCCGGATTAGAAGGAGTAGAATATGATGATGATGATCTGTCAGGAGACGATATAGATGATGTTGACGAATCGTCAACTCCCCCAACTAACAACGATCCCGATTAACGGTGGTGTCTATGACCAGATGCGTACAACCATCAAGGTCATAGGCGACGCGATACGACGTGGATCTCTCTACCTACCAATCAGAAATCGAGCCGCAGCTCTAGCTTCCAAAGCAGATTCAAAGGATTATGCCGGGCAAGTATCGGAAATATTCAGCGACTTTGTAAAGAGATGGAAGTACGTAAAAGACCCAGTAGGAAAAGAGCTCGTGACTACTTCGCCTGAGCAAATTTTTCATTTAGTCATGGGCGGCACGTCCGCCGATCCCGGCGCCGGCTTTGGAATAGGTGTAGGAGACTGTGACGACGCCACAGTGGCAATCGGAGCTCAATTACAATCGATAGGGATACCAGTTCGTATTGCTACGATTGCGCCCGAAGGAGCTCCAAAGGGCCGGCTTATGTCGCACGTTTTTTGTCAGGCTAACGTCCCTGGTATGGGATGGGTCACGGTCGATCCCGTAGTACATCCCACAAACGGCGTATTCTACACTCCGCCCAATTCGAGACTTGCCGCTTTCAACCTAGACGGCAAGTTCCTCGGCGGTAGTGGCAATTTACAAAACATGTCCGGCCTTGCTGGACTATCAGAAAATAGGGAGGCAACAAAAATGCACGTTAACGATTTTCAAGATTTATCAGGGCCGGACGACTTCAGCGGGATCGGCGGTATGCCGCAAGATTTCCGAAAGTTCGCGATCAAGGATTTTGGGATCTACGCTGATTCCATGGGTATCTTGGATCTGGGAGATTGCAACATAGGCCTTGCTGCAGAAGCAACAGTGGACCGGCACGGTCGAGCACAGACACCGATCCTAGAATTGCAACCGCGTGACTACAGCTATATCAAGAGAGTTGGCTACCCGTTGCACGGTATGCTGGCACTGGGAGACGACCTCGAGGTGTACCAGTATGACTCCGGGCTCGGGTTCTTCAAAAAGCTGTTCAAAAAAGTGCGTAAAAAAGTCAACAAGGTACGGAAAAAAATCCGGTCCGTTGCTAAAAAGCTACTGAAAAAAATTCCCGGCGGAAAAGCTCTGCTCAAGCTGGGTAAGAAAATATGGAAGGTATCGAAAAAGCTCTTGCGACCTCTTACCAAATTCGTTGGTAAGTACGCAAAGAAGCTGGCACCTATCGCCGCTTTGATTCCGGGCTACGGGCCGGCAATCGCCGCCGGCCTTCATATGTCTGGCCGTATCGCCAACATAATGAACAAACACGGGGTCAAGGTCCTATCGAAAAAGGGCGACAAAGTCGGCAAGCTCCGATTCAAAAGTGACAAGGCGGCGAAGGCGTTCAAAATGGACCTGAAGAAAGCAGCGAAGGCCGAAAAGCGAAAGGGCGGTAGCCTGAACAAAAAGAAAGGCCGGTCTATGAAGCGGACAATGCGACCACGCGGAGTAGGTCGCAAGATGCGCGGCGGACGTAGGCCCGTAAGACGCAGAGCAGCGTAGTCCGATGCTTAAAGCACAGGCATACAACGAAGGAAGCGTAGCAGCCGGCGACGGCGCGGCGCTTTCGGTCGAGCTCGCAGCTCCTTGGGTGGGCGTTAATAAAACCATCTACATCAATTTTCCAGTTCTGCCGGCGGCGGGCGATCTGCTCACGATATCCCATCAGCATAGAAACGGCTTGCCGGCCTGGAAGACGGAGCTCTTCAGCGAAGATCCAAACCTTTGCAACATTCGCAGCTTCTCGTTTCTATCGCAGGTAGCTCTACAGGCGGGCGACTCTCTAATAGTAGAGTACGCGAATAACGCAGACGTCGAGATCACCTGCTCTATCACCTTGGAGACCAGTTAAGATGCCCCCGATCATCATAGGCGGCGGTAACGCGTATTTTAGGGAAATCGTAACGAGACGTCTTAGATCGTGTTGTGATCTACTACTAAGGGATCAGCATCTAATTGCGGACATTACGCTGTCAGAAGCAGGGGAGACGGTACTCGATACGGTCTCGCAGTCCCTTGTAGGAGCTATCAACGAATGCCTAGCGGCGATCATACTGGAAGATCTCTGGGACCGTGCCGGCACGCTCGTCTATCCGCATAACGCCGGCGATTCGGTACGTTCAGACGCGTTGTTGTACACGATAGGCGGCGGGCTATCGGCGGCTTTTGTAGCTAACTCTCTATCGATGGGACACGATCCAGCGGGGCATACGAGTTGGATACAATCGGCAGGCGCGGCGGGAACGAATCTGGCAATTAATCCACAGGGCGGAGAACTGCTTCTTGGAAATGGGGGCGCGTTTATCAGGGTCTATGGTGTAAACGTTATTTATGCATCCCAAAGGATACAAGACGATGTTGCATTGAAATTTGGAAACGGATCGGACGTTTGGATAGACTGGTCAACGGTTCAAACCAATTCAACACTGATTTTTGCTTTATCAAATACAAGCAAAAGTGTGATATTTTGTGAAGAATCGGATAGAGAAACAAATTTTGGAGCACCCAACTATAACGATCCAACAGGGCGCTGGCAATCTTCCGACGCAACAAGTGTGGACCAGTATGTGGCAAAACAGCACAACCAAACAGACGCCAAAGAAATAATAGGCACGGGATCCGAAGTAACCGAACATCTTAGCCCTGTAGAGCTCGCGGACGACGCTTCTTTTGATCTGCCCGACGCGTCGAGCGGATTCGGGTTTTTTCAAATAGGAGATGGGGAAGAATACGCGCAGATTTCATGGGATAGCGCGGCGAATGTAACCTTGCTTTTGAACTCTGCAAACGTGGTGAATACCGACACTGACACTAATTTTTGTCTCTTCGATAACGGCACGGCTGTCAGGGTGAGAAACAGGCTAGGCGCGGCGAAAAAAGTAATTTTCAGATATAACTATTGGACACCGTAAAAAATGGTACTACCGCAAAGAGTTGGAAGCCCGATCAACGTATGGGACGACCTGTTAATTAATACAGGCGTCTTTTCGTTTTTAGGCGCTGCAGATCCAACCCTTTCGAATTGGCAACCAACCGGGGCAGGCACGACTTTTCAAGTCTACAAATTTCAAAAAAACGACGAGGTGTATTTCAGTTGTCAATTGCCACATACCTACAAAGAAGGCTCCGACATTAAAGCTCACGTACATTGGACACCGTGTGATAGGGGAGTGGCAGAATCGGGTAACTATGTAGGCTGGAAGCTCGATTATTCATGGTGTAACATAAATGACGGCACCTTCCCGGCCTCTGCCACTATCGACATGAGCGATACTTGCACAGGACAAAACGACTACCACGAAGTGTCCGCCGGCCTTACGGATTTATCAGGCACGGGAAAGAAAATCAGCTCTATGATCGCGTGTAGATTGTACAGAAGTGATACGGGCGGTGACGATACTTGGGTAGGCGCTACCGCTGCACAAAGCCCGGCGTTATTGCAATTTGACTTTCATCACGAGATTAACAGCGAAGGATCTCGGCAAGAATGGGTTAAATAGGTGAAAAGATGGATTTGAAAAAAAATGTCAGTATCGACCTTGGTTTTGATTGCAGTTCGGCAGCAGAAAACCCGTGGAATATTGCCGACTCTGCAGTAGATAAAATCAACGCGTTCTTGGCCGGAGAAGGCGGCGACCCACCGATAGGGACCGCAACCGAACGTTTCAATTCGACAGACGGAAGTCTGTTTGTAAATATTCAGATAGCAGTATCTGATATCGACCAAGCAAAAAGTCTAGAACAGAAACTAGATAACAACCTTGGGCAGTTTCCGCCACTGTTGAACGACCTTAGAAGGTTCGTTTACATGAGCGATCCTGTTCCAGAAATAGAGGAGGAATAGCAATGCATGTGAGAGGCTATCCAAATCAGCCTTGTCCAAATCCCTACAGGGCGTTCCAAGCGCAGAAACAAAGGAGACTTCGCACGGGAGCGGTGCGACCTTTTAGAAGGCGAGCTACTCGCTTTTCCGGCTTTGGTTTTGGCTTTGGTGAATACACAGTCATTCCCGAACCGCAATTTATTACCTCTACGCCACAGCAAGGAAAGTGGTACCAGATAAAATCGGGCGAGTCGTTCTGGGGTACTGCGAAAAAAGCGTACGGGATCGATAACGTAAGAGCCGGTCTTTTTGCGATGAACGACGCAGAGTGGAACGACCACATACGTAAGGCAACGACCGGGTGGGAGTCCTACGGAATCCAAGGCTTGCAGGCGCAGCCAAAGTACGCAGGTACAGAAGCACCGCACGCTGGCTATGGGTCGGGACATCAGTATCCTATTGCATGGATCCCACCGATGCCAAACTTCCCCGAGCCAGAGGAAATATGGCCGGAGCCGTCCGCCGATCCGCCTCCAAGTGACGCACCAGGGCAGGGGCCTCCGGGACCGATGGGACCAGAAGGACCTATGGGACCGATGGGACCGCTCGGACCGATAGGACCAGAAGGACCTATGGGACCCAAGGGCGACATGGGTCCGCCGGGAGACGTGACCGACGAGGCGATCCTTGCGATGCTCACGCAATACCTAAACGATAACCCGGACGCGTTACCACCGGGGCCTCCTGGACCGCAAGGACCTCCGGGCGAAGCATCGACCGTACCTGGACCAATGGGACCGCCGGGACCTCCAGGACCTCCGGGAGACGTTTCGGACGAGGCGATCATGGCGATGCTCACGCAGTACCTAAACGAGAATCCCGACGCGTTGCCTCCTGGACCTCCAGGACCTCCGGGCGCAGCGTCGATGGTACCTGGACCAATAGGACCGGCTGGACCACCGGGACCGATAGGACCGGCGGGACCGGGCGGCGGCGGAGGCGGCGGGATGTTTTCCCTGCCTCTGTTGATAGCAATCTTAGGCTGGGCGGCATAGTAATGCCGAACACTAGACCACTTACGAGCTCCGAGACGTCTCAATGGCGGAAGTTCGAACATAAGAGCAAGTTGCTCCTATTAGAAATCGAGCTTTTCGGTCATCTCCGCAAGCAATGCATGATTGCGCGAGACTTCGCGGAGCTCAACGGTCTAGTGTTTCCAGCTATGGACGAATCGATATCCGACCTACAACACTTCGAATGGATATCTACGAAACTTCGTAGAATTCTAGAAGGCGTTGACAATGAGGTACTAGGCCTTTCGTTTCCAAACGGTCCTAATAGTGATTTCGATATCGTTACCGATCCAGCGATGAACGAAGACGAGACTGCATACTATCAATTGAGCGGTGTTGTTTTCGTCGTGGTGGGTCTCGCGATAATCGGGAGCTCTATCGCTTGGGCCATGTGGGAACGGAGCCGAGCAAAGAAGGCGATAGAAAGGGACGAATCCACAAAGAGCTTGGCAGAAACAAAATTTTGTGCAGATCCACATAGCGACATTTGCGCAAGGTGGCGCGATTACAAAATACAAAGAGGATACACCGAAGAACAAACGCTGGCCGACGATATCTACGACAGAATTCAAGAGCTCGGCGAAGCGATACCGGGCGGGATCTCCACGGGGTTCTCGTGGGCTATTCCTTTGGTCGCTGGTATCGCTTTGGTCTGGATAATGGTGGATAAATGAAAATACCTACTCAACTAGTAGAACTCGGTTTAGGGCTGGAGCTCGATTGCAATACTTGGGAATGGACCTGGAGTCTGCACGATAAAATGCGTCTGTACTCCAATCCCAAAGGGGATAAGCTGGTACTTTTGTATTTTCCGAAGCTCGGCAAGCGAGTTAAGCACCCTAAAAAGGCAAAAAACCAGGATTTCACCAAGGCCAAGGCCTTGTATGGGCGTTTTCAGGGCTTTAAATGGGACGATATAGGCACGTATTCCCTGCCGGATATCGATTTGAAGCGAGTAGGAAAGGCAAATTACATCTGTTATCGATCAGATAAGTGGGGCAAGCCGAAAATCGATTATAAACACAAATTCGGTTGCTCTCCTTCGGTGTATGTGGACAACGTATTGCCGCACATAATCGTAATTAGCAATCCAAAGTTGCGAGTAACGCGACGAGGCATAGAAGGGTAGATTATGAAAAAAAGAGAAATCTACGCAATCAATCCGAGTAAAAGAAAAAAAACTCGGAAACGAAAGGCAAAACCAATGGCAAAGAAACGACGTAAGGCAACGAAGCGCAGGACTTACAGGCGGAATCCAGCGAAGCGGCGCAAGACGAAAAGCAGAGCTCGCAGTGTAGCAAGGCGCTCCTTTATGGGCCTGAGTTTCAAAAAGGCAATCGGAAATGTGCCCGCGATTCAAATCGGCATGTTCGCAGCAAAGGCAGCGGCGAAACTGTTTGGTGGTAGCGAAGGAGCTCCAGGCGCATCCGAGACGAATCCAAACTCGTGGACCTGGGCGAGCTACTTAAAAGCCGCCGCCGGTGGCGTAGGCGCTGGAATTTTGACCAACATGGTCAAGCCAGGCGCCGGGCAGAAGGTTCTTGAAGGCTCCTTAAACTACATCATCTTCAAAGCTCTACAAAACGAGCTCATCTACAAGAGCGAATGGGCGATCCAACACTTTGGAGACGACGACTACACGCCTGACGAATACCTATTGACCGGCGCGGACGAAAACTGGTTTTTAGGTGCGGACGGTAACGCGTACCCCACAGACGAAATGTACAGACTTCCCGAGGCAAGCTATGGAGACGTGCTGCAACCTCCGGGACCACTGGGCGACGTGTTAGTATCACCGGGACCTCTGGGATCAGTAGCCGAAAACTACAGGCGGGAATACTTCCAACAGGTTTAGAAAGACCATAAATTTCAGACGGGGGACAGAACGCTGAAATTTTAAAAAGGAGCCAATAAAATGAATCAAGATATAGCAAGCGCCAAAGTAGTTAGCGGTATTGACTACTCGAACGTGCGCGAAAACTGGCCTTTGTTCGACACGGTACTTGTCGGGCTAAACGCGAGAGACGAGCAAACCACTCCAGGGTGGTTTACTACGCTCGCCGCGATGGGCGCCGCGAATCAATTGTACTTCTTCAACCAGCGCACAAGGGCGGACGGTCTGGCATATTGCAACCTGGACACCAGGGATCAGATGCCTTACGCGTTCATCATCAAAAGCATGGGCGTTCGGTTCTTCGCTACCTACCAGACAGAAAACCCTGCAATCGATCCCGCGGACGTTAGCTGGTGGTTAGAAAATCAAGTCCCGCACATCTTCCTCGCGGACTTGCCCGATCACTGCTCCGTAAGGATGCAGATACAACAAGACGACGTCCTCAAGACCAACGTACCGCTGTGTCCGTCTGGATACGGTCCCGTCGGTGGCGGTTACGGGCAGGCGTCTCCGAACTCTCAGTTTGCAGTAGCTGCAGACAAATCGTACTCTGCCATCACGCAGAGCACAGCACACATAACAAATCGATGGAAGTTCCCCACAAGGATCAAAGTGCCAAGAAATGCAGCTTTGTCCGTGGAGCTCCAATTCTCGGAATACGGGCGGCAACTCCTGCTAGCCATGGTCAAGCAGAACACACAAGACATGTTCAGCGGTCACGGTCACGCGGCGGACGTCGATCACGATTCCAAAACCTTCTACGGTATCCAGGTGTCCCTAATCGGACAAAGGCTGGTACAACAACGCGGTGCGTATCACGCGTAGAAAGGCGGCTTCAATGAATCCGGTTCAACAAATAGACGGCAAGAAAGTTGCCAACGTTGCAGAAGCCTGGCCGATTTATGACACGCTTTGTGTTACTCCTACCTTCTACGGTACGGAGTCGATCAATCTCGGCTGGTTCAACACTTTTGCAGGCTTTGCCGCAAAAGAAACCCATAGCTTCTTCATGGGGCGAACACTCGGCCAGATCGGGCTGCAGTACACAAACAAGGCTACTGTAGATCGTGTTGACTTCGCCTATGATGCGTTCAGTCTCGGTGTGCGCTTCAAAGCACCAGGCGTGAGAAGGTTAGGCGCCTTGGTAGCGGGCGATCTGCACTACGCTGATAACTTCAGCGCCCACTGGTGGGAAACCGAGCTCCCTTCACACTGCACGATCCAGTTGAAGGTACAACAGGATATCGTTGCTGAGGGTCCGGCGATGATGTTCAGCCCTGGCTATGGTGCGAACGGTAGCGGTGCTTCTTTCAATCACGAAGAAGCAGATCCGGCCGGTCCTAACGGAGCTCTAAACGCAAACTATCCGCCAACCATGAACTGGGCGATGACACAGGGGATTCCAAGCCTGTCGAATCGTTTCGCGTTCGAAGATCCGATAGGTATCCCGCGCACGGGCTCTATCGAGGCGATTCTGCACGTTTCGGAATACGCACGCGAGATCCTGACCGACATGGGAACAGGCGTTGCCGGCGGAAACGGTCCCTACAACTACGTGTTCATCGACTCGGCGAAACCTACGGTTTATTCCGAGTTCCCGACGCGGTACGGGATCCAGGTGTCCTTGATGGGCGTTCGCTACGTACAGCAAAGAGCGCAGTACCACGCATAGGCGTAGAAGGAGCGGACATGCAAAACCAATTCCAGCCCCCGGAAGAAAGTTCGAACCTTCTAAACAGGTTCGACCAGGATCCGGGGCCTTGGCGTCCTTTTGTCTATAGTACGGAAATCGACGTATCTATAGCTGATGGTGGCCTAGGCCGTGGGCAAATAACCACAAACCAACAGCCGTTTATTTTTACTCGGCTGAGTCATCAGATCATAGGCAACACAGGAGACCCGGAAACGTCAGGTCTGTATCAGGACGGGCAGTACACGATATCGTTTAAAGACGAGATCGCAAACTACCAAAAAGAGCCGACCATGGCTGACATACTGTGTGGAAGTGTTCGTAGTGGGTATATTGCTTGGTTAGCAATGCCCCTGAGTCTGGCCGGAACTCGCACTATCACTTTTGATATCGTCAATCGTGTAGCTCGAGTGCTGTCTCCAGAGGCGGATTACTTCAAGGTCATGATTACCATGCACGGCATGGCCGACTGGGGTCAACTGCTAAACCAGATGTCGAGGTAATATGAGCTTTCCAAATCAGTTCGCCGAAAATACGGCGGTTTTGAGAGCAGCTTTAAAACGCGGGATAGTCGATCTGTCCATGTGTTTTCAATTGCCTGCTTCCAAGCTGATGAAGACGGCAAGTAGGTCCACGGTACCAAGGGCCACGATACAAAACATAGATCAGAACTCTCAAGCGTTAAGGACTCAAATCCATACGTTTGATAGAACTGATGTTTTAGCAGCCACACACGATCATGTGATAGAGCTCGCACGAATTACCGTGCCAGAAGGAAACGTGGGACACGTCCGCTGTGTAGAGCAATACATGGCCGATTCTGCCGGGCGTTTCTATGCGAGCGCGTCTAACTATTGGGGTATGCCCTATAATGAGACGGTGCCGATCAATGAGCTCATATGGTTGTTTAGGCTGGACAATTTCGACGGTTCTTGGTTGCCTCAATTCTATTCTACTGCTTTGGTGCTCGGTAACTTCCGTGCGATTCTGCCTGGTGCTCCTTGGTGGGACTTACCCGAATTCAACGGGATTTGGTATCCTGCTACGCACAGAAAAGGATTCAGCGGAACGATACCGAGCGGGAAGCAGCTCAGAATGTTTGTGTACATGCCGAGCAGCTCACAAGCCGACTATTCATGGCGACTAAGTGGTAGATTGACTGCACGCGTACAATCCGAGCTTTGTTCAGAAGCTCGAGCTAATACGCGTTTTCTGCAATGAACTTCCCGCCCAAGGTCCTCCAATGGGCGCCCGTCGTGCAACAAGAGACCCAGCGCGGCGGGTACCCTTTCCCCTCTGAATTCACATTATCTGTGATACTGGCCGAATCCGGCGGAGATGTAGGACAGGTAAACCCAAACTCGGGCGCCAGTGGTTTAATGCAGGTCATGCCGAATACTTTGGCGAGCTACAACAAAAACAATAATCCTGATATATCGCTAGATACTCTGAGGTCGCATAACATAAGCGCGGGGCCTGAGCAGATCCGTGTAGGTATGTGGGTCATGGGCCGGTATTTGAAGAAGTCTTTTAACTGGCTATCAGAAACTAATCCAGGTCCGGCTATATCCGACCTGATGCGCATCGAGTGTCTGATGTATCTAGGCGGGCCGGGGCTTGTGTACAGCAAGTTTGGACACATGACGGACCGGCGTTTTGATACGCTGGTGTCTGCTTATCCCAACTGGAAGTACTGGAAATATCCGCGCAAGATATGGAAGTGGACGACTGTAAACAACGATCCGACTTGGGACACGGGAGCAATTGATTCTTGGGTATCCGGTACGACCGAGCCCCCCGTATTGCCTCCGCCTATGATAGCAGGGCAAAATGGGTTTTTAGGTGCGATGTTGATCATTGCTCTGGCGAGTTGGTATCTGTCGAAGCGCAATAGCTAACGATAGACGTGAGTGGATGCCCCTTGAATAGCCTGCCGTCTCTAACGTAATTCTGAAACACAGAAAAGCTCTTGTGTCCGGTTCTGGCCATGATGACCGCAGAAGAAAGGCCGGCCTGAGTGGCTGCAGTGGCGAAGCCAGCGCGAAGACTATGGCCGCTAAACTCGGTCGGAGTGTATCCGGCCTTGTCTACATATCTCTTTATGATAGCTGATACAGTCGCTGGATTGAGGCGTTTTCTAAACAATACCTCGGGTGTCCGTCTCCCGCCGGATCCGAGCCCGTAGAACAGCGGGCCCGTGATCTGTTTGTTCTGGCCTATCAATCGAACGGTAGCCTTCACCGGGCACATGTCGGGCTCGTCTACGAACGGGATCGCAATCTTGCGGAGCTCGCCGGCCTGGTTCGTTTTAGAGTGAGTCTGGGATACAATCATACCCTCGTCTACAAATTCGATATCTTCAATATTGACCGCCACGAGCTCGGAGCGCCTAAAAGCGCCGGCGAATCCAAGTAGGAATAGAGCTCTGTCACGTACTCCAATAGGGTTATCTGGTATGTAATTCAATAGACGACGCAAAATCGGCCAGGTTATGGGCCTCGCTCGGCGCCTGGCAGTCCCTTTCAAGCGTCGGATGCCCTGGCAAGCGTTACGGAGTTTGTGCCCCCTAGGGCGTTTATAGCCGTTTGAGACGTGTACTTGATTGATTGCTGTTATCTTCCTTTGAATAGAGCTCGGTTTCATGCCGATTTTCGAAAGGTAGACGACATAAGCGACTACTGTGGACTCTGTCGCCGGCGCGATTGATACGCCGTGAGATTCTGCCCATTGCTCGAATTGTCTCCAGTCGGACGAATAGGCGATTTTGGTAGCGTCGCTCTTTTGTGCGGCGGCAATCTCGGCGGCATGTTCTATAAGCTCCGCCGAATCCAATTTTATGATATCGCTCATTGTTCGATAGTTAGCGCGGCTTTGTACTCTCCACACCAGCCAGTAGGGGAAAGTGGGTGGGGCAAGGGGTTGATCTGCATCTCGGGAGCTCCGGTTATTTTGTTTTGCATTGGCACGGCTAGAGCTTCGGGCGGATTGCGCCGGCAATGCGGCGGGGCTCTTTTATCTCCACTGAATCCAAATTTGCAATTTTCGCATTTTTCCATGGGTATTCCTTTATGGGTTGGTGAAGGAGACGATCTGCTCTTCTCTGAACCAAGAAGAAGTGTCTCCCCATTTTGCTTTGTGTTTCACGCGGTATAGGTTGCCGTAGTCGTCCGAGACGATAGCGATCACTTTACCGCTTAGATAGTTTCTGTTTCTTGAGGTGACTTCTGGATTCAGGCAAACCTGAACAGAAGCCCCTTCTCTGATTCTTGATTCTGACAAGTTACCTCCTATAAGTTTCTATTATCGATACTAAACTAGCGTCGAGAATTTCAATTGCTCTTCAGCCTCTTTTAAGCGTTTATCTATTTTCTCAATTTCCTTGTCTTTCATATCCAGGTGGCGCATGAAGTAACCTAAAATCCACTCGAGCGGCCTATTGTCCATTATTGCGTGTAGAGAGTCGCCCCATTCATCCTCAAAGTCCCTTATGAATTGAATTACTAATGTTTTTGACATCAATCACTCTCCTTGGGGGGTGGGTTGTCATCTTCTAGCCCTATAAAGGCCAGATTCAATGCTAGGGCTAGATCGCTCGCGCATTTGTAATTAATGTGCTGTACGAGAATATTCGTTGAACCGTGCATACTGACCGCCACTTCTAGGCAGGTTTCCTCAGTTAACAAGGCCTTGCAAACCATGCAAAGCCCAGCGTGTTGAGGGGTTTCTACCAGATTCACCTTTATTTTCATCACTTCACCTCGCGGGGTGGGTTGTCGGGCTTTTGTTTGCAATAGTGCGCGTTTCCTTTGTGGACTACTTCTTTGCAGTCTATGCACATGTAGTCCAGTGGCGCGGGGCTTATGTCGGGTTTGGTTGAGTTGTCGCGCAATTCTGCATCAAGCTTTTTCTCGATTTCTTTCATTTTTGAGGCGTGCTTAATCATGAGCCAACACAGCAGTTCCAGCTCACCACTTGCGTAAACGTGACACAATTGCACATTGTGTTCATTATAGAGTTTGAATCCCCCGTCTTCTTTGGCGTCCTCAATGGTCAAATCTCCCAATATTAATGTTTTCATCACTCACCGTCCTTAATGCACCACATATATTGTGGTTCGCCTTCCCAGTACTTCACCCCACAAACCATGTTCTTTTCTGTGCAATCGTTAGAGCGCAGCAACTTGGGATCGTTGCACCAATACACAACATCCTGCCAACAACATCCATAGAACTGCACAGACTCGCTGTAGCCCACATCTAGACAGTCGAGCGGCTCGGCCTCGCAATTGATATGATTAGGATCGGATGTGGTTTCCGTATCAGTGTCGATATCTGTTTCCGTGTCCGTATCCGTGTCGCTAGTCGTGTCCGTCTCCGTGTCTGTGTCGTTATCCGAGGATGTCGGAATGTCCGTGTCACTATCCGTGTAGCTCTCCGTGTCCGTGTCACTGTCCGCATCTGTATCAGTGTCAACATCGACGTCCAGGTCGCTTCCTTCGGTGTCGTCCGTTTCATTTTCATAAAACCTTGGATCCTTTCCACATCCCGAAGCGAAGAAAGCAGCGCCGGCCAGGATGAGAGCAACCACAGAGATAATCAAAGCAAACATCGATATCCCCACAGCCTCTTCTTTTTCGTCGTATCTATTCATAATAACCCCTTTTAATATTCGTCAATTTCGAAATCGTCGTCGTCTGGTTCTTGTCCCCCTTCTGCGGCCTGCTCGCATTGTTCCAGGTGATCTCGCCACATGTCTTGTTTGATTTCGTGCCATCTACCAAGGACGGTATGCCGGCCTTTGTTCAACCACTTACTAGGATCGTCCGAGCTCTTCCAAAGCGTGTCGTAAACGCTCTGGTAGGTCTCGCCCGTCTCGAAGTTGTCGTAATCAATGCCGCAACATTCGCAGCTATCAGACTGCGGATTGTCAAAGTACTTTTTGAGCTCGCCGGCCTTGGCCGTCTCTTTGTTTTTGACGGTGGCCATTAGTCTATCTCTACAAAAACGCGACACAAGGGGAAGCGGTGAACCACTCCACCGATATCGACGTCGAGCTCCATCTCTCCTTCTGTCTCTTCGATGTGTCCTACTATGTTTCCGTACACGTCCCGATCTCCTTCGCCTTCTGCTCCCTTCACATGCACGCGCACGGGCGTGTAGCTGTCCGCGTATGCATAACTCTCTTCTAGCGTGATACTGCGCGTCTCGGGTGGTGCGACTGATCCGGCTGGTCCCATTGGTCCGGGGGGGCCTGGTATGCCTTTTGGTGTAGAAAACTCCATACTATCTTTCAACTCTGTTTGAGCTCCTATGAGAGCGGTTCCCATTGCGTCGTTTTTCAGTTTGAGCTCCATCATTATGATACAAGCTCGGTCTCCAATGCCTTTTTTGCTGATTTCTTCTAAGTGCTCGGCGTAGTGTCCCGGAAAGTGCTCTTTAATGAAGTCGGACAGTGTATCGAGTTGTCCTTTGACTTTGCTCTTGTCGTACAGTCTTACCATGTTTTGCTCCTTTTGGTTGTGATAACTTTTATATTATAGATACTAATTAAATGGGTACAATATTCAACTGTTATTTGCACCTATTTTATTTTTTGAAGTATTTTAGCTATTTAGCCGGCTAGAATCGCCCACGAAGCAGGGGTAGCTAATCCGTCTGTGACAATCGCGCCGGCGGCTGGCCAGGCTACTACCACATCAGGATTCGGAGCGGTGAAGTTCAAAGCACCGAGCGTACCAACGAACACAGCAAGCGCGTCCCCGGTTTCAATGTGTACGTTTGCGCCGGCCTCGACACCAAAACGAACGATAGCGGGATCACAAACCATATCAGCTAGGTAAACCCGCGCATTGTCCACATTGATTCCATTGTTCCCGGCCTGGATGTAACTCTGCGTGAACTTCAGATCGCCCATATGGAAGTTGAAGGCGTCCGCCGCGCCATTGTTCGAGCAGAAACACGAATCCAGATACCAAAGAGGTACATAGAGCGCGACTCCGCCGCCAAGAGCGCAATTGAAGATCCGAGCCGTTCCGATCTGCACTCCGCCGATATTTTCGGCGATGGTCATCCGGTACACGGTCGTATTATCAATGAGCGCCATTATAGCGTCGTCCAATCCCTTGGTAGCTCGGTGACAAGTGAAGCCAGGGCCGGCCACGGTTCCGGCCTTGTCGATACCGCAAGCCGAAATTGCTTCCAGGGTTCCGTCTACGGGCTCATACTCGTTGATACGAGAGTTTTTCAACTGCAGGTTCGACGTACTGCCGTCACTGAACGACATGGCAACGAAATCCAAAAATATTCGCTGTTCTGCCGAGTCCGTCTCGAATTGTCCCTCTGTGTGTGTCGAGCCTTCGAAGTTCAAGCGCAAGTTTACCAGGGCGATTCGAGATCCGAGGATGTTCGCGGCGACGATGTCTGGCCCCTGGCCCTTGATCGTCACTTTGTTGAGCTCGATTTCTACCGGCGGCGCGATCCCGCGTACTGTGTCGGCGGCTCCTGGTATCGTCGTGTATTTGTGCGTGTACAATGTCGCAACTGCATTTTGCTGCACGCTGAAAGCTCGGTCTATCGCTGCTCCGTCCGTGGGCTGTAAAAACGACCCTTGCCACTCGTTAGCGATCCAGGGAGCTCCGGCGACGTCGTACTGGTGGCCTCCACTTCCAAGAGCTGTGTAAGCTGTCAGCACTATAGGAGCATAAGTCTCGATTGCTGCTCCTACTCCTACGATAGCGAGCGATCCGTCTCTTATGTCATGAGGTAGATACCACACGTCGTCTGTGTACGTGGTGAGGACTCCGGCCACTGTATTGTCAACGAGGATTCTGACCTGGTGGTTAATGGTGGTTTTTTCAATTGCCTCAAGAGCTCGAGACACTGACGCGAAAGGCTCGGTTGCATTTCCAAGCCCGTTAATGTCGTCCCCTGCTTCCGTCACGTAATAGTCGATATCGGCAAGTGTCTCGGGGAGCTCGCCGATCACACCAAGGAGCTCGTACAAGTTTAGGATCTCGGTGTCGTGAAAATCGTTCAGGTCTCCGAGGGTATCGAGAAACGAAAAAGCAGTCTTTCCGCTTTGTATCCACTCATTGAACTGAACAACAAAATTGCGCCCGAAAAACCTGGACATGCGGCGCCGCATGACCTGGTAAATCGCTTCTTTCGTGGCCGCACGTCCGGCGGCTGTTGTCCAAAGATTCGTCATTGTTTCACCTTCCTATATTAGGGTTTTTATGAGCAAGCCCAGTAGCAGGCCGGCTCCTGAAAACATTGAAGCAATAAGCACCATTTGCTTATATCTTTTAGTAGTGGGACATTCGACAGTGTGTTGTAACAGATCTTCTTTGCTTACCATGTGGTGAAGGTCTGTTTTTATAGAAGCGTACAGTTCTACCATTTTAACAAAATATTCTTCGACCCTTTGAGAGTCCATCAGTTAGCAA
>Ga0224502_10000211_pt1 | contig 18374 bp, 17 predicted proteins | sample SF_Oct11_sed_USG_5_FD_169104 | JGI IMG/M metagenome (GOLD analysis project Ga0224502, IMG submission 169104) | Sediment microbial communities from San Francisco Bay, California, United States - SF_Oct11_sed_USGS_13 | ecosystem: Environmental > Aquatic > Marine > Sediment | place: USA... | reverse complement strand
AAAGCTGCTGGCATCGAAGTCCTCGATCGGACCGATTCCGGAATTGCCCTCGCGCACGTTGCGCCAGGCATCATCCAGCCGGCTGCCCACCGGTGAGACGATGCCCATGCCGGTAATGACAACGCGACGTTTACTCAATGCAGTGCCGTTTTAATGTGGCGGAATCGCCGGTCAGGAACCCGTAAGAAAAGCGCGGCGACGAAGATGCCGGCCGCCGCGCCCGATAGATCAACTCTCGCTGGCGCGAGCGGTGACGAAATCGATTGCCTGCTGTACCGTGGTGATCTTCTCGGCTTCTTCGTCCGGGATTTCGGTTTCGAACTCTTCTTCGAGTGCCATAACCAGTTCGACCGTGTCGAGTGAGTCCGCGCCGAGGTCGTCGACAAAAGAAGCATCGTTCGTCACTTCGTCCTCTTTGACGCCGAGCTGTTCGGCAACGATGCTTTTAACTTGTTCTTCAATACTGCTCATAGTGGTAGCTTCTCCTGAGAAGACTCATTCAAAATCTCGCCACGGCGTACGCGTCGTGCGCCACCGAGCCGGTTGTGCCTTTCCTGGGCGATCCGTGTGCCGCGCCCGCTTCACCGGGGAGCCCCGGTAATTCGGTGATAAGTCCTTGATCTAACAAGGCGCTTCCAGTCCGTGGCCCGGTATTGTATGTGAATCTATAGTGGCAATCTATACGCGAGGCGCCCGAATTTCGCCGAATTCAGTCCATAAGCATGCCGCCGTTCACGTGCAGGGTTTCACCGGTCACGTAGGCAGCCGCCTTTGATGCCAGAAACAGCACCGCATTGGCGATGTCTTCGCTCTCTCCGAGCCTTCCGAGCGGGACCTGCGCCAGCATCGCGGCACGCTGATCCTCCGGCAAGACGCGGGTCATGTCGGTATCGATAAAGCCGGGTGCGACGACATTCACCGTGATATTCCGCGAGCCAATCTCGCGAGCCAGTGACTTCGAAAAGCCGATCACGCCGGCCTTGGCGGCTGCGTAGTTCGACTGGCCTGCGTTTCCCATGATGCCGATGACGGATGCAATATTGATGATGCGACCACGCCGGGCTTTCATCATGCCGCGCAGGCAGCCCTTGCTCAGCCGGTAAACACCGTTGAGATTCGTGGCGATCACCGCGTTCCATTCCTCAGGCTTCATGCGCATCAGAAGGTTGTCTCGAGTGATTCCTGCGTTGTTCACGAGGATGGTCGGCGCTCCCTCTTGCGCATTGATTTCTTTCAGTGCGGCCTCGACAGACTCGTCGTCGGCTATGTCGAGCACGATGCCTCTGCCACTGTCGCCGAGAGCTTCACTGACCGCGCCGGCTCCGCTGTCGCTGGTCGCCGTGCCGATTACGGTTGCACCGGTACCGGCAAGGGCGGCGGCAATAGCGGCACCTATGCCGCGGGAGGCCCCGGTTACGAGCGCCACTTCACCCTCGAGCGCATTGGCGTTAAAGAGATTGCTCATGACTGTTCCTTTACTGGTTTGCAGGGCGGTGCCCTGCGGCGCCTTGGCGGGATTTTCCGCGCTGACAATGGCCGCCGTCGTGATCGTCAATGCAGTTCACCGGAGCGGCTGGCAACCTGCCTGGCCCGCATTCGACCACGATCGCAGTTGTCACGCCGTGCTCCCCCGTTTCTGGTTGTTATGTGAAGTATTGGCGGCAAATTATATAGATGCTGCGCGCCGGACTCTAATCAAGGCTGCCGCGACCACGGTCCCGCCGATGACGCCGTAGAGATGGGCGTCAACGATTACCGCGCCCCCGGACGTTGCCTCGGAGCCCGGCAGCGGCCCGGCGAGTTGTTCATAGGCCACCTTTGCGGCGACAACCACGGCGAGGATCAGTGCCTCCCCGCTACGCTCGGCCAGGCCCGCCAGGACGCCGGCGGCCAGCATGCCGTGGAGCAAACCGGACAGTCCCACGTACCATTCGAGCATCGGCGCGCCGAACCACAGGCCCAGGTCGATGGCGGCCACCGATCCGGTCATAATCCAGAGCCATTGTCTCCAGTGGTAAGCCCGGCCTGCCAGCAACCAGACGAGTACGAGTCCTGCGAGATTGAGGATCGTGTGTGAAATGCCGAGATGAACGAAATGCCCGGTCACCAGTCGCCAGGCTTCGCCGCTGGCGATGCCTGCCCTTTCGAAGCGCAGCCACTCGCGCCCGGAATCGCCTGCCAGCATCAGAACCAGCGCGAGCAAAATGACCATGCCGGGTACCAGCCAGGGCAGCGCTGGCGGGGCGCCCTGGCGCGTTTCCTCGCCTTTGCTTAACCCCATGTTTGGTATACTCACGTTTCAATCGACAACGAGTCAATCTCGGCCGTTTCGGCCGGCACTTCGCGATACGGCGAAATCCTCTGGAGCATACCTTGAGTAAAGATACTTGGCAGCGGCGCAGCTCACGGCGCCAGCGCGGATTCACCCTGATCGAGATCATGGTCGTCGTGATCATTATCGGTATTCTCGCTGCAATCGTTGCACCTAACGTCATCGGTCGCGTCGACGATGCGCAGATCACGAAGGCAAAGGCGGAGATCTCGAATATCGAGAATGCGCTCAAATTCTATCGGCTGGACAACTTCCAGTACCCGACCACCGAACAGGGTCTCGAGGCGCTGGTCACCAAGCCCGGCGATCCCTCGATAAGCAACTGGAAACCGGGCGGCTACCTCGACCGAGTCCCCAAGGACCCTTGGGGCAATCCCTACCAGTACCTGAATCCGGGCAACAATGGCGAGATCGACATATACACGCTCGGGCGCGATGGCAGGCCCGGCGGCGAAGGTATCGATGCCGATATCGGCAACTGGAACCTCGAATAACTCACGGCAAGGAGCGCCTGTGCCGGTGCGAGTGCACGGACGTGACAGCGGATTCTCGCTGATCGAGATCCTCGTCGTGATCGTCATCATCGGCATCGTCATGTCGATCGCGATGCTCTCGATCACGCTTGCCGGCGGTGACAGCCAGCTTCGCGACGAAGCGCAACGAATCGTCTCCCTCGTCGCGGTCGCCCAGGACGAGTCCTTGCTCCAGGGACGGGAGTACGGGCTGGAATTCATGCAGGGCTCGTATCGGTTCGTCGAATTCGATCCACTCACGCGGCGGTGGAGCGAGATCGTGGGCGACGATACCTTGCGCCAGCGCGAACTGCCGGACGTACTCGAGCTGCAGCTATTCATCGAAAACCGGCGCGTCATGCTGAAGACGCGTCCCGCTAGTACCGAAACGAAGGACGGCGACCGGCGCGGCGTCGAGAGTTACGCACCGCACGTGCTGATCTACTCGAGTGGCGACATGTCGCCGTTCGAGGTCCACCTGGTGCGGCGGATCGACAACAGTCTGCTGGCCGTGCAGGGCGACGTCGCGGGAGTACTGGAAATCGTGACGCCCGAGGATTCGATGTGATCCTGGCCAAGCGTCTCACCGGCTTCACGCTGCTCGAGGTCATGGTAGCGCTGGTGATCGTCTCACTCGCGCTCGCGGGCGTTGCAACCAGCATGGGCCAGATGATCGATACGGCGAATACGATGCGCGACCGGACTTTCGCGAGCTGGATCGCACAGAACAAGATCGTCGAAATGCGCCTCGCGGGCACCATGCCCGAAGTCGGTGAGAGCAACGGCGAAGTGGACTATGCGAACACGACCTGGGCATGGACGGCCGAGGTTGCCGAAACCGGCGTCGAGAACCTGATGAGAGTCGACGTAACGGTGTCCTATGCGGGCTCCAACGAGCCGGTGCGCCAGGTCACCGGTTTCATCGGTGAGCCCGTTGCGCCCGGGCAAGGCAATCTCGCGTGGGATGCCGGACAGCCCGGCCGGGGGGAGCAAACCGACCGGGGGGAGCAGAAGTGACGGCTCGCCCGCGCAACGGTTTTACGCTGATCGAGGTCCTGGTCGCACTGGCCGTTTTCGGCGTGCTCAGTGTCATGGCCTACATGGCGCTCGGACAGACCTTGTCGAATGCCGATCTCCTCGGAGAGCGGATGCAGCGGCTCGAAGCCATTCAACGGACAATCCGTTACCTCGACTCGGATCTCATGCAGGCGGCGCCACGCCCGGTTCGCGGTCTGCTCGGCGATGGCTACGAGCCGGCAATACGCTCGAGTTTCGGCTCCGAATACGCGCTGGAGATTACTCACGGTGGCTGGACCAACCCGGCCGGCCTGCCGCGGGGCACGCTGCAGCGCAGCGCCTATCGGATAGAAGACGGCGAACTGATTCGCTATCACTGGCGCGTCCTCGATCGCACGATCAACAACGAACCGATCGCGGCGGTCTTGCTCGATGGCGTCGAAAGCATCGAGTTCCGGTACTTGACCACCGACGGTGAGGGATCGGAGCAATGGCCGCCGACGAGCGTGACCGGGCCGTCCGGATTTCGTCTGCGGCCGCGGGGCGTCGAGGTCGTCCTGACCCTGACCGACGAAGGCGAGATTCGCCGGCTCGTGGAGATCACGCCATGAACACCAGCGCGCGGCAGCGCGGCGTCGCGTTGATTACGGCGATCCTGATCACGGCGCTGGTCAGCAGCGTGGCGTTGAGCCTGGCGTGGGACAACGCGCTGGATATGCGGCGTACCATGACCCTGCTCTACCGGGACCAAGCCGTTCACATCGCGATGGGCGCGGAAAGCTGGGTGCAGGCGATCCTGCGCGACGATCTGGCCGAAACGGACACCGATCACCTCGGCGAAATCTGGGCCAGCGAACTGCCGGGACTGCCGGTGGAGAGCGATGCCGTGCAGGGCCAGTTGTTCGGCAGCATCGAGGACCTGCAGGGGCGCTTCAACGTCAACAATCTCGTCGATGGAAACGGTGAAGTCGACGAACTCGCGCTCGAGCAGTTCCGCAGGCTGTTGCTCGCTCTCGAACTGGACCCGCGTATCGCGGGAATCGCGGCCGACTGGATAGATTCGAACCAGGAAGCGGGGTTCCCGGACGGGGCCGAAGACGCGATCTATACCGGTTTCGTTCCGGCTTATCGAACGCCGAATCTGCCGATCACGAGCGCGTCCGAACTCGCAGCGCTCGAGGGCGTGGACAAGGAGAGTTTCGATATACTCGCACCCCACATCGTGGCGCTGCCCGGCCGCACCGGCATCAATGTGAACACCGCGACCGCACCGGTGCTGCAGTCCCTTGATGAAAACCTGACGGCCGCGGACGTCGAAAGCCTGATCTCGGAGCGCGAGAACGGCGGTTTCGCGGACCTGCAGGCTACCTTTTCGACCCTCGTCGCGGCGGAAGTCCTGCCGCAACTCGAAGAAACGACGAGCTATTTCCAATTGAGCTTGGTCGTCCAGATTGCTACCGTTCGCATCACCTATTTCAGTACGTTGCAGCGCGGGGGCCGGGGAGAGGTCGTACCCATAGTGCGCAGCCTGGGGACTAATTGAAGATGGCAGAGTTTCTGGTCATTCGGCTCGGCGCCGACGAAGATACCCACGCGAGCTGGATCGCGGTCAATGATGCCGGCACGCGCCGGACGCCGCCGGTTACGGGGCCGCTTGAGGAAGCCGCGAAAGATGTCGGCAACCGTGAGGTCATTGCGCTCGTCCCCGCCGGCGAGACATCGACGCTGACCTGCGACCTGCCGGCAAAAGGAGCGCGTTTGCGTGCGGCACTGCCTTTCGCGCTCGAGGAACAGGTGGCGGACGAGATCGAAAACCTGCATTTCGCGCCGGGAGACCGCCGTGCCAACGGCGACCTTCCCGTTAGCGTCGTCGCCCACGAAAGGATGAATGCCTGGATGGAGCGCCTGCGCGACGCCGGGATCAGGCCCTCGCGACTGGTCCCGGAAGAACACGGTCTCGCGGTCGTACCGAATACCCTCAGCCTCCTGGTCGCCGAGGATCAGCTTGTCTTCAACGACGGCGCCAGTCTCGAATTCGTCATGCAGGGCGTCACGCCGATCGACGCACTGATTGCCGCCGGCATACTGGGCGATGACGGCCGCGCGGAGGCGGCGGAAGACGTGTCGAGGCACCTGTTGGTGTATTGCGAGCCGGCTGCGGAGCAGCGCTTCGAGCAGGACTGGAACCGCCTGCGGCAGCATCTCGACAGCGTCGACATCAACCTCCTGCCCGACGGCGCCCTGCCGCGGCTGGCTGTCACGGTTGCGAGCGGTGCCGGGGTCAACCTGCTCCAGGGGCGCTACGGTGAGAGCACCGACGTAGGCTCGATCCTCAGGCCATGGCGTTACGCGGCCATGCTGCTGGTGGCGCTGGGCGTGCTCGGGATGGCGGGCAAGGCCATCGACTATTACCGGCTGACGTCCGAAGAGGCCGCACTGAAGGAGCAGTTCACGGCGGAGTATCGCAAGATCCGGCCGGATGACACGCGCGAAGTGATGGATCCCTTGGGCACGGTCACGTCGATTCGCCGTAGCTTCGGTGCAGGCGGTTCCGCGCCGGCGGTATTCCTCCCGTCGCTGCAACAGCTGGCGGCCGCCATGGACGGTAACGAGGAAGCCGAGATACTGGCGATAAGCTACCGCGCCGGCGTCATCGACGTGCGTCTCACGGCACCCGACGTTGCAACGCTGGACAAGATCGAGAAAAGCATTACCGAATCGGACCGTTTTACCGCGTCGATCCAGTCGACAGACCGTGTAGGCGACCAGGTGAACAGCCGCATTCAGATACGCGAGGTGGGGTCATGAGAGACTGGTTCGAGTCACTTGAACCCAGAGAACGGCTGTTCGTCACGCTCGGAGTCATTATCGTCGCGGTAGCGTTGTTCTGGGGCCTGGTCTGGTCGCCACTGGACAAAGGGCATCGCGAACTGCAGCAGCGCGTGTCGACCTGGGAGCAGTCCCTTGCCGAGATCCGTCCTCTCGCATCCATGCCGCAACCGCAGAACGGATCGCGCCCCGACCCGGCAGCAGGCGGTGCGCAATCCGCCGTGGTCATCGTCGACTCTACCCTGCGCACCCACGGGCTGGGGCAACCCAAGCGCAGTCAGCCGACGCCGAACGGGATCCGCGTCGAATTCGAAAACGTGGCTTTTGACAAGCTCGTGGTCTGGCTGGGCGAGCTCAGCTACCGCTACGGCATGGACGTTCAGGCCGGCAGCCTGTCGGCGGCCACGACCGATAGCCCGGGGCGCATCAACGCAACCCTTACCCTCGAACGGTCGCTTTGACAGTCACCCGAAAAGCACTGATAGCCACAGGCTTGCTCGCATTTGTCGCGGCGTTCGTGGCCATGTTCCCGGCGCGCGTCGCATACGATTGGTTTGTGCCGCCGGCGGTCCAATTGAGCGGACTGGAGGGTTCGATCTGGTCGGGATCCGCCGCAGAAGCATCGGTCGCGGGGCTGTACCTGAGGGACCTGAACTGGCGTTTGCGGCCCCTGCGCCTGCTGACGGGCCAACTGGCCGCAAGTGTCGAGGCCAGCCCCTCCTCGGGTTTCCTGGAAGCCGACGTCGCCATCGGTTTTGGAGGGAACATCGCGCTCGCCAATGTCAACGCCTCGCTGCCGTTGAGCGCGTTTGCAACGGTCGCCCGCGTGCCCGGCCTCGCCGGCAATGCCAGCATTCAATTCCGGGAGCTGGAGGTAAGGGATGGCCTGCCCGTCGTGGCTGACGGCACGCTGGCCGTCGCCGACCTCGTGGCGCCAATGGTCGATGCATCGCCGATTGGCGGATATCGGGCCGAGTTCTTCACCGACGACGACGCGGTAGTCGCTAGCGTCGAAGACGTCAACGGCGTGTTTGACCTGGCCGGCAGCCTGACTGTGTCGTCCGACCGGAATTACCAGTTCGTCGGCAAGGTCGCGGCAACGGACAAGACATCGGAAAAGTTGCGCAAGCAGTTGCGGTTCCTCGGTTCCGCGAACGAGCGCGGCCAGCATGACATCCGGCTCGAGGGCCAGCTCTAGACATCAACCTCCACGAATTCCTGGAGCAACGGGAAATACAACGCGCAGCGGACGCTTGCGCCCGAGTAGGCGCGATACAGGGCCGAGTAACGCCCGAGCTGGTCGCGATATCGCTCGGCTTCGGCGGCAAGGAATCCGCCGAGATTCCCGCCTTCGTGGGCACTGGTCTTGTAGTCCACTATCCAGTGGGTACCGTCGTCGGCGATGCGAACGCGGTCCATGACGCCGGTTTCCACGGCGCCGTCCACGACTCCGCTCAGCGCAAGCTCGGCGTGGCCGTCCCCGCTCAGTAGCCACCGGCCCCGGGGATCCTCCCGCACGCGGCCGAGTGCCTCGTCGACGCGCTTGCTGATCTGCGTCGCCGCCGCCCCGCGCGCAATACCGAATTCGCGCAACCAGCCGGCCGTGATTTCGGGCAGACGCTCATCGGCAAGCGCTGTGGCGCCCTTGCCGCTTTGCGCCGCGAACTGCAGCCAGCGATGCACGATCGTTCCCGCAAGTCTTGCTTCCGTGCCCACCCAGTCGTAGTGCACGGCGCGGACGTCAACTGCCGTCGCGGGGCCCTGCCCCGGGACCGGCTCCACTACGGGCAGCTGCCACCCCGGCTCGAGCCGCCGCCGCTGCGGGAGCAGCCACTGATCCTGCGCCACCGCACCTGTCGCGGCCGGCTGTGGTTCGAATGCCTGTTCGAACTGTGGCTCCACGGCGGGCCAGAGCAGGCTCAGGAGGCTTCTCCCGTCGGGCGAGCGCCAGGCGTCTCCGTCCGGACTGATCGCCGCATTTCCGAGCAGGTGCAGGCTCTTGCGCGCGCGGGTACAGGCCACGTAAAGCAGGCGCCCTACTTCGTGGCGGTCTTTCTCGGCCTCGGTCAGCTCGATGAAACGGTGGATGGGGTCGTTCTCGAGGTCCGCCCTTCTCCCCACCGGACTAATGATCTTATCCCCGTCACCATGTTCCGTCGGCATGTCGAACCAGCTCAGGACCGAGCGCTCACTCCCCCGCGGTACTCGGCCGAGACCGTGGAGAAGCACGTGATCGAACTGCAGTCCCTTGGCGCGATGCATGGTCATTACCTGTAACCGTGCCGAGCGATTGTTGGAGACCCGTTCGAGATCCAGCTGTGCCTCGAGTTCCGCGACATCGTGCAGCGTTCCGGCCACCTCGAGTTTTTCGAGTACGTCCAGGTAGCGGTACACGTTGTCGACGTTACCCGGCTGATCGAGTACCGCCGGACCTCCAAGCTGCAGCCAGGCACGCTCGACACGGTCGCGAAGGGTCGTCGAGCGCGACACCGCGCGCAGCGACTCGAGTACTGGCATTGCGCGCGCCAGCGCGTCCCGCGACTCGCCGGAAATGGCCCATAGCCGCTCGTCATCGTGCAGAAGCTCCCATACCGTACTGGTCTTGTCATTGACGACCAGCGCGTGCAGGTCGCTCCAATCCCAGCCGATCCACGGTGCACGCAGCAGCGCGAGCCACGCGAGGCGGTCACAGGGGTGGACGATGGCCCGTGTCAATGACAGCAGGTCGATAATCTCCGGCAAATCGGTCAGGCGGTCGATATCCACCGCCTGGTAATCGATCCCCGCAGCCCTGAGCCGCGGGAGAAGGGCCGTGAGTTGTGTTCTTCCGCGAACCAGCACCGCCATGTCGTCTCCCGGATACCGGGCCATGACCTCCGCGATGATCCTGCAGCCTGCGTCGGCTTCGCGGCCGGGGTCGGCGCCGAACAGCGGATAGACCTGGCAATCGCCCTCTGCGGCTACCGCGGGTACCGCTTCCGCATACGACACGGCGCCGCGGCCCGGGTCGTCTGATGCCGGCAGGACCTGTGGGAAAACGGTATTGAACCAGTGCACGAGGAATTGCCCCGAGCGGAAGTTCTTCCGCAGCGTGAGACGCTCGAGCGCCACGTCGCCGATGCCCTGCTGCTGCGCGAGCATGAACTGCGCGACTTCCGCATTTCGGAACCGGTAGATGGATTGCATTGGATCGCCAACGCAAAACAGCGTGCGGCCGTCGCCGCGCTCCCAACCGCCCGTCAGCGCTTCCAGCATCCGGTATTGTGCCCGCGACGTATCCTGCATTTCGTCGATCAGCAGGTGCCTGACCTGGTAGTCGAGGAGCAGCGCGATATCTCCGGGACTGTCGGCCGAACCCAGCGCGTGGTCGGCCGCCAGTGCCACTTCGATAAAGTCGGTAAGGCCGCGAGCGCTGAATAGCCGCTGCAGTTCCGCCACCGCCAGTGGGAGGAGATGAAACAGCGAGAGCATCACGCGCCACTGCTCGTCGCTGTATGTAACCGGTGGCAACGCCCGGACCCCGTGCAGCAGTCGCTGCAGCCCCGGTTGTTTAGATGCCGAACTGATCTGCTCGTACAGCGCGTCTTTCTGGCCCTCGTCTCCAGGCGGAAATCCCTCGTTCTTCGTCAACCGCTTGCGCCAGTCGCCGCGTCCCGTGAGCAACAGGTCGGCAACGCCACGCCAGCTGCCCAGCGCTTCACTCGAAGCCGCGGGCATTACGGACAATTCGTGCAGCGTGGCGACAGGATGGTCGTGCTTGCCGGAAGCCTGCAGGTTGCCGCCCGCGTAGGCTGCCAGCGCCAGGAATTCCGGCACCAGTTCGACCGGAAATGCGCCCCGCAACCGGTCGAGGTGCGCGCCGACGATCTCGCGGAGATTGCCCTCGAGCCGTGTGCGCAACCTGGCGTCATCTCCCGCCTGCCCGCTCCCCACGAAAGGCAACCACTGGTCCCGGGTCTCGAGCATGCGGGCAAGGTAAGCGACATACAGCGAGGTGTTATTGTCGAGGTGTAACAGGACTTCCCGGACCGCGTCGCGCAACTCGCCGGACTCGGCCAGCCAGTCAAGTGTCGCGGCCGCGGCCATCCGGTACAGCGATTTCATTTCGGCGTCCGCGGCAATGGCGTTGCCACCAGCGGCGGTGCCGGAGAGCGGCTGCATTCTTGCGATCGATGCATTGAGCGAATCCAGCGTCTGGATTCGCATGCGCCGCGGATTGACGATTATGTTCCAGCCTTTCTGCCGGTCGCGTTCGAGTGCCGCGGCGGCAGCCCGGGCGGTCACCCGCTCGTGCGCTGCCTCGGGGATCTCGCCTCTCTGCGAACGCTGCAAGGCCTGCAGGATGCGGTATTGCATCTCTGCGGCTGCCTTGCGCGTGAACGTAATGGCGATGACCTCCTCGGGAGCATCGACCGTCGACAGCAGCCACAGGTAGCGCTGGATCAGCAATTCCGTCTTTCCCGAACCGGCCGGAGCCTGCACGATGAAGGATCGCGTTACGTCCAGCGCATCCTCGCGGGCACGCGCGTCGGCGGCGAGCAGCGCATCGTCATGCGTCACGCCGGAGCTCCCCGAACCTCGAAAGGATGTTCAATGGCCGCGCCTCGCGGAGCGTTTGCCAAAAACGAATGCGAACGTCGCCTGCCACGAAGTCGCCCGCGGCTTTTTCGACTGCCCGCATCCAGCGCGAAAGTGATTGCCGCCATTCGTCCGCGCCCATGACATCTCGCCCGCTGGCATCGAGCGCGGTGTCGCGACTGTCGATGTTGTAAAAGCCGAGGCTCGCAATGTCCTCGCCAGCGGCCATCGCGTATACGAGCAGCTGAGCGTCGGTGGGTTCGCCGCTGGCGTCGAGGAACTTCCGGCGTCCGCCGGTCTTGTAGTCGAGGATCGCGAGGCCGCCGTCGTCGTAGCGATCGATGCGATCGATCCTCAGTCCCAACCGTGCTCCGGAAAGCTCGATGTCCATCGGGGCTTCCAGTGCGTGGATCCTGAAACGATCACGCTGCACGTCGACGCCGACGAGTTCCCGCAGAAGCCTCGCTGCCCGCTCGCGCTCGAGGCCGAGCAACTCACGCAGCACGGTATCCGCATGCCGTTCATGACGACCGAATGCCTTTCTCGTGGCAGCCTCGATGCGGTTTTCGAGTTCTTCGCCACTCCAGCTCGCGATGTCCGCCTGGCGCGGCAGGCTTTCGTAGAGGTGAAACGCAGCGCCGTGTATCAGGATCCCGCGCAATATCGGGGACAGCCCCGGAACAATGGGCCGCAGGGGCGAAATGCCGAGGCGTCCGAGCGCAAACGCGCTGAATGGTTCGGTCATCTGCCACTGGATCGTAGCAGCACCGCCGGCCACCGACTCGGTAGGCAGCACCGGGGGGACCGGATCAGCGGGCAAAACGCCCGGCCTGGCCACACCGCACAACTGCGCCGCATGCCATCGCGGGTCTGCCGGCGTGCTGCCCGCGGGCACGTCCGCCAGCAAAGCGGTCGGTGTCTCGATCGAGTCGTCACGGCGGGCCGGGTAGCTGCAAATGCAGGAGCGGGCGCATCGCAGCAACCTGTCCATCACCCGTTGCGCATAGGTCGCGGTGTCGCCGGGTTCAGAATCCGGCATTCCGTAATGCCGCTGCAGGCGCCTCGACACCAGCGCCATCGGCCGCCCGGCCGGCGGCCACTGGCTTGCAGTAAGACCGGCGATCCAGAGTTGGTCAAACTCGATTCCGGCCGCCTCGAGCGGTCCGAGCACCTGGATCGCGGCCCCCTCCATCTCCGGCTGGAAGATCGTATCGGAGGCCATTGCGCTGAGCTGCCCGACTGCCTGCCCGAGCGTTATCCGGGGCATCACAAGATCCAGCCGCGCAAAATCGTTCAGCAGGTCGCGCCAGCGGTTGACGAGCTGGAAGTCCGCACTTTCGAGCGCTGCGGCACCCGGCCACCCGATTTCTTCGAGCAGCTCGTCAACGACTCCCGCCCAGTGCGCAGGAGCCGCTTCCCGCCGTTGCGAATGGCGCAGGTGTTCCAGCTTCGCGAGCCGTGCCAGCCAATCCGGGGCGTCGTCCGGGGAGCCGTGGGTGCCGATCGCCTCGAGAAACAGCGGCGGCGTCCAGTGCCTGTCGGGCATGCGGCGCAGTTCCAGTTCCAGGCGTGCCCGCGCGTCGAAGTCGGTCAAGCCCAGGAACGGCGTCCGGATCAGCAGGCCGAGGTCCGTCCCGCGGATCGCGCCGTGAGTCCAGCGCAGCAACAGCAAGGCGATTTCGATAGCCGGGTAGTCTTGCAGCCGGCGCCCGAACGACACGTTGACGGCAGCCTGCTGCGGCTCCGCCGCGTATTGCCAGCCCGGCACGAACCCCTCGCGTACCAGTCGCCCGGCGCGAGCGGCATCCTGCTCCAGGTTCGACACGACGATGCCGATGCGCTGGCCGGGGCTCTCCTCGAGTTGCCTGCGCGCCCAGGCACCGGCTGAGCGAAGTTCCGCATCGCAGTCGTCGCAGACCACGACGGAGGCATGGCTCGCAGGCAAAGCGGGTGCGGCAACGTCTATGCGGGTACCGCGCTCCCGAAGCGCGGCAATCAGTGCGTCGGCCGCGGGCGTGAAGCGGTCGAAGCCCGCGAACACGACGTGGTCCGGTGCCGGCACCGCAGCCGCCCTGACGGCGCCCGCCACCTCGAGGCCGAGTGTCGCCTCATCGATCCAGTGTTCGGCCGCCAGGCGTGCGCGGTACCGGGATGCGGCCGCCGCAAACAGGCGCTGGTCCCGGCTGCTTGCGGCTCCGACGCATTCTTCGAACGGCACGAGCCACTCGTGCAGCGTGTTCCAGGCATCGCGCGCCTGCCGCGCAAGGCTCGGCACGTTGACGAGCGGATCGTCGACAAGCTCCCGCAGGATGCTTTCCCACAGTGCCCGGCTCTGGTGGCCGTTGATCCGGGCCGGCTGACCGCCCGGTCCGCCGGTCGCAAGTAGCCGTGACAGCCAGTCCGGCCAGGCGACGATCACGGGCGTGAGCCATGCACGCTCGCCAGCCGCAAGATGTCGTGCATTGTACTCGGCAATCAGCAGCCGGGCGAGGCGCCGGCTCGCGGTCACTACCTGCGACGACCCGTCGCAGACCTCGGGCAGCCAGCCATACATGGCTCAGGCGTGCTGGACCAGCACGTCGTCGATGCGATCGAATACCGTGTGCAGCGTATCGGGGTCGGGCAAGCTGGTGATCCGGAAGTGATCCGTATAGGTCGTATTGAAACTGCTGCCGGGCGCGACGAGGACATGACGTTTTTCCAGCAATTCCAGCGCGAACTGTTGATCGTCCAGTTTGCCGGCGAAGCGCGGGTGAAGCCTGACGAATGCGTACATCGCCCCCATGGGCGCTACGAGGCTGAGGTAGGGACTGCCCGCAACTCGCTCGATAATGGTCTTCCGTGACTGGTAAAGGCGGCCGCCGGGTTGCACCAGTTCACCAATGCTCTGGAAACCGCCCAGGGCGGTCTGCACGGCCCACTGACCAGGAACGTTGCTGCAGAGCCGCAGCGCAGCCAGCAATTCCATGCCGTGGATGTAGTCACGCGCCCGTTCGATGTCGCCACCGAAGACGCACCAGCCCACGCGGTAGCCACAGGCCCTGTAAACCTTGGAGAGACCCGAATACGTTACGCAGACGAGTCCGTCACCGGCAAGCGTTGCGAACGGGATGAATTCAGCATCGTCGTACACCATCTGATCGTAGATTTCGTCGGCGAGCACGACGATCCCTGTTTCCGCTGCTATGTCGGCAATTTGCTCGAGGGTCGCCCGGTCGTAGACCGCGCCGCTGGGGTTGTTCGGGTTAATCAGCACGACGGCGCGGGTGCGCTCCGAGACCAGTTCGCGGATTGCCACGGGGTCCGGCATGAAGTCATTCTCCGGAGGGCAGTCGTAATAGCGCGGTACTCCGCCATTCAGGACGACGGCGGCGGACCACAAGGGATAGTCCGGGCTCGGCACGAGCACTTCGTCGCCCGGGTTCAGTAAAGCGCGCAGCGACAGGTCGATGAGTTCGCTGACACCGTTGCCGATAAATACTTCCTCGGCGCTAACGTGTTGAATGCCGCGGTTCTGCTGTTGCATCACCACGGCTTCGCGCGCAGGAAAGATCCCTTTCTGGTGGCAATAGGGTTCCGCCTGGCCGAGGTTCTCGATCATCGCGAGGCGCATGGTCTCCGGCGTCCTGAACCCGAACAGGCCGGGGTTACCTATGTTCAGCGAGACGATCTCGTAGCCACGCTTCTCGAGTTCGTTCGCGTGGTTGGCGAGCTGCCCACGAATCTCGTACTTGACCTCGCCAAGCGCATTGCTGGCGGCGACAGGCCGGGAGATGCCCTTGCCCGTTTTCAATGTCGTAACGCTCAAATCGTCCCCGCTTCCCTTAGTCGTGAAATCGTCGTTGCAGAATAGCCCAACCAGTCCGCCAATACTTCCCCGGAATGCTCGCCGAGCAGCGGCGGCGCCGATTCGTAACTGATTTCGCCGAAAGAAAACCTGACCGGACTGGCCACTGTCGGCAGCTCCCCCTGGTACGGGTGCCGCAGGTTCCGGACGAGGTTGCATTCTGCCGCATAGGCGCTTGAAAACACCTCACCGATATCGTTTATCGGGCTGCACGGCACGCCCGCCTCTGCCAGTTTTCCCAGCCAGTGACCGGAAGGTTCACGTTCGAGGGCGGAACTCATCAGGGCGACGAGCGCGTCACGGTTCGCGAGGCGATCCTCGTTACGCTGAAACCTTGTGTCTGCGGCCAGGTCGGACATGCCGAGACATCGCATGCACTCGGCAAACTGCCGGTCGTTCCCTACCGCGATCATGATGAACCCGTCGCCGGTTCGGAAAGCCTGATACGGAACGATGTTCGGATGGGCCGTCCCGAGGCGCCCGGGGACCTCGCCGCCTACGAGATAATTCATCGCCTGGTTTGCCAGCCAGGCAACCTGGCTATCGTAGAGCGGCACCTCGATCGACTGACCGCGGCCGCTACTCGAGCGTTCATACAGCGCCGCGATGATCGCCGTGGCGGCGTACATGCCGCACATGATATCCGCGATCGCCACCCCGACCTTCTGCGGCTCGCCACCGTCTTTATCCGATGCGCCCGTGATACTCATTAGCCCGCCGGAGGCCTGGATCATTGCGTCGTAGCCCGGCTCGTGGGCGCGCGTACTCGATCGCGAAAACGCCGAGATCGTGCACACGATGAGCCCGGGGTTATCCCGCCGCAGCGCGTCGGCTTCGAGTCCCCACTTATCCAGGGTGCCCGCCTTGAAATTTTCGACCAGCACGTCGGCCTTCGCGGCGAGTTCCCGGACCAGCCGCTGGCCAGCCGCGCAGGAAAGGTCCACCGCGAGCGAGCGCTTGTTACGGTTGGCGGCAAGAAAATAGGCGGACTCGCGCCCGCGTCCACTGTCCCCCTGCTCCAGCCAGGGCGGACCCCAGTGGCGGGTGTCGTCACCCTGCACAGGACGTTCCACCTTGATGACGTCCGCGCCGTAGTCGCCAAGCAACTGCGTAGCCCAAGGCCCGGCCAGGACGCGTGACAGGTCGAGCACCCGGATTCCCGACAATGGGCCGCTCATGCGCCGGCCCCAGACACAAGAAACCCGGCCAGCTGTGAGGCTGGCCGGGTGGGTCCGCACGGAGATTGCGGATCGCGTGACCAACATGCCCGTCTGATTGCAGGCAAGTCAGTCCAGCTCTTCCACCTCGGCGCCTTCAACACTCTCTGGCGCCGGGGCTGGTTCGACGGTCGGCTCGATTTTTCCGAACCGGACCATTAACTCGTTGTAGTCTTCGGGCGTCAACTGCCTGATGCCCGCAATCCGGATCCGCTCGGGGCCGAGGCCGTCGTCGACGAGAATATCGTCGAAACCGCCGCAGATCCTGCCGCTCGTGGAGCGGAATCCGATCTTCCATGATGACCTCAGACCGACCGCTCGACGGCTGAGCCAGACATGGTACTTCCGATTTCCGTTACCCGTGACCACGAGGTTGGCATCGTCCAGCACGCGATAGTCTCGGATAGTCCCCGTCGAGATGCAATCCAAACGCCCCGTGGAGCCTCCCGCCGCACCGTCCTGCGATGATTCTGGAGCACCCGCACAAGCAATCAAAATACTTGAAAAAAAGATCGTATAATATTGTTTTATAAACATTTATTGCTATTCGACTGCGGTGCATCCCGGCGGTATCAATTGTCTGCCGGGGGGGTCGCGGCGCCCTGACCGGCCGCCGGATCCATGCTTGAGTTTACGCCTGTTCCGCAGATTTCGCGGTCGCAATTCTACCTATTGCCCGGCCTGGTGAGGGGCTGCCCGAGCAATCGGCCGTGACATGTCCCGAATCCATTCGCTCCACGAGCCGACATAGACGCGAGGCTCGCTGTAGCCGGCCAGGAGGCCCGAAATGACCAGGTGGCAGGCGGTAACCCCGGAACCGCACATCACGGCCCACGGGACGCTCCCGCGCTTGCCCAGCACGGGCTCCAGTCGCCTGCGCAGCTCGGCCGGTTCCAGCCAGGTACCGTCCCGGCGCAGGCAAACGCCGAATGGCAGGTTCCTGGCCCCGGGAATATGCCCGGCCCGCGTGTCGATCGGCTCCGTTTCGCCGCGGAACCGTGCAGCGTCGCGGACATCGATCAACGGCCGGTCCGTCATCGCATCGAGATTCGTGGCGATTTCCGCCGTTGTCAGCACCCGCTCGGGACGCACCGCGGCCCGAAATCTGCGCCGCACGGCTTCCTGGGCGCCGGATTCGAGCGGCAGGCCGCGCGACCGCCAGGCCTGCAGCCCGCCGTCGAGTACCGTCGCGTGCCGGTGGCCCAGCCAGCGCAGCAGCCACCATGCCCGGGCAGCAATCGCCCCGTTCGCGTCGTCATAGGCCACGACGCGCGTATCGGCATCGATCCCGAGCCGCGAAAAAGTGGCTTCTGCATCCGCAATGGCCGGCAGCGGGTGGCGGCCGGTGTCGGCTCCGATTGGTGCCGAAAGGTCCTTGTCGAGGTCGGCGTACAACGCGCCCGGCACGTGCGCCTCGAGCCAGCCCTTGCGGCCCGCATCGGGGGCCATCAGGTCGAAGCGGCAGTCGATGATTCGCAGCCGTGCGTCGCCGAGACTCGACGCCAGTTCCTCCGGGGTGGTCAGCAACTCTTGTCTTGCGCAGGCCATCACCTGTCAATACGTGCATGTCGTAAGTTCACGCCTTGTACACCCTCGGAGCCTCATGGACAATAGCGGTCCCGCTCGCCTGGCGGCGGTCCGGCGAGCATACGGAAGCAAGGGAGGCATTCTGGTGGAAAAGATTCTTGTGGGCCTGAAGCGCGTGGTGGACTACAACGTCCGTGTACGCGTCAAGGGTGACGGCAGCGGCGTCGAAACGGACGGCGTCAAGATGAGCATCAATCCGTTCGACGAGATTGCGCTCGAGGAAGCGCTGCGTATCAAGGAACGTGGCGAGGCGAACGAGGTTGTCGTCGTGTCCATCGGCTCCGGCGAGGCTCAGCAGCAGCTTCGCACGGGTCTTGCGATGGGCGCCGACCGGGCCATCCTGGTCGAGGCGACGGAAGCGCCGGATCCGCTGAGTTCCGCCCGTGCGCTGCTGGAGATCGTCAACCGGGAAAATCCGGAACTGGTGATCCTCGGCAAGCAGGCGATTGACGACG